>Ga0209066_10004611_pt1 | contig 14843 bp, 16 predicted proteins | sample All_14_2_FD_187198 | JGI IMG/M metagenome (GOLD analysis project Ga0209066, IMG submission 187198) | Freshwater microbial communities in response to fracking from Pennsylvania, USA - Allegheny Zone_MetaG_DW_15 (SPAdes) (version 2) ...
GCATCCTGGGCGCCAACGGCCAGGGCAAGTCCACCGTGGTCAAGACCCTGGCCAAGATGAACAAGCTGGTCAGCGGCGAGATCACCGAAGGCAAGGGCCTGAGCATTGGCTACTTTGCCCAGCAGGAACTGGACGTGCTGCGCATGGACGAAGGCCCCATGCAACACATGATTCGCCTGGCCCGCGAAGTGGGCCCCAATGCCCGCGAACAAGAGCTGCGCGACTTCCTGGGCCGTTTCCAGTTCTCAGGCGACATGGTCAACCAGCCTGTCAGCCAGTTCAGCGGTGGCGAAAAAGCCCGCCTGGTGCTGGCCCTGGTCGTGTGGCAACGCCCCAACCTGCTGCTGCTGGACGAACCCACCAACCACCTGGACTTGACGACCCGTGAGGCGCTGAGCATGGCGCTCAACGAGTTCGAAGGCACCGTGATGCTCGTCAGCCATGACCGCGCCTTGCTGCGCGAAGTGTGCGACGAGTTCTGGCTGGTCAGCCATGGTTGCGTCAGCACCTTTGACGGCGACCTGGACGACTACCAGAAGTGGCTGCAGCAACAAGCCCGTGAAGTGGCCCTGGCGGCGCGCCAGGCCCGTGACGCCGAGCGCAACACGCCCGCCGCACCAGTGGTGGCCAAGGCCGCGGCTGAACCTGCCGCACCGATCGCCAACCGCGAAGACCGCAAGGCGCAGGCCCAGTCCAGGCAGCGCGTGGCCGACCAGGCCAAGCCGTTGAAAGCTGAACTCAAGCAAGTCGACTCGCGCATGGCCAAGGCCCACGAAGAGTCTGCCGCCGTCACCGAAGCCATGAACAACGCAGGCCTGTCAGGACCCGAACGGGCCGCGCGAGGCAAGCGACTCAAAGCCCTGGGTGACGAACTGGAAGCACTGGAAGCCCGCTGGCTCGAACTGACCGAGGCCATCGAACAACTTGGCGCCTGAACTGGCAGGCGCACCGCGACGGGTTCAGCGCCCTTTGCGGTGCTCCAGCATGTCCTGACAGCTCACGCACAGGTGGACCGCAGGCAGCACCATCAGGCGCTTGACTCCGATGGCATCACCACACTCGGAACACGTGCCGTAGTCGCCCTGGTTCATGCGGCTCAAAGCCTCCTGCGCGGCCACCAGTTCCATCTGCTCGTGGTGCAGCAGGGCGATGACCTCATCGTCCGCCTCGGACGCCATGGCACCCTCAATACCCGCCACAAAGGTATTGGCCGTGGCGGACTCTTCGGCTGCCAGACGGGCGCGCAACTCGTCGTCTTTGCTGCTCAACTCGCGCACCTGCTGCTGCAAACGCGCTCTCAGACTGGCCACCAGGGCATCGGACAGGTTTTCATCGTTCACTTTGCCGACAGGTGCTGACAGGCTGCTCATGGGTCTCTCCAATATCGTGTTCTTGACAGCATCAGCTTACGCAGCGCACACGCCACCGGGCTTGCGGCAAGTCAACTCGGCGCACCCGCTTTGCGGGTCACAGCTACCATAGGGGCCATGCCTCCACGAGACCCTGACACCAGCCCGAACCGTCATGTGCACGCCCAGACCGAGCTGCTGCACCTCGACAGGCAACTGTGTTTTGCGCTGTACGCCACCTCCCTGGCCATGACCAAGCTGTACAAGCCCTTGCTGGCACCTTTGGGCCTCACCTACCCGCAATACCTGGTGATGCTGGTGCTGTGGGAAAAGGACGATCGCACCGTCAATGAGCTTGGGCACCTGCTGCACCTGGACTCTGGCACCTTGACCCCCCTGCTCAAGCGCATGGAGGCCAACGGCTTGCTGACCAGACAACGGGACGCCGAGGACGAGCGGCGCGTGCGAGTGAGCCTGACGTCGCCCGGTATCGCGCTCAAAGCCAAGGCTGCATCCGTGCCCGTCGAGATCGGTTGCCAGGTCCAGCTTGGCGAGGCGGGTATCGCCGATCTGCGCGCGCAACTGCAGGCGCTGCGCGACCGCCTCGGTACCGACACCGTACCCACACAACCCTGAGCCCACCAAGGTCTATCGAACAGCGGTGACATGCATTAATTAAATTGCGCACAATTTAATTACACAATCTTCATGCTCTTGCAAAGGAAACCACCATGGCACTCGATAAAGTGATCTACGTTGCCCACGCCACCGCCACCGGAGGCCGCGATGGCCGCGCCATCAGCTCGGACGGCAAACTGGACGTCGCCCTGGCTCGCCCGGTCGAGATGGGCGGTCAAGGGCAAGGCACCAACCCCGAGCAACTGTTTGCAGCTGGTTACGCGGCCTGCTTCCTGGGTGCCATGGGCTTTGTGGCAGGCCAATCCAAGAAATTGCTGCCGGCGGGCACCCAGATCGCGTCCGACGTTGGCATCGGCCCCATCCCGACCGGCTTTGGCATCGAGGTCACGCTCAACATCACCTTGCCGGGCTTGTCGCAAGACGAGGCACGTGCCTTGGTGGACGCCGCGCATCAGGTTTGCCCCTACTCCAATGCCACGCGCGGCAACATCCAGGTGACGCTCAACGTCGTCTGACCTGGCAGGAATCGGCCCCAAGCGGCGCGCTGCCGTTGCGGTAAAACCCGGAATTTCGGTGCTAATCTCACGTTTACACCGACTTACCGAGGTTGACGCGCCGGATTCCCGCGCCTACGCTTGCGACCCATGCTTTTCGCGATATGCCACCAAGGCCGCCTGGCCCCTCAAACGGGGGCCCTCTCATCCGGGACCGGCGGGTGGCTCCTTGCGCACCTCATGACCTGCTTGCTGGCACTGGCCATTGCCTCGCCAGCCACCGCCCAAGTCACGCAACCGACAGCCGCTGCGGCGCAGTCCACCATGCCCGGTGCGCAGGTCACAGCCACACCACCGGCCGACCATGCCGACGTGGCCACAGACCCCATCGCCCGCTTCCTGTCTGACAAAGGCCTGCTGCCCTCGGCCAAGCCCGTGGTCGAACTGGCGCAACAAGTGCGCGACAAAGCCACAGACATGGCTTCAGAGCTGGTCTTGTCTGCCATGAACTTTCTGGGCGTGCCTTACCGCCGAGGTGGCAACTCCAAGGAAAGCGGCTTTGACTGCAGCGGTTTCACACGCCACGTGTTTGAAAACAGCGTCGGGCTGATGCTGCCCAGGCGCGCGTCAGAACAAGCCAACTCCCCCGACCTCGTGCCCGTCAACAAGAGCGAACTCAAACCCGGTGACCTGGTGTTTTTCAATACCTTGAGGCACACCTTTTCCCATGTAGGCATCTACATCGGCGACGACAAATTCATACATTCGCCGCGTGCCGGCGGCCAGGTCCGGGTCGAAGACATGCGCCAGGCCTACTGGCAACAGCGCTTTGATGGGGCCCGCCGCGCACCCAACGTGTCCGCCCGCCAGCCTGCGTCCGCCAACCCGAACAACTGAGTTGGCGGCAGGGACGGCCCCGCGCCGCACTGACTTGCCTCAAAATGCGAGGCCATGAGTCAGATCCCCCAGCGCCAAGCTGCGCGCACAGTCCCCATCGTCGCCAAGCCGTCGCGCACTGACGGCGTCGCCCAAAGTGCCTGGGCGCTGCCATTGCCACCGGCCCCGGAAGCGAACCTGACACCTCATGCGCTGATGGACACCCTGGGTCGCCCGCTGCGCGACCTGCGCATATCGGTCACCGACCGGTGCAACTTCCGTTGTGGGTACTGCATGCCCCGCGCTGCTTTTGGCCGCGACCATGCCTTCCTGCCACAACCTGAACTGCTCAGCTTCGAAGAGATCACCCGCGCAGCCCGCTTGTTCCTGTCTCTGGGTGTCCGCAAGCTGCGCCTGACCGGTGGCGAACCACTGCTGCGCAAGGATCTGGAACGCCTGGTCGCCCAGCTAGCCGGGTTGCGCACACTGGACGGCCACCCGCCCGAACTCACGCTGACCACCAATGGCAGCCTGCTCGCTCGCAAGGCCCGCGCGCTCAAGGACGCCGGACTGCAGCGCGTTACCGTGAGCCTGGATGCACTGGACGCGACCACTTTCCAGCAGATGAGTGACAGCACCCTGTCCGTCTCGGATGTACTCGATGGCATCGACCACGCTCGTGCAGTTGGATTGGGCCCCATCAAGGTCAACATGGTGGTGCAGCGCGGCGTCAACGACCACGAGATCCTGCCGATGGCCCGCCACTTCAGAGGTTCAGGCGTAGAACTGCGCTTCATCGAGTTCATGGATGTGGGTCACACCAATCGATGGGACATGGCCCATGTTCTGCCATCAGATCAGGTGCGCGCCATCATCGAAACCGAGTTTCCGCTCGTCATGGCAGACAGCCCCAGGCAAGGCACCACGGCGGCCCGCTGGTCTTACGCGGACGGGCAAGGCCATGTGGGCTTCATCTCCAGCGTGACGCAGGCCTTTTGCGGCGATTGCAACCGCATGCGCCTGTCAACCGATGGGCGCCTGTACACCTGCCTGTTTGCCAGCCAGGGACATGATCTGCGCAGCGTGCTGAGGCAAACCAGCCTGGCAGACGACGCCCATGTGGCTGCGCGCCTGGCTGCACTGTGGCAACAACGGCAGGACCGCTACTCGCAACTGCGTGGTACCGAATCCGAGCAGGCTGCACACGACGCCAGCGCGCGCGTCGAAATGAGCTTCATTGGTGGCTGAACGCCTGCACGACACGGTCACCACCTGCCTGCTGGCTGGTGGCGAGGGCCGCAGGGTGAATGGTCAGGACAAAGGCTTGCTCATGCACGAGGGACGCCCCCTCGCAGACTGGGTGCTGCAGCAAGTCGCCCCGCAGAGCGGCAGCGTCCTCATCAGTGCCAACCGGCACATCGAGGTCTACACGCAACTGCATCGGCCCTGGGCCCAGGTGGGCGACGACAGCAAAGTGGTCTGGCCCGACGATGCTGATTTGCCCCCCCACAGCGGACCACTGGCCGGCATCATCACCTTGCTGCGCCGCGTGCAGTCCGACTGGGCGATGGTCGTGCCCTGCGACACGCCGCATCTGCCTGGCGACCTGGTTGCCCGCCTGCTCAGTCAGGCGCAAGATGCAAAGGCCGACATCGTGGTTCCTCAAACCCAAAAACCAGGCGAAGCGCCAAGGCTGCACTGGGTCTGCGCCCTGGTCAACAAGCGGGTTTGCCCCGAAACACAGGCCCTGTTCGTGCAGGGAGAACGAAAAGTCGGGAATTGGGTTCGCTCTCAGAACTGGTCCAGCGTATCCTTCGCTGACGACGCAGCTTTCACAAACATGAACACACTGGAGACGCTGCATGGCCGAGCCTGACTCGACCCTGCGCATCGCGCGGATTGCCCCTGCCGAACTGAGTGCTTACAAGCGGCTCCGCGATGAGGGCCTGTCACTGCACCCCGACGCTTTCGACGCCGATATCGAGAGCGAACGGGCGCGTCCGCCCGAAAGCTATCTCGGCCGACTCGGCCTCGGGGATTCGCTGGGCGGCTCCTTTCTGATGGGCGCCTGGACCACCCGTGAACTGGTGGGCATGATCGGGCTGGAGCGCCAGTCGCTGCACAAACTGCGTCACAGCGCTGAACTCAACAGCATGATGGTCCACCCACGGCACACCGGCCTGGGTATCGGGCTGATGCTGGTCAACGCCGCCATCGCCGAAGCACGCAAGGCCATCGGCCTGGAACAGATCGTCCTTCGGGTCAGCACGTCCAGCAAGTCGGCCATCCGCCTGTATGAACGCGCCGGCTTTCAGGCTTGTGGCGTGGTGCCTCATGCCATCAAGCTGGTTGATGCACCGGGCCAGGTCCGCTATTTCGACAAGCTGACCATGGTCCTGATTCTCTGAACGCTCGACCTATCTGGCCTCGGCTGCGCCACGGTTGGCCAAACCATCTGCACGCTCGTTGCCCGGGTCGCCTGCATGGCCCCGCACCCAGCGCCAATCGACATCGTGCTGATTGGCCAGTTCGTCCAGCTTGCGCCACAGGTCCGCGTTTTTCACCGGCTTGTTGTCAGCGGTTTTCCAGCCTCGTCGCTTCCAGCCACCAATCCACTCGGTGATGCCTTTGCGCACGTACTCGCTGTCGGTATAGACCACGATGTTGCAGCGGCGCTTGAGTGCGCTCAAAGCCTCGATCACGGCGGTCAGTTCCATGCGGTTGTTGGTGGTCATGAGCTCGCCACCCCACATCTCGCGCTCATGCTGGCCACTGACCATCCAAACGCCCCAGCCCCCTCGGCCGGGGTTGCCCTTGCACGCGCCGTCGGTGTACATCACCACGGCGGGCGTCGCTGCTTCAGTCATCCATTCACATCCTGTTGAGCGTGGCCCTGCTTTTGATGCCGCTGGGCCACAACGGCGGGCGCGGCCGGAGCCGTCACACGCGCTTTCTTGATCTTGCCAACCAGCCGCATGCCTCGCGCCCGCTTGACGGCCACAACGAAGTACACGGCGCCGAGAACCGGCCACCAGCGGTCACCTGCATGCTCCATCCAGCGCAGCCGCGCCCACGACTGCTCACTGCGCACCATGGGTCGGTAGCAGCCAAAACATCCCGCCTCGACCTCCAGGTCCAAAAGGCGCATCCAGTCACGCAAACGCCAGTAGGCAATGAATTCACCTTGCGGCAGCACCAGCGCAGACTGAACGCCCAGTCGCCCCATGCGTTGCCACATGCCCCACAAGCTGGCCGGGTTGAAGCCCGCAATCACCACGCGCCCTTCAGGGACCAGCACACGCTCCACCTCGCGCAAGGTATGGTGGGGATCGCGCGCCAGCTCCAGCGCATGCGGCAGCACCACGAGATCCAGGCTGTTGCTCGGAAAAGGCAGCGCCTCAAAATCACAACGCAAGCTGAATGGCGCACCGGACAAGGCCTGGTCTGCACATTGAAACGACGGCGACGGCGTGCAGAGTTCGGAAGGCGCCGTCCAGTGCTGGTAGGCCGCGTCCAGCGCCAACCACCGGTGCTGCATGCGGTTGGCCCGCAAGCCGTCCAACTCGGGCAGTCCCAACTGCAGGGCATGAAAGCCAAAGATGTCCGCAACCAGGCGGTCCATCTGGGCCTGTTCCCACTCAAGTAAAGCCTGCCCCGGCGGCAATGCCAGCCAGGGGTGCAACTCTATAATCGGATCGACTCTGGTCATGAAATTACTCGCCCTACCCGCCTTCACCGACAACTACATCTGGATGCTTCACAACGGGCGCCATGCCCTGGTGATCGATCCGGGGGACGCCGCGCCGGTGCAAGAGGCACTGCGGCAACACGGGTTGACGCTGACCGCCATTCTAGTGACCCATCGCCATCCGGATCATGTGGATGGCCTGTCGGCCTTGCAAACCGACCACATCCCCGTGTATGGGCCTACCCGTGAAGAGATCCCTGGCATCACCCATCGGGTGAGCGAAGGTGACACCATCCATTGGGAGGGGGCAACCGTGAAGGTCTGGGACGTACCAGGCCACACGGCTGGTCACATCGCGTATCTGCTTGATAATGGCATTGAAGCCGCCACAGGCGGGCCGATCGCGTTTGTTGGCGATACACTCTTTTCCGGTGGTTGCGGTCGTCTCTTTGATGGCCGCATGGACCAGTTGTACGATAGCCTCACGCGCCTGGCCACGCTGCCTGACCACACGCGCATCTGTGCGGCGCACGAATACACACTCAGCAACCTGCGCTTTGCGAAGGCTGTTGAGCCTGACAACCCTGACCTTGGTGCCTACCTGTCGCGTTGTGAAGCCCTGAGGGCTCAGCACCAGCCAACGCTGCCCAGCACCATGCGCAACGAGAAGGCCATCAACCCCTTCCTCCGTTGCAACGAACCCCAAGTGGTTTCCAGCGCCATGCAGCACGGCGCAAGGGATACCAGCCCACAGGCTGTCTTTGCCGCGCTGCGACAATGGAAAAACACATTCTGAAGATGAAGACAACACGCTCGATTCAGCGCTCCTTTCTACTGAGCGCCACCGCCCTGGGTTGCCTGCTGCTGTCAGCTTGCGGCTCGACCTACGGCCCCCAGGCGCGTCACGCGACGATTGACCTGGACAAGCTCCTGCAATCGGCGCCACCGGCCAGCAATGGTCTGGCAGGCAGAGAAAGCTCACCAGTGCGTGGCGAAACACGCCAGGACCCCACATCCGGCCTGCGTGTGGACGTCAGCGCGATCACATTGAGCCCTCCAGCCGTGATGCCGGCGCCCGCCAGCGCTGCGCCTGAAGCCACTGCAGCGGCAGGCGCCGAAGAGCAGAACCCGGCACAAGCCATCGGTGCACCAACCGATCCCTTGCGTCCTGAAAGCGTGGTCGATCTGGCAGACACCACCGCCAACCAGGACCTGTGGGCCCGCGTGCGCCAAGGCTATGGTCTGCCCGTTCTGGAAAGTGCGCTCGTGGCCGACCACGTGCGTTGGTATGCCGCCAGGCCTGACTACGTTCAACGCATGACCGAGCGCGCCAGTCGCTACCTCTTCCATGTGGTTGACGAAATCGAACGCCGCAAGATGCCGTCTGAACTGGCCCTGCTACCGTTCATCGAAAGCGCATTCAACCCCCAGGCCATGTCGTCGGTCAGGGCATCGGGCATGTGGCAGTTCATGCCTGCCACGGGCAAGGACTTCGAGCTCACGCAGAACCTGTTTCGCGACGACCGCCGCGACGTTCTCGCATCCACCCGTGCCGCCCTCGACTACCTGCAACGCCTGCATCGGCAGTTCGGAGACTGGCACCTGGCACTGGCCGCCTACAACTGGGGTGAAGGCAATGTTCAAAAGGCCATCAACCGCAACCTGAGGCAGGGCCTGCCGACCAACTACCTCAGCCTGAACATGCCAGCTGAGACGCGCAATTACGTGCCCAAGCTGCATGCCGTCAAGGAACTGGTCTCGCACCCTGAAGCCTTCAACCTGACGCTGACACCGATCGAGAACCACCCCTACTTCGTCAGCGTACCCATTCAGCGTGACATGGACGCCTCGCTGGCTGCCCGCCTTGCAGGCCTGTCCCTGGACGAGTTCAAGGCACTGAACCCCTCCTTGAACAAGCCGGTCATCCTGGCCGCAGGCACGCCTCAGGTGCTGCTGCCTTACGACAACGCCGGGCTGTTTGTGCACAATTTGAGCACGCAGAAAGGCCCCCTGGCGAGCTGGACAGCCTGGGTGGTCCCACGGACCATGCGACCCATTGAAGCAGCTCGCAAAGTGGGCATGAGCGAAAGCGCCCTGAGGGATGTCAACCACATCCCCCCCAAGATGCTGGTCAAAGCGGGCTCGACACTGCTCGTGCCCCGCTCGGTTCAGCGTGAGCAGGACGTATCGGAAACGCTGGCAGACAACGCCATGATGGCGTTGGCCCCTGACCTGCCACCCATGCGTCGCAACAGCTTCAAGGTGAGCAAACGCTTGACCGTCGCAGCAGTGGCGCGACGCTACCGCGTCTCTGCCCAGCAAGTGGCGCAATGGAATCGCACCTCACCATCGGCCACCTTCCAGCGTGGCCAGACCGTGGTCGTGTATGTGGCCAACAAGGCACCGTCTCGCCTGGCAGCCAGTCGCCGTGCGACCATCCAAAGCAAAGCGCGCCAGCCAACCCGCGTTGCCAGCAGCATGCGTCAGAGCAGCAACAAGGCGACGGTCAAAGGCCGCACCACAAACAACCGAAGCAGCAAAGTTCGGGTCGCCAGCGCACGCTGAGCTTGCGCCTTCAGCGCCTGTCCATGAAGGCGTGCGCGATGGTGCCCAGATCGACGTATTCGAGCTCGCTGCCGACGGGCACACCGCGTGCGAGACGCGTCACGGACAAGCCACGCGAGCGCAACTGTTCACCCAGCACGTGGGCGGTTGCCTCGCCTTCCGCCGTGAAGTTGGTCGCCAGAATCACTTCTCGAACCAGCCCGTCTGAAGCGCGCTCCAGCAAGGCAGCCAGACCGATGTCACGCGCGCCCAAGCCATCGAGCGGACTCAAGCGGCCCAGCAACACGAAGTACTGCCCCTTGTAGCTACCGGTGCGCTCCAGCGCGGCCTGGTCTGCCGGGGTTTCCACCACGCAAAGCAGTTGGCGATCACGCCCTTCGTCCAGGCAAACGTCACACACGGGCGCGCGACTGAATGTATGGCAGCGCTGGCAGTGCCCGATATCGGCCATGGCCATTTCCAGCGATCGGGCCAGCTTCAGCGCAGCCGGCCGATCATGCTGCAGCAGGTGATACGCCATGCGCTGGGCAGATTTTTGCCCGACGCCAGGCAAGCATCGCAAAGACTCAATCAAGCCATCCAGCGCTGGGTCAGCCATGAGCGATCAGAACGGGAGCTTCATGCCGGGCGGCATGGGCATGCCTGCTGTCAGCTTGCCCATCTTTTCCTGGCTGGTGCTTTCAGCGCGCCGCACCGCATCGTTGAATGCAGCGGCAACCAGGTCCTCCAGCATGTCCTTGTCATCGGCCAGCAGGCTGGGGTCAATGGTGACGCGTTTGACATCGTTCTTGCAGGTCATGACCACCTTGACCAAGCCTGCGCCAGATTGCCCTTCCACCTCGATCAGACCCAGCTCGTCTTGGGCCTTCTTGAGGTTGTCCTGCATCTGTTGGGCCTGCTTCATCAGGCCTGCGAGTTGTCCTTTGAGCATTGCTCATCCTTTCTTGCGCAAAACGCGATTGTCGCCGGGTTCGGCTACAAAGGCCGGATCGATCCCGGCACGATGCGAGCCCCTGGGTGCTGCGTCAACAGGCTGCGCACCAGCGGGTCGTTTTCTATCATGGCTTCAGCCTGCTGTTGGCGCAACTCTCTGGCCAACTGCTCGCGCTGAGCCGGTGTGTTGAGGGCAGCGCCAGGCTCAAGGGTCAGCACCACCTCACGCGCCAGACATTGCGCCATGGCCTGGGTCAGCTTGTCCCGGTTCGGGTCGGTACACAAGCTTTCGCGGGCCACTCTCAAGCGCCAATGGCTCTGATTGCCAGTGTCATGCTGGGCCACACACTGCGCCTGCATGGCCAACTCCCGCACCAGCGCCGTGATGGTGCCCTTGGCGTTGAGTTGTCCCACCATGTCAGCCCACTGGTCCGACAAGGGATCCGTTCCGGGTGCTGGCAACTGGATGGACGCGGCCTTGGGGGCGCGCACGGACTGATCTGGCTGCGCCTGCGCCGCGCGCTGACGCTCGGCCATCGGTTCGGGCATACCAAAGGCCTCTTCAGGGGGGGGCCCAATCGCAGGCGGCTCGCCACGCATCAACGCGGCGTCCTGCGCCATGTCAGCCTCAGGTGGCAAAGCCTCCCACGGGGCAACGGAACGCGCACCGGAGCCCGATGGCGCAGGCTGCGCTACGGCGGGCTGATGGGCGGGGCGCATGACCGGTGCAGCAGGTGCCGCAGATGCCGAAGGCTCGGCGGCTTGGAGAGCTGGCTCGACCTGCGGCGATCGAGCCGCGATCGAGCCTTCAGATTTTGGGGGGGCATGCCCCCCCTGCGTCGAGGCAGAACCAGGCTTGAAGGCCAGCAAGCGCAGCAGTTGCATCAACAGACCGCTGTACTCGTCTGGCGCCAGCGCCAACTCTGCCCGGCCTTGCAGGCACAGGCTGTAAAACAGCTGGGTTTCATCCGGTGCCAGCAGCGGTGCAAGCGCACGCCAGGTGGACTCATCAGGATCATCAGAGCCGGCCAGCGAGGGCACGGCCTGTATCACCGCCATGCGCTGCAAGGCAGCCGCCAACTCCTCCAACGTGCCAGAAGCAGACAAGCCCATCTGGCGCAGCACATCCACGGCAGCCACCAGCCCTGCACCGTCCTGCGCGGCCACCGCCTCGACGATGCGCTGCACGTGCTGCCGGTCGACCGCGCCCAGCATCTGGCGCACGGGGCCCTCATGCAGATGCCCGCCGCCGAAAGCGATGGCCTGGTCGGCCAGCGACATGGCATCGCGCATTGAGCCTCGCGCCGCCCGCGCCAGCAGCCGCAAGGCTTCCGGCTCGAACGCAATGCCCTCCACCTCCAGCACGTGCGCCAGGTGCTCTTGCATGGTCTGGGCCGCCATCGGGCGCAGATTGAACTGCAGGCAGCGTGACAACACTGTCACCGGCACCTTCTGCGGGTCGGTGGTTGCCAGCACGAACTTGAGGTAGTCAGGTGGCTCCTCCAGCGTCTTGAGCATGGCATTGAATGCCGTGTTGGACAGCATGTGCACTTCGTCGATCATGTAGACCTTGAAGCGCCCGACCACCGGCTTGTAAACAGACTGCTCCAGCAGTTGCGAAATTTCTTCCACGCCGCGGTTGGACGCCGCATCCAGTTCGACGTAGTCAACAAAGCGACCTGCATCGATGTCTCGACAAGGCTGACACTGGCCGCATGGCGATGCCGTGATCGTGCCTTGCCCGTCCGGCCCCACGCAGTTGAGCGACTTGGCCAGGATGCGCGATACCGTGGTCTTGCCCACGCCACGTGTGCCTGTAAAAAGATACGCATGGTGAAGACGCTGTTGCGTCAGGGCGTTGCTCAGTGCTTGAACAACATGCCCTTGTCCGACCATGCTGTCGAAGCCACGAGGGCGGTACTTGCGTGCGAGGACCATTGAACTCATGCGTCGATTCTAGGGCTCCCTGACACCCGCTTCGGCACAGCCTGCGATGATTCGCACAACCATTTGATACATCTGGAAACACGTTTACTCATAAAGTGATCCCTTCGCATGTTCACTGCCCTATGAAATATTCACACTCAGCCCTACAATTTGAGTAGACGCAGTTAAATACTTTGCGTCGCGGTGGCCAGATTCACTCGCTCACCGCGCTACTTTTCGGTTGACTCAACTTTTCCAGGCCCGGACGAGTTGAGTGCAGTCGCCGTATCACTTTGAGTGGGCCTGTTTTATGTCATTTGAAATTCTGGGGTTGGTTGAGCCTCTGTTGAAAGCCGTTCGTGAAGCTGGCTATTCGACGCCTACCCCGATCCAGGCACAAGCCATCCCGGCCGTGCTTGGCGGAGGCGACCTGCTCGCCGGCGCACAAACCGGCACAGGCAAGACCGCGGGGTTCACCCTGCCCTTGCTTCACAAACTGTCGACGTCACTCGCCGCGCAGCCCTCGGGCTCCAAGCGCGTGGTGCGCGCCTTGATTCTCACGCCAACCCGCGAATTGGCAGCACAAGTTGAAGAATGTGTGCGTGTTTACGGCAAATACCTGCCGATACGCTCAATGGTGATGTTCGGCGGGGTCGGCATGAACCCGCAGATTGACGCATTGCGTCGCGGGGTGGACATCCTTGTCGCCACACCTGGCAGGCTCTTGGACCACCACCAGCAAGGCACGCTGGACCTCAGTCACGTTGAATATTTTGTATTAGATGAGGCGGATCGCATGCTGGACATGGGTTTCATCCATGACATCAAGCGGGTTCTGGCCATTCTCCCTGCCAAAAAGCAAAGTCTTTTGTTCTCGGCTACTTTCTCGGACGAAATCAAGGCTTTGGCGGAACGCCTGCTCAACAGCCCCAAAGTCATTGAAGTGGCCCGTCGAAATGCCACAGCAGAAACCATTGCACAAAAGGTGCACCCGGTTGACCGCGATCGCAAAAAAGAATTGCTGACGCACCTGATCAAATCCAACGACTGGCATCAGGTATTGGTATTCACGCGAATGAAACATGGCGCCAACCGCCTCGTCGAATACCTGCTCAAGCAGGACGTGACCGCCATGGCCATCCACGGCAATAAAAGCCAGAGCGCACGTACCCGGGCCTTGGCCGAATTCAAGTCAGGTGAGCTGCAGGTGCTGGTCGCCACAGATATCGCAGCCCGCGGCATCGACATTGATCAGTTGCCCCACGTCGTCAACTTCGAGTTGCCCAATGTGTCCGAAGACTACGTGCATCGCATCGGTCGAACAGGTCGCGCTGGCGCTGATGGCGAGGCGATTTCGCTGGTTTGTGTTGACGAAGAGGGTTTCCTGGCCGATATCGAGAAACTGATCAAGCGCAGCATCCCACGTGAAGTGATTCCCGGGTATGAGCCCGACCCCCGGGCACGTCCAGAGCCCATTCAACTGGGCCGCCGTGTTTTACACGGGGCAACAGGTGGCCGCTCAGGTGGTGGCAATCGCTCCGGCAACAATCAGGGTGGAGGCGGCCGCGGTGGCTCGTCAGCCCGCGGTGGTCAAGGTGGTGGCGGGAACAACACGTCCGGCCAGAAGCAAGGCGCAAGCACGTCTCCCCAGGGGCGGCAGGATCTGCGAGGCGCGCGCCGCGGTGAAGCTGCGAACAGCGCACCCGCCCCTTCAGCCCATCCAGGCAGGGCTCGCAGCCGCTGATTAACCTGGCCTGTCTTGACGACAGGCTTTCTCGACGCCAAAACAAAAAACCCGGCTTGGCCGGGTTTTTTATTGTCCACCCTATTCAAGGGTGGCACGTGCTTCAATTTACTTCGACGCAGCTTCAACGGCAGCTGAGGCTTTCTTGGCAGCCTTGTGAACAGCCTTCTTGACCTTCTTCTTCACGGGGGTCGAGGCGGCTGCAGAGGCCGCAGAGGCAGCGGCAGCCGGCGCAGTTTCAGCGGCGAAAGCACCAACGGCGAACATCGAGGCGATCAAAGCGGCGAGCAGCTTTTTCATGTGGAAACTCCAATGGGTGTGAGGTTGTATGTCAGACCAGATCAACCCCGGCCTGTGAGGGTTCAACGCTGCCAGCAAATCAGCGGTTGACAGGGTCGCGACAAAAATACCCGCTTATTCAAATCGCGCCTGCCGCATCCACTTGGTGGCAACCCATTTCTCGCCGGACTCGACAGCCAGGCCGCCATGCAGCGTTTGAGATGAAGGGTGCGGCGTACCATAGGCAAAAAAGACGGCGTGCCCAGCCATGGCATTCACCTCCAGTCCGATATCAGGGAATATGGTGGCGCCACCCGCCTGCGGTGTATTGAGGTACATCACCAGGGTGG
>Ga0209066_10004612_pt1 | contig 14843 bp, 15 predicted proteins | sample All_14_2_FD_187198 | JGI IMG/M metagenome (GOLD analysis project Ga0209066, IMG submission 187198) | Freshwater microbial communities in response to fracking from Pennsylvania, USA - Allegheny Zone_MetaG_DW_15 (SPAdes) (version 2) ...
TGGGGCATCAGCTTCGCCACCGTGTTCCAGGCGGCGGTGGGCGCGCGGCACGGTGTGCAGGTGCTGCTGATCGCGAACCAGGTGATCCAGCGCGCGGAGCTGGACGCGCTGGCGCTGCTGCACGCCGAGCAGCCTGCGCTGCGTTCGATGTTCCTCGTGGACGCCTCCGGGCAGGTGGACGCCATCGAAGCCTGGGCCATGGCGCGTGGTTTCCAGGGCCGGTTCGAGGTGCTGCTGGAGCTGGGCATCGCTGGCCAGCGCACCGGCTGCCGCACCGCGGACGAGGCGCGGCAGATCGCCCGGCGCATCGCTGCCAGCCCGGTGCTCCGACTCGCCGGCATCGAGTGCTACGAAGGCACCACCGCGACCTGCGACCACACCCAGGACCGCGCCACTGTGCGCGACTTGATGGACCGGGTGGACGCCGTCGCCCGCGAAGCCATCGCGCAGGGCTGGTTCGCCCATGAAGAAATCATCCTCAGCGCCGGTGGCTCCGCCATCTTCGATCTGGTGGCCGAGCGGCTCACACCCGACCTGGGCCAGCCGGTGCGTGGCGTGCTGCGTTCGGGCTGCTACCTCACACACGACCACCAGCGCTACACCCGTTACCTCTGCTGTGTTGCCGAGCGCCTGAACCTGCGGGAGACCCTGAAGCCCGCGCTGGAGGTGCTGGCCTGTGTGCAGAGCTGCCCCGAGCCCGGCCTGGCCCTGCTCAGCATGGGTCGGCGCGACGTGTCCCACGACCTCGATCTGCCCTTGTCGATCTGGCGTTCGGACGGGCAGGGCGGCGCGCCTCGCGGCGTGCCCGCCCACTGGCGCATCGACGCCCTGAATGACCAGCATGCCTACCTGCGCTACGACGCCTCGGCCCCAGAGGAAGAATGGCCCGTGCTCGGCGAAACCGTGGCCTCCGGCATTTCGCACCCCTGCACCACGTTTGACAAATGGCGCTGGATGCCGGTGGTGGACGACGCCTACCGCGTGGTGGACGCGGTCACGACCTGGTTCTGAGCACTGGTGTTGGGCGCCCCTGGTTTGGGGTTCACCTCTAAATTTGCTGCGCTGCAGCAAAAACGCTTGCCATCTTCGGGATTACCCGTAGAATTGCGTTCATGCTGCACTGCAACATAACTCGGTGATCCGGGGCATGTCCAAGAGCGGCTCCTTCAACCCTCCACTTCAAGGAACCCGAAATGAACAACCCCGCTGAACAGATCATCGCCGCCAACAAAGCCAACATGGACGCCTTCGAAGGCGCCGCCAAGAAGGCTTACGCCGGCGTGGAAAAGCTGGTCGAACTCAACATGGCTGCTTCCAAAGCCGCCCTGGGCGAGTCCTTCAATCACGCCAAGGCCGTCATGTCCGTGAAGACGCCCCAGGAATTCATGAGCCTGCAAGCCGCCTTCTTCCAGCCCCTGGCTGAAAAGTCGACCGCCTACTTCCAGCACGTGCAGAGCATTGCCACCGAAGGCAGCGAAGATTTCACCAAGCAGATCGAAGCCAAGATGGTCGAAGCACAAAAGGCGCTCGGCGCCTCCGTGGACCAGCTGGTGAAGAACGCACCGGCCGGTTCCGAAGCCGCCGTGGCTGCTTTCCAGAGCGCCTTGAGCCAGAGCCAGAAAGCTGTTGAGTCGGCCCAGGCCACGATCAAGAAAGCTTCGGCAACCGCCCAGGCCAACTTCGCCGTCGCTTCCAAGCAGGCCACCGACCTGGCCAAGAAGGCCTCCAAGGTCTGATTGACCCCGGCGTGAGCGGCCTTCGGGCCGCCGCTCCAACAAAAAGAGGCTCCTTCGGGAGCCTCTTTTTTTTGCCCATCGGGGCGACGGCTCTGACGGGCCCGTTTCGGTTCTGCGCTGGAGCGGGGATGGCGGCGGATCTGAGGTCTACCCCAGTTCGGCGATCAGCTCGATCTCCACACAGGCACCCATCGGAATCTGCGCCACGCCAAACGCACTGCGGGCGTGGGCGCCGGCTTGCGGGCCGAAGACTTCGCCCAGCAGTTCGCTGCAGCCGTTGGTGACCAGGTGCTGCTCGGTGAAGGTGCCGGTGCTGTTGACCAGGCTCATCACTTTGACGATGCGTTTCACGTCGTCCAGCGTCTTGCCGACGGCCAGGCAGGCGGCGGCGAGTGTGCCCATGAGGTCGATGGCGATGGCGCGGGCGGCGAGCTTACCTTCTTCGGTGGTGGTGGTCAGGCCGAGCTGGCCGACCCAGGGTTTGCCGTCTTTCTTGGCAATGTGGCCGCTCAGGAAGATGAGATTGCCGGTCTGCACAAAGGGCACATAGGCGGCGGCCGGGATGGCCACGGGCGGCAGTTCGATGCCGAGTTGGGAAAGCTTGTCGTAAACGCTCATGGGGATGCTCCTGAAAGGGGTCAGGGCATTCTATCGGCGCCGTGCCACGTGGCAGGCGCTGAGCCTCAGATGTAGTAGAGCAGCAGGTAGCCGATCAGCAGCACCAATACCCACAAGGCCATGCTGCGGGTGGACCAGGTGCGGGCGAGGCGACCGTCTTGCCCGTAGTGACGCAGCACCAGGGCTCCGGCGGCTCTGCCGGTGCTGTCGAGTTCTCGACCCAGCAGGCGCCGGATGGCGGCGTAGGGTTTCTGCACCAGCGCGTACAGCGCCGGGCCGACGCGGCGCCAGAGCCAGTCCGTGTCGAGCGTGATGGTGAGTGTGCGTTTCAGGAACGGCAGCATCACGAAGAAGGCAAGACCCGAGAACAGCAGCAGTTGCAGTTGCGCGAGCACGTGCGCCCAAGTGTAGGGCTCGTAGGTGGTGGCGTAGGGCAGCAGCGCGTATAGCGGCTCGGCCCAGACGCCGATGGCGATGCACAGGAAGGCGAAGAAGACCATGGCCCAGCGCATGGTGGCCGGTGGCTCGGCCGGGCGCAGGCCCGAGTCTTTCTGGAAGAAGACGAACCAGGGGAATTTGATGCCCGCGTGCAGGAATACGCCGGCCGAGGCGGCGGTGAGCGCGAGCCAGACGAACAGCAGGTGGCCGTCGGCGGCAGACTGCGACACCATGGACTTGGAGACGAAGCCCGAGGTGAGCGGGAAGGACGAGATGGCCAGCGCGCCGATGGTGCCGCAGACCGTGGTGAGCGGCATGGTGTGGAACAGGCCGCCGAGCTCGGAGCACTTGCGCCGCCCGGTCATCATCAGCACCGAGCCGGCCGACATCAGCAGCAGGGCCTTGTAGATGATGTGGGTGAAGGCGTGGGCGGCCGCGCCGTTGAGCGCCATCTCGGTGCCGATGCCGATGCCCGCGATCATGAAGCCGACCTGGTTGACGATGGAGTAGGCCAGGATGCGGCGCATGTCGTTTTCGAGCAGCGCGTAGACGATGCCGTAGAACACCATGAACAGGCCGACCCAGATCAGCAGCTCGGTGCCGGCGAAGCCGCGGATCAGCACGTACACCGCCGTCTTGGTGGTGAAGGCCGAGAGGAACACGGTGCCGCTCCAGGAGGCCTCGGGGTAGGCGTCGGGCAGCCAGGCCGAGAGCGGCGGCGCGCCAGCGTTGATGAGGAAGCCGATCAGGATCAGCCAGTGCGCGATCGAGTTCGCTTCCATGTGCGTGAAGGCGACGCTGCCGGTCTGCACCACGTGGCCAGTGACGCCAGCGAACAGGATCACACCGCCCAGCAGGTGGACCATGGCGTAGCGGCGCGCGGCGCGGTAGGAAGCCTCGCTGCCCTGGCTCCAGAGCACGAGCGTGGAGCCCACGGCCATCAGTTCCCAGAACGCGAACACGGTGATGAGGTCACCGGCCAGGGCCACGCCGATGGCCGAACCGGCGTAGACGAAGGCGGCAGGCACTTCGAGCCGGCTTTTCTGACCCAGCGCGAACAGGCCGCCACCCACGGCCATGATGGCGAAGATGGTGGCGAACAGGCGCGAGAGCTTGTCGCCTTGCAGCGGGGTGATGGTGTGGTCGAGAAAACGCAGTTGCCAGACCGCACCATCGGGCACCTGCCAGACCAGGCCGAGCACCAGCAGCGGCAGCGCCACGATGGCGACCGAGCGCGGTGTGCCGCGCAGGAACGGCAGCAGCAGGGCGCCGACGATCAGCACCAGCCCGGGGTGCAGGACGAGGTCATTCATCGTGTTTGTCGTCGTAATAGGTGTCGGGCCGTTTGAGCACCAGGGCCAGGCCCTTGGCCACCACGATCATGGCCAGGCAGGCCAGAAAACCGAACCAGGCGTTGAAGCCGAACAGCGCGTCCACCTCGAAGTGGGGGTGCAGGTGCACCAGCAGCTCGGCCAGCACGGTGAGCGCCAGCACCACGAGGAAGCCGCGGTAGAGGCGCTTGACGTTGGCTGGGTGGTCGAGCCAGTGTGGTTTGGTGTCGGCAGGCTGTTGCATGTGGGTCATCCTCCCAGGCCGAGCATTTGTTTGGCCAGCGCCAGCGGTACGTCGGGCACGAAGAACAGCAGCACCGTGCCGGCGGCGGTCGCGGTCAGCGCGATCACCATGGGCAACGGGGCCTCACCGTGCGGGTGGTCGTGTTCATCGTGTGCGGGGGTGACGAAGAAGGCGCGGTAGATGATGGGCAGGAAGTAGCCGGCGTTGAGCAGTGTGCTCAAGGCGATCACGCCCACCGCGAGCCACTGCTCGGACGCCATGGCGCCCGAGAGCATGTACCACTTGGAGACGAAACCGGCCGCCGGCGGCAGGCCGATCATGGACAGCGCGCCGATAGCGAAGGCCCCCATGGTCCAGGGCATGCGCCGGCCGATGCCGTCGAGCTGACTCACTTCGGTCTTGTGGGCGGCGGTGTAGATGGCGCCAGCGGCGAAGAACAGCGTGATCTTGCCCAGCGCATGGGCCGCGATGTGCAGCGTGGCGCCCACCACCGACAAGGGCGCCAGCAAGGCCGCAGCCATGACCACGTACGACAGCTGGCTGATGGTGGAATAGGCGAGTCGGCGCTTCAGGTTGTCGGCGCCGAGCGCCACGACCGAAGCCGAGACGATGGTGAAACCGGCCAGCAGGATCAGCCAGTCCGTCGTGCCGTTCACGCCCAGCGTGTCGAGCCCGAAGATGTAGACGATGACCTTGACCACGCTGAACACGCCGGCCTTTACCACCGCCACCGCGTGCAGCAGCGCCGACACAGGCGTGGGCGCCACCATGGCCGCGGGCAGCCATTTGTGGAAAGGCATGAGAGCGGCTTTGCCGATGCCGAACATGCACAGCGCGAGCAGGCCCATCAGACCGGCGGGGCTGAGCTTGTCGGCCAGAATGCCGCCGGCCGTGAAGTCGGTGGTGCCGGTCAGGTACCAGATGAAGACCAGGGCCGGCAGCAGGAACACGACCGAGGTGCCCATCAGCAGGCCGAGGTAGACGCGACCGCCCTGGCGGGCCTTTTCGGTGCCGTGGTGCGTGACCAGCGGGTAGGTGATCAGCGTGAGCACTTCGTAGAACAGGAACAGCGTGAACAGGTTGCCCGAGAAGGCAATGCCCATGGTGGCCGAGAGCGCGAGCGCGAAGCAGACGAAGAAGCGCGTCTGGTGGGCTTCGTTGTTGCCGCGCATGTAACCGATGGAGTAGATCGAATTGACGATCCACAGGCCCGAGGCGACGAGCGCAAACAACATGCCCAGCGGCTCGACCTCAAAGGCGATTTCCAGCCCGGGCAGCACGCTGAAGAGGGTGGCCGTGGGCCGCGCACCGGCGAGCACCGAGGGCAGGATGTTCAGCACGCAGGCCAGCAACGCCACTGCGGTGGTCAACGTGATGCCTTCCCGCAGGTTGGGCCAGCGGTGGGCCAGGGCGATGCCGATCGCGCCCAGGACGGGCACGAGCAGGGCGGCCAGGATGGCGTCGTCGGCGGTGAACATCAGCGCGCCCCCATCAGGAAGGTGGCGGCCTGACTGGCCGAGCCCACGGTGAACCCCGTGCTGAGACCGAAATACACCGTGGCGGCCACCAGCAGGGCCGTGGGCACACCCATGGACCAGGGCACGGTGGCGTTCGCGTCCACGTCCTGGCGCGGTTCGCGGAAGTAGGCCGCCTCAACGAAACGCCAGACGTAGGCCACCGCCAGCAGCGAAGACAGCAGGATCAGGAACACCAGCCACCACTGACCCTGTTCGAGCGCGGCGAGCAGCAGGTACCACTTGCTGATGAAGCCGGCCGTGCCGGGCACACCGATCAGCGACAGACCGCAGATCACCATGCCAAAACTGGTGAGGGGCATGCGTTTGCCCAGTCCCTGGACACGTGAGAGGCTGGTGCCGCCCATGACCAGGGCGACCAGGCCGAGCAGCATGAAGATGGCGCCCTTGGTGATGCCGTGGTTGAACAGGTGCAGGATGGTGGCGGTCAGGCCCGAGACGGAATCGAACGAGAGGCCGAGGATGATGTAGCCGATCTGGCCCACGCTGGAATAGGCGAACAGGCGTTTGAGGTCGGACTGGAAAATGGCGGTGGCGGACGCGGCGAACATGCCGGCGAGGGCCAGCAGCAGCATGGCCTCTTGCATGGGCAACTGGCCGAACACCTGCGACTGGCCGAACACCGAGAAGTAGAAACGCAGCAGCACATACACCGCCACCTTGGTGGCCGTGGCCGCCAGGAAGGCCGAGACCGCCGACGGCGCGTAGGTGTAGGCGTTGGGCAGCCACTGGTGCAGCGGGAACAGCGCGAGCTTGAGCGAGATGCCGACCGTCAGGAAGGCCAGGGCGGCCAGCACCGGCCGCGTGCCTTGCACGGCGGCGAGTCGTTGTCCCATGTCCGCGATGTTCAGCGTGCCGGTCATCAGGTAGAGCAGACCGATACCGATCACGATGAAGGTGGCGCCGATGGTGCCCATGATCAGGTACTGGTAGGAGGCCACCAGCGCACGCCGGTCACGGCCCAGCGCAATCAGCACATAGGTGGCCAGCGACGAGATTTCCAGGAACACGAAGATGTTGAAGGCATCGCCGGTGATGGAAATGCCCAGCAGGCCGGTCAGGCACAGCACGAACATGGTGTAGAACAAATAGTGCTGCTGCTGTGGCACTTCGTCCTCAATGCTGCTGCGGCAATACGGCAGCACCACGGAGGCCATGCCCGAGACCAGCACCAGCATGAACGAGCTGAGTGGGTCCACCCGGTATTCGATGCCCCAGGGCGGCGGCCAGTTGCCGATGGCGTAGGAGATGGTGCCGCTGGCGTCGACCTGCAGCCACAGCGTGATCGAGATGGCAAACGCCGTCCAGCTGGCCAGCAGGGCGACAGCGAAGGCCAGCGTGCGGTGACGCAGCAGCACCGTCAGCGGTGCAGCGAGCAGGGGAATGACCACCTGCAAGGCAGGCAGGTGCTGAGCCAGACTCATGCTTGTTCCTGGCGGCTCGGCACCGCGTCCATGTTCAGGATTTCATCTTCTTCGATGCTGTCGTAGGCTTCGCGGATGCGCACCGTCAACGCCAGGCCCAGCGCCAGAGTGGCCACGCCCACCACAATGGCGGTGAGGATCAGCACATGGGGCAACGGGCTGGAATAGACGGTGAAGGCGTCGCTCAAAATCGGCGCGGTGCCACCGACCAGCTTGCCGGGTGCGATGTAGAGCAGGTAGACCGAGGTCTGGAAGATGCCCAGGCCGATGAGCTTCTTGATCAGGTTGCCACGGGCGATCACGATGAAGAGCCCGGCAACCATCAGGAAGATGGTGACGAAGTAGGTGAAGTGGCCGCCCAGGGTCATGGTGGTGTTCATGTGGCGTTCACTCGTCGTCGGCGTTGCCGCGGGCGGCAAACATGTAGAAGATCTTCAGCATCACGCCCGAGACGGTGGTGGCCACGCCGACTTCCACCCAGAAAATGCCGCGGTGTTGTCCGTGCACCGAATCGTGGTCCAGCACGAAGTAGTCGAGGAAGTTGCCACCCAGCAGCAGGCCGGCGACGCCCACGCCGCCGTAGATCAGCACGCCGATGGCCATCATCGATTCGACCAGAGGCTCCGGCACCACTTTGCGTGCATCGGCCAGCCCGTAGATGAGTGCGTAGAAGATGACCGCCGCCGCCAGAATGACACCGGCCTGGAAGCCGCCGCCGGGGCCGAAGTCGCCGTGGAACTGCACGTAGAGTGCGAACAGCAGGATGAACGGGATCAGCAGCTTGGCGATGACCCGCAGGATCAGGTCGTGCCTCATGCCTTGTCGCCCTTGTTTTTGTTGCGGCGGCGACGCAGCAGCGCGATCACGCCCGCCCCGGCGGTGAACACCACGGTGGTTTCACCGAAGGTGTCATAGCCCCGGTAGCTCGCCAGCACCGCGGTGACCACGTTGGGTACGTCCACCTCCTGCTTGATCTCGTTCAGGTAGCGCGGCACCACGTGGGTGTGGATCGGGGCCTTGGGATCCGAAAACTCGGGCAGGCCCAGCGTGCCGTAGACCAGCACGGCGCCCACGGCGACGGAGACGATCAGGGGCAGCCACGGCTTGTTGACCGGGCGCGCCTCTTCGCTCTTGCAGAGATGCAGCGCTCCCAGGAACAGCACGGTGGAAATGCCCGCGCCGACGGACGCTTCGGTCATGGCCACGTCCACCGCGTCCATGGCCACCAGCACGGTGGCCATCAGGAAGCTGTAGATGCCGCCGAGCACGATGACGCCAAACAGGTTGCGGCTGCGCGCGATCACCCAGACGGTCACCGCCATCAGCACCAGCAGCACATTGATGATCAGGGTTTCGATGATGCGTCCTCCGGGGGCGCCAGCTGGGGCTTGAGTCCACGGGTCATCGCCGCGCGAGCCAGGGCGTGGGTGGCGGTGGGGCTGGCGAAAAAGATCAGCAGGCCGACCATCAGCAGCTTGACAGTGACCAGGGTCCAGCCTGCCTGCAGGGCCAGGCCGATCAGGATGAGACCGGCGCCGAGCGTGTCGATCACGCTGGCGGCGTGCATGCGGGTGTAGAAGTCGGGCATGCGAAGCAGCCCCACAGCGCCGACGCAGCAGAAGAAACCACCCACCACCAGCAGCACCCAGCTGAAGATGTCGATCACCAGGCTCATGGCGTGGGTTCCTTGGCATCGCCCGGGTCACCGAGATCGCCGCTGCGGAAGTACTTGAGCACGGCAATGGTACCGATCACGTTGAGCAGGCCATACACAATGGCCAGGTCCAGAAACTCGGGTCGGCCGGTCAGGAATCCGAGCACGGCCAGCAGCAGCATGGCCACCGTTCCGATGGAGTTGGCGGCCTGGGCGCGGTCAAACACGGTGGGCCCGAGAGCCGCCCGGATGAGCGCGAGGGTGAGTGTGACGAGGAGCGCGAGGGCTGCGGCAGCGAACATCAGCGGGAACCCTCGCAGGCGGAGACCCTGCGGTCCATGTCGCTGTCGATCGTACCTTCGGCGCCGTTGCGTGTGAGGCCGTGCACCAGGAACTCGTTGGGCAGGGCCTCAATGGTGATGGTACCCGGCGTGAGGGTGATGGAGTTGGCGTGCAGCACCAGGCCCACATCGGTTCTCTGGCTGGGTTTGAAGCGAACCATCGTCGGGCTGATCGGGAGCTTGGGGTTGAGGATGATCTTGCTCACGTCCCAGGCCGACTTCGTGATTTCCTTGAACAGCCAGATCCAGTAGACCAGGGCTCTGGCACCCAGCTGGATGGGATGGCCTTCATGGTCGACCACATCCATGCGTCGCGCGAACCACACCACCGCCAGCGCACTGCCGGCACCCGCCGCCAGCAGGAAGGGCGTGAAGAAGCCCGACAACAGCAGCCAGAAAGCGTAGAGGGTGAGGAACAGGCTGAATGAATGAAACACGGGGGGTCCAGCGGTGATCAGCGGAGCGGCATTATAGCCAGCGGTAACTTATTGGAAACGGACGGTTTCAGAGGCAAAACGCTTGCATCATGGTTCAATCGCCACGTACTGGCTATCCATGAAATCCCGATAGCATACGGGCACGCTGACCGATCCAGACACCGCTTGAAGAGACCCGCAGAATGACATTCCCGTACCGAAGGCACACCCGATCTACGTGTGCTGGCCCCGCCAGATCCTGTCATTCAGTTGGGGTACCGCATGCGTGAATCGTGGTTGGGCTGGCTCGTGCTCGCGTTGCTGTTGGTCAACCTGCTGCTGGTGCTGTGGCTTCTGCTTCGGCGCCGCCCCGTGGATGCCGGAGAACTGGCGCACCGCCAGGCGTTGCTGGCCACACTGCAAAGCCAGGGGCTGCAGACCACCCAGCGCATCGAGCGGGTGGAGAGCGAGCTGCGTCGGGAGATCGGCGAGAACGCGCGCGGCGGGCGGCAGGAAATCCAGCTGACGCTGGCGAGCTTTCAGGAAACCCTCACGCGCCAGGACGCCGAGGCGACCCGCACGCAGAACACGCAGCTAGACGCCTTTGCCCAGCAGTTGCTGCAGCTGCGCGGCACCTTGGGTGACACACTGACCCAGCAGCTGCAGGCGATCAGCCTGGGTATGTCGCAGCAGGCGGCCGAAGCCACACGCACGCAGAACGCGCAGATCGACGCCTTCGCGCAGCAGCTCGTGCAATTGCGCGGCACGCTGGGCGACACGCTGACGCGGCAATTGCAGGACATGAGCGAGGGCAACGCACGCCGGCTGGCTGAGATCCGCACCACGCTGGACGCCCAGCTCACCCAGCTGCAGCAGAACAACGCCGCCAAGCTGGACGAGATGCGCGCCACGGTGGACGAGAAGCTGCAGAGCACGCTGCAGGCCCGTCTGGGTGAAAGTTTCAAACAGGTGGCCGACCGGCTGGAGCAGGTGCACAAGGGCCTGGGCGAGATGCAGACACTGGCGCAGGGCGTGGGCGACCTGAAGCACCTGCTGACCAACGTGAAGACGCGTGGCATGTTTGGCGAGGCGCAGCTGGCCGCGCTGCTGGAGCAGGTGTTTGCGCCCGACCAGTACGCGACGCAGGTGGCCACGCGCCCGGGCAGCCGCAACGTGGTCGACTTCGCGATCAAGCTGCCGGGCCGGGGTGACGACGGCGCGCCGTGCTGGTTGCCGATCGACGCCAAATTTCCCAATGAAGACTACGAGCGCCTGCTCGACGCGCAGCAGCGCGCCGACGTCGAGGGCGCCGAGCTGGCCGCGCGTGGTCTGGAGCAACGCATCCGGCTCGAAGCCAAAAGCATGGCCGACAAATACCTGGAGCCGCCGCACACCACCGACTTCGCGATCCTGTTCCTGCCCACCGAAGGCCTGTACGCCGAGGTGCTGCGCCGCCCGGGGCTGATGGAGGTGCTGCAGCGCGAGTACCGCGTCACGCTGGCTGGCCCGACCACGCTGATGGCCATGCTCAACTCGCTGCAGATGGGCTTTCGCACGCTGGCGCTGGAGAAACGCAGCAGCGAGGTCTGGCAGGTGCTGGGTGCGGTCAAGACGGAGTTCGGCAAGTTCGGCGATGTGCTGGCCAAGGTGAAGAGCCAGACCCAGACCGTGCTCAACACGCTGGACAGTGCCGAAACGCGCAGTCGCGCCATGGGCCGTGCGCTCAAGGCGGTCGAGGCCCTGCCGCAGGAACAGGCCAGCGCGTTGCTGCCGCTGGACCCCACCGATCCTGGAGACGCTTGAAACCCGCGTTGCGCAGCGGTCTCGCGCGGCTGATCGCGGCGCAGGTTTCGCTGCATGCCTGCATGACCGGCTTTCGCATGGCCGCGCCGCTCATGGCGCTGCGCGAAGGGCACAGCCCGGCTGCGGTGGGCATGCTGCTGGCCTTGTTCGCGCTGGCCCAGGTGTTCCTCGCCTTGCCCGCCGGGCGCTACGCCGACCGACGCGGTCTCAGGAAACCGGTGATGCTGGCGGTGGGGGTGGCCATGGCGGGCGCCGCACTCGCCGTGGCCTTCCCGGTGTTTGGCGTGTTGTGTGTCACGGCGCTGACTTGCGGCGCAGCCACGGGCCTGGCCATGATCGCGCTGCAGCGCCACGTGGGGCGCTTGGCCACGAACCCGACCGAACTCAAGCAGGTGTTCAGCTGGATGGCCATCGGACCGTCCATTTCCAACTTTCTTGGTCCCTTTGCCGCGGGCCTGCTGATCGACGCCTGGGGCTTCCGGGCGGCCTTCCTGCTGCTGGCCTTGCTGCCGTCGCTGGCCTGGTTCTGGGTGCGGGGCACGGTGGAACACGAACCGGTGGCGCCGGCCCTGCGCAACACCAGCGGATCGTCGTGGAACCTGCTGCGCGAACGGGCGTTTCGTCGGCTGATGCTGATCAACTGGATGTTGTCCTCGTGCTGGGATGTGCACACCTTCCTGGTACCCGTGATGGGTCACGAACGGGGACTGAGCGCCACGATGATCGGCGCCATCCTCGGGGTGTTTGCACTGGCCGCCACGGCCGTCCGGCTCGCCATGCCCTGGCTGGCCGCGCACCTGCGCGAGTCGGCGGTGATCGGCACGGCCATGGTGTCGACCGCTTTGCTGTTTGCCCTCTATCCGCTGGTGCAGGCGGCCTGGGCCATGGGCCTGCTGTCGATCCTTCTGGGCGTGGCGCTGGGTTCGGTGCAACCCATGATCATGAGCATGCTGCACCAGATCACGCCCCACCACCGCCATGGCGAGGCACTGGGCTTGCGCGCCATGGCGATCAACGGCTCCAGTGTGGTGATGCCGTTGCTGTTTGGGTCGGTGGGGGCGCTGGTCGGCATGGCCAGCCTGTTCTGGGTCGTTGGCGCGGTGGTGGGGCTGGGTTCCCGCCTGGCCTGGACGCAGGTCACGCCGGGCGAAGCGGTGAACAGGCCTTAGCGGGCCATGGTGTTCATGGGTGCTCTGCCGGCGCAGGCAGCGCGACACCTGAAACCGCCGCTGCGCGCACCGGTGCCGGCCGACGTGGTGCCCGGGCGCCCGGCTGACTGAAGCCCAGACCGCTCAGGTAGGTGTCGACCACCTGCCGGCCGCAACGCCGGAGGTCGAACGCCTGGGTGTCGAGCAACCAGTTCTGGATCAGGCCGTCAATCATCACGTGCAGCCCCAGCGCCGCGCACTGCACCGGGACGGCAAGCGTCATGCCCTGGTGGTCTGCCGCCGAGCGCAACACTTTGGCGGTCTGCTGTACGCACTCGTTACGCCCCTGTAGGTGGCGCGCGCGCACTGCGTGCATCTCGTCGTTGTATTCCACTTGCAGGGTCGCGATCTCGAACACGCGCCGCGTCTGCTCGTCGGTGGCGGCCTTGTGCAGCGCGTGCGCAATGGCGTCGCGCAGCGGCTGCAGCGGGTTGTCGAGGGCGGAGGCCGTTTTCCCTATACCTGCCAGGGTTTCTTCCAGCGGCAAAGTGACGCGTTCCATCATCGCGTTGAATAGATCGGCTTTGTCCTTGAAGTGCCAGTAGATGGCGCCTCGGGTGGTGCCGGCGGCCACGGCAATGTCGTTGAGCGAGGTGCGTGAAACGCCGCGCTCCTGAAACAGGTGCTCGGCTGCGTCAAGCAGGCTGTGGCGTGTGGCCTCGGCATCGGCTTTGGTGCGGCGAACCATGTCATGTCTCCTGTCGAATGTCCCCATGTGAAGATGGGGACTTGTGTTCGTCTGACTATACATACATTCAAGGATGTATGTATACTTCAACCCCTCGCCTTCGTTGGTTATCCCCGCGACGGCCATGCCGGCCGCTCTTTCAGGCGGCTCCCCGATTTCATGCCTTCAAGGATTCCCATGCCTGCTCAGAGTCCCCAGCCTTCCGATTTGTTCAAACCCTCGCTGGCGACTCCCGGTCGGTCGGCGTCGTGGGCCCGCCGCCTGTCGGTGATCTCGGTGGCCGTGCTGCTGGTCGCTTGTGGCAAGGCCGAGGCGCCCGCCGCGGCGCCACCGGGTGGCGGCATGCCGGCTCCCGAAGTCGGTGTGGTCACGGTGGCGCCGGGTGATGTGGGCTTGCAGACGGAGTTGCCGGGCCGGCTGGAGGCATCGCGTGTGGCCCAGGTGCGGGCTCGGGCGGCGGGTATCCTGCAGCAGCGACTGTTCAAGGAAGGCAGCGACGTGAAGGCTGGCCAGGCGCTGTTCCGCATTGATGCGGCGCCCTACCAGGCCACGCTGCAGAGCGCGCGGGCCGGTCTGGCGCGGGCCGAGGCCAACCTCGCCCAGGCGTCGGCCCTGGCCGCCCGCTACAAGCCGCTGGTGGCAGAAAACGCCATCAGCCAGCAGGAATTCGCGAACGCCGAAGCCGCCCTGAAAGCCGCCGAGGCCGATGTGGCCGTGGCCAGGGCCGCGGTGCAGACGGCTGGCATCAACCTGGGTTACGCCAATGTCACGGCGCCGATCGGTGGCCGCATCGGCCGCGCCCTGGTGACCGAGGGCGCCCTGGTGGGCCAGGGCGAAGCGACACCGCTGGCCTTGATCCAGCAGGTGGACCCGCTGTTTGTGAACTTCACCCAGTCCGCCGCCGAAGCCATGAAGCTGCAGCGTGCGCTGGCCAGTGGCCAGCTCAAGGGGGCCGGCGCTGGCGCGGCCAGTGTTCGTGTGGTGCTGGAAGACGGCAGCGAATACGCCAAGCCGGGACGCCTGCTGTTCTCGGACCTCACGGTCGACCCCACCACCGGGCAGGTGACGCTGCGTGCCGAGGTGCCCAACCCCGGTGGCACGTTGCTGCCTGGGCTGTATGTGCGTGTGCGCCTGGAGCAGGCCACGGCGCGCGACGCCATCTCGTTGCCGCAGCAGGCGGTCACGCGTTCCGCCCAGGGCGACTCGGTCCAAGTCGTGGCGGCCGACGGCAAGATCGAGAAGCGCACGGTGAAGATTGGCGGCCAGCAGAACGGGAAATGGGTGGTGCTGGACGGTCTGAAGGCTGGTGAGCAGGTGATGGTGGACGGCTTCCAGAAGCTGCAGATGATGCCGCCGGGCACACCGGTCAAGGCGGTGCCTTGGCAGGCGCCGGGCGCTGCTCCGGCC
>Ga0209066_10004614_pt1 | contig 14841 bp, 14 predicted proteins | sample All_14_2_FD_187198 | JGI IMG/M metagenome (GOLD analysis project Ga0209066, IMG submission 187198) | Freshwater microbial communities in response to fracking from Pennsylvania, USA - Allegheny Zone_MetaG_DW_15 (SPAdes) (version 2) ...
TCCTGCGAGGACTTGGTCGCCATGTTGTCGGTGACCTTGGCGTTCTCGGTGTTCTGGGTGATCGAGGCCGTCATCTGCTCGATGCTGGCGGTGGTCTCCTCGACGGAGGCGGCCTGCTCGCTGGAGGCTTGCGAGAGGGACTGCGCGGTCTGCGACACCTGGCCGGCGGCATTGCTCAGTGCGCCGGCGGCGGAGTTGACCTCGCCGATGATGCCAGAGAGCTTGGCGACCATGGCTTTCAATGCATACAGGGCGCTGGCGTTGTCCTTCGGACCGACGGCGACGTCGATGGTCATGTCGCCCTCGGCGACGCGATTCACGACGTCGGAAACATAGCGCGGCTCGCCGCCGAGCTGCGAGAACAGGCTATGCACGATCCAGTAGCCGAGGCTGGCCGCCAGCAGGATGCCGATGATGATGGCGGCGGAAGCAAGCATGAACGTCTGGTTGTAGGCCTCCGTCGACTTGTCGAACTCCTGCTTGGCGATGTCGAGCTGGAGCTGCAGCAGTTTCTCGGCCGCCCCCTTGGCGCTCGCGTAAAGCGGGTTGATGCCCTTGACGATGTGGCTGTTGCCCTCTGCGAATTCGCCGGCCGTGAAGAACTTGGCTGCCACCCTGAGGCCGTCCTGGACGAAGGCGGTACGCTTGGCGGCGAACTCTTCGGCCAGCACCTTTTCCTCGGGCGTGAGGTAGGTCGACATGTATTCCTTCCATACGCCGCCGATCTTGTCGATGTTCTGCTCGACCTTGTCGAGGTGGACTGCGATCGGATGGTCGTGGAGCTTGCTTTCCGGCAGGCGCGCGTCGTGCATCGCGGCCAGGTGAAGCTGGCGCACGTTCTCCTGCATCATGTCGTTGATGTGGGCGATCTGGCCGGTCGGGACCATGCGGTCGCTATACACGGTGTTGAGGCCTGCATTGGAATCGCGCATCGCGAGGATGCCCTGGATGCCGATGACGGCAAGCAGGACGGTCAGCAACGTAAGTACTGCGATCAGTCGGGCGCGGATGGTGACGTTATCCAGCATGGAGCACTCTCCTGTCGGGAAGTCTGATTCGATGGACTTTTCAGGCGTCGGGGGCGGCGGTTTCGCCGACGGCCGCGCCGATGCCGGCGACGGTGGCCATTTCATCGACGGACAGCACGCGCTGGATGTCGAGGATGATGACGAAGCGGCCGTCGACCTTGCCCATGCCGGCGATGAAATCGGCGCGGATCTTGGCGCCGAACGAAGGCGGCGGTTCGATCTCGCTGCCCGGGATTTCCAGCACCTCGGACACGGCATCGACCATGATGCCGAGGTCGTGCTTGGCGTCCTCCTGCTGCACCTCGATGATGACGATGCAGGTCCGGCGCTGGACTTCCGACGCCTTGCCGCCGAAGCGCGCGGCCAGATCGACCACCGGCACCACGGCGCCGCGCAGGTTGATCACCCCGCGGATGAAGCTCGGCATCATCGGAATCCCGGTCAGGTTGCCGTATTCGATGATCTCCTTCACGTTGAGGATGCCGACGGCGTACATCTCGCCGGCCAGCGTGAAGGTCAGGTACTGGTGGGCCTCGCCGGCCGAGGCGAGCTGGCGCGCCGCCATCAGCGCATGCTGTCCTGCGGCTGCAGCCTTGCTTCCTGCTTGAACGATGTCTCCCATTTGATGCTCCTCAGAAGCGCTCGAAATCCTGTTCGCTGAATCTCCCTGAAGTCGTGTCCCTAACTTCTTGAACCGCTGGTTGCCAGCGACTTCTCCTCCTTGTTTGCCGTCAGGTGCGCCAGTGCCTGCACGTCCAGGATCAGGGCGACGTCGCCGCTGCCCAGGATGGTCGAGCCGGCGATGCCCCGCAGATGACGGAACAGCGCGCCGAGCGGCTTGATGACGGTCTGGAATTCTCCCTGCAGCACGTCGACGACGATGCCGCACTTCTGGTTGCCCGACTTGACGACGACGACGTTCTCGCGCGCCGGTTTTTCGTTCGTGACTTCGAAGAGTTCGCGCAGGCGCACGAACGGCAGCACTTCGCCGCGCAGGTTCAGGTAGTTGCGGTCGACGGCGGCGTCCTTGAGCTCCAGGCACTCGACCACCATTTCGAGCGGGATCACGTAGGACGAGTTCTCGACGCCGACGAGGAAGCCATCGATGATTGCGAGCGTCAGCGGCAGGCGAATGGTGAAGCGCGAGCCGATGCCTTCCTCGGAGTGCACCTCGACCGAGCCGCGCAGCGCGCGGATGTTGCTGCGCACGACGTCCATGCCGACGCCGCGGCCCGAGAGGTTGGTCACCTTTTCGGCGGTGGAGAAGCCCGGCTCGAAGATCAGGTTCGCGATCTCCTGGTCAGTGAGCTGCTGGTTGGCGCTGATGATGCCTTTTTCGAGCGCCTTGGCGCGGATCTTTTCCTTCGGCAGGCCGCCGCCGTCGTCGGTGACTTCGATGACGATGCTGCCGGAATCGTGGAAGGCGTTGAGCCCGACATGGCCGACGACGGGCTTGCCGCGAGCGGCGCGCACTTCTGCGGGCTCGATGCCGTGGTCCATGGCGTTGCGCACCAGGTGCATCAGCGGGTCGCCGATCTTCTCGACGACGGTCTTGTCGAGTTCGGTTTCCGCGCCCTTGATGCTCAGTTCGAGTTCCTTGCCGATTTCCTTCGAGGTGTCGCGCACGACGCGGTGGAAGCGGTTGAAAGTCTCGCCGATCTGCACCATGCGCAGCTGCAACGCGGAGTCGCGGATGTTCTCGACCAGGCGCGAGAGCACTGAGGTCGCCTCCACCAGCGTCGCCTGGCCGCTCTTAGACGCGATCAGGTTGGCCGAGGCGCCGGCGATGACGAGTTCGCCGACGAGGTCGATGAGGTGGTCGAGCTTGTCGGCCTGGACCCGGATCAGCCGCGCTTCGGCGGCTTTCTTCTCGCCGACCTGCTTCTGCCTGACGGCAGCGGCCTCGACGATCTCGGGCTGCACCATCTTGTTTTCGACGAGGATTTCGCCGAGCTGCGGGGCGGCCGTGGCCGCCGCCTCGGCGGCTTCCTTGGCCGTCTGCTGGCGGACGAGGCCTTCGTCGAGCTCCTCGCGCGTCAGCGCGCCGCTGCGAACGAGGATTTCGCCCAGGCGCATGACTTCCTCGGGCAGGGTCTCGATCAGCGCCATGTAGTCGCCGATCTTGCTGTATGGCGGCAGGATGTGCAGGTCGCACTCGTCGCGGCAGAAGTCGAAGACGGCCTCGATCTTGTCCTTGGTGGCGTGGCTGCGGAAGCTGATCTCGAAGCCGAGGTAGCAGGCCTCGGGGTCCATGTCCTCCGCGTCCGGCATGGCGTCGGTCAGCGTCGTCAGGTGGGCGATCTCGCCGAGGCTGAGCAGGTAGCGCAGGAAGGCCAGCGGATCCATGCCGTTCTTGAGCACCTCGCGGCCGAAGCGGATCGAGATGTGCCAGCAGTCGTTGGTGGTCGCGTCGGCACCGTCCTGGCGTTCGACTTCCGCGCCGGCGTGGTCGGGAAGGGTGGCCGTGGTCGCGGGAGGCTGTCCCGTGTAGGTGCGCAGTTCCTCGGCGATGACGTCGCCCGCAGCCTTGAGGTCGGCGTCGGGCTCGGACTGACCGCCTTCGACGAGGGTCAGCAGCGCGCCGATGTGGTCGCAGCCCTTGAGCAGGGCCGAAATCATGTCGGCGGTGACCTCGATTTCGTTGTTGCGCAGGCGGTCGAGGACGTTCTCGAGGACGTGCGTGAACTTCTCTATGGCCGTGATCTCGACGACGCCCGATGCGCCCTTGATCGTGTGGGCCGCGCGGAAGACGCCGTTGATGGTTTCGGCGTCGCGGTCGCCCTGCTCGATCTGCATGAGACCGTCTTCCATGGCGGCGAGCTGCTCGCGCGCCTCGATCGCGAATACGCTGAGGATTTCGTCCATGCGAAGCTCCTATGCCTGCTCGGCGGCCGGAATGACGACCGGATCGCCGAAATAGCCGACCATGTTGTAGAACTCGATGACTTCGCGCACGGCCGGGCTGTGCGCGACGATGCGCAGGCTGCGGTCGAGGCGCTGGGACTCGCGCTTGGCCAGCACGAGAAGCTGGAATCCGGCGGTGTCCATCTCGGCGACCTGCGACAGGTCGAGTTCCAGCGTGGCGGCGTTGCGTACGGCGTCGAGAAGCTTGCGCTTGGATTCGACGACGTTGTAGATCGTCAGGTCGGTGTCGATCGTCAGGCGCCCGGCCTGCGTCTCGGGAAAGTTCTCGCTCATGGCTGCTCCCTTGCTGGATTGTCGCGGCGCTAGAAGAGTTCGACTTTCGGCCCGCTCGCGGCGGACTGGGGGGTCGCCGGATTCTTGCCCAGTGCCTCGTGATGCGTGCTGCGCTGCGAATCCATCACATAGCTACTGTAGATCTGGTCGAGGTGTTCGGCCAGCGGCTGGATGGCCAGGTTCGGATCGTCGTGGTTCTCGAGGCGGGCGACGAGCTGCCCGCTCTGGCTGTCGAGACGGTCGAGGGCGTTGATCACCTGCTCGATCTGCTGGCGCGTCACGTCCTGGAACTGGACGCTGGCGAGCGCGTTCATGAACATCTCGGCCAGCGTGGCGCTGCTGCTGCGGATCGTCGCCATGACTTCGGCTTCGTGCCGCGTGACGTCCTGATAGCTCTTGCCGAGTTCCTCGAGTTGGGCGGCAAAGCTTTGCAGGGCTGAGCGCTCCGCCTCGATGCTGTCCGTCTGCAGCTTGTCCTTGAACTGGGTTTCGATCGAGTTCGCGACCTGCTGGATGCCGTGGTTGATCTGGGTGACGGCCTGGTCGGTGGCGGCGGAAAGCTTGCGCACCTCGTCGGCGACGACGGCGAATCCGCGTCCCGCCTCGCCGGCGCGCGCCGCCTCGATCGCAGCGTTGAGGGCGAGGAGGTTGGTCTGGCTCGAGATGCTGCGGATCAGTTGCACCAGCGATCCGAGCGACTTCGCTTCCTGCACCACCTGGCTGACGCGCTGCTGGTCGTCATGCACGGCGGACATGCGCTCGCGGATGTAGTGGTCGATGGTCTCGAGCAACTGGCGGTTCTTCTCGATCCGCTCTTCTGAGGCGGCGACCATCTCGGACGACTCGTTGGCGCTGGTGTCGACGAAACCGCTGAGGTAGGTGACGGTCTCGTCGATGGTCTGGAGTTGCGAGGAGATGTCGAAAGCGGCCTTTTCCGTTTCGCTGACGATGGTTTCGAGCTGCCGCCGCACCAGGTTGTTGAAGGTCGGGATCTGCTTGAGCTCGGCAGCGACGATCTCGGAGGCCTTGGCGTAGGTCTCGACGCGGCGCGCCTCGTTTTCTTCCACGTGGGAGAGGCCGAGCATCGTGTCCTTGAAGAATGCGAAGGAGACCAGCCGCTGCCCGATATAGGCGGCAGCGACGATCAGGACCGTACCGACGGCATCGCCCAGCGGAGACGACAGGCCGAGTACGGGCAGCAGCGTCTGGTGGAAGTATTCGTTCAGGAAGTAGACGGTGGTGCCCGCGCCGAAACCGACGACGAGGAAGACTAGGGTTGCGCGGCGCGCAAGCTTGGAGAAATCCATGCGGTGCCTAGCGCAGGACCAGCTTGATCGTGTTGAGGAGCTCGTCCGCCGTTGCCGGCTTCACCAACCAGCCCGAGGCACCGGCCGCCTTGGCTTCGGCGCGCTTGGATTGCTGCGATTCCGTGGTCAGGAACAGGATCGGCATGAACTTGTAGTTCGGCAGCTTGCGCACTTCCTTGATGAAGTCGATGCCGTTCATGCCGGGCATGTTCAGGTCGGTGATCAGCAAGTCGATCTTGGCGCCGCCGTTGAACTTGGTCAGTCCTTCGTTGGCATTGCTGGCCTTTTCGACCGCGTAACCGGCCTTGCCGAGGATGTTGGAGATGGACAGCAGGATCGTTGCTGAATCGTCCACCAACATGATGGTTTTGCTCATAATTTGCTTCCGTGTGGGTTTTTCGAGGGGCCACCGGCGCGGACGCCTTTCCGGGAGTTCCGCCATGCTTGCGGGCGATCTTAGCAGATTCCCTGTATGGCAAATCCGCCTCCTGTGCAATGCAGCATAAGTGAAAGCCTATTTTTATCCTTACTTATTGATCCATCGCAAAAGTTTATTGGTTGGCCTGTTAGAACATCCCAACGCAAGCATTTGCCTTAGGGCATGCAGCCTGAAGGCGGCTTTCGATCGCTGAACAACGGGAGGGGAGACCATGGGGGAGCACAACGAAATCTTTGATCTCGGGCGCAAGGCGCTCGACGAGGTCGAGCGGCGACTCGACATGTCGCGGCGCGACTTTCTGCAGTTCTGCGCCGCGCTCGCTGCAACGATGGGCCTGCCGGCCGGCGCGGAAGCTGCGATCGCCAAGGCGGTCGAGGCGGCCAAGCGGCCGTCGGTCATCTGGCTGCACTTCCAGGAATGCACGGGCTGCACCGAATCGCTGCTGCGTGCCGAGCATCCGACGATCGAGAAGCTGATCCTCGACATCATCTCGCTCGACTACCACGAAACCCTGATGGTCGCGGCCGGCCACCAGGCCGAGGCCGCCCGCAAGTCGGCGATGGCGGCCAACAAGGGCAAGTACGTGCTGGTCGTCGAAGGCGCGATCCCGACCAAGGAAAACGGCATTTACTGCAAGATCGGCGGCCATACGGCGGTCGACCTCGTCAAGGAATGCGCGGCCGATGCCGCTGCGGTGATCGCCATCGGTTCCTGCGCTTCGTGGGGCGGCATGCCGTCCACGATCTCGCCGTTGTCCGATTCGAGCCCGACGGGCGCCTCGGGCGTCGCTGCGGTGCTGGGCAAACCGGTGGTCACGATCCCGGGCTGCCCGCCAAACCCCTACAACTTCCTCGCCACGGTGGTGCACTTCCTGACCTTCGGCAAGCTGCCCGAGGTCGATAAGCTCGGCCGGCCGAAGTTTGCCTATGGGCGCCTGATCCACGAGAACTGCGAGCGCCGCGCCCATTTCGACGCCGGCCGCTTCGCCATGGAGTTCGGTGACGAGGGACACCGCCAGGGCTACTGCCTCTACAAGCTCGGCTGCAAGGGCCCGGAGACTTACGCCAACTGCTCGACGATCGGTTTCGGCGACGCCGGCGAAAACAACTGGCCGGTCGGCTGCGGCCATCCGTGCATCGGCTGTTCGGAGCAGGGCATCGGCTTCCAGAAGCCGATCCATCAGGTCGCCAAGATGAAGAACATCGAGCCGCCGCTCCAGTATCCGCGCATCGTCGAGGAACAGGGCGCGGGCGCTTCGTTCGCCTCGGCCGCGGCGGTTGCTGCGGTGGCCGGCGCCGCAGCCGGTGGCGCCGTGATGCTGACGCGCAACCTCGGACTGTCGCACGCCGCCGAGGAAGCCGAACGCGCCAAGGCCGCCGCCAAGCCGCAGGAAAAAACGGGAGCCTGACATGAGCAACCGTCGCGATTTCCTCAAGGGAGTCATGGCGGGCGGTGCGGCGGTGACGGCAGCAGTCGTCACCCAGCCGGCGATCGCCCGCGAGACCCGCAACCGGCCGCCCGAGGCGCTGGGCCTGCTCTACGACGCCAATCTTTGCGTCGGCTGCAAGGCCTGCGTCGCCGCCTGCAAGCAGGCCAACGATAATCCGGCCGAGTTCTCCACGGTCGACAAGCTCTGGGACACGCCGCTCGACACCACGGGCTACACCTTCAACATCATCAAGATGTACCGCAACGGCACGATGGAGGAGAAGGACCGGGAGAAGGACGGCTACGCCTTCATGAAGGTGTCGTGCATGCACTGCGCCGACCCTTCCTGCGTCTCGGCCTGCCCGGTGTCGGCGATGACCAAGGACCCCGTCACCGGCGTCGTCGGCTATGACGCGGACAAGTGCATCGGCTGCCGTTACTGCGTCGCCGCCTGCCCGTTCGGCATTCCCAAGTACCAGTACGACTCGCCCACCGGCCGCATCGGCAAGTGCGAGCTGTGCCGCCATCGCCACAAGGACGGCCACTACTCGGCCTGCGCCGAAGTCTGCCCGACCGGCGCGACGCTGTTCGGCCGTTCCGAGGACCTGTTGGCGGAGGCCAAGCGGCGCCTGGCGATGAAGCCCGGCGAACTCAACAAGTTCCCGCGCGGCCGCCTGCGCCCGGCACAGGAGCGCATGCTGCAGGGCAGGGAAGACGGCAAGGGACAGAAACGCCGCCACGGCTGGCGCGACGAGCCCGACCAGACCTACGAGACGCCGGCCGGCAAGTACCTCCAGCACGTCTATGGCGAGAAGGAGTACGGCGGCACCCAGGTGCTGAAGCTTTCCGGCGTGCCCTTCGAAAAGCTCGGCATGCCGAACCTGCCGGAAGACGCCGCCGCCGCACTCTCGGAGACGATCCAGCACTCTCTGTACGGCAACCTGATCATGCCGTTGGCGGTGCTCGGCGCCATGGCCTTCGTCGCCAAGCGCAACGTCAAGGCCGACGACGACAAGGAGGAAAGCTGACATGTCAGATCATCAACATGCGGCGCCAGCGCCGGTCGGCGGCAAGCTGCTGAACGCCGCCACGCTGGTCGGCGGCGTCCTCATCGCGCTGATGCTCGCGGTGCTGCTGGCGCGCTTCATCTTCGGCCTCGGCAGCGTGACCAACCTCAACGACGGCTATCCGTGGGGCATCTGGGTGGTGGTCGACGTCGTCATCGGCTCGGCCTTCGCCTGCGGCGGCTTCTCGGTGGCGATGCTGGTCTACATCTTCAACCGCGGCGAATACCACCCGCTCGTCCGGCCTGCGCTGCTGGCCTCGCTGTTCGGCTACACGCTCGCCGGCGTCGGCGTCATCTTCGACCTCGGCCGCTGGTGGAACGTCTGGAACATGTTCTGGCCGTGGTCGGCGAACCCCAACTCGGTGATGTTCGAGGTGGCGGTCTGCATCACGCTGTACATCCTCGTGATGTGGATCGAGTTCTCGCCGGCTTTCTTCGAGAAGTTCGGCATGACCGAGGCCAAGCGCAAGTTGTCGAAGATGATGTTCGCCTTCATCGCCCTGGGCACCGTGCTGCCGATGATGCACCAGTCGTCGCTCGGCACGCTGCTGGTGGTGATGGGCACGCAGATCCACCCGCTCTGGCAGACGCCGTTCCTGCCGCTGCTCTACCTGCTGACGGCGATCACCATGGGCTATGCGGTGGTGCTGTTCGAGACCTGCGTCGCCTCGTCGGCCTACCGTCGCAAGATCGAGATGCACCTGCTGACGCCGCTGTCGAAGGTGATGCTGGGCTTCCTCGCCGCCTACCTCGTCGTGCGCCTCGGCGACGTCGTCGTGCGCGGGGCGCTGCCGCGCGCCTTCGCCGTTTCGCTCGAGGCGGTGATGTTCTGGATCGAGATGGCCTGCTTCGTCGCGCCGCTGGTGCTGATCGGCAGGGAGGCCGAGCGCCGCAATCCGGCCAAGCTGTTCGTGTCCGGCGTGCTGCTGATGCTCGGCGGCGCGCTGCTGCGCCTGAACGGCTTCCTGATCGGCTACCAGACCGGCGACGGCTACAACTACTTCCCGGCCCTGCCTGAACTGCTCGTGACCCTCGGCCTGTTCGCCACCGAGGTCGTCGCCTACATCGTCATCACCCGCCGCTTCCCGGTCCTGCCGCGCGAAGCCGCCACCCACTGAAGGACGGAGACAAGAAAATGACTCGCGTAACCATTGATCCGATCACCCGTATCGAAGGCCACCTGCGCATCGACGTCGATGTCGACGGCGGCAGGGTCAAGAAGGCATGGTCGTCCGGCCAGATGTGGCGCGGCGTCGAGCTGATCCTGCTCGGCCGCGATCCGCGCGACGCCTGGGCCATTACCCAGCGCATCTGCGGCGTGTGCACCACCGTGCATGCGATCACCTCGGTGAGGGCGGTCGAGAACGCGCTGCAGATGGAAGTGCCGGTGAATGCCCAGTACATCCGCAACATGATCATCCTGGCGCACTCGATCCACGACTTCATCGTGCACTTCTACCACCTGTCGGCGCTCGACTGGGTCGACGTGACCAGCGCGCTGAAGGCCGACCCGGACAAGGCCGCCAGCCTCGCCGAAAGCCTCTCGAGCTGGAGCCTCAACGGCAAGCACGAGATGCGCAAGACGCACGAACGCCTGAAGAACTTCGTGAACGGCGGCCAGCTCGGCATCTTCACCAACGGCTACTGGGGCCACCCGGCGATGAAGCTGCCGCCGGAAGCCAACCTGATGGCCGTCGCGCACTACCTGCAGGCGCTGGAAGTCCAGCGCCACGCCAACAAGATCGTCTCCATCCTCGGCGGCAAGTCGCCGCACATCCAGAACGTCGCCGTCGGCGGCGTCGCCAACCCGCTGGCCACCGATTCCCAGGCCGTGCTGACGGTCGAGCGCCTGATGGCCGTCAAGGAGCACATCGACGCGCTGCAGGACTTCATCCGCAACGTGTACCTCGTGGACGTCGCCGCGGTCGGGGCCTTCTACGCCGACTGGACGAAGTACGGCGCAGGTGTGACGAACTACCTGTCGGTGCCGGACATCCCGCTCGATTCCAAGGGTACGCAGTTCGCCTTTCCCGGCGGCTACATCCCGAACAAGGACCTCGGCGCTCACAAGCCGATCACGTCCTTCAACGACGAATACTGGGTCAAGGGCGTCGAGGAAGGCGTCAAGCACTCGTGGTACGACTACTCGAGCGGCGGTTCGCTGCATCCGTACAAGGGCGAGACCAAGCCGAACTACACCGACTTCAAGGAAAACGAAAAATATTCGTGGCTGAAGTCGCCGACCTTCTACGGCAAGCCGGCCCAGGTCGGCCCGCTGGCGCGCGTGCTCAACATGCTCGCCGCCGGCCACGAGCCGACCAAGAAGTACGCCACGGGCACGCTCGACCTGGTTTCGAGCCTCGCCAAGACCAAGGTCGGCCTCGACGCCATGCACTCGACCATCGGCCGCCATGCCGCGCGCATGATCTGCTGCAACGTCAACGTCGACCTGCTCGCCGAGCAGTGGGGCCTGCTGCTCGCCAACATGGGCAAGGGCGACATGAAGACCTTCAACCGGCCGGTGTTCCCGAAGGGCGAGGTGCAGGGCGTCGGCTTCCACGAAGCGCCGCGCGGCGCGCTGTCGCACTGGGTCGTCATCGACGACGGCAAGATCAAGAACTACCAGTGCGTCGTGCCCTCGACCTGGAATGCCTGTCCGCGCAACGAGAAGGACGAACCGGGGCCGTACGAGGCCTCGCTGCTCGACAACCCGATCGCCGATCCCTCCAAGCCGCTCGAAGTGCTGCGCACCGTGCATTCCTTCGACCCGTGCATCGCCTGCGCCATCCACCTGACCGACACGGAGAACGACTCCGCGGTCACGGTCAAGGCGGTTTGATGGCAGGCATGCGCGCCGTCGTCCTCGGCATCGGCAACATCATCCTCGAGGACGAGGGCGTCGGCGTGCGCGCCGTCGAGGCGCTGCAGGCGCAATACCGCCTGCCGCCGGAGGTCGAGGCGATCGACGGCGGCACGGCGGGCATGGAGCTGATCGAGGCGCTTTCCGGTGCCGACCTGCTCATCGTGCTCGACGCCATCCTCGCCGGCAAACCGCCGGGAACCATCGTCAGCCTCGCCGGCGACGAGGTGCCGAGCTTCTTCCGCCGCAAGCTGTCGCCGCACCAGATCGCGCTGCCCGACGTGCTGGCGAGCCTCGAACTTTTGGACCAGCTGCCGAAGCAGACGCTGGTTTTCGGCGTCCAGCCGCAGTCGATGGAACTCGGCATGGAACTCACGGCGCCGGTGGCCGCGTGCATCCCCGAGCTCGTCGAACTGGCCGTCGAAGCCCTGCGCAAGAACGGTCACGCCGTCGAGCCGGCAACGGCGCTGGCTGCCTAGCCATGTGCCTGGCGGCGCCGTCGCGCGTGGTGGAGATCGAAGACGGCATGGCCGTCGTCGAATGCTTCGGCCAGACCCGCAGCGTAAGCCTGCTGTTGATGGGCGACGAGGTCGCCGTCGGCGACTACGTCCTCGTGCAGGCGGGCGGATTCGCCTTCGAGCGCGTCGACGCCGCGCGGGCGCAGGAGTCGCTGGCGCTGATGGCCGAACTGCTCGCACAGGGAGGCGAGGACGCCGTCCGTCCGCTCGGTTCCTGATGCTGCGCATTCACGAAACCAACCCGGCCGACGCGGTCGAGCAGGCGTTCTTCCGCATCCTGCGCGAGCGCATGGCCGACGTGCCGATATGCAACGAGGCGTTGTCGGTTGCGGCCGTCGATTTCCAGCGCTGGAACGGCCACTGGCTCGGCGTCGTCGTCACGCCCTGGTGCATGAGCGTGCTGCTGGTGCCCGGCAAGGCTGATGATTGGGAGTCCGCCGGCGACAACCAGCGGCGCTTCTTGCGCTTCCCGGCCGGCGACTTTGCGCTGCTCGGCAGCGACGAGGAGGAGATAGGCGAGTTCCAGAGCTGTTCACTGTTCTCGCCGATGTCGCAGTTCTCCAACCAGTCACAGGCCGTGATGACGGCTCGGGCGGCGCTGGTCGCGCTGCTCGATCCCGCCGTAGAATCGGCGCCTGAAGAGGAAAAGCCGGCCGGCGAGCCTTCGCTGTCGCGCCGCCGGTTCCTGTCCCTGCGCTGAAGGAGTGCGCCCCGCGGGGCGCAAAGCAAATGCACGAGATGTCGCTGGCCGAAGGAGTGCTGCAACTGGTCGAGGATGCGGCCGAGCGCGAGGGCTTTACGCGCGTGCGCACGATCTTCATCGAGATCGGCGCGCTTTCCGGCGTCGAGCCCGAGGCGATGGCCTTCTGCTTCGACGCCGTCAGCCGCGGCACGCCGGTCGAAGGCGCGACGCTCGAGATCATCCACGTCCCCGGCACCGGCCGCTGCCTCGAATGCGGCAAGGACACGGAACTTACGGCGGTCTACGATGCCTGTACCCATTGCGGCGCAATGCCGGTGAGCATCACCGGCGGCACCGAGATGCGCGTCAAGGAACTGGAAGTCGATTAGGAGAACCGACGAAATGTGCACCACCTGCGGCTGTGGCGACGGCGAAACCCGGATCGAAGGCGAAGACCTTCACGCGCATGAGCACGTCCACGCCGATGGCACGCGCCACAGCCATGCGCACGACCACGGGCACGACGGTAATGACCACGGCGGCCACGACCACTCCCATCGCTGGAAGCCCGCCCACAGCCATGCGCCGGGCGTCGCTCCCGGGCGCATGGTCCAGATCGAGCAGGACATCCTCGCCAAGAACAACGCCTACGCGCGCAAGAACCGCGACCTGCTCGCCGAGCGCGGCATCTTCGCGCTGAACCTGGTCTCCAGCCCCGGTTCGGGCAAGACGACGCTGCTGTGCAAGACCATCGAGGCGCTCGCCGGCAAGACCCCGGTCGCCGTCGTCGAAGGCGACCAGCAGACCAGCCAGGATGCCGAGCGCATCCGGGCCACTGGCGCCCCGGCGATCCAGATCAACACCGGCAAGGGCTGCCACCTCGACGCCCACATGGTTGGCCACGCCCTGCAGAAACTGCAACTTCCCGACGACTCGCTGCTGATGATCGAGAACGTGGGCAACCTCGTCTGCCCGGCCTCGTTCGACCTCGGCGAAGCGCACAAGGTGGTCATCCTCTCGGTCACCGAAGGCGAGGACAAGCCGATCAAGTATCCGGACATGTTCCGCGCCGCGAAGCTGATGCTGCTCAACAAGTGCGATTTGCTGCCGCACCTCACCTTCGACGTCGAGCGTGCGATCGGATTCGCGCGGCGCGTCAATCCGGAGATCGAAGTCATCCGCACCTCGGCCACCAGCGGCGAGGGCATGGATGAGTGGCTTGCCTGGATCGAGAAGGGCGCGTCGGCGGCCCGCGCACGCCGCGCCGAAACCGTCGCCGGCCTCAAGCGGCGCGTCGCGGAACTCGAGGCGAGGCTCGCGGCACCGCGCTGATGTCTCCGGCCCGCAGCGTCCGCGTCACCGGCGTCGTCCAGGGCGTCGGCTTCCGCCCATTCGTCTGGCGCCTGGCGCAGGACATCGGCCTGCGCGGCTGGGTAAGGAACGACGCGGCCGGTGTCGACATCCACCTCGAGGGCGGCGATGACCGCTTCGATGCCTTCATCGAACGCTTGCGCCGCGAGGCGCCGCCGCTGTCGCGTATCGACGGCATCGAGGCGCATCCCGCGGCCTTCGACGATTGCGCCGGCTTCGCGGTCCTCGACAGCGAAGCCGGGCGCGTCGCGACGGCGATCGGCCCGGACGCGGCGATCTGCCCCGACTGCCTCGCCGAGATGTTCGACCCGGCCGGCCGGCGCTGGCGGCATGCCTTCATTACCTGCACCCATTGCGGCCCGCGCTACACGGTGACGCGCGCGCTACCCTACGACCGGCCGCAGACCAGCCTCGCCGGCTTCCCGCTGTGCCCGGCCTGCGAACGCGAATACCGCGATCCGGCCGACCGCCGCTTCCATGCCGAGACCACCTGCTGCCCCGACTGCGGCCCGCGGCTGCGCTGCGTCGACGCCGCCGGCGACGCGCTGGCGGGCGACCCCGTTGCCGCCGCGCTCGGCGAGATCCGGCGTGGCCGCATCGTCGCCGTCAAGGGGCTCGGCGGCTTCCACCTGTGCTGCGACGCCAACGACGCCGAAGCGGTGGCCCGCCTGCGCGCGCGCAAGCACCGCGAGGAAAAGCCCTTCGCCGTCATGCTGGCCAACGTCGACAGCATCGCTGCCCACGCCGAGGTCTCGGCCGCCGAGCAGGCCGCGCTCGAATCGCGCGAGCGCCCGATCGTGCTGCTGCGCAAGCGCGCCGGCGCCGATGACGCCTTTTCCGGCGTCGCGCCGGGCATCGCCTGGATCGGCGCCATGCTGCCCTACACGCCGCTGCACTGGCTGCTGTTCCACGAGGGTTGCGGCCGCCCGGCCGGAACTGACTGG
>Ga0209066_10004615_pt1 | contig 14841 bp, 14 predicted proteins | sample All_14_2_FD_187198 | JGI IMG/M metagenome (GOLD analysis project Ga0209066, IMG submission 187198) | Freshwater microbial communities in response to fracking from Pennsylvania, USA - Allegheny Zone_MetaG_DW_15 (SPAdes) (version 2) ...
GATCGAGAGAAAGGGATATACGCTATCCACGATGGGCGAGAAGGCAAAGTATTTTATCGCCAACTGGGAGAGCGAAAAATACAGAAAATCGCTTTTGGGAGCAAAGGCATGAAGACACGCAACCTGCTGGCGTTTGATCTAGGCGCTTCCAACGGTCGCTCGATGTTGGCGCGGTTTGACGGCGAACGGATGACGCTGACCGAGATGCATCGTTTTGAGAACCCGATGATCGAGCAGGACGGCGCGCATCACTGGGATGCTGCCTTTCTGCTTGCACAGCTAAAGCAGGGATTTCGTGCCTGCAATGCCGCAACAAACGGGCGAATCGACTGTTTCGGCATCGACACTTGGGGCGTGGACTTCGGCCTTCTGGATGAATCGGGCGCACTGATCGAAAACCCGCGCTGTTATCGCGACGCGACGGATGAAGAGATGCTCGCTGCCTGGCAGATTGCATCAAAACGAGAGATTTTCGAGCGCACTGGAATCGCCGCCATGAACTTCAACACGATCTATCAGCTGGTTCGGCGGGTACGTGCGGAGGATCAATCTCTCAAGCGTGCAAAGACGTTGCTGCTCATGCCGGATCTGTTGGGTTATCTTCTGACCGGCGAGAAGAAGAGCGAATACACGAATGGCACCACTACGAATCTTTATAGCGCCGCACAACAGTCTTGGGACTTTGAGCTGATTGAAAAGCTTGGTATTCCAAAGGAAATATTCACGCCGATTGACCGAGCGGGGACGCTTCGCGGGCGGCTGACAAAGAAGATTGCTGACGAACTCGGCGTTTCGCAAATTGCGTTCGCCGCTGTCGGAACCCACGACACGGCGTCCGCTGTTGCGGCGATTCCCGGCGAGGGTAGCTTTGCGTTCTGTTCCTCCGGAACATGGTCGCTCTTCGGCATCGAGACAGAAACGCCGCTGCTGGGAGAATCGATCTATCAGGCGAATTTTTCTAATGAGGGCACGGTGCAGGGCGGATTCCGTCCGCTCAAAAACATCATGGGTCAGTGGATTATGCAGGAATGCCGAAGAGAATGGGCTGAACAGGGCATGTGCTACTCGTGGAAAGACATCGACTCTTTCACAGCACAGGCAAAGCCGTTTGCCGCAATCATCGACCCGGACGACGCGCCGTTTTTCTCCGCGGGGAATATGTGCGGTAAGATCGTGCGCTATTGCGAACGTACAGGGCAGACACCGCCGGAAACACCGGGCGAATTTGCGCGATGTGTCTATGAAAGCCTAGCGCTGAAGTATCGCTGGGCGCTGGAGTGGCTGGAGAAAATGAAGGGTGAGCGGATTGATACGCTCAATATCACAGGCGGTGGCATCGGCAACACACTGCTTTGCCAAATGACGGCGGATGTGCTCGATCGTCGCGTCATCGCCGGACCTGTCGAAGGCTCCGCCATGGGAAACGCGCTGATGCAGGCGATGGCACTCGGTGAAATCCAGGACATCGCAGAAGCGAGATATGTCGTCCGCTGTTCGGTGGAACCTTGTGTTTATGAGCCGAACCACACGAAGGCCTGGGAAGATGCGTATGCAAGGCTACTGAACTATATGGAGAAGTAACCATGATCGACATGACGAAATGGGAGCAAATCGCTTCCGAACAGATACACAATCGAAAGAAAATCGCGGGACGGCTCGGCGGGAAGATCGCGGTGGTCACGGGCAGCGCGCAGGGCTTCGGCAAAGGCATCGCGGAGGAACTCTACCGCGAGGGCGCATGTGTCGTGATTGCCGATCTGAACGAGCCGCTGGCGCAGGAGGTCGCAAGCGCGCTGGGCGAAAGAGCGGTTGCGGTGAAGACGGACGTCTCCAGCGAGGAGAGTGTTGCGGGTTTGATCGCAACCTGCGTGGAAACATTCGGCGGACTCGACTTGTTTGTCAGTAACGCGGGTGTGCTCAAGGCAGGTTCTCTCGACGAGATGGAGAAGAAGGATTTTGAGTTCGTCACGAGTATCAACTACACCGCGTTCTTCACCTGCGTGAAATACGCCCAGCGGATCATGCGTGCACAGTTTACAGCGGACAATAGCTGGATGGGCGATATCATCGAGATCAACAGCAAATCCGGCCTCGAGGGCAGCAACAAGAACTTCGCCTACGCGGGCGGAAAGTTCGGCGGCATCGGATTGGTTGAAAGCTTTGCTCTCGAGCTCGCGCCCTATAACATCAAGGTCAACGCGATCTGCCCCGGCAACTACTACGACGGCCCGCTCTGGAGCGATCCCGAGCGCGGACTATTTGTGCAGTATCTTCGCACGGGCAAGGTGCCGGGCGCGAAGACGATTGAAGACGTAAAACAGTTCTATTTGGGTAAGTCCCTCATCAAGCGCGGGTGTTTGCCGTCGGACGTCGCGAAGGCGATCTTCTACGCGGTGGAGCAGACCTACGAAACGGGTCAGGCGATTCCCGTGACCGGCGGACAGGTGATGCTCAGATGATCGACCTCTCTTTATTGAAATCGTTGAATGAAGGAACGGAGGAGCAGCGGCTTGCAGCGCTTGCGCGCGCGGCAGCGCGCGCGAACTTCCCGCCCGTTGACCCGCGCATGGTCAACAATCACGTTCACACGAACTATTCGTTCTCTCCCTATTCGCCATCTGCCGCGGTCTACGCGGCACGCGCGGAAGGCCTCGCCACCTGCGGCATCGTGGATCACGACAGCATCGGCGGAGCACGGGAGTTCATCGAGGCGGGGAAGATCGTCGGCATTCCGACGACCATCGGCATCGAGACGCGGATCTCGTTCACGGAAACGCCGCTTGTGGACAGGCGCACCAACAACCCCGATCAGATCGGCAACAGCTACATGGTGCTGCACGCCGTGCCGCACGAGAACATCGAACAAGTGCAGGCGTATTTCGCACCCGTTCGCGAGAAGCGCAACCTGCGCAACCGCAAAATGGTCGAACGGATCAACGAACTCTACGCCACAGACGGCGTGAAGATTGACTTCGACCGCGACGTGCTGCCGCTTTCGCAGGCAGCGCACGGCGGAAGCGTCACCGAGCGGCATCTCATGCTCGCGCTTGCGCGGCAGCTGATCTCGCTCGGCAAGGCGGAGCTGCCGGAGAACGCAAGCGAGCTGGAAACGATGCTTGCCGAATATGATTTGGTGGGTACGCTCAAGAAGGACTGCATCCCGAAGGTATTTATCCCCGCGACAGACGAGTGCCCGACGTTGAGCGAAATCGTGCGGTTTGCGAGCGAAGTCGGGTGCATCCTCGCCTACGCCTACTTAGGCGACGTGACCAGCAGCGTGACCGGCGACAAGAAGGCACAGAAGTTTGAGGACGACTATCTTGACGAGCTGTTTGAGGTAATCGACCGGGCGGGTATCCGCGCGGTGACGTATATGCCCACGCGAAACTCGCAAACCCAGATTGAGCGGCTGCGTAGCCTCTGCGATAGATACGGCATGCAGCAGATCACGGGCGAGGACATCAACTCCCCGCGGCAGAGTTTTATCATCGAAAAGATGCGGGAAGAACAATTCAGCAACTTAATCGAGAGCACATGGAGACTGATCCGTCACGAGAACGGAGAAAGAGAGTAAAGAAGATGAAGACAAGAGCGGTTCGCATCTACGGTGCGCAGGATCTGCGGCTGGAAGAGTTTGAGTTAAGCCCGGTCGGCGACGACGGCGTTCGCTGCAAGGTGATTTCGGATAGCCTCTGCATGTCGTCCTATAAGGTCTATATGCAGGGAGCGGCGCACAAGCGTGTGCCGGACGACGTCGCGACAAACCCGACGATCATCGGGCACGAATTCTGCGGCATCGTCGATGAAGTCGGCAAAAACTGGGCGCACAAATTCAAAGTGGGCGACGGCTTTGTCATCCAGCCTGCACATTCCTATCAGGGTGCGCTGACCGCGCCGGGCTACTCCTTCCGCGAATGCGGCGGCGACGCGACCTATGTCAATATCCCCTGGGAAACGCTGCACATGGACTGCCTCTTGCCTTACAAAAGCGATGTCTTCTTCTACGGCTCTCTCGCCGAACCCATGAGCTGCATCATCGGCACGTTCCACGCGATGTACCATACCCGCGACGGCGAATACGTACACGACATGGGCATCGTCGAGGGCGGCAAGATGGCGCTGCTCGCGGGTGTTGGTCCGATGGGACTCGGCACCATCGACTACGCGCTGCATTGCGACCGTAAACCCAGCCTGCTGGTCGTCACCGACATCGACGACGCGAGACTGGCGCGCGCCGCCTCGATCTACACCGTCGAGCACGCGAAATCGTGCGGCATCGACCTGCACTACATCAACACCGGTAAGCTTGAAAACCCGATTGAAACCCTGCGCGCGCTCTCCGGTGGCGACGGCTACGACGACGTGATCTGCTTTGCGCCTGTCAAGCAGGTGGTCGAGCAGAGTGACGGCATCCTCGCGGTCGACGGCTGCCTGAATTTCTTCGCGGGTCCCGGTGATCCCGCCTTCACCGCGCCGATGAACTTCTACAATGTGCACTACAACCGCACGCACGTCGCCGCGACCAGCCACGGCAACACGGATGACATGCGCGAGGCGATCGCGATGATGAACGATGGACGTCTGAACCCCGCCGCGATGATCACGCACATCGGCGGCCTCAACTGCGTCATCGAGACCACGGCAAACCTGCCGAAGATCCCCGGCGGTAAGAAACTGATCTACACGCAGATCGATCTTCCGCTGACCGCAATCGCGGACTTTGCCGAAAAGGGCAAAACCGACCCGATGTTTGCGCGTCTGGACGAGATCGTCAACGCCTGCAACGGACTCTGGTGCCCTGAAGCGGAGAAGTATCTGCTCGGGATGCTGTTGAAGTAAAAAAGCAGGAATGACGTCTTCTGCGCCATCCCTGCGGAAATCCTACTTTCGTTTAGTCCATTGTTTCGTAGGGAGCGGGTTCGCTGCCCTGATACCAACGCTGGCGATAGGCGCCGGGCGTGATGCCTTCATGCTGCTTAAACAGGCTGATGAAATGTCCGATGTTTGAGATGCCGACATCCATGGAGACCTGACTGATCGAGAGCTTGGTGGTGCGCAGCAGCTGTTTTGCGCGCGTCAACCGCGTTTGGATCAGATATTCGTTGGGTGAAAGTCCCATATAGCGCTTGAAGAGCTTCTGGATGTAGAATTTATTGATAGAGAGCTTCTTGCTCAGCACATCTAGCGTGATCTGCTCGGTGAAGTGCGCGTTGATATAGGAGCGCACATCGATGATGTACTCCGGTAGTCGGCTTGTCTCCTTCTGGTGGGAGGCCGCGCTGATGCATCGCGTCATCAAGAGCGTCAGTAGGCCGGAAGCCTGAATATCGTCCAGCAGGTTGTTGTCTCCGTTTTTATAGAGCCCGATCAAACTCTCCAGCGTACTGCGCACCGCAACATCTGCATCGATGTTCATCAGCGAGTTGCCGCCGTTCTGCGCAAGAAAGAGTTCATAGTATGCTTTCGCGGTCTGACCGTAGAAATGTACCCAGAGGATGCGCCAGTCGCCTTTTTCGGGAGAGGTTCGGTAATATTGCGGTTTCTCGCAGTCAATCCAGAATAATTGACCGGGTTTGACCGTGTAGACGGTGCCTTCATACTCCAGAATTCCTTCTCCGGAGATGCAGTATTTGATGAGATAGGACGGCAGGTTTGCGCGGCGCGTATAGTAGTTGCGACCCGCGATGAAATCGCCAAGTTCCTGGACATACAGTATGGAGCTCTTGGCGGTTTGGCTGGGGGTTGCGGTGATCCAAATGGAGTGGTCATCCAGATCGAGTTGATAACTTAATGAAACCTGAGTCATGGTGTTCTCCTTGTCAAGATTCCGTAATCTTACGCCAACTCTGGAAAGTGACAACCTTCTTGATAACGGATATTCTAGTATTATAAAATCATTTATTATGTAAATCCAGAGAAGTACAAGTTTCTTAACACAATCAGACATCTTCAAATTCATCTACATCATCATACCAATATTCTGCAATCTAATACAAGTAGGACGAAGACAATGGAACGTTTCACGTGGAAAGCATATATCCTTCCCGGCATGCTGGACGAATATATCAAACGGCATGATGAGATCTGGCCGGAGATGACACGGGTACTGAACGAAGCGGGTATCCGCAACTACACCATCTGGACGACCGGCGAAGAGCTCTTCGGTTACTATGAGTGTGACAGCGTGGAGTACGCGGCAAAAGTACAGCGCGAGAGCGAAGTAGTCGCCCGCTGGAATGTTTACATGAAGGACGTCATGTTTATGGCGACCGACCCCAAGACCGGAGAAGCACAGAAGCTCCGCCAGGTGTTCTTTCACGGTTGAGAAAAGCGCGAAACGCGCAACAATTTCCCACGGATCTCGGAGGACATGAAATGTCGGAATACATTCTCGAACTTTGCAACATCAAGAAGATTTTCCCCGGCGTAAAAGCGCTCGACGGCGTGAATTTTCAGCTGAAAGCAGGCGAAATTCACGCGCTCATGGGCGAAAACGGCGCGGGCAAGTCTACGTTTATCAAAGTCATCACAGGCGTGCACCATGCCGAAGACGGAACGATGTTCCTCGACGGCAAGAAGGTGGAATTCAAAACCCCGCTGGATGCGCAGCGCGCGGGAATCGCCGCAATCTATCAGCACGTGACCAGCTACCCGCACCTGAGCGTTGCGGAAAACATCTTCATGGGCCATGAATCCGTCAAAGGCGGCATGATCCAGTGGAAAGAGATGCACAAGCGCGCGGATGCGCTCTTAAGCCGGCTGAATGCGGAGTTTTCCTCCGCGGCGCTGATGAGCTCGCTCTCGGTTGCCCAGCAGCAGATGGTCGAGATCGCAAAGGCGCTTTCGATGGACGCGCGCATTATCATCATGGACGAGCCCACTGCGGCGCTGACGCGCGGCGAATCCGAGGAGCTGTACCGCATCAGCGAAAAACTGCGCGACGAAGGCAAATCGATCATCTTCATCTCGCATCGGCTCGAGGATATGTACCGCCTGGCAACGCGGGTGACCGTATTTCGCGATTCGAACTATATTGGCACCTATCAAGTTGCGGAGATCACTCCGCCGGAGCTCATCAAGGCGATGGTCGGCCGCGAAATCAAGGAGCTGTTCCCCAAGCCGGATGTCGAGATCGGCGAAGAAGTGCTGCGCGTGGAGCATCTCAGCCGCGCGGGATATTTCCGTGATGTTTCGTTCTCCGTCCGTGCCGGCGAGATCGTCGGGTTTACGGGGCTTGTCGGCGCGGGGCGCACGGAAGTGATGCAGACGCTCTTCGGCATCGAGCGGTATGATTCCGGCAAAATTTTCTTTGAAGGAGAAGAGATTCATATCCGCAAGCCGCAGGACGCGATGCGCCGCGGCATAGGCCTTCTCACCGAAGACCGGCAGGAATGCGGACTGATTTTAGACTGGGGAATCGGCGCGAATATTACGCTTCCGGAACTCCGGAAATACGCAAAGCGCCATGTCACCAATGAGAAAGTGGAAAACGTAGCCGCAAAACAGCTTGCGGAGAGCGTTGACGTCAAAGCGGTTACAATTTTTGATAAGGCCAGTTCGCTTTCCGGCGGCAACCAGCAGAAGGTCGTCGTTGCAAAGGCGCTGGGCAGTGATCTAAAGCTGTTGATCATGGATGAGCCGACCAAGGGTGTCGACGTCGGCGCGAAAGCCGCAATCTACGAAATCATGGGTGAACTGGCCAAACAGGGTCTTGCTATCATCATGATTTCTTCGGAAATGCCGGAGATTCTTGGAATGAGCGACCGCGTCTATGTCATGTGCGACGGTAGAGTGACCGGTGAACTGGGCAGAGGAGTCGCTTCTCAGGAAGTTATCCTCGAGCTGGCGATGGCGAAACACAGCCATCACGCAGCCCATGCACAAGGAGAGTGAACATGCAAACCCAGATGAAGAGCCTATTCAAAAAACTGAGGAGTTCTCGTGAGTTGAGCCTGTTCCTGGTGCTCGCAATCCTTTGCATCGCGGTGCAGCTTCGAAACAATACATTCTTAACCTCGAAGACCATCAACGACATGCTCAAGAACTACTCCACGACGATCACACTCTCCCTTGGCATGATGAGCGTGCTGCTCATCGGTGGTATCGATATCTCGGTTGCCTCGTCGCTTGCCTTCTCGGGCATGTGTGCATCGCTGATGATGCGTGACGGCGTATATTCCTCCACGCTTGTAATGTTCCTCGTCAGCGTCGGCATCGGACTTCTTTGTGGCATGGTGGTCGGCCTCGTCATCACTAAGGGAAAGGTGCTTCCCATCATCGCAACGCTTGGGTTAACCAATATTTTTCGCGGTGCGACCTATATCGTATCCGGCAGCCGCTGGGTATCCGCCTATCAGTTCCAGAGTGCATTCAAGCAGTTTGCGCAGACGAATACGCTTTCCTTCGGGCTTGTCAACAACCTCGTGTTCATCACGATCGTCTGCTACGCGGTGTTTTTCGTCATCATGAAATGGACGCGGTTCGGCCGCAGGATCTACGCCGTCGGATCGAATCCGGAGGCAGCCTCCGTCAGCGGTATCAACATCAGCGCGATCAAGTTTGCGGTCTACAGCATCGCAGGTGCATTCGCCGGGTTAACAGGCGCCATGTATACCGCGCTCTATGCCAGCGCGCAGAGCGATATGGGCATGGGCATGGAGATGGATGTTATCGCAGCCTGTGTCATTGGCGGCGTGAGCCTCAACGGCGGGCAGGGAAGCGTTGTGGGTGTGCTCCTTGGTGCTCTAACTATGGCCGTGATCGGCAAAGCGCTCCCGCTCATCGGGGTCTCACAATTCTGGCAGACTGCGATCAAAGGGCTGATCATACTGACCGCGATCATTATTAACGTACTCACGCAGCGGATGATGCGGAAGAATGCCTTGAAAGAGAGGGAGATTTGAGTATGACTACCCAAGTGAAACGTAACATCGTCATCGAAAAAGAGAAATCGCTTAAATCCCTCTTTTTGCGCTGGGAGACACTGCTGATCATCCTGTTTATCGTCGTAAACATTATGAACGCGAGCATCTCCAAAAATTATCTGAACGCCTCCAATCTATTTACAGCAATTAGCACGTTTCTGGTCAAAGGATTCATTGCGTTTCCGATGGCATACATCCTCGTACTGGGCGATATCGATCTCTCTGTCGGTTCCACAGTCGCTCTGAGCGCGACACTGCTCGGTGTTTCCTATAATGCAGGTTTGCCGATGGGGGTTGCGGTCGTCATCGCGATCCTGTGCGGCACACTCTGCGGGCTGATCAACGGGATTATCCTGACAAGGTTTACCGAACTCGCCGCGATGATTGTTACCCTTGGCACCATGACGCTCTACCGTGGCATCGCGGAGATGATCCTCGGCTCGCAGAGCACAGGCGGCCTTCAGAATGTCACTTGGTTTTATAACCTGTATTACGCGCGAATCGCCGGAATTCCATATATCTTTATCATCTTCTGCATTCTGGCAGTTGTGTTTGGGTTTGTGCTGCACAGAACCACCTTTGGCCGATATCTCTATGCAATCGGCAACAGCCGTGTAGTGGCGCATTATTCCGGCATTCCGGTGCAGACCATCCGCCTGATTTGCTTCACGCTCGTGGGCTTTGTCTGCGGCATATCGGCAATTTATTACGCAAGCTGGATGGGTACCGTCCGCTTTGATATCGCGACGGGATATGAGCTGGAGGCCATCTCCATGGTCGTACTCGGCGGCATATCTACCGCGGGCGGCAAAGGGAACTTCCCCGGAACCGTAATTTCGATCTTCACCATCGGGCTCTTGAAATACGGTCTTGGCCTGATCAATGTCAATTCCCAGACAATCCTGATGATCATCGGCGCAATCCTGATTGTCGTCGTGACCATTCCGAATATCCGCACGCAGAAGAACGTGATGAAGGCCATGAAGCCGACCGCAAAGAGCTGCTAAGCCGGATCCATCCGAATCGCAACGTCACTTTTGAACTGACCGGAACGACCTTGGCACCTGAAGACATCGGAAATCGCATGAAAGAATCGCACCGGATCGCGGGGCTTGGAATTTTGTTCTCCGATTTTATGAAAACGGTAATAATGTAAGCTCTTGTGACGCAATGTATGGTATGGCCGCCGAAAGGCGTTCATATAAATCAAAATAAGGAAGGGAATCAAAATCATGAGGAAACTGATTGCACTCGCACTTTGCCTGTTCACAGTGTTTGCCCTGGTTGCCTGTGCGCAGCCCGCTGCCACCACGGATACCGCAGCGCCTGCGGCTGGTGATGCATCGCAGACCTACGCCATCATCACGAAGTCTGCCGGCAACCCCTACAACGAGAGAGAAGCTTCCGGCTTCGAAGAAGCCATCAAAGCGGCCGGCTACACGGCGATCATCAAGCACCCCGCCGAAATCACCGCTGAAGCGCAGATCACGCTGATCAACGAACTCGTCGCGCAGGGCGTGAAGGGTATCGCCGTTGCGGCAAACGACAAAGACGCGCTGGAAACCGCACTCAAGGCCGCCATGGCCGCGGGCATCAAGGTTGTCTCGCTCGACTCCTCCGTGAATCCCGCGAGCCGCCTCACCCACATCAACCAGGCTGGTGTTCAACAGGTTGCGCAGGCTCTGGCGGATGCCGTTCTCGATCTGACCAAGGGCGAAGGCGACTGGGCCATCCTGTCCGCAACGTCCACCGCTTCCAACCAGAATGCTTGGATCGAAGCTCAGAAAGAGATCATGAAGGGCGACAAATACAGCAAGCTGAACCTCGTGGAAGTTGCCTATGGCGATGACGAGTATCAGAAGTCCGTCGACCAGACCCAGGCTCTGCTCCAGAACTACCCGAACCTGAAGGTCATCTGCGCGCCGACCACCGTCGGTATCGCCGCTGCCTCCAAGGTCATCACGGATGCCGGCCTGCAGGGCAAAGTCATCGTGACCGGCCTCGGCCTCCCGTCCGAAATGGCGGAGTTCATGGGCGAAGGCAATGTTGCCTGCCCGTACATGTTCCTCTGGAACCCCATCGATGTCGGCCGCGTTGCAGCCTACGCGTTGGTTGAAATGGTCAATGGCAAGCTGACCGGCGCTCTCGGCGAGAGCTTCACCGCTGCCAACGGCACCACCTACACCGTCACCGAAGCGGGCGACGGCGGCACGGAAATCATCATTGGGCCGCCATTTGCCTTCACTGCCGAGAACATCGCAGAGTGGAAGACCGTCTATTAATTCACACCGGATTTGCATTTGCAAAGAGGGGGCAGGCAATCTTGCCTGTCCCCTTCATCATTTAAAACCGACCGTAAAACAAGTGTACACACCTCTATTTCGCACAAGCATCTTACGAGAGGAACACAGCATATGAAACAGAAAGAAACCAAGCGGGCGCGCGTTGGATTATACAGCGCCGGTTTGCATGCATATTGGAGCCAGTTTGCGGGCCTGCACGACCGCATCGTGGGCTATAACGCGTTCATCAGCGAGCGCGTCGGCCAGTGGGGTGAGGTATTTAACTTTGGTCTGGTCGACTCGGAGACCGCGGCCAGAGAAGCGGGAGAATACTTCAACGCGCACAACGTCGATATCATCCTCGCGCATTCGGGCACGTATTTTACGAGCTCCTGCGTGCTGCCGCTGCACCAGATCTGCAAAGCTCCGACGGTGATGCTCAACCTCCAGCCCGCGGCGCAGATGGCATATGCCAAGACGGACACGGGCGAATGGCTTGCGCACTGCGTCGGCTGCCCGATTCCGGAGGCGGTGAACGCGTTTGAGCGCGCAGGCATCCCGCTTTCGATCATCAATGGACTGCTGGGCTTGTCGGAAACACCGAAGATCAGCATGGCGGACGAGGTCACCGCGCATATGCCACAGGCGAAGCGCGCATGGAGCGAAATCGAGCAGTGGGTCAGGGCGGCAGGTGTTAAAAGAACCATGCAGCATGCAAGATTCGGTTTCCTCGGCAACAACTATTCCGGCATGCTGGATATGTACAGCGATTTTACGATGCTCCAAAGCCAGCTGGGGCTGCATGTGGAGCTGCTGGAGATGTGCGATCTGGACCGGAGCCTGGGGCAGGTCACGCCGCAGGATGTTGCGGAAAAGCGCAGGGAGATCGAAACGTTCTTCGAAATCTCCGGCGATTCCCCGTCCGATCCGCGGGTCAAGGCGCCGACCGTGGAGCAGCTCGACTGGTCGGCAACCGTCGCCGCCGCGCAGGAGCGCATGGTGGAGGCGTATGACCTCGACGCGCTGAGCTACTACTATCACGGCAGCAACGATAACCACTATGAGCAGGTGCAATCCGGCTTTATCGTCGGACACTCGCTGCTGACCTCAAAGGGGGTTCCCTGCGCAGGAGAAGGCGATATCAAGACGGATGTCGCCATGAAGATTTGCGATATTCTCGGCAAAGGCGGCAGTTTCTGCGAGATCGTCGCGATGGATTATGTCCACAACACCATGCTACTCGGTCACGACGGTCCGTTCCACATCTCAATTTCGGATGGCAAACCCATGCTGCGGGGATTGGGTGTCTATCATGGGAAAAAGGGCTCCGGTATCTCTGTGGAAGCAAATGTAATCAGCGGACCGATTACGATGCTCGGTGTCACGCAGTTGCGAAACGGTAATCTGCGGTTTATCGTCAGTGAAGGCATTGCGAAGAAATTTGAGATTCTAACCATCGGGAACACGCAGACGCATGTGGACTTCGGCGTGGATCTGGATACCTATATGGACGCTTGGTTCAAGGCGGCGCCGACGCATCATTGCGCAATGAGCGTTGGGCATAACGCAGCGCTGTTTGAAAAGACGGCAAAGTTGATGGGAATTGAATGTGTTCGTGTGAATCCGTGAGACGTAAAAAATGCTCGATTATTTACCCCTACATCGCGAAACGTGATGTAGGGGTAATTAAATTCAGCTGGTTTGTACAGGTTTGATTCGATCTCAAGGGTGTCGCGTTTCGCGACCTCCTTGAAATTAAGGGGTGGCTATAGATATACGAAATATTGTTACGATTTTTTCCCGAATGGTGAGGTCGTTATATTTGAACAATTTCTTGCATGACTTGCATAGATGTTTACCCCCTACATCGTGAAACGCGACGTAGGGGTATCAGCATAAAAATAGTGTTTGAAATAAATGAGTAATATTAAATCGAAAGTGGGCTACAAAACGCGCACCTTTTAACAAGGATATTAAGTAAACCATTCTTACTTTACAAAGAGGTATCAACTCATAATCTAATCTTTCTGGTTGCCTGATCCATTCATCCAATATTTACTACGGCCATCTATATATCTTAGTCAATCTTCTCTGTGTAGGTGCCTCGCTCAACAAGGAACTAATCAGCTGCTTTTTCAACCCGGGCAGTGAAGATAATTATCTTTCCCGCATTCTTTCATCAAACACATGCTTGTTTTTCATTTTACGAAACAACTGACATTCCCCGTCATTGCAGTATTTCTGACGGTTGTTGGTTGCTACGACAGTCCGACCGCAAGCGCGACATTGGATCGTCCGAACGTTCGAGTTTTCTGCGGCTGCTTTATCCGCACCGCTGACCGCGAGTCGGAAGAGCGCAAACCAGGCGATGTCGAAAACGGAGGTGAGGACCGGAGCATATACGAATTCTTTCCATCGGCTGTCGTAACGTAACTCCATCGTAAGCGTGCGGCAAAGCGAGCAAAAGCAATCAAAAGCATCCGCCTTCTTCAGCGATCCGTTGACTAATTGCCGAGACAAATGTTACATGCCGTTGCTGTATGTTCCATCGTGCGATAGTTCGATTGCAGGACGGATGTCAACTTCCTCCAGCGCCTTTATCGCGTGATAGACATAAACAGCGTAGTAAATCTCTCTCAGGTCTGCAAGAAACTGATCTAGCCCCACGGAACCGGGCCAGCTACAATGTTAGGAAAAAGATAAAAAAGACTAACAAAGGAGCTGAAAGAAGATGGCAAGAAAGAACTACACAGTTGAACAGATCATTGTTAAGCTGCGGGAAGTTGAACTGCATTGTAATCAAGGGAAATCGATCTCTGAAGCCTGTAGAGGGCTTGGAATCACCGAGCAAACATATTACCGCTGGCGAAAAGAATACGGCGGGATGAACACCAGCGATGCGCGACGAATGAAGGAACTGGAAAAAGAAAACGCACGCTTGAAGAAACTGGTAGCCGAGCAAGCGTTGGATATCTCAATTCTTCGGGATGTGAACTCAAAAAACTTCTAAGCCCTGCCAAGCGCTTAGCGGCTGTCAAATATGCCGTGGTCAAACATCATGTGGCAGAAAGACGGGCTTGCAGGGTATTACAAATCAACCGCAACAGTTGCCGTTATGAACCTGTTAAACGCAGCGACGAAGACGAGATACGAGCCGCGATCATCCGATTGGTTACTAATTACGGACGAGTCGGGTATCGGATGGTTACTTATATGCTTCGGAATGAAGGGATTCTGATCAACCATAAGCGTGTCGAACGAATCTGGCGGGAAGAAGGTCTGAAGCTTCCGAAAAAGCAGATTAAAAAACGCAGACTCTGGCTGACAGATGGTAGTTGCATCCGCCTGAGAGCTGAGCATAAGAATCATGTATGGAGTTATGATTTTGTGGAAGACAAGACCCGTAGCGGCCGAAAGATCCGATTCCTGAACGTCCTCGACGAACATACACACGAATGCCTCGCCAGCGTGCCACGCAGAAGTTGGCGGAACAATGATGTAATTGAAATACTATCTGACCTCATGTTAACTCACGGGGTTCCGGAGTATATGAGAAGCGATAACGGAAGCGAATTCACAGCTAAGCAAATTCGCAGATGGCTAAGCGACGCAGGTTCTATCACTGCTTTTATTGA
>Ga0209066_10004616_pt1 | contig 14841 bp, 12 predicted proteins | sample All_14_2_FD_187198 | JGI IMG/M metagenome (GOLD analysis project Ga0209066, IMG submission 187198) | Freshwater microbial communities in response to fracking from Pennsylvania, USA - Allegheny Zone_MetaG_DW_15 (SPAdes) (version 2) ...
GCATATGGCTAACGTAAAGTAGACACCCGAAAATTAGCCGGGGAAAGCACCGGCAAGGTGTATGAAAGTGGGTTATTCATATAGCTTATTGAAATATATAAAACTAACTATTGAGTGGCTCCCTAAAAATCCCTGCAAATACACCATCGGCCAACTATCAATCCGCCACCCAAACTATCTGATCGGATGCGCGACAGGCTGCGGGGGAAACATTACAGCATCCGGACTGAACAGTCTTGAGTCAATTGGATTGACATCCTATCTTTTTTCATAGGCTCGGGCTGCCGCGACATGCTTCAGCCATGTTTTAGCGCCCGTGCCAGCACGCGGTTTTCGACACGGGCTGCGCCGTGGGCCTTGAGGGTGCGCGCCAATTCGTTGAGCGTGGCGCCGGTGGTCATCACATCATCCACCACCAGCACGGTTTTGCCGCGCAGGTCGATATTGCATTCAAAGGCATGGCGGATGTTTTTGGCGCGTTCCTTCCACGGCAGGCTGGCCTGTGGCGTGGTGTCACGGTAACGATGGATATTTTTCAGTTCCAGCGGGATGCCGAGCTGCCGCGCCAGCGGACGGGCGATTTCGACCGACTGGTTGAAGCCGCGCTGCGCCAGGCGTTGCGCCGACAAAGGCACGGGCAGGATGACATCGGCGTCCGTCACCGGCAAGGCCGCCAGCGCCGCGCCGAAAAAGTCGGCGCTGGCGAGACGGCGCGAATACTTCAGCGACTGGATCAGCCGGTCGAGCGGGAAGTCATAAGGCCAGATGGCGTCTGTGGCGTCGAAATGCGGTGCCTGGCTGAGGCACGCGCCGCACACCTGTGCCTGCGGCGCGGGCTGCGCGCAAACGGGGCAGCGCTCGCTGGTTAGTTGCGGCAGTTGCGCCACGCAAGCGGCGCACAGCACACTATCCCCGCCGCTCCCGCCGCACAGCAAACAGTCGCGCGGCAACAGTGCCCGGATGGCGGCTTTGAATGCTGTCCTGACGCTGCTTTCGGTTCGGTTGCGGATTGACAAGCGCTGCTCCTTCCACCAAGATGCACACCTTTCCCCGCATTCTATCGAGTCCGCCGCAATGACTGATCTTGCCCTTAATCCCGCCATCGACCAAACCGCACAAACTCCGCCCGCCAAGGCCGCGCCGCGCTGGCGCATCAAGGACATCGAAGCCCTGTTCGCCCTGCCATTCAACGACCTGCTGTTCCGCGCGCAGGAAGTGCATCGCCAGCACCATGACGCCAACGCCGTGCAGTTATCCACCTTGCTCTCCATCAAGACCGGCGGCTGTTCCGAAGACTGTGGTTATTGCTCGCAATCCGCCCGTCATGGCGAAGCCGAACGCGAAGAACTGCTGCCCATCGCCGACGTTCTCGCCGCCGCGCAAGCCGCCAAGGACAAGGGCGCATCGCGCTTTTGCATGGGCGCGGCCTGGCGCGGGCCGAAAGAAAAAGACTTGAAACAGGTTACCGAAATGGTCGCCGCGGTCAAGGCGCTGGGGCTGGAAACCTGCGCCACGCTGGGCATGCTCAAGGAAGGGCAGGCCGAACAGTTGCGTGACGCCGGACTGGATTACTACAACCACAACCTCGACACCTCGCCCGAGTTTTACGGCCAGGTGATTACCACGCACACTCAGGCCGACCGTTTCGACACGCTGGCGCAAGTGCGCGAGGCGGGCATCAAGGTGTGTTGCGGCGGCATTGTCGGCATGGGCGAAACGCGCCGCGCGCGCGCCGGGCTGCTGGCCGAGCTGGCGAATATGCCCACGCCGCCGGAATCGGTGCCAATCAACCAGCTGGTGCCGATGCCCGGCACGCCGATGGGGCATGTCGCACCGCTCGACCCGTTTGAATTCGTACGCACGATTGCCGTGGCGCGCATCCTGATGCCGCAGTCCATGGTGCGCCTCTCGGCCGGCCGCGAAGCGATGAGCGACGAGATGCAGGCCTTGTGTTTCCTCGCCGGTGCGAATTCGATTTTCTACGGCGACAAGCTGCTCACCGCCGGCAACCCGCAGGCCGGGCGCGACGAAGCGCTGTTTGCGCGGCTGGGTCTGGCCTCAATGTGATTCGGGGTGACCCCCGTTTTACCTGATGCAGCGGCGGCCTACGACCAGGCCGCCGTCCTTGCCCGCGAAGTGGGCGCCCGCATGGCCGAGCGTCTCGACTACATGAAGCTCACGCCGCAGCGCATGGCCGACATCGGCTGCGCTACCGGCGATGGCGTCCGCGATTTGCAAACGCGCTACCCCAAGGCGCTGGCGCTGGCGGTAGACCTTGCGCTGCCGATGTTGCACGGCGTGCGCGCCCATGACCGCACAAGCAATTCACGCTGGAACCGCCTGCTCAAGCGTACCCCGCAACTCCTCAATGCCGACGTGCGCAGGCTGCCGCTGGCCGATAACACGCTGGATCTGGTCTGGTCGAACCTGATGCTGCACTGGCTGGACGACCCGCTGCCCGCGCTGCGTGAAATCCATCGCGTGCTGAACACCAGCGGCCTGGTGATGTTCGCCACGCTGGGGCCGGACAGCCTGCTTGAATTGCGCGAGGCAGCGCAAAAAGTCGGCGCTGGTGATACGGCAAGGCGCTTTCCCGACATGCACGACATCGGCGACATGCTGGTCGCCAGCGGCTTTGCCGACCCGGTGATGGACATGGAAATCATCACTCTCACTTACCGCCATCCGCGCCAGTTTCTCGCCGATCAGCGCCATCTCGGCGCGCGTGACCATTTGCTCGGCGCGCAGACGTTTCGCGCATGGCGGCAAATTTTCAAAGCCTGGTCGCGTGATGCCGATGGCCGCCTGCCCGTGCGTTTTGAAATCGTCTATGGCCACGCCTGGAAACCTGCCGCACGCGAAACGGCAAAGCGCGACGCCGACGGCAACGCCATCATCAAATTTCATCCGCGATGAAACGCGCCAAACAAACCAAGTACCGACGAATCCGTCCGCGCAACCCGCTGGCGCTCGATCCGCTGCTGAAAAAAGGCGGCCCGCATCAAGCTACCGGAAAACACGCCAGCCGCGCGCGGCGCAAGGCGCAGCAACGCCGGCATGGGGATGGCATGTGAGCATCTGCGGCTGTACATTTTTTTGGCCAGATGCGGAGAGTGGTTTACAATCGCGCGGCGTGCCACGCACCAGCCAAACACCCTTGGCTTCGCGGCGCAAGCGCACTCTGCCGCAATCGGCGTGCAGAGGCCAATAATTCTCACGAGGAAAAAAAGCATGTCTGCCGTTCCCGATGCCCCCCTGATTCCCACCGATAACGACGCGCAGGAAACCCGCGAATGGCTTGATGCACTGGCTGGTGTCATCGAGCACGCGGGACCGCACCGCGCTCACTTTCTGCTCGAACAACTGATTGCCGAAGGCCACCGCGCCGGCATCAACATTCCCTACAGCGCGACGACCGACTACATCAACACCATCCCCGTCGACCAGCAACCACTGATGCCCGGCGATCCGGAGCTGGAGCACACCATCCGCGCCTATGCGCGCTGGAATGCGATGGTCATGGTGCTGCGCGCCAACCGCGACGGTTCCGGCCTGGGCGGGCATATCGCCAGTTACGCTTCCGCCGCGACCTTGTATGACGTTGGTTTCAACCATTTCTGGCGTTCGCCGACCGAGAACAAGGGCGGCGACCTGGTGCTTATCCAGGGCCATTCATCGCCCGGCATTTACGCCCGCGCATTTTTGCTCAACCGCTTTACCGAAGAGCAGATGGACAACTTCCGTCGCGAAGTTGACGGCAATGGCCTGTCGAGTTATCCGCATCCCTGGCTGATGCCCGACTTCTGGCAATTCCCCACTGTCTCGATGGGGCTGGCGCCCTTGCAGGCGATTTATCACGCACGCTTCATGAAATACATGCAGGATCGTGGCCTGGCCGATGTCAGTGGACGCAAGGTGTGGGCCTTCATGGGCGATGGCGAAATGGACGAGCCGGAATCCATGGGCGCGATTGGCGTGGCCGGCCGCGAGCGGCTGGACAACCTGATTTTCGTGGTCAATTGCAACTTGCAGCGGCTGGATGGCCCGGTGCGCGGCAACGGCAAGATCATCCAGGAACTGGAATCGGATTTCCGCGGCTCCGGCTGGAATGTGATCAAGGTGGTGTGGGGCCGCTATTGGGACCCCCTGCTGGCGCAGGACAAGACCGGCCTGTTGCACAAGCGCATGATGGAATGCGTGGATGGCGATTACCAGACCTTCAAGGCCAAGGATGGCGCCTATGTGCGCAAACATTTCTTCGGCAAATATCCCGAACTGGCGAAGATGGTCGAGCACTGGTCGGATGCCGACATCTGGGCGTTGAACCGCGGCGGCCATGACCCCGCGAAAATTTATGCGGCCTATGCCGCCGCGATGGCGCATACCGGCCAGCCGACGGTGATCCTGGCCAAGACCATCAAGGGTTATGGCATGGGGCATTCGGGCGAAGCGCAGAACATCACCCACCAGCAAAAGAAGATGGACAGCGATTCGCTCAAGGCTTTCCGCGACCGTTTCAGGCTGCCGGTCAAGGATGAGGATATCGACAAGCTGCCCTACCTGAAATTTGCCGAAGATTCGCCTGAGCTTGCCTACATGCGCGCGCGGCGTGAAGCGCTGGGCGGCTTTTTCATGGTGCGCCGCCGGCGCGTCGATGCCTTGCCGGTGCCGCCGCTGTCGGCCTTTGATACCTTGCTCAAGGCCGGTGGCGAAGGCCGCGAATTTTCTTCCACGATGGCCTTTGTGCGCGCGCTGAACGTGATGCTCAAGGACAAGGTCATCGGCAAGCGCGTGGTGCCGATCGTGGTCGATGAGTCGCGCACGTTTGGCATGGAGGGTCTGTTCCGCCAGATCGGTATCTGGAACCAGGACGGACAGAAATATGTGCCGCAGGATGCCGACCAGCTGATGTTTTACAAGGAAAGCAAAGACGGTCAGATTCTGCAGGACGGCATCAATGAGGCCGGTGCGATGGCCGACTGGATCGCCGCCGCCACATCATATTCGGTACATGGCGTGCAGATGATTCCGGTGTATGTGTTCTATTCGATGTTCGGCATGCAGCGCACCATGGATTTGGTGTGGGCAGCGGCTGACCAGCGTGCGCGCGGCTTCCTCATCGGCGGTACGGCCGGGCGCACCACGCTGAATGGCGAAGGCCTGCAACATGAAGATGGCCATTCGCATGTGCTGGCCAGCGCGGTGCCCAACTGCATGGCCTATGACCCGACCTTCGCCTATGAAGTCGCGGTGATCGTGCAGGACGGTCTGCGCCGCATGGTCGCCGAGCAGGAGGATGTGTTCTATTACCTCACGGTGATGAATGAAAACTACGAACACCCGGCCATGCCCGAGGGTAGTGCCGAGAATATTCTCAAGGGCATGTATGCATTCAAGAAGGGTGCGGCCTCCAACGGCCCGCGCGTGCAGTTGCTTGGCTGCGGAACAATCTTCCGCGAAGCGGTTGCCGCGGCCGATTTGCTGCGTGATGACTGGGGTGTCGAGTCTGACTTGTGGTCCTGCCCGAGCTTCAATGAACTGGCGCGCGATGGCCAGGCTTGCGCGCGTTGGAATCTGCTGCATCCTGCCGATGATGCGCCACACGTGCCGCATGTGACGGCCTGCCTCACCGATACGCGCGGTCCGGTGATCGCGGCGACTGACTATATGCGCTTGTATGCCGAACAGATCCGCGCCTTTGTCCCGCGCCGCTACACCGTGCTGGGCACCGACGGCTTTGGCCGTTCCGACACGCGCGAACAACTGCGCCAGTTCTTCGAGGTCAACCGTTACTGGATCACGCTGAGTGCGCTCACCGCACTGGCGGATGAAGGCCAGGTCGAGCGCAAGCAGCTGGCGGCGGCGATTGCCAAATACGGGCTGGACGCCAACAAACCCAACCCGCGGGAGGTATAGGCGATGGCCGATAACATGGACATTGTGGAAGTCAAAGTGCCCGACATTGGCGATTTCAAGGACGTGCCGGTCATCGAGTTGCTGGTGAAAGTCGGCGACGAGGTGAAGGTGGAAGATTCGCTGGTCACCCTCGAATCCGACAAGGCCACGCTGGATGTGCCATCGCCGGTTGCCGGCGTGATTACGGAATTGAAAATCAAGGTGGGCGATAAGGTATCTGAAGGGACGCTGGTTGCGTTGGTTAAAAAAGCGCCTGCAGGCGAACCGGCGGTGGCGCAAAGCGGGCAGGACGCTGATGATGGCGGGGCCGCGTCAATATCCGCGGATGCCGGCAATGCAGCGCCTGTGACCGCATCCGCCCCGGTTCCTGCTGCCGCTGAACCAGCGCCGCCTGTTGTTCCCATGGTTCCCGCACCTGCTTCAGCGCCTGCCGCTGTCGGTAGTCCGGCGCCAGCCCAGGGCACTGCCTATGCTAGCCCGTCGGTGCGCGCCTTTGCGCGCGAGCTCGGCGTGGATGTTAACCAGGTCGTTGGCAGCGGGCCGAAAGGCCGTATTACCCAAGCCGATGTACAGGCCTTCGTGAAGCGCGTGCTGGGCGGTGCAGGCGCCGTCTCGCCAACGCCGACTTTTTCTGGTGGCGGCCTCAACCTGCTGCCCTGGCCGCAGGTTGACTTCGCCAAGTTCGGCCCGATAGAAATGCTGCCGTTGTCGCGCATCAAGAAAATTTCCGGCGCCAACCTGGCCCGCAACTGGGCGATGATCCCGCACGTCACGCAATTCGACGAGGCCGACATCACCGAGCTGGAAGCCTTCCGCGTGGCGAGCAACAAGGAGCTCGAAAAGAGCGGCGTCAAGCTGACCATGCTGGCTTTCCTGATCAAGGCGGTGGTCAACGCGCTGCAAAAATTCCCTGATTTCAATGCCTCGCTGGATGGCCAGGGTGATGAACAGCGTCTGGTGCGCAAACAATATTTTCATATCGGCTTTGCCGCCGATACGCCAAACGGACTGGTGGTGCCTGTGCTGCGCGATGCCGACAAAAAAGGCATTGCCGACATCGCACAAGAAATGGCCGGGCTGGCGAAAAAAGCCCGCGACGGCAAACTCGCCCCGGCGGAGATGCAGGGCGGCTGCTTTTCGATTTCCAGCCTGGGCGGCATCGGCGGCACGGCCTTCACGCCCATCATCAACGCGCCGGAAGTCGCCATCCTGGGGGTTTCAAAAACCCAGACCAAGCCGCTGTGGGATGGCACAGCCTTCCAGCCGCGGCTGATCTTGCCGCTGTCGCTGTCTTACGACCATCGCGTGATTGACGGTGCGTCGGCGGCGCGCTTCACCAATTACCTGTCCGCCTTGCTCGCGGATATGCGCAAGACCCTGCTGTAATTTTTGCGGAGAACAGATGAATGAGCCAGCTTGTTGAAGTGCGAGTCCCCGATATTGGGGACTTCAAGGATGTGCCGATTATCGAAGTACTGGTCAAGCCCGGCGACACAATCGCTGTCGAAGCCCCGTTGATTACACTGGAATCCGAGAAGGCCACGCTGGATATCCCCTCACCGGTGGCGGGTGTGGTCAGCGCAGTGAAAGTCAAGGTGGGCGACAAGGTTGCGCAGGGCACCCTGGTGGCTACAGTGGATGTGGTGGCGGGTGAGGCAAAGTCTGCGGCCGGAAAAGTCGGCGTGACCGAAGGAAATCCCCGTGGGACTGGTGACACGGCGGTGGCGCCGAAAAAGTCTGGCACGACCCCTGTCACGGCGCCATCAACGTCTGCCGCAGCGCCTGCCGTTGCGTCTGCCGCCAGCTTTACCGGCAAGCCCGACATCGAATGCGAAATGCTGGTGCTCGGCGCCGGACCGGGCGGTTATTCCGCCGCATTCCGTGCCGCCGACCTGGGTTTGCAAACCGTGCTTGTCGAGCGCTATGCCACCCTCGGCGGCGTGTGCCTGAATGTCGGCTGCATTCCCTCCAAGGCCTTGCTGCATGTCGCCGCAGTCATCGATGAAGCCGCGCATGCCGATGCGATGGGCATCCGCTTTGCCGCGCCGAAAATCGACATTGATCGCCTGCGCACGCACAAGGCGGGCGTCGTCGGCAAGCTCACCACCGGCCTCAGCGGCATGGCCAAGGCGCGCAAGGTGGACGTGGTGCGCGGCTACGGCCACTTTCTCGATGCCCATCATCTGGAAGTGGAGGAGACCACCGGCAGCGCACAGGAAAAAACCGGTGCCAAGCGCGTGATCCGCTTCAAGCAATGCATCATCGCCGCCGGCAGCGCGGCTGTGCATCTGCCTTTCCTGCCCGATGACAAACGCATCGTCGATTCCACCGGTGCGCTTGAACTGCCATTCACGCCGAAGAAGATGCTGGTCATCGGCGGGGGCATCATTGGCCTGGAAATGGCTACGGTTTACGCCACCCTCGGCGCAGCCGTTGATGTGGTCGAAATGCAGGATGTGCTGATGCCGGGGCCGGATCGCGATCTGGTCAAGGTGTGGGAAAAACAGAACCTCAGCCGCCTTGCCCGCGTGATGCTGAAGACCAAAACAGTGTCAGTCGAAGCCAAGCCCGATGCGCTGCTGGTGACCTTTGCCGGTGAGCAGGCGCCCAAGGAAGCGCAGGCGTACGACCTGATCCTGCAAGCCGCCGGCCGCGCGCCGAATGGCGGAAAGATTGACGCGGCCAAGGCTGGTGTGATGGTTGATGAACGCGGTTTCATTGCCGTCGATAGCCAGATGCGCACCAACGTGCCGCACATTTTTGCGATCGGCGACATCGTTGGTCAGCCCATGCTGGCGCACAAGGCGGTGCATGAAGCGCACGTCGCCGCCGAAGCCGCAGCAGGCCAGAAGAGTCATTTTGACGCCAGAGTAATTCCGGCGGTGGCTTATACCCATCCGGAAGTGGCCTGGGTTGGCGTTGGCGAAGACGAGGCCAGGCAAAGCGGGCGCAAGGTCAGCGTGGCCAAATTCCCCTGGGCGGCTTCCGGCCGCGCGATTGCCAACGGCGCCGAATATGGCTTCACCAAGCTGGTATTCGATGCCGAAACGCATCACGTGATTGGTGGCAGCATTGTCGGCCCCAATGCCGGTGACATGATCGGTGAAGTCGCGCTGGCGATTGAAATGGGCGCGGATGCCGTGGATATCGGCAAGACCATCCATCCGCATCCGACACTGGGTGAGAGCATCGGCATGGCGGCGGAAGTCGAGCATGGCAGTTGCACCGATTTGCCGCCACCACGAAAAAAATGAGCAAGCGATAAAACTGCCATGACCCAGGATGAAATGAAACAGGCCGTCGCCCAGGCGGCATGCGATTATGTTGCGGCGCATCTGCCTGCCGGGGCAATCCTCGGTGTCGGCACGGGCTCCACGGCGAATTACTTCATTGATGCCATCGCCGCGTTGAAAGACTGCCTCGGCGGCACGGTGGCAAGTTCGGAAGCCACGCGCCAGCGGCTGGAAAAACACGGCCTGCGCGTGTTCGACTTGAACGAAGTCGAACAGATGGCCATTTATGTCGATGGCGCCGATGAAATCGATGGCAGCCTGGCCATGATCAAGGGTGGCGGCGGCGCGCTGACCCGGGAAAAAATTGTCGCGGCAGTGGCGGATACCTTTGTCTGTATTTGCGATGAGACAAAGCGGGTCAAGACCTTGGGCCGTTTTCCATTGCCGGTGGAGGTGATTCCGATGGCGCGCGCCCATGTGGCGCGGCAACTGGAGAAGTTGGGCGGCATGCCAAAACTGCGGGAAAATTTCGTCACCGACAATGGCAACCTGATTCTTGATGTGCATGGCCTGAACATCACGCAACCGTTGGCACTCGAAGCAAAAATAGACGGCATTGCCGGTGTGGTCAGCAACGGGCTGTTCGCGCGCCGTGGCGCCGATGTGTTACTTCTTGCAACACCGCATGGCGTTGAGACGATTAAGCGGTAGTTAAGCGTTAGACTGATATACGCAGTCGCGGAGCAATTGAAACAATTCCTTCACATGTGCCGGGTATAGTGGCATGAACGCAAAAAGGTGGTGACATGAGTCAACAACATATTCTCAAACGCTTTGATTCCGACCTGGAAGACCTGCGCAGCGGTGTGCTGGCGATGGGCGGCTTGGTCGAGCAGCAATTCCTGCGCGCAGTGGAAGGTTTGGAACACGGCGATATCGCGGCGCTTGAGCAGATCATCGAAAATGACCACCTGGTTAACCGGCGGGAGGTTGAGCTTGACGAGTTGTGTACGCAAATCGTCGCCCGTCTGCAACCTGCGGCGGTTGATTTGCGCTTGGTCATGACCGTCGTCAAGATCATCACCGATCTTGAGCGCATCGGTGATGAGGCAAAGAAAATCGCCAAAATGGCGCGCGAGTTGCATTCGGGTGATTTCCGTACGGTACCGCGTATCGACCTGCGTTCGGCCGCCAATATTGCCGTCGCCATGTTGAGAAAATCGCTGGATTCCTTTGCCCGCGTGGATGAAAACGTTTCTGCCGAAGTGGCGCGCCAGGATCGCGAAGTCGATGCCTGTTTCAAGGCCGCGATGCGCCAGCTCATCACTTTCATGATGGAAGATCCGCGCACCATTTCCAGCGCGCTTGACCTGTTGTTCATCGCCCGCGCCATTGAGCGCATCGGTGATCACTCGAAGAATATTGCCGAGTATGTTGTGTATATGGTCAAAGGGCGCGACGTGCGCCATATCGGGCTGGAAGCCATGGAAAGGGAAATCGCGCGGTAAGCCTTTCGCGCTCCCGGACAAACAAGGGCTGCCCCGATCACTTCAGGGCGGCCCTTGTTGCTTGGTCAGCAGAAAAGCAGCGACGTTGGCGAAAAAGTCGGCGCTGATAAGACGGCGGTAAACCAGGATTACCGAGAGAGGCACAAGTTTCCGGGTAACCCGTGTCGACACTTCAGGCGGCAGGCGGTACGTAACCGCTGGCCTGATCCGCACCTTCGCCAAAAAAGTGTTTTTGTACCTGCTCGGTCAGGTATTTGCGGTGTTGCGGGTCCGCCAGGCTCAGGCGGTTTTCGTTGATCAACATGGTTTGCATCTTGATCCATGCCTGCCAGGCCTCTTTGGAAACGCCCTCATACAGCTTTTTGCCCAGCTCTCCGGGCATTGGCGGAAAGTCCAGTCCTTCCGCTTCCTTGCCGAGTTTGATGCAGTTGACCATGCGTGCCATGACGTTTTCCTTGTTGTCCGATTGATGTGAATTGCGTTGTTGCGCAGTTGGATTGAGTGCAGTCGGGTAAGTTTACTCCGGGTTCTATAAGGTCTTCACCAGAATTTTTGAACGCCGTTGCAGATTGTAAAGTTCGCGCCGCGAGGCCGGCAGCGCATCCACCCCGGCCTCGACGAAATCGCGCTCGATAAACCAGTGTGCTGTGCGCGTGGTAAGCACGAATAGCTGTTTCAATTTCAGCTTTCTTGCGCGCGCTTCGATGTGGATGCGCAGCTGGTCGCCATAACCGCTGCGGCGAAAGTCGGGCATCACGGCGACACAGGCCATCTCGGCTGATTTGGCATCAGAAAACGGGTACAGTGCGGCGCAGCCGACGATCATGCCGTCGTGCTCGACGACCGAGAAATGGGTGATTTCCATTTCCAGCCGTTCACGGCCGCGCTTGACGAGCGTACCGTCGGCTTCAAGGGGTTCGATGAGCCCCAAAATTGCAGCGACATCATCAATCGTCGCATCGCGCAAACGCGCCAGCGGCGCCTGGGTCATCACCGTACCGACACCATCGCGGGTGAAGAATTCCATCAGCATCGCGCCATCGGCCATGCGGTCGAGAAAGTGCACGCGGCCGACGCCGGCCTGGCAGGCGCGCACCGCGCTGGGCAGCACACGGGCGATTTCCGGCGCTTGCACCTGCAAATGGCGGCTGGTGATTTTTTTCGCTTCATCCACTGTCAATGCATCAATCAGCGCGCCTTTGGCATTGACCACGCCACCCGCTGCGCACAGGTAAATCAGCTTGTCGGCCTGCACGGCGACGGCCACGGCTTCGGCCACTTCTTCCCAGGCCAGGTTGAAAATCTCGCCGGTGGGCGACGCACCGATGGGTGTAATCAGCACCACATTTTCCTGTGTCAGGTCGGCCTGGATTTCCTCGGCGATGACTTTGCGCACTGCCCCCGTATACTGAAAGTCGATGCCATCAACGACGCCAACGGGCCGCGCGGTAATGAAGTTGCCGCCGGTGACGCGCAGGAATGCGCCGGCCATTGGCGTGTTGGGCAGGCCTTGCGAGAGCAGCGCCTCAATCTCGATGCGCGTGACACCCATGGCGCGCTTGACGCATTCCATGGCGTCCCCATCCGTCACCCGCAGGCCTTTGTGGAACTTCGGTTCCAGCCCGCGGGAACGCATTTCGGCATCGATTTGCGGCCGTGCGCCATGCACCAGGACCAGGCGGATGCCCATGCTGTCGAGCAAGGCAATGTCGTGGATCAGCGCTTGCGCCGCACCGGATTCCAGCACCTCGCCGCCAAAGGCGATGACGAAGGTACGCCCGCGAAAGGCATGGATATAGGGTGCGGCTTGGCGTACCCAGGCCACCAGCCTGGCGTCGGTATCGGGTTGTGTGCTGCGGGTTTCCAATGTCATTTAGGGGATTTGCCTTTTTTGCGTTTGGGGATTTTGTCAGCGGATTCTCCCACGGTCTTCCCCGTGAGTTCCGCTTCCAGGCGTTCACAGATGGTTTGCAGGATTTTTACGCGAGCATGGTTCTTGTCATTCGATTCAACCAGCGTCCAGGGGGCTGTGCTGGTGCTCGTCCGGTCAACCATGTCGCATACCGCCTGTTGGTAAGCATCCCATTTTTCGCGGTTACGCCAATCCTCCTCGGTGATCTTGAAGCGTTTGAATTCAATTTTTTCGCGCGCCTTGAAGCGTTTCAATTGCTCTTCCGGGCTGATCTGCAACCAGAATTTGACAACAATCGCACCCGCTTCCGATAGCTCATGCTCAAAATCGTTGATCTCGCTGTAGGCGCGCAGCCAGTCGCGTTCGGAGCAGTAGCCCTCGATGCGTTCGACCAGCACGCGGCCATACCAGGTACGGTCAAAAATGGCGCAGCGCCCATGGCGCGGAATATGCCGCCAGAAGCGCCACAAATAGGGCTGTGCGCGTTCTTCCTCGGTTGGCGAGGCGACTGGAATAATCTGGTATTGTCGGGCGTCCATGGCGCTGGCAATGCGGCGGATGGCGCCGCCTTTACCGGCGGCATCCGCGCCCTCAAACGCGCAGATCAGCGAACGCTGCCTGAAACGCGGATCACGTACCAGATCAGCCAGCCGTCCCTGCCAATACGCAAGCTGCTCCTCATATTCCTTTTCCGGCAGTTTTTTCTTGAGATTGAGTTCGGAGAGCACATTGCGGCCATCGACATTGGTGCGTATTTGCGGCGCCACGGGGGTGTCCTGGTTGTCACCTGCCGCCAGGCGCTGGCGCAGGGCATCGAGCAGCACCTGGCCGACGGTCAGCGAGCGATAGCGGTCATCCGCGCCTTCGACGATGATCCACGGCGCCCAGGCGGTGTTGGTCATGCGCAGGATATGGCCAGCGACTTCTTGCAGTTTGCTGTAGTTTTTCAGGCGCTGCCAGCTCTCTGGCGTGACTCGCCAGGCCGTGCGCGGATCTTTCTCCAGTGCCTTGAAACGTTTTTTCTGCGCATCCTTGCTCAGATGGAACCAGAATTTCAGTACCAGCGCACCTTCATTCACCAGCATGGCTTCCAGGCGGTTGATCTGGTCAATATGCGCGTCCAGGGCGGTCAGCGCCAGTTCACCTTCAAGTCGCTGACGGATCGGCTCGGAATACCATGAGCCGGCGAAGATGCCGATGCGTCCCTTCGGCGGCAGGGATCGCCAGTAACGCCACATCGGCGGACGACAGCGTTCTTCATCGGTCGGCTGGGAAAATGCCAGCGTCGATAAGTAGCGCGGGTCCATCCATTCATACAGCAGATTGATGGTCTCGCCCTTGCCCGCGCCATCCTGGCCGCTGACCAGGATGATCACCGGGATTTTTGCGGTCTCTTTCAGGTCGAACTGCGCATCAAGCAGCGCAGCACGCAAATCCGGCACGCGCTTGCGCCATGTTGCCTTGTCGATCTTGTGGCCAATTTCTGCAGATTCGAACATGATGCTTCCCCGGTTCCCCCTAAAAATCGCCCCACAGGGCCATGATGGCTGCAAGTGCGGCGACGCCGGCCGTTTCCGTACGCAGTATGCGCGGCCCGAGATGGATAGGTTGAAAACCGATGGCCCGGGCTGCCTGCAATTCGCTTTCTTCAAAACCGCTTTCCGGACCCACCAGCAGGCTGATCGGCACCGTCGGTACAGCGCGGTGACGCAGCGATTCCGCCGCACCCGGTGCACAGATAAAACGCAAGCCGACAGCGTCTTCGGCCACCTGCCCCAGGTAGTGCGCTAAATCAAGAATGGGCGCGACTTCAGGCACGCGATTGCGTCCGCTCTGTTCGCAGGCGGCGATGGCGATGTTGCGCCAATGCGCCACGCGCCGCTCGGCGCGTTCGCCGGCAAGACGCATCACGCTGCGTCGGGCCATGATCGGCTGAATCCGCGCGACACCCAGTTCCACGGCTTTTTGCACCACCCAGTCCATCTTGTCACTGGCGGGCAGCGCTTGCGCCAGCGTGACATGCAGCGGTGGTTCGTTATCGTGTGCGCTAAACGTGGTGAGTGTCGCACGCAGGATGGCTTTGGATGCCTTGCCGACAGGATTGAGCGTTGCCAGCCATTCGCCGCCGCGTCCATCGAACAGGATCGCCGTATCGCCAGCGCCGACTTTCAGGACATTGACCGCGTGATGCGCCACCTCGGCGGGCAGCTCGACGGTGGTGCCAGGCGCCAGCGGGAAGGGGCAGAAAAATCTGGATATCATGGTGCTGCGA
>Ga0209066_10004617_pt1 | contig 14840 bp, 8 predicted proteins | sample All_14_2_FD_187198 | JGI IMG/M metagenome (GOLD analysis project Ga0209066, IMG submission 187198) | Freshwater microbial communities in response to fracking from Pennsylvania, USA - Allegheny Zone_MetaG_DW_15 (SPAdes) (version 2) ...
GCCGGTGCGCGCCGCGCCGTTGCCGGCCGAACCGTCGCGGACGAAATCGCCGTAGGTGTGATCCTGGTCGGTGGGCCTATGACGCTGGAAATCGTCGAGGAACGCCGGCCACTCGAGAAGCAGCCGATGCACCTCGAAATAGCGCAACGGAAATGAAAAGCCGTGGTCGATGCCGACCAACGTCGGCGTATCCTCGGCAAGCCGCTCCACCAGCCATTCGGCGATGCAGCGCCGCGTCCAGTATTTGCGCGGGCTGGGCGGCGGCGGGACCTCCGTCGGCTGCCCGTCGCGCTCGGCCAGATAGACGCGTAGGCCCTTGAGGCTGGCGGTCGGGGTCTCCGCGCCGGAATAGTCGATACCGATGGTACGGGCGAAGGTGGAAGGAACCGCCTTCATGCATAAACGCCCGCGTTCCGCTCGGGGTAGCTCTCGTACACATGTTCGAAAAGCGCCGAACATTTCTGCGCGAACAACGGGCGGTCATAGGCTGCGGGTAGCGTGTCGAGTGTGTCCTCGATCGCCAGCTTCAACGTCGATCGCGCCGCTGACTTCTGGCGCCAATTGAGCACCAGCAGGTCCCTCAGCCGCGCGAGCAGATCTTTGGCGACCTTCTTGACGTCGTCTCGCTCGACGGCAGTCAACTCCGGCGCCGGCCGCGTCAGAATGTCGAAGATCACCAGCTCTTCTTCGCTGAGGTTCTCGCGCACGTGGCGCTCCTGCTCGTCGTCCAGACTGTTCGACAGCTTGAGCAGTTCCTCGAAGAGCTGCTCGATGTTTCGGCTGCCGTTGTTGTAGCTCTCGATCAGCGCCTCGAACTTCCCGGCGAAGTCGGCGCGGGTGCGGTTCAGGCGAACGAGCTTCTCCAGCTTCGCCGCGATGGCCGCCTTGAGGGCCTCGAGGTCGGTGTTCTTGTGCTTGGATTCCTTGAACCGCTCGGCCAGTGCCTCGAAGTTGATCTTCGACAGGTCGATCGCCGGCGGGCCGCCTTCGCGGATCTGCAGGCCCGTGATAGAATCGTCGAGTAATTCTCCGATCTGCTTCAGGATGGTGGCGATGTTCGGCGGGTTGGGGCTGAGCTTGGCGCGGATTACGCCGGCGAGCGTGGCGATGCCCGCGACGCGCAGCGAGAACTCGATCGCCGCAGAGTCCGGCTTCACGGCGCGGTAGAGCGTGCCGACGAACTTCTCATGGCCGAAGAACTCCCGCCGCAGCGTGTCGGGGCCGATCAGCGCATTGATGGCGTTCTCGATGGCCGAGAGGCGCTCCATACCGCCTATAGGCAGGGCCTCCATCGCCGCGAGATCGACGCCGTGGCTGGCACAGAATGCCGTAGCTGTCGCGATCGCCTCCCGCAGTGCCGCGACCAGCTGCGCCTTGTCCTTGACCGGGTTCGTGCCGCCCTTGCCCGCACCGTAGATGGCCAGCGCCTTTTCCAGCGAGGCGAACACGTTGGCGTAGTCCACGATCACGCCGCTGTGCTTGCCGGGAAAGACCCGGTTGGCGCGGGCGATGGTCTGCATCAGCGTGTGGTTGCGCATCGGTTTGTCGAGGTAGACCGTCGAGCAACTCGGCGCATCGAAGCCGGTCAGCCACATGGCGCAGACGAACACCAAACGGAGCGGATCGCCCGTGTCCTTGAACTTCTCGTCCAGCCCCGGCTGCGACTCGTTCATCCGCCTGCGATGTGGCTCGATGTCGATCCCGAGCTTCTTCATCTGCTCGATCTCGTTCTGCCCCGGCGAGACGATCACTGCCATATCGGTCGTGGTCAGCACCTCCAGCTGCTGTCGCAGCGCCGCTTGCTCAGCCTTGGGCAGGTCATGGCGGCTCAGTTCCTTCTGCACCCACGCCGTCTCGGCCGCCCAATGCTTCTTGACCTTGTCGTGCATCCGCAAGGCCGTGGCCTTGTCGATGGAAACGACCATCGCCTTGCCCACGAAGCCTCGCCCCAGGAAGTGCCGCACGATGTCCTGTGCCACTGTTTCCAGCCGGTCGTCGCGGGTGATGAGGTGGTATTGCCGCCCTAGCACCTTTTCGAGCTTCTCCTCCTGCTCGGCGTCGAGGGCTGCACCTTCGATCAGGTCGTAAATGTCGTCGTTGAGGTCAGGGTTGACCAGCTCCAGCTCGGGCGTGCGGTTCTCGTAGAACAGCGGCACCGTCGCGCCGTCCTCCACCGACTGCTGGAAGTCGTAGATCGACACGTAATCGCCGAAGACCTCCTTGGTGCGCTCTTCGCCTGCGATCAGCGGCGTGCCTGTAAAGGCCAGGAACATCGCCTTGGGCAACGCGGCGCGCATGTTCAGCGCCAGCGTGTCGTATTGGCTGCGGTGCGCCTCGTCGGTCAGCACGATCACATCCGAGCGGTCGGTCAGCGCCTCGGGCGTCTGGAACTTGTGCACCAGCGTGAAGACGTAGCGGTGGTTGCCGCGCAACAGTTCGCGCAGATGCGCCCCGCTGGCGGCGTGGCATTGGTCCCCCTCGGCTTCGCTCACCGCGCCTACGGTCTTGAAGGTCTTGGCGATCTGCTCGTCGAGTTCCACCCGGTCGGTGACGACCACAAAGGTCCAGTTACCTGCCAGCTTGCGCAGCACCTTCTGAGCGAAGAACACCATCGAAAAGCTCTTGCCGCTTCCCTGGGTCTGCCAGAAGACGCCGCCGCGGCCGTGGCCCAGTTTGCGGGCCGCCAGCATCGAGGCGATGGCGTTGTTCACGCCAAGAAACTGGTGGTTCTGGCCGAGGATCTTGACCAGTCCGGCCTTTTGCTCGGAAAACAGCGTGAAGTTCTCCACGAGGTCGAGCAGGCGGGTCGGGTCGCAGGTGCCGCGAAGCATAACCTCCAGCGACACGCGGCGCGGCTCGTCTTCGCGTTCAATGCGCTTCCACTCGAAGAACCGCTCCCAGTCGGCGGTCAGCGAGCCGACCCGGCTGTCGGTCCCGTTGCTGGCGATCAGGAAGGCGTTGAACCAGAAGAGATGCGGGATCTGCTCCTTGTAGTGGGTCAGGTTCTCGTCGAAGGCGGCTCGCGCCGGCACGCCGGGCTTCTTCAACTCGAGCACGACCCACGGCAGGCCGTTGACGAAGCCCACTAGATCGGGCCGGCAGGTGTAGAGATTGCCGACAACGCTGAACTGGCTGACCAGCAGCAAATCGTTTCGCTCCGGATGCTCCCAATCGACGACGCGCAGACGCTCGGTCTTCTGCCCGCCGTGCTCCCGGTCGGGGATGGAGACCGGGATGCCGTCCTTGAGCAGCCGGTAGACCTCGCGGTTGGCGGCTTCCAGGCTCATCGCCGAACGGTCGCGGGCGAGTTCGTCGAGGGCGGTCTGTATCGCCTCGGCGGGCAGGCCGCTATTCAGCTCGGTGAGCGCAGCCCGCAGGCGGTCCGTCAGCACCGCCTCGCCCTTGGTCTCGCGGCCGAGCGTACTGCCCGCGCCGAAGGTTTCGTCCTGCGCCGACACCGTCTGCCAGCCCAGCGCCGCAAACAGCCCGATGGCGGGTTGTTCGACGAGCTGGTCTTCGGTGTAGGCGTGGGAACTCATGCGGCAAGCGTCTCCACGTCAATTTGGCCCGAGAGCAAGCGCGGAAGCAGCAGGTCGCGCGTGCGGCGGAGATTCTGGATTTGGTTCGCGTATGCGGCAGTGGCTGCCCGCATCCCCCGCGCCGCTTCCCCGAAGTGGCGCTGAAGGTCCGTCGGCGGCAACACCAGGTCTATGTCAGCAATGGCTGCTCGGCCAAGTTCGGTTTGGCCGGTTGCCCCAATCCCTAGGCGCTCAAAGGTCTCTTGCAGACGGAGCAGGCTGCATCCGAAGTAATCGAGATCAATTCCATCTCCCGGACGAGCGATCGTCACATGCGTATCGACCGTACAGGCCTCTAGCGATTTATAGACCTGGGCTACACGACCGAGCGTGCCGACACCGGTTGAGTTGATGAGCACATCGCCAAAACGAACCAGCTTCTCAATGGGAATCGATTTTGACTGCTTACGCGCGGGATCAAGACTGAGACGCTGGTCTCGAATGCACTTTTGGTTGATCACGAGCGAACCACCCTCGTCGTCGTATCGTGGCGTTATTCCCCGGTTGATGTACGAAGATATATCCTCCAGCTTCTTCACCTCCCACCCCTGCGGGATGTCGCCGAGAGGGGACGGGATACGGGAGACAGATTCGTGGCCGGGGAAGCGGAAGTGTACGAACCACTCGCGGTAGAGGCCGCGGGCCATCGTCTCCAGAATCTTGATGCGCCGCTGGCTGTTCTCGATCAGCTCGTCGTAGGCTGACAGGATGCCCGCGATACGGCGCTGAACAGGGAGCGGGGGAACGTTAAACTCGAGGCAAGGAATGTCTTCCAACCTCATATGCTCGACCGTTGACCCCGAGCCAAAGCCCCTAATCTGGCCCTGCAGATCCGATCCCAGTAAGGAGTACAGCAAGAAATCCGCGTCGAGCTTCTTTGGGTCTGGTCGGAAATGGTAAAGACGTTGACCAAGAAACACTAAGTCGTCAGTGCGAATCTTACCAACATCTCCGAGCGGCGCCTCTCGTGTCAAAATGATGTCACCACGCTTCGGCACAAGACGCCTAGTCCACTTCTTGTACGTTTCTTCGCTCACATATCGGACGTTCTCTGCGTCAACATAGCCATTACGAACATTCGTCGTGCGAAGCATCTTGAATGGGGTAGGCTCATTAACGACTGGAGCCGTTCGGTTCACGCAATCAACATGAGCTTCGCAGAGGTCTACAAGAGGCACTCGCTGCCATGCTGAACTGCCAGCAGTCATTGTCACGCCCCTAGAATCGCCGCGACATTCGCGGCGATGGTCTGCTCCAGCACTCGGGCTTGGGCGTTCAGCGCCTCCAGTTCCTCATCGAGCGTTTCGAGCTGTGCCTTGAAATCCTCGTCGCTCACGTCCTCACCAGGGGCCACACCCACATAGCGGCCGGGGGTGAGCGACCAGCCCTGTGCCTCGATCTCCTTGAGCGTCGCCGCCTTGCACAGGCCCGGCACGTCGGCATAGGCGGGCTTCTTGCCGAAGACTTCCGCGAGCTTGGTCGCCGTCTCCTCGCCGCCCACGGTCAGGTCGGGCGCTTCGCCGCGATAGAGCCGCACCAGGTTGGCAATGAAACCGATCTGCGCGGGCGTCCAGTCGCGGTGGGCGCGGTCCACCTGCCGGTAGATGCGGCGGACGTCAATGAAGAGCACGGTGTCGGCGCGCTTGGTCTTCGCCTTGCCCCGGTCGAGGAACCACAGCGTGCAGGGCAGCGTGACAGTGTAGAACATGTTGGGGCCGACGGCGACCATCACATCCACCGCCCGCGCTTCGATCAGCTTCTGCCGCAGCTCCTGCTCGCTTGAGCGGGCGTCGGAGGCCGAGTTGGCCATGACAAAGCCGGCCCGGCCCTTGGCGTTGAGTGCCGAGTAGAAGAGCTGAATCCAGAGGTAGTTGGCGTTGTCGGTCCGCGGCAGGCCGAAGGGAAAACGGCGGTCGGCGCCGACCATGTCCTTGAGCCGCTCCTTGTCGACCGCGTTCACATTGAAGGGCGGATTGGCGAGTACGAAGTCGAACTGTCCAGTGGCTGTGTGCGGGTCGTCGTAGTAGCTGTTGACGTTGCCGCCGTGGCGGATGTCGCCCTCCAGCCCGTGCACGGCTAGGTTAAGGCGGGCGAGGCGGCCGGTTTCGTCGGTCTTCTCGACACCACAGATAGCCAGTTCGGCGGCGGGATTCTTGTGATGCTCAGCGACGAAGCGCGCCGACTGCACGAACATGCCGCCCGAGCCGCAGGCGGGGTCAAGGATGCGCCCGTGGTAGGGCTCGATCACCTGCGCAAGTAGCTGGACGATGCTGGCGGGGGTGTAGAATTCGCCACCGCCCTGGCCCTCGCTCATGGCGAACTCGCCGAGGAAATATTCGTAGATGCGGCCGAAGGCGTCGAAGTCGAGCGTGGCCGGGATCTCGGAAATCTTCTTCAAGAGCTCCTTGAGCAGAGTGCCGCTGAAGAGGTTGAAGGTCTTGGGCAGCACGCCAGCAAGCTGCGGGTTGTGCTTCTCGACTTCGCGCATCGCCGCGTTGACCTTGGCGCCGATGTCGGCCGCTTCGGGCAGGGTCAGCAGGAAGTCGAAGCGGGCCTCGGGGGCGAGGTAGAGCACGTTGTCGGCGTGGTAGGCGGCAGGCTCATCGACGCGGCTGCCACGGCGTGATGAGGCGCCAGCTTTCTCAAGCTTCGCCCGCTGCGCGGCGAAGCGCACCTCAGCAAAGCGGAGAAAAATGAGACCCAGAATAGGGCCGGAGTATTCTTGTGCCTTTAGACCGGAGTTGGCACGAAACTGATCGGCAGCGTCCCAGAGACGCTTTTCGAGGGAGGTGGAGACGGTATCCTTCTCCGAGGGGGCGATCCATTGCATCAGCGCATTCCCGTACGATTATCCTAAGCTTCGATTCAGGTTTTGACGTCGACCCACCGGAATCGCCACTGGCCGCACACCTTGAATCCGAGATTCCCGCCCCTTCCGCGCCGTCGTGTAAACGGTTTCGTCGCTGACCTTGAGAAAGGCCGCGATTTCGAGGGCCATTAGAATTTCGTCGCCTATCCTGCCACAGGATATCAGCCTCCCAGCCGTTTCCAGAGTACGGTCGCGCATGTGGCAGCTCAAGCCACGCGAGCCTCCAGATGGTGAAAATGCAAGGGGCTCCGCTACGGCTCGATCGCGATGGTTGTACCAACCTCCTGGGCGACTGGCGTCCAAATGTCCGTTTCGACGCCCGGTGTTTCGATGGACACCACAAGGGCGTACCGCGCCCCCAGGTCACTGCGGTCGCGTTTTGGCTGGTCCTTCCACCAGCCGCTTACGGGGTAGACAGCGATGACCCCGCGTTCGGCAAGGTCGGCGGCATTGCAGGAGAGGATGTCCGAGTGGAGGGACCCTCGGTTACGAGCCTGCTCGCCGAGGTACCACTCCGACGAGTCGCCGCTGGTGGAGGGCTTGGATTCGTCCTCTTCGAGCGCCTTTTTGTTAAGACGCTTGTGGAACTCCTCAAGCGACTCAGTAGGCCGCTTTACCTCGAAGCGGAGGCCGTGGGAGGCGTAGCGGTGGCGCTTCTTCCAACCGCGCCGACCAGGGTTCGGCTCGATAAAGTAGGAGAGCGTGACGCGCAGGCGCACTGGTGTCGCGCCGAGTTCCGTGAGCACGTCATACGGCCATGGGAGGCTGAAGAAGTGCAGCTCGCGCATCTTGCCCTCCGCGAATGGATGGATGGTGCTCTGCGCGACGAGGGTCAGTGCGTCGTTGGCGCTCCGCAGGGCGCGCTCGGCGCTAGGTACGCCGAAGCCGTAGCGCTGGACCAGCTTGACGCGGGCGCGCTTACCGCTCGCGCCACGCAGGTGGGTCTGCATCTGCTTCGACCATTCAGCCGAGTGCACTACGAGGGCACGCAGGGTTTCGGGCCAGTACGCAGGGTATTCGGCCGAGATGAGGGCAGCGAGGCGCGCGGCCTGTGCCGTCGCAGCGCTAGTCGCCCAACTCAGCACGAAGGATTTGTCGGAGGGCTCGAAGTACGTTGCGAGGAGCGAGAGATCAGGGCAGGGGAAACTCACCTCGCCCTTATCGTTTCTCGCCACATTGCCGCCCTCAAAGACGACGTCGGGCTTGATGGGCCACGCATCCGCAAAGGTTACGCCGGTGGTGCTCCACGGCGACAGTTCCCCCGGTCGCGCAACAGGCTTCCAGCTTGCCCACTCCGCGTCCTTGATCACGGCCTTCTCGGTCATGGCGCCGACCGTTAGCGCGTTCCACGCCTGGCCGGGGTCATGGATGGGGTCAGTGTCGCTGCGATCGAGGTGATCGACGGAGAGCGTGGTCTGGTTGATGTTGCCGGCGCAAAGGACGAAGAGGCGGCGCACGGTATCTTCGGCCTTGTCGAGGTAGTCAAGCCCACGTGTGCTCGGATCGAACGAGCGGCCGACGGCGAGTGCGTCGACCGCTGCCGACCAGGACGTGGGTTGCCCTCGATCGCGCTCGTCGGTCGCAGCAACGGACATGGAGAACGTGCGACGGCGCTCAGGGGCTTGGATCTCCGCGCGGCTCGTTGCTTCGGCGGTGACTGCACCATAGAGATCGGGTGGGTTCACTGGGTGCCCGTCAGGCGGCAGAATCTTCACCGACTCGAGCCGGTGCCGGAGCACGACTGTCTGCGTGCTGTCGAGAACGGGGGCGAGGTCGCCGTAAAGTGCTAGGCCGGCCATCTCGGTCCCGTGCCCATCGTGGTCATGCGTGCCCCAGGCGGAGTCGCAGCTCAGGCAGTCGGTAGGGTCGAGGGATGCCTCAAGCAGCGGGTGCCCTCGCGTGACCCCGGTGTCAAGTATGCAAACCGATGGCGCATTGGCCGATGGTGGCACGACACGCTTGCGGAGCTCTTCCGTCCACTCACCCTGGTCCTCGGGGCCTATATCGATAAAGCCAGAGGCGGTTTCCTTGGCCTTTCGGACCTCGGCTAAATCACTGAGCACATCGATCGACGCGGCGAGCTGCCTAGGCGTGCCGCGCACGAGAGTGACGATTCGATCGTCGAACATGAGACGCCGAGACGCGACTTCAATTTCTTGCGCAGCCGCGAACTCCATCAGGCGCTCGAGCTCGCTGCCGTTCTGGCGACGGAGCCAGACCTCCCACCAGATCGTCGTTTCCTCCTCGGGGTAGGCCTCGGAGGAGTCAGTCCACAGACCGCGGAGAGTCGCGAGCCGTAGCGTTGCGACCGGATCGATCATGTCCTCGTAGCGGCGCTCGCCTTCACTCTTCGGCGTCGTCTTTGAGTATCTTTCGAAGCGAGTGAGGAAGTGCTTCACCTTGTCGTCGGGGACGAACACCGTCGCGCGCTCGATGCGGCGCGGCTCCGGTTCCTCAGTCTTCGAGTAGCTGACGGCGACAACTTCGATGCCCTGCCGGGAGTCCTCGAGAGATGTCACCTGGAGCGGCACGCCGGGCTGGCTTTCGAACTGCACATAGAGCCCCGGCACCGCGCCATGGACTTCGACGCCAGCTCCGTCGCGGCGCTCGTTGGCCTCAACAACAGCGGCTTTGAGCGCGCGTTCAAGTGCCTTGCCGTGTTTCGCGCGGCTCTCTGGCGGCGCGGGCTTGGTGACGTCGATCTTACGCCCATACGGCTTGTAGCTCTCGGCCGTCGGTGGGGCGGGGACGAGGATGTGCTTGCGATTTCGAGGAGCGGCCACGCGTCAGTTTCCGCCTGGGGCCGCTATGCGTGTGAACTGCGTCGTTCTACAAGCGCGTCCACAAGCGCGGCGCTTCGCACAGCCGTAGTGTGATCGAGGATCGCGTTCTTCGCAGCCTGCTCGCAGGCCATCGCTATCTCGGCGTGGCTTAGACCCTCTGCCGCCTTCGCCACCGCGAGCCACTCTATGTTGCTCGCGTCGAGGGGCGCCAGTCGCCCACGCATCACCCGGGTCGCGATCTCTTCCGTGGGCAGCGAGTACTCGAGCACGGCATCGAAGCGCCGGAATAACGCCCGGTCGAGAAGGCCGACATGGTTCGTCGCACCGAGCACGATGCTGTCGGAGTCGTCTTGCTCGAGGAACTGCAGGAACGAGTTGAGTACGCGGCGGATCTCGCCGACGTCGTTCTTGGAACTGCGCTCGCCACCGAGCGCGTCGAACTCGTCGAAGAGGTAGACGCCGCGGGTGGACTGGATCGCATCAAACACCAGTCGGAGCTTGGCCGCGGTTTCGCCCATGTACTTCGTGATGAGCCCGTCGAGCTGGATGCTGAAGAGGGGTAGGCCCAGTTCACCCGCGAGTGCTGCTGCGGTCATCGTCTTGCCTGTGCCCGGTGGGCCGACGAGGAGGACCTTCCGAATCGGCGAGAACCCGTGCTCGCGGAGGCGGCCGCGCTCGCGCTGCTCGGTGAGAATGCGCTCCAGACGTACGCTTAGCGCCTCGGGAAGCGCCATGTCTGCAATGCGCGTCCTCGGATACCCAACAGTGAGCAGACCCGCGAGCTCACCTCGTGGCTGGGCGAGCGGAATGGGCTTTGATCCCCGGCTAAGCTCCGTCGCTTTCGTGCGCGCCTTCACTTGATCGACAAGCTCGCGAAGCTCTAGGGCGAACTTGCCATGACCGCTCCGCGCCGCTTGCGCCGCCACCTGCATGGCGATCGCGTAGAAGCGCATGTCGTCACGATCCGCGTGGCTTCGGACGAGCGCCTTGACTTGATCCGCGGTGGCCATGACCTTTCTCCCGTTAGCCCGAGTTCACGACCCTCACTCGCCGCAACCGCAGAAGCGATCAAGATTCTATCGAGAACGTTAGGGCGGTGCACCTCTTTCGTTGCCTGCGACGTCAGTACGCAAGTTTCTTCAACTATTTGTACTGAGACGGAAATAGCCAGAGCCGCAGTGTTCGGGTGCTCAGAGGCTTACAGGTGGGGCGACGGCGTTTGATCTAACCAAATGATTGGAAACACCTTCATCGCCTCTGCCCGTGTCCCTGCAGAATCGCCTCCACCGTCGCCGGCGCAATCAGCGTCAGCCGGAGCACGCGCGAGGCGTAGGCGGGTTGATCTTCTTGGCCTTGGCGATTCCATGACGGTCGCGTACCGGCCGGTCACATCCAGCCACCAGAGCGCCCGGATGAGGGGCAAGCTCTGAGCAGCTCAGCTCGAATTCTCCATATTTCCTACTGGTTTTCTCGAAAAATATTTATCATATTCCGCAAATAGATTCATAAAATTCGTGATTGTGGAATGTTGGGCGTGATGGACCGTGCGAATTTTGCCTCAGATGAATGGTGTGGAGGCACACATGTCGAAGCGACAAGAGACGAACGGGGTGCGCCCTCAAGCGGCGTTTGTATCTCATCACGCCCAGCAACGGATGAGCCAGCGCGCAATACAACATAGAGATGTAGAATTCGTTTTGGAGCACGGTGAAGGCCTTAGAGATGTCGGTGATGGAGCGATGGCCATATCACTGCTCCGCTCGCAGCTTCCTAGCCTTGTTGAGGGGGGCGCCTCTGCAACGCGTATGGACCGATTGGCGCGGCTTGTTGTGATTGTCGCCGCCGACGGAACATTGGTGACTGTGATGAACTATGAGACCCATTTCGGGCGCTACATGCGCGGAGGCTCTCGCCTTTCGTGTAGGGAGCGCGCCGCTAAGTCCGTGCGACGAGGTCGGGGGCGCGTTGCTCGCGACAGGGGGCATCGATGAGCAACGTTTTGGAATTCCGGCCAGGCACCTCCCTGGAAAATCGCGGCGCCGGTCGAGAAGATGCTTCGCGCCACCGCCGCTTTCTCTCGGCGCGGGCAGATCGCATCGAGGCAGCGACGAACGATCCAAACCGCAACATGGTCAAGCGCTCCGAGGAACGGCTCGTTCTCGCCAAGAACTTATGGCTCCTCCTCGAGGATGCGATACGTAAGAATGCTGGCCTGACCAAAGCGCGTATTGCGCAGCAGGCCGGTCAAGGTGGCCCTGATGAATCAACGAAGCGACTGTACAAGCTGGTAATGGATCCAGAGCTCGCCCCCGAAAAGCAGAGAGACCGGGCAAGAGGTCTGTTGCAGCACATCAAAGCCTATAAAGATGTTGCACGCGCGGCATCGGAGCTTTCTGGGCTTGATCATCGCGAATCACTCGTGAGGCTGGTGCGTGGCACCAGCTACGAAGAGCGAGCGACTGAAGCCCAGTCGGGGCCCTTCGATGATGCCTTCGCAGATATCTTGGTGTCGGTAGAGGATCGACTGTCGGCGCTAGCGAGCAATCCAAGTCTGGGCGAGTATTTTGAGCTGTTGCGTCGTCACAAGCTAACTCTGGCGGTGACAGAGAGCGGTAACATTGAGGGGCAAGAAACGATTCAATTCGTTGCGGCTTACGGGGCGTGGGAAACCGAAGACCTGCGAAGTCAGTCGAGACGCTTTGTCAGCGCCCGCGCCGCATCATGCATCCCGAAGGCCATCATCGGACGAGGGCACGTCAAGACGGTGGCTGGAAGCCTAGTCATGAGACTTGGGGAAGGCGTAAGCGCTTGGAGGAATAATAAGGAGCTGCCTCTGAAAAACGACAGACTTCGAGTACCAGCCCAGATTGACGTCAATATTGACGTTGCGTTGGCAATGGCGACAACGGGCGGTGCGGGTTCTGCCGAGCCTGTGCTCTTGGTCTCTCCGGTCATCCGTGTTCGAGTGCCCAATGCGACTGAAGAGATCGCCCTATGGCGCAAAGGCAGTGATGGAATCGAGGATTTCACGATTCTGCACGCTAACGATGAGGTTGACGAGCGCGCGGCAATAGCTGAGGCGTGGTATCTGCACCTTGACAGAGATGTAGAATGTAACGCGGTTGATTGGTTCGGGGATAAAGCAACCGAGCTGGGGCTTCTCGCCGGCTTGAGCTATTCTATAGACGTGGAGCCAGACGATCCTGAGATCGGTGACTTGGTGATGCCGTTTGGGGCTGCAGTTCGGATCGAGCCGCTGACACTATCATCTCAGCGCCGGTGGCTGCTTCGAGAGATGCGGAACAAGCTAGATGACTGGCCGATCGATGTCGCTCTGCCAGAGTGGGTTAGTTCACCCTACACTTTTGAAGGCACGTTGGAGAGATCACTGCTGACCGCAGGCCGCATGTCTTTGGAAGAAGGTTCGCTGTCAGAAGGTGAGAAGGGTAGGCGTCAGCAGTTGCCGGCCAGAATAGCAGGGGACCTTGAACGGGTCCGTGGCTGGCGCAAGAGAAGGGCCTACGATCCTGTAACTTGCCCTGAGGGTACCCTCGCCGCTGCTTTGGAGCGTGGCTTGTTCCAAGGCGAAAAGTACGGGTATGGGCCAGCATTAGTCATTCAAGGCGAGTTCAAGGAACTGTCGCGGATGCTGCAGCGTGACCTGGAAGCCGCGAGGCAACGGCGTCGTGGCGGTGCCGAAGTCGGTTCGGAAGATTCGTGGTAGAGATCGTGGCTGGAGGCGTTCTCCGAAGCCACTTCGGAACGCCTGCGGCTTTGGTGTTGCCACTCCACGGGAAACACCCCCATCGCCTCCGCCAGCGTCAGCGCAGCGGCCGCTCTCCCGTCAAGAATCGCCTCCACCGTCGCCGGCGCGAGCAGCGTCAGCCGGAGCACACGTGAGACATAGGACGGGTTGATCTTCTCGGCCTTGGCGATCTCCCTGATGGTCGCATACCGCCCCGTCTCCAGCATCCGCTGCCATCGGAATGCCCGGGCGATCGCTTTCACGAGCGTGCTGTCGATGTGGGGCGCCGCAATGGGCACAGGTGCGCCGTCCGGCGCCAGGACCAGCTTCCGGCCGCCCCGCTTGCGCACGGCGAAGGGGACCTTGATGGTGACGACGGCGGGTTCTTGCCGCGGCATCAGGCAGCCCCCCGGAGATCGCCCAGTTGCTGGACCACGTGGCCGAGCCCCTGTGTCCGGAGCTGGAGCTCGAGCCCGTCGGCTTTGAGGTCGATGCGCTGCACCAACAGCTGGACGATGCGGGTCTGCTCGGCGGGGAAGAGCTCCTCCCAGAGCGGATTGAGCCGCTCCAGAGCGTCTCGGACCGCCCCTTCGGACAGCGCCTCGATCTGAGGCCCGGCAGCCCGCCAGGTCGCTACGACCACCTCTGGGGACCGCAGCAAGGCTCGAAGCTGGTCGATGACGGCCGCTTCGATGGCAGCCGCCGAGACCCGTCGGATGGGGGACGGTTGAACTTCGCCCTTCAGGGCAGCCTGACAGACGTAGTAGCGATAAAGCTTCCCGTCCTTGCGGGTGTGCGTCGGGCTCATGGCGCGGCCCGTTGGACCAAACAGCAACCCCTTGAGCAGCGCGGGAGTGGCGGCCCGAGCCCGGCAGCCCCGGACCCGGGGGCTCTCCTGCAAGATCGACTGCACCTTGTCCCAGAGTGGCTGGCTGACGATCGCGGCGTGCTCGCCGGGGTAGGCCACGCCCTTATGGACGGCGAGCCCGACATACACCCGGTTCCGGAGGATCCGGTACAGGGCTCCCTTGTCGACGACCCGCCCTCGCTGGCTGCGGACATCCTCGGCCCGAAGCTGGCGTGCCAGAAGCGTCGCCGACCCGACCTTCAGGAACCGCTCAAAAATCCGTCGAATGACCGCCGCCTCGGACTCGTGCACAACCAGCTTGCGGTTCTCGACCCGGTATCCCATGGGCACGAACCCGCCCATCCACATGCCGCGCCGGCGGGAGGCTGCGACCTTGTCGCGGATACGCTCGCCAATGACCTCGCGCTCGAACTGGGCAAAGGACAGCAGCACATTCAGGGTCAGTCGGCCCATGCTGGTGGTCGTGTTGAAGGACTGGGTGACGGAGACGAAGGTGACGCCGCACCGGTCGAACACCTCGACCAGCCGGGCGAAGTCCATCAGGGCACGGCTGAGGCGATCGATCTTGTAGACGACCACCACATCCACACGGCCCGCCTCGATATCGGCCATCAGCCGCTTCAGGGCCGGGCGCTCCAGCGTACCGCCCGAGAAGCCGCCGTCGTCGTACGGGTCGGCCAATTCGACCCAACCCTCCGACCTCTGGCTGGCGATGTAGGCGCTACAAGCCTCGCGCTGGGCGTCGAGGCTGTTGAACTCCATGTCGAGCCCTTCCTCGGTCGACTTTCGGGTGTAGACAGCGCAGCGGAGCTTGCGGACGACCGGCTTCTTCATGCCGCCCTCCGCCGGTTCTTGAGGCCAAAGAACAGCAGCCCGTTCCAGCGGGTCCCCGTGATGGCCCGCGCAATTGCCGACAGCGACTTGTAGGGGCGGCCCTGCCATTCGTAGCCGTCGGCCATCACCGTCACGGTGTGCTCGACACCCTGGTACTCCCGGA
>Ga0209066_10004618_pt1 | contig 14838 bp, 10 predicted proteins | sample All_14_2_FD_187198 | JGI IMG/M metagenome (GOLD analysis project Ga0209066, IMG submission 187198) | Freshwater microbial communities in response to fracking from Pennsylvania, USA - Allegheny Zone_MetaG_DW_15 (SPAdes) (version 2) ...
GCGTCAAAGGAAAACAGAAGATCGCCTCATGGGACCATAACTACCTGTTGAAATTGCTTCGATCAGATGTCGGCCCCACCTGCCATCCTCAAAAAAATTAGATGCGTCGGCCCTGAGGGGGAAAGGGAGTGGGGAGAGACGTTCTAAAGTCTGTGCTTGCGCTGGAGGAGGGACGTGCCCGTGTCAGGCAAAGCGGGCGGTGAGCTGGGCGAGGGCGTGGTTTACGGGGTCGCGCTGGGTGGCTGTGGCAGAGGCATCCGCAGCCAGGTCGAAAGCCGCCAGCGCGTCGTCCATGCTGCGGGTGATGTGGGTGCGCAGCCAGCGGCGTGCGACGTCCGCGTCGCCGCGGCGGACCGCCCGCTCGATTTCGGCGTGATGGTGCCAGGCCCAAGACACGTGGTTCAGGTCGCGCCGGTGGCTGTAGTGGCCGAAAAAATGGTTGCGCTCATAGGCGCTGGTGACGATCTTGATGGCGAAGTTGTTCCCGGCGGCCTTGAGAAGAAGGAGATGGAAGGAGAGGTCGGCAGTCAGGAAAGTCACGAGCGGGCGGCCGTCAAGGATCGGGTTTTTACGGGTGCGGAGGCTGACCGCGATGTGGTGCATCTCGTCGCAGGAGCGGCGCAGGTCCTGCCGGTTTTCCTTCGTGAGGTTCTTGATGGCGCGGTCGAGGGCGAAGCACTCGAGCGCCATGCGTACCTCGTAGGCGTCGATGAGCTGGCGCCTGTTCAGGTGCGCGACATACGTGCCGCTGGAGGGGATCTGGTAGAGCAGCCCTTCTTCGGTGAGGCGGCGGACGGCCTCGCGCACCGGGGTGCGGCTGATCCCGCACTCCGAGGCGATCCTCTGTTCGGAGAGTTTCTGCCCCGCGACCAACTCGGACGCCATGAGCTTTTTTGTGATGTGCCTGTAGGCGATGTCGCTGAGCGCTTCCGTCACGGGAACCCCTTTTGAGCGTGTACCGGTGTTCACGGGCTGTATTCCGGTTTGAAAGGAAAGATAGCAAATTTCGCTCAAGGTGTCAGCAGTTGTCATTTTTTCAGCCTTGACCCCGGCACCCTCCAGCGCGGCGGACTCGGCCAATTTTCCCGCCTCGGGGTTTTCCGGCGACAGCTACGCGGTGCGGGTGACGAACAGCGTGACGACGTCGGCGAACAGCTCTCACGAGTTCGCCTTTCCGACGGGCAAACGCTTGGTTATGGACATTGCCCCGGGTGTCGTTTGGACCGTGTTGCCCTATGGCTCTGATTCGTATATCAATTTCCCGGGCGAGTCATCGACCGTCGCCGTCACCAACGGCGCCTGGTGCGCCGGAAAGCATGTGAACCTGGCCTCTGTCGCCGCGTCTCACGACTTGACGTTGTCGGTGTCCGGGACCGGCTCGGTATTTCAAACGGCGGCAAGGTGAACATCTGGGGGCATGTCCGGCTGGGTGTCACCAGTAACTCCACCCACAATGTGGCGGTCGTCTCGGATACCGGATCGCTGTTGCGCACGCGCGCCTACGACATCTCGGTCGGGACCTTGGGGCATTTCAACACGATGGTAGTCTCCAACGGCGCACAGGTGGTCGCGAAGCGCTCGTTCTTTGTCGGGGGCGAGCCGGACAGCGCGGCCGGCTGGCCGTCCAACAACACGCTGCGGGTGGCCGGGGCCGGGACGGTGGTGACGAACGAGGGCGGGAACGCCGACAGTCTCCATCTCGGCAAGCGCGGCCAGGGAAACCGGCTGATTGTCGAGGACGGCGCCAGCGTGCGCGTCTCCTATATTTATATCGGCGAGACTGCGGGCGCCAGCGACAACGAGATTGTGGCCACGGACAGCACGCGCCCGCTGCGGGGCCACCTGTATATCGGTTGCGTCGCGGGGGCGTCGAACAACGCGATGCGTCTGGTGCGGTCGCGGTATGTGTCGTCACAATACGACCTGGACGTGGGCTATGCCGGCAACGACAACCTGCTCACGGTAAAAGACAGCGTCGTGAACCTGCCCCGCGAAGTGTTCGTCGGGCGTACCGCGACCGCGACGAACAACGTGCTGTCGATCGAGAATTCGGCCTTCACGACGTCAAACAATTACGTCCATGTCCGAAACGGCGGGCGTCTCCGGCTGCTGGGCGACAGCAACACGGTCGTCGTGGCGCACCTGTCGCTCACAAACGCGATGTCGGCGCTGGAGTTCCGGGTGGACTCCACGAACTTCAGGCCGCTGAAGGTCAGGTGGCACACCTATCTGAGGGACGCGACCAAACTGATCGTCGACGCGAAGAAGCTTCAGGAGGCCGGCGTGATCGGGAACGTCTCGGTTCCTCTGATCTCCGTGCTCGAGCCGAGCGGGTCGATGAACGCGAACCTTTCCACCATGACCGTCGAGACGGAGCCGCCGGGCTGCGAGGTCGCGATCGTGGGCAAGAACGTGGTGCTCACCAAAGTGCCGGGGCGGCCGGGGACGATGATCCTGCTGCAATAGAGAGGTCGCCCGCCGCCCTTGATCCCTCATCCGGCGGGCGCGGCTTTTTCCAGCCGACGCACGTCGGGCAGCAGGCGCTCGTAAACGGCGGCCTGGGCCGGGCGTGGCTCGCACACTGCGGTGACCGGCGAGAAGCGGGCCGTCATCTCGGCGAGCGGCACGCCGTCCGCGCGGGCCGCCAGCAGCGCCGCGCCCAAGGCCGCGGAGTCTGCCACGGCGATGCTCTCCACGCGCGCCTGAAACACGTCGGCCAGCGTTTGCCGGATGCCGGGGCTCTTCGAGGCGCCGCCGGTCACGCGCAGCACGTCGAACGCGCCGATCCACAGCGCATGGCAGCGCAGCGCCAGCGCCTGCGCCTCGACGACCGCGCGGATGCGCACGTCCGGCGCGGCTGCGGCAAAGTCGAAGTTCGCCCTTAACCCGGGTGTCAGCACGGGCGGCGTGATCTCCGGCTCGAACCACGGCAGCGCCAGCCGTCCGCCATTCCCGGGAGGGGTCCGCTCGAACGCGGCCGTGTCGAAGAACGCCCACTCCGCGCCCGCCTCCCGGCGCACGCGGTCGCGCGCCAGCGAACCGTTCTTGAAACACGCCAGGCTCATGAAGCCGCCCGCCGGGTTGCCGAAGACATGGCCGCACCCTTCGGGATCGGTGTGGAAATCCTTCAGCGCCGCAAAGAAGGTGTCGCTCGTGCCCAGGCTCACCACCGCGACGCCAGCGCCCCAGGCGCCCGTGCCCACGAGGCTCGCCGGGTTGTCGCCGGTCCACACCGCCACGGGCAGGCCGGGCCTCAGGCCGTATTTCGCGAAGTAGGAATGCAGCCCGCCCGCGACACCGCCGCCGACTTTCGGCAGCTTCCGCAAAAGCCCCGGCGCGGTGAAGGAGGCGATCTCCGCGTCCCAGTCCAGCGTGCGCAGATTCAGCAGGTTCATGCCTGCGCCGTCGCCCGTGTCGATGGGCGCGTCGTTGCCGATCAGGACGGAGCAGAGAAAGGAGCTCACGAGGTGGACGCGCGCCGTCTGCGCGTAGCGCTCCGGCTCGTTCTCGGCGTACGTGCGGATCTGCGGGCCGGTGAAGCGCTCGATGGCCGGCGAGCCCGTGTCCGCCTGCAAGCGCGCGCCGAATCGCGCGTCCAGTTCCCGGCACGCCTTCGACGTGGAGCTGTCCATCCAGATCGGGCTGGTTGGCCGCGCGAGCGCAGGAGCGAGCTGTTCGGCCAGCGAGGCGGCGGGCGCGAGGCGCGCGAGCGCGTCCTCGAAGCGTCCGTTGAGGTAGACCGACCCGTGCTGCTGCCCGTCGCCGCCGATCACAGCGATCTTCCCCATCTCCAAGCCGGAGGCCTGCAGCCGCGCCAGCAAGAGGTCCAGCGCGGCCAGCCAGAGCAGCGGGTCGGCATGCTTCACCAGCGGGTCGGCATGCGCCAAGACGCCGTCGGGGCAGCGGTACTGCGGCAGGTCCGCCGTGAAGTTGACCGCCACGCTCCGCACGATGGTTCCCGCGGCGGGGTCGATCACCAGTCCCTTCATGCCCTGTGTGCTGCTGTCGATGCCGAGATAGTATGCCATGTTACACCTTTCCTTTTTTTGTCAGCCGACCCGTCGGCCGGCTAGCGCTTCTCCCCGAAAACGAAATCGTCGAGGTAATAGGCGACGGCGCTCTTGGCGGTCGAACAGAACCCGAGCCACTCCATCGCCTGAAACGCGGGATTGCTGAGCGGCAGGTCCGCCACCTCCACGTCCGGCTGCCCGGCGCGCGCGACCTTGACCGACCAGACTCCTGTTCCGCGGCTGCCCACGCCGGCCGTCACCGTGAGCTGGGCCCACGTGTCGGCCGGCAGCTCCGCGATCAGCCTCTCTCCCGCCTGAAGCGTGCCGTCCGCCCTCTTGACGCGCGTCCGCGCGATCACTTTGCCTTGGCGGAACACCAGGCAGGGGCCGGTCGCGTACCCGTTGCCGCCCTCTGCGGGATAATCGCGCCACTCGGTGAAGAACTCCGCCCCGGCCTGCAGGCGCACCGCGAACCGGTTTTCAAGGACCGCGTTGGTGAAGGCTCCGTCGAAAGTGAAGTGCGGGTTGTAGAAATAGGTCAGGCCCGGCGCGTCCTGCACCTTGAGCGACTGCTTGCCCGAGAAGGCCGTTTCCGACGTGACCGCGACGCCGTCGCCTTTGCTCTCGCTGTGGACCGAGACGTTCGGGAACGGCGCCTTGAGGGGCAGCCCCTCGAAATTCTCGCTGAGCCGCCGCACCGTATACACCTCCGGTACTGGCGCGAACCGCACGTCGGGGTAACGTGCGCGGGACGCGAGCTTGCGCCACGCGCGGCTGCCGTAGACCCCGGCCTGCGCGGCGTCGAACGGGCGGAACCCCGTCTTCAGCGCGGGCGAGCGGGGGGAGATGCGGAAGTCGCCGCTCGCCGCGTCTCTGAAGAGCGGGTCGGCGATCTGCGAGCGCGTGTCGTGCCCCGCGGCCTGCCACGCCGCCCACGAGCCGGCGTTGAAGGCGTTGGTCGCGATGCCGTTCGGGTTCCAGTAGGTGTTCGCGTTCATCACCACGTCGGTCGCGGGCCGGCCCCCTCCGCCGTAGAACGCCGCCGTCGGGTTGTCCCAGTAGACGATGTTGTTGGTGATGATGACCGTGGTGTGGTCCTCGATGCGCGAGCGCTGGATCTGGTTCTCCATGCTGAAGGCCAGGATGTTGTTGCGGAAGACGTTCTCGCGGCCGTAGTGCTGGTGGATGCAGCCGGTCTTGACGTGGTGGATGAGGTTGTTCTCGAACACGATCTGCGCGCTGCCCTCGTCGGTGTAGAGTCCCCAGCCGCCGCGTCCGGTGTAGTCGTAGGAATAGACGTCGTGGATGTGGTTGTTCGTCACCGCGGTGCCGTCCGAGCGGCCCAGCGTGTAGATCCCGCCCATGTCGCTCAGCACGCCCCAGCCGATGTGGTGAATGTGGTTGAAGGCGAGCGTGTTTCGGTGCGTCGCCGTCTCCTGGTAGCCCCAGGTCCAGCCCATCGAGATGCCGGTGTAGAAAAAGTCGCCGATGTCGTTGTGCGTCACCTGCACGTCGCTCGCGTGGCCGATCCACACGCCGGTCGCGCCGGGGAAGACTCGCCCGCCCTCCTGCAGGATGTTGTTGTCCACCGTGATCTTTCCGGTCAGCCGGTCGGGCAACTCTTGCTTGCTCCACGTGTAATCGCCGACGCGCACCGCGCCGCCGCCGGTGTCGTACACGTGGCAGCGCTCCACCGCGCTTTCGCGGCAGCCCTTGCGGAGCCAGATGCCGTGCGTGCCGGTGTGCGCGACGACGCAGTCGCGGAAAGCGATCTGCCGCGCGCCGTCCAGCTCAACGGCGGCCGGCTGAGACACGGCGGCTTGCCCGTCGCCCTGTCCGCCTGCGGGCAAGGCGTACGCCGCGTACAGGAACGAGAGCCCCCTGAACGTCAGATGCGAGACCCACGTGCCGGCTAAGGCGTCGCCCGTGACGTGCAGGAATGCGGGCGTCACCGGGGCGACCGCTTCGGTTGTGTCCGGCTTTTCGCCCGGCAGCGGCAGGTAGCTCAGCTCGCCCGCCTCGTCGAGGAACCACTCGCCCGCCTCGTCGAGCGCCTCTTTGAAGTTCTCGAGCTGGTAGCGCGGCAGGTGGCGGCCCCAGCGGAAGAAGGCCCAGCGCGTGCTGGGCGTCACCACCAAGCGCCCGCTTCCCGGCTCCACGGCCTGCACCCGCGCTTGGCTTACTTCCCAAGAGTGGAAGACCCGCACGACGACGTTCGACAGCGCCGCGCGGCTCTTGCCCGCGAGCGGCGCGATGTCGGCCGGGTCCGCGACGAAGGCGCGGCAGCGCAGGTCCGCGGGCTGTCCGGTCAGCGGGTCAATCCCGTACGGCGCGGGCGCGCGCATGGCGTGATAGAACCGGTTCGGAGAGCGGGCCCGCGTGGCGCGGCGGCCGTTGACGTAGAGCTGCTCGAACCGGAAAGACGGCTCAACGCGCATCCGCCACACACCGTCCGCGCCCGCTTCGAAAGGCGGCAGGCGGCGGCCGCCGGAGAAGACCGGCTTGGCGCCCTTGGCGGCGGCGTAGGTGACGGGATGGTCGGCCGAGCCGCTGTCCTCGGGCTCGAAGACCACGGGCTGCGCAAGGGCGTACTCGCCGTCTGAGAACTCGACCGTCACCGCTTCCCCGGCCTTCAGCGTGCGGCCGGCGCGCAGCACGCGCACCCGGAGCCGCGCCCCGTCAAGGCTGGCCAGAGGGCCATCCTTCTTTCCCTTGTTGACCTTCGGGAGCAGGCCCGTGTGCGCGTCATTCCCGTCTGGCGCGACATACACCGTCAACGCGGACGCAGGGCCGACAGAAACGGCCAACGCCAGTAAAAAACCGAACCCCGCCGTGAGGCTTTGCTTGTCCATGTGTGTCTCCCCGAGTCATATTACGCGTGTAAGATAACCGGAATGCGGGCTGCAAAAAAGCAAAAACACCGGGAAGGCAGAAGACAATGCGCATCGCTGATCCGCCATCCTGATCCGTCGGGCTGATCCTGTCTTGCGAAACCGGCGAGCCAACATCTGAAGCCGCCTCTATGCTTCGGTTTCTCATCGTGCCTGAAGGCCCTGTTGGCCGCCAACCGATTACTACACCAGCAATGCTATTTCTGGCAAGAAATGCCTCACGGCGTCACAACGAACACAAGAAAGCTAATGCGTTCCCGTTTGTAGTGGGCTCGTAAGGGCCTTCTTACGGTGCGTGCCTCGCCAAAATTGCTCTTACTACACAGCGCGGTTTTGACGTTTCCGGTACGATTGGATAGACTGAGCACACGGGTAGAGATTTTCTGGCAAGGATCTGGAGTTACAGCATGGACAAGCGAAACGTTTCGATGAATAAGCGGAGCCATACGGCTTCAACCCGCCGGGGTTTTTTACAGGCGGCGGCTTTGGGCGCGCTGGCTGCGCCGTCTCTGGGACGCGGCAGCGAGGCTTCTTTGCAGGCGAAGGGAACGAAGACCGTGTCGCGCGGCACCTTCTCCGTCGATGACGAGCAGGTCCGGTTCTTCACCCCGGCGGTCGGCGCGCCGCTGAAAGTCATGGTGATCGGGGACACGCACCTGTTCATGGACGACGAGCGCGGGGCGCCTTACCGTTCCTATAGCGCGCGCATGGCGGGCGGCTATCATCGGACGAAGCACGTCAAGACCGGCTTGCCCACCGGCCCTCAGGAGAGCTTTGAGAAGGCGGTTCAGCTCGCCCGCGCGACCGCGGTGGATCTGTTCGCGATGGTGGGGGACATCTTCAGCTTTCCGTCGGAGGCGGCGATCGAGTGGGCGCAGGCCACGCTGAAGCGGGCCGGCGTGCCCTATCTGTACGTGGCCGGCAACCACGACTGGCACTACGAGGGGATGGAAGGCACGGAGGCGGCGTTGCGCAGCGAATGGATCGGGAAGCGCCTGCTGCCGCTTTACCAAGGCAAGGACCCCCTGATGGCCGCCTGCGATGTCAAAGGGGTGCGTTTCGTGGCGATCGACAACTCGACGTACGAGATCCTGCCGGAGCAGTTGGCGTTTTTCCGCGAGCAGGTCTCGTGCGGCCTGCCGCTGGTGCTGCTGATGCACATTCCGCTCTACGCGCCCGGACGTCCCGTCGGCTTCGGGTGCGGGCATCCGCAGTGGGGGGCGGAGAGCGACCGGAACTGGCAGATCGAGCGCCGCATGAAATGGCCGGAGGCGGGGCATACGCCGGTGACGCTGGCGTTCCGGCGCGAGGTTTTCGAGGCGCCCGGCCTGCTGGGCGTTTTCACGGGGCACCACCATCAGGCGTGCCTCGACGTGACGAACGGCATTCCGCAGTTCGTCGCGGCCGCCAATGCCCAGGGCGCTCACATGACGGCCGGGTTTCTGCCGCTGCCCGGTCCGGCGCGGTCTTATTGAGAATGGCTAATTGAGTAACAGTCTTTGTGGGGTAGGGACGGTTCCCCGAACCGTCCGCCGGCCACCGGTCTGACGACCCTGCGGACGCCTCGGGGAGGCGTCCCTACCGACGAAACTCTTTTACGCACAATCGCAAGACTCGATAGGCGACGGAGCGGGAGTTGCCGGGAGAGACCTGTGAAAAGGGGTGACACGCACATGAGAGAGACGACGGAGACGGGCGGGGGAGGCGGGCCGCCGTACAATCTCGCTTTTGTCTGGAGGGTCTGCCTGGTGGCGGCGATGGGCGGGCTGCTCTTCGGCTACGACTGGGTGGTGATCGGCGGGGCGAAGCCGTTCTACGAGCCCTACTTCGGGCTGACCGGAGCCGCCCAGGCGTGGCGGGCGGGCTGGGCCATGAGCTCGGCTCTGGCGGGCTGTCTGGCGGGGGCGCTGCTGTCGGGCGCGGCCTCGGACCGGTTCGGGCGCAAACGGCTGCTGGTCGCGGCGGCGTTCCTCTTCACCGTGTCGGCGGTGTGGACCGCTTTGGCGGACACGTACGACGGCTTCATCTGGGCGCGCATCGTGGGCGGGGTGGGCATCGGGCTGGCCTCGAACGTGTCGCCGATGTACATCGCGGAAAGCTCGCCGGCCGAGATGCGGGGCCGCTTCGTCTCCGTCAACCAGCTCACCATCGTGATCGGGGTGCTGGCGGCGCAGGTCGTGAACCTGTTGATCTACCAGGTGGCGCCGGTGGCCAAGGATGCGGCGCCGGAGGTGGTCTTGAACTCGTGGAACGGCCAGTGGGGCTGGCGCTGGATGTTCGCCGCCGAAGCGGTGCCCGCCGGACTCTTCTTCCTGCTGGCGCTGGTGATCCCGGAGTCGCCGCGCTGGCTGCTCAAGCGGGGGCGCGAGGCGGAGGCAGAGCGGATCCTGACGCGGATCGGCGGCGCGGCGTATGCGGAGGCCGAGGTCGCGGATGTGGAGGCGACGCTCCGGGGCGGGAGCCAGGCGGTTCACTTCGCGGAGCTGCTGCAGCCGAGGCTGCTGCGGCTGCTGGCGCTGGGGGTGTTCCTCGCGGTGTTCCAGCAGTGGTGCGGGATCAACGTGATCTTCAACTATGCGGAGGAGATCTTCCGGGCGGCCGGCTACGACGTGAGCGGCATGATGTTCAACATCGTGATCACGGGCCTCGTGAACCTGGCGTTCACCTTTGTGGCGATCAAGACGGTGGACAGGTGGGGGCGGCGCCCGCTGATGCTGCTGGGCGCGGCCGGCCTGCTGGTGACGTACGCGCTGCTCGGCGCGTGCTACGCGCTCGGGCTGAAAGGGACGGCGGTCTTGGCGCTGGTGCTGACGGCGATCGCGTTCTACGCCATGACGCTGGCGCCGGTCACCTGGGTGCTGCTTTCCGAGATCTTTCCGAACCGCATCCGCGGCGCGGCGCTGAGCGTCTGCGTGTCGGCCCTGTGGCTCGCCTGTTTCGGGCTGACGGCCACCTTCAAGCCGATCAACTCGGCTTTGGGCGCGGCGGGCACCTTCTGGCTGTACGGCCTGATCTGCCTGGCCGGGCTGGCGGTGATGGCGCTCGGGGTGCCGGAGACCAAAGGCAAAACGCTCGAGGCGATCGAGCGCGAGCTGGCGGGGCCGGTCCCGAAGCCGTAGGCCACTCCGTTGGTTGTCTGCCGGCGATCACCGATCATGCCCGTATCGCTCTCGTCGGAGGGCGGCCGTGGAGAGGGAGATGGTGGGGATATAGGACAGATGAAGGGGACGGAAGGAGACTTTGAACGCAGGCTAACGAGCTGAAGAAACGCGGGATCGGGCGCGGTAGGCCTTGGGGGTGAGGCCGATCGATTTCTTGAAGTGGCGGGAGAAGTAATAAACGGTGTCGAAGCCGGTTTGCGCGGCGATTTCGGAGACGGATAAATCGGTGGAGGACAGAAGGTCTTGCGCGCGGCTGAGCCGGATCGAGTTCTGGAACTGCGCGGGCGAGATTCCGGTCTGCTGTTTGAAGCGGTGTCGGAACGTCGTGTAACCGAGACCCAGCGTGCCGGCCAGACGTTTGAAATCGATGGCCGCTGTCGCGTTCATCAGGATATGGTTCTGCGCCTCGCGGATGAGGCCGGACACCCGTCCCTTGGCTCCGACGTTCCGGACGCGCTCTTGGATCAGGCCGAGAATGACGAGGATCTCGCCCGCATTTGAAAAGGGGGCACCCGCTGGATCGCGCTCGACCGTGTTGACCAACGCGATGAACCGCTGGCGCAACGCCTCATCCACGCCGATCCGCAGAACCGGTTTCTTGGGGTTGAAGAAGGGTGCCCGCAACAGGCGCTTGGCCAGTTCGCCGTTGAAGCCGACCCACTGTTCGTCCCAGCCGGTTTCCGGATCGGGCGTGTACCGGTGCCAGACTCCGGGAAAGAGAACGAACACGTCGCCAGCCTCGATAGCGCGTCGGCCCGTGCCGCGTGTTTCAAAGGTGCCCCGGCCGCGCGTGATGTAGATCACCTGATACTCGTCGAGCGTGCGTCCCTTTTTCCAGCCGTCGGCATACGCGTCAGGGTGTCCGCCCGGCGGATACGGCGTGCCGGGCTCGATCACGGTGTAGCCGCAGTCTGTCAGGAACAACCCCCACTTTCTCTGCTCGGTCAGCACGGGCAGGTAGCGGAAGCGTGATTTCGGTGACAACGCCAGAGTTTTCATGGGTTCGACTCTCTCTCGTAAACTCACGTTCTTGTCCGCAGATCGTCATTCCTTCTGTGTCCATCTGCATCATATGCGGATAAAATTACCGCTCTCGTTCAAACGGGCCTTCGCAAAACGACGCACAGCGTATATGGAAAACGAAAAAAGCTCAACCACCTTGCCATAAAGTGTAAAACTTTTGCCAGAATGTGCATGGCCTTTTCTAGGCCGGTTGGGGGATACTGTCAGTAATGAACGGGAATCACATTATGGAAAACAGCTTTAAAGTCGGATTTTTCAGCATAGGGCTCGACACCTACTGGGGTCAGTTCAAAGGGCTGAAAGAAAACCTGCTGGGCTATCACGCCAAGATCCGCAGTGAAATCGAATGCAACGGGGCTGTTGTCGTGGACGGCGGGCTGGTGGACAACCCGGTGAAGGCGCGCGCGGCGGGCAAGCTGTTCCGGGCCGAAGGCGCGGAGATCGTCTTTCTCTTCATCTCGACGTACGCGCTCTCGTCAACGGTCTTGCTGGTGGTGCAGGAAGCTGGGTTACCGGTGGTGGTGCTCAACATCCAGCCCGTGGCGCAACTGGATTACGAGAAATTCAATGCGCTGGGCGACCGCGGCATCATGACCGGCGTTTGGCTAGAACACTGCCAGGCGTGCAGCGCACCGGAGATCGCCTGCGCCTTCAACCGGGCCGGGATCGATTATCATTTGGTGACCGGCTATCTTCAAGATCCTGATGTTTGGCGCGAGTTGCGAGAATGGGTCGAGGCCGCTCGGGTGCTCGCGCAATTGCGTCAGAATCGCATGGGGGTTTTGGGACACTACTATTGCGGCATGCTTGACGTTTACACCGACCTGACACAGCAGTCGGCTGTTTTCGGCACGCATGTCGAGATTCTGGAGATGTGCGAACTGCATGCCTTGCGTGAGGCGGTCACGGAGGAGCAAGTCGTTGCCAAACGGGCAGAGTTTAATAAGACTTTTGAGGTGTCACCCGTCTGTGCAGCGGCGGAACTTGAGCGTGCCGCACGCACGGCGGCGGCGTTGGACGCGCTGGTCACGAAACACGATCTCGGTTCCATGGCGTACTACTACGAAGGTCAGCCGGGCAACCCGTACGAGAACATCGTGACCTCGGTGATCGCGGGCAACACGCTTTTGACCGGACGCCATGTTCCGGTGGCGGGCGAGTGCGAGGTCAAAAACGCGCAGGCCATGAAGATCATGGACCTCTTCGGAGCGGGCGGCTCGTTCTCCGAATTCTATCTGGCCGATTTCAAGGACGACGTGGTTTATCTCGGCCACGACGGTCCGGCGCATTTCGCGATCGCGGAAGGGCGGGTTGGACTCGTGCCCGTGCCGGTCTACCACGGCAAACCCGGCAAGGGGCTGTCGATCCAGATGACGGTCAAGCACGGCCCGGTGACCCTGCTCTCGGTGGTCCAGCGCGGGGACGGCCGGCTGATGCTGCTGATGGCGGAGGGCGAGTCCGTGCCCGGACCGGTGCTGCTGATCGGCAACACCAACAGCCGTTATAAATTCAGCATCAGTGCCAAACAGTTTATGAACGAGTGGAGCAAGGCCGGTCCCGCGCATCACTGCGCGATCGGTGTGGGACACATCGCGGGCAAGATCGAAAAGTTGGGCGCGCTGTTGAAAATCGAAACGGCGCGTGTGTGTTGAAGGCAAGAAACAATCGCTCGGCAACGGGCGAAGAAAGGAGAAGGGGATGAAGACACGTGTCATAATGGCGGCCTTTGCGGCTGCGGCCGTGATGGGAACTGCGGGTTCGGCGTGGGCTGTGCCGGAGGTGCGGGAGGTAACCCTTGAACAGGGGGATTTCTCGCGCATGGTGAACATTGGGTATACGCTGACGGGCGAAAAGGCGATCATCACGCTCAGCATCGAAACCAACGGCGTGGCGCTTCCGGACAGCGCGGTGACAACCCTCTCAGGAGACGTCTGCAAGGTCATAGAGCCGGGAGGCCGTTCCATCGTGTGGAACGCGGGCGCGGACTGGCCGGAACATACGGTTACGAACGCGCGGGCCCGCATCACGGCGTGGCAGACGAATTCGCCGCCGCAGATCATGGTGGTTGACATCAGCAAGGGTACGTCCGCTACAGCGGGTAATCCTTACCCTGTTTACTATTTTCCCAGCGTTGATGCTTTGCCGGGTGGCGGTCTGAGCAATTCTGTTTACAAACTCTCGTGTCTCGTCTTTCGGAAAATGAGCATGTCGGAACATCCATACGGCGTGTTCGATATGGGAGATGCGGGGTCTGGGGTGTACACACGACTTACGCGGGACTATTATGCGGGGGTTTTTGAAGTGACTCAGGGGCAGTGGAATAAAGTGATGGGAACAACCCCGAGTTACTTTACCGAGGAAACGAGCAGGATGCTCCGTCCGGTAGAAAAAGTGTCTTACGATACTATCCGTGGATCGGCCGCTGAAGGCGGTGCTGGCTGGCCGGCGAACGCGAACGTATACGTAAACTCTTTCATAGGACGGGTACGTGTACGGACCGGACTTTCCGATTTCGACTTGCCGACCGATGCGCAGTGGGAATACGCGTGTCGCGCGGGAACCACCACCTATTACAACGACGGGCTCGGAACCCCTGCGGACACATCGAATAACGCCCAAATGAATGTGCTGGGGCGATATAAGTTCAATGGCGGCTTCATTAACGGATCATCGCAGCCACAACCATCCGTTCTCCCGACAAACGGTTCGGCCATTGTCGGTTCGTATCGGCCGAACGCTTGGGGACTATATGACATGCACGGTAACGTGTGGGAGTGGTGTTTAGATTGGAGGGCTGATCCGCCGGAGGGTGGAACTAATCCTGACGGGGCCGATTCAGGAGGTAACCGCGTAAGACGGGGCGCGAGCTGGGCCAATTCTGGGACGGACTGCCGTTCGGCAGGCCGAGCCGGTGCCAGTGCGGGGTATGTGGACGAGTATTTGGGCTTCCGCCTCTTCAGGACGCTGCCTTAAAAGGATAAACGAATGAAAAAACAGATCTTCGCCGCAGTGATGTCCGCGTGGGCGGCCGCGGCCGTCCCGTATGACACCAATTCGGTTCCTTTGGTCGTCACCGGCGCCATGATGACGCCGGTGTCGAGCGGCACCGCGACCACGGTGTCGGGCACGGGGCCGACCTGGAGTCTGGACGTGGCCGATGCCGGCTGGTCGGAGGGCTACGCCTACACCACGTTCGAGGTCGCGCCCAATACGCGGGTGCGGATCGCCGCCGGTACCCTGCGGAACACGATCACGGGTAACTGGTATTTTGGCGATCTCGTAATTTTCGCCTCCGCCGTGGACCCGGCCGACGCCATTGCCGGAAAAGTGGCCGGCCCGACGGGCTCGAATCCCTCGCCGGGGGTGATGGCCTGGATGAGCGACACCCAATATGGCGATCCTGCGAACTTCGCGACCAAGGCGGAGGCAAACAACGCGGGGTACCGCTATTTCGGGGGGTATGACGGTTACGGCAGCTATCTCGACGCCATCGGCGGGTATTCGTCCAACGTGGAGAACCTCCGGGACGGCGGTCTGGACATCGACGGAGGCACCTACGCCGGGTGGAACCAGGCCTCGGCCGCGTCCATGGCGGACGGCGCCCCGGCCCGGCCGTTGACGGACATCCTCTATCCGGCGGGGGGCGGTCTGAACCGCGCTCTGAAGGACCAGACGTACGCGTTCGACGGGGCGGTGTACACCGGGGCCGACCGCATGTTCGTCACCGTCATGCTGCGGGGCGGCGTCCGCCAT
>Ga0209066_10004619_pt1 | contig 14834 bp, 13 predicted proteins | sample All_14_2_FD_187198 | JGI IMG/M metagenome (GOLD analysis project Ga0209066, IMG submission 187198) | Freshwater microbial communities in response to fracking from Pennsylvania, USA - Allegheny Zone_MetaG_DW_15 (SPAdes) (version 2) ...
GCCAGGGTCCAGGGGGTGTTCATGTGGGTTCTCCTTCTTGGGGGCCGTAGAAAACGACCCAGGTAACAAAGTCTTGACTGAAATCTTCAAAGCGATGGCGTGCGCCCGCAGGCACAAACAACACATCGCCGGTTTGCACCTCACAGCGCTCGCCTTCGAGCCAGAAGCCCGAACAGCCTCGCTGCACCACGTACAGCTCGTCCTGTGTGTGGGGCTGCTGAATGTCTTGGCCCAGTTGCGATGTGGAGGGGGCGAAAAGCTCCACGCTCATGCTGCCGTGTGCCAGCGCACGGATGAACGGCGTGCCGAGCGGGTAGCGGCCTTCAGGCGCTTGAGGCAAGGCTTTCAGGTGGTCTTGAAAGTCGGCTTTCATGTCACGGCTGCTTTGCGGGTGGGGGTTTCGATGAGGTGGTGGGCGCGGCCATGCGGCGTCCCATGAACACGGTGGCCACCACCGCCAGGGCAAAGCCCAGCGTGGTGAGGTCCAGCGATTCTCCCAGCAGCGGCACGGCGGCCAGGATGCTGACGAAAGGTTGCAGCAATTGCAGCTGGCTCACACGCAGCGCGCCGCCCAGCGCCAGGCCGCGAAACCAGGCAAAAAAACCGGCCCACATGGAAAACACGCCCACATAAACCAGCGCCAGCCAGGCCGAGGTGTTGATGGGCTGATCGGGCCAGGTCAGCAGCGCGCCCGGCACGGTGATGGGCAGGGCCATCACGCACACCCAGCTGATCACGCGCTCGGCACCCAGCGCCGGCGTGACCTTGGCGCCCGCCACATAACCCACCGAAGCCGCCAGCACGGCGCCCACCAAGAGCAGGTCGGCCCAGGCCAGACCAAAACCGTGCCCTTGCTGCAGGGCGCGCAACACGCTGTAGGCCGCCACCAGCAGGCTGCCCAGTCCGGCAAACAACCAGAAACCCAGCCGCGCGCGCTGGTGCAGCAGCCAGGCTGCCGCAGCGGCGGTGGCCAGCGGCAGCAGGGCGGTGATCACGGCGGCATGGCTCGCGGTGACGTGGCGCAGCGCCCAGCCCAGCAGCAGCGGGTAGCCAATGGCGTTGCCCAGCAGCGACAGCGCCAGCGGTTGGCGGTGTTCCGGCGCTGGCAGGGGGGAGCGCGTGGCCAGCAGGTAGATGATGGACAAACCCCCGGCCAGCGCCGCGCGGCCCCAGGTGACGAACCAGGGTGAAAGCTGGGGTGCGTCGGCGGTGCCGGTGGCCAGGCGCGTCATGGGCAGGGTGAGGGCAAACACCACCACGCCCACCAGGCCGAGCCACAGGCCCAAGGTTTGGTTGCGCTGGTCTTGCGCCACCGACAGGTTCACGCCGACGCTCATCGCAGGCCCCCAGCGGTGTGCGTCAGCCCCAGGCCGGTGCTCAGCATCCAGGCGGCGGTGAGCACCAGCGCCAGCGCCATGCAGCGGTTGAACACCAGCAGCCGCCCGCCCGTGGGCTGGCCGTCCACCACCGGCCCGGCCAGCCAGTGGCGCAGCAGCGAGCCCACGGCGGCGTAGGTCAGGTTGCTGAAAAACGCATAGGCCAGCAGCACCGGGAACACCTGCACAAAGCGCTCAGCCGCATCGGGTCGGCCCGCCACCCAACCAGCGACGATGGACAGCGCCAGCACCCAGGCCTTGATGTTCAAAAACTGCAGCATCACGCCCTGCGCGAACGTCACGTTCAGCCGCTCAGCATTCACCGCGCTCAGGCTGCGGCTGCCCGACAAACGCCAAGCCAACCACAACAAGTAGCCCACACCGCCCAGCAAAATGCTCCAGCGCAGCAGCGGCCAGGCCACCACCAGCGCGCCCACACCGCCCGCGCACAGCGCAAACAACAAACCCCAGCCCACCGGCACCGCGCACACAAAACGCATGGCGCGGCGCAGCCCGAAGTTGGCCGCCAGCGCGGTGGACAAGGTGGTGTTGGGCCCGGGTGTGAAGCTGGTGGCCGTGGCCAGCACCAGCAGCGCGCTGAATTCGGCGGCGTTCATGCGGCAACCCCAAGACGGATGAGCGCAAAGACAAAAAGTGCTTGTGTGTGCATGGCAGACACTTTATCCTTTTAAAACCATACACAAGCCATACAGTTCAGGGGCTCAGTTCAAAAACTGTGTGAGCCGCTTCACCCATACACCCGCCATGTTCATCGACAGCCCAAGCCCCGACCCCCTGACCAGCGCGCCCGCCCTCACGCGCACCGCCGCGCAGACGCTGGCCGAGCAGCTGGCGGCCCGGTTTGCCGACCGCATCCGCGACCGCTTGCTGGCCCCCGGTGCCCGCTTGCCCAGTGTGCGCCAGTGCGCCGCCCAGCACGGGCTGAACCCGTCCACCGTGGTGGCCGCTTACGACCTGCTGCTGGCCCAGGGCCTGGTGCTGGCGCAGCGCAACCGGGGCTACTTTGTGCGCGACCGTGCGCCGCTGCGCGAGAGCCTGGCCGCCCGGCCCGACGGCGCCGTCCAACCCAACACCCACCCCGAAATCGTCCAGCCCCTGGCCGCGCCGGTGAACGCCGCCGCGCTCATTCGTGGCATGTTCCACCCGGCGGGTTCGCGCCCGCAGCCGGGCATGGGTGCCTTCCCGCCCGACTGGATGGCCTCCACCTTCATGCAGGCCGCCGTGCGCCGCGTCACCACGCCGCAAGCGCTGGCCGACAGCTCGCTGCGCTACGGCGAGCCGCTGGGCGACGGCCACCTGCGCCGCGTGCTGGCCGACCGGCTGCAAGGCATGGGCCTGCCGGTGGGGCCGCAGCACATCATCACCACCGTGGGCGCCACCCACGCGCTCGACATCGTCAGCCGCACCCTGCTGAAACCGGGCGATTGTGTGATGGTGGAGGAGCCCGGCTGGGCGGTGGAATTCGCCCGCCTCGCCGCCATGGGCATGCGCATCTTGCCGGTGCCACGCGGCCCCGCCGGGCCGGATCTGGCGGTGATGGCCCGTTACTGCGAAGCCCACGCGCCCAAGTTGTTTGTGAGCGTGAGCGTGTTGCACAACCCCACCGGCTACTGCCTCTCGCCCGCCAGCGCCCACCGCGTGTTGCAACTGGCGCAACAACACGACTTTTGCGTGGTGGAAGACGACACCTACGGCCACATTGCGCCCGAGCACGCCACCCGCATGAGTGTGCTCGACGGTTTGCAGCGCACCATTTACGTGAGCGGTTTCGCCAAAATTCTGGCGCCCAACTGGCGCGTGGGCTACTTGGCTGCGCCCGCCGCCTGGGTAGAGCGCCTGCTGGACACCAAGCTGCTGACCACACTCACCACCCCCAGCCTGCTGGAGCGCGCCCTGGCGCACTGCATCGAACAAGGCCAACTGCGCCGCCACGCCGAACGCATCCGCACCCGGCTCGACGCCGCCCGCACCCGCAGCACGCGCCTGGCGCTGGCAGCGGGTTGCCGCTTTGTCTCAGAGCCCGCCGGTTTGTTTGGCTGGGTGGACACGGGCGTGGACACCGAAGCCCTGTCGCAACGCATGCTGGACGAAGGCATCCTGATCGCCCCCGGCGCCCTGTTCCACGCCGCCCGCGCGCCCAGCACCCTCATGCGCATCAACTTCGCCACCACGCAAGACACGGCGTTTTGGGGTGTTTACCGGCGGTTGGTGGCCGGGTAGGGCGTTGCGCCGAACCGCACCTTTCAACACGAGAGCGGCTGACCGCTCACGCCCTCAACTCCCGCCCAAAGTCTCCAAGCGTTCCATGGCTTCCAGCCACTGGGCTTCCGCCTGCGCATGCCGGGCCGCCAGTTGCGCCGCGCGGGCCGGGTCGGCTGAAAACAATTGGCCGTTGTTCAGCTGTTGGTCCAACTCGGCCTGCTCGGCTTCCAACTGGGCGATGCGCGCAGGCAGTGCGTCCAGCTCGCGCTGTTCTTTGTAGCTCAGCTTCTTTTTGGTGGCTGGTGCGGCTGGGGCGGGTGCAGCGGCAGCGGTGTTGCCCGTTTTGCCCGCCGGTGCGCTGGCCGGGGCCGCGCCTTTCTCGCGTTGCAAAGCCTCGGCCCGGGCCGACTGCGTGAGCCAGTCCTGCACGTCGCCCACGTACTCGCGCCAACGCCCCTCGCCCTCGCTCACGATGGTGCTGGTCACCACGTTGTCCAGAAACCGGCGGTCGTGGCTGACCAGAAACACCGTGCCCTCGTACTGCTGCAACAGGTCTTCCAGCAGCTCCAGCGTGTCAATGTCCAGGTCGTTGGTCGGCTCGTCCAGCACCAATACGTTGGCCGGGCGAGCAAACAGCCGCGCCAGCAACAGGCGGTTGCGCTCGCCGCCCGAGAGCGTGCGCACCGGCGCATTGGCCCGCGCTGGCGAAAACAAAAAGTCGCTCAGGTAGCTCTTCACATGGGTGCGCTTGCTGCCAATCTCGATCCACTCGCTGCCCGGGCTGATGAAGTCTTCCAGCGTCGCATCCAGGTCAATCTGGTCGCGCATCTGGTCAAAATACGCCACGTTTTGCTTGCTGCCCAGGCGCACCGTGCCACTGTCGGGGGCCAGTTCGCCCAAAATGATCTTCAGCAACGTGGTTTTGCCCGCGCCGTTCGGCCCAATCAAGCCAATCTTGTCGCCGCGCAAAATCGTCGCCGTGAAGTCCCGAATCACGGTGCGCAGCGCACCGTCCGCCGTCGGGTAGGCCTTGGTCACCTTCTCCAGTTCCGCCACAATTTTTCCGCTGGCACTGCCGCTGGCCACCTCCAGCTTCACGCTGCCCAGCGCATCGCGCCGCTGTGCGCGCTGCGCCCGCAACGCCTCCAGCCGCGTGATGCGGCCCTGCGCCCGCGTGCGCCGCGCCTCCACGCCCTTGCGAATCCACACCTCTTCTTGCGCCAGCAGCTTGTCGGCGCGCGCGCTGATCACCGCCTCTTGCGCCATCTGCTCTTCCTTGAGCAACTGGTACTGCGCAAAATTGCCCGGGTAGCTCAGCAGCCGCCCCCGGTCCAGTTCCACCATGCGCGTGGCCACCCGGTCCAAAAACGCCCGGTCGTGGCTGATCGTCACCACGCTGCCCTTGTATTCCAGCAGCAGGTCTTCCAGCCAGGTGATGCTGTCCAAGTCCAAGTGGTTGGTGGGTTCGTCCAGCAGCAACACGTCAGGCCGACTCACCAGCGCCTGCGCCAGTGCCACCCGCTTCTTGTTACCGCCCGAAAGCGCGCCCACCTTCACCCCGCCCTCCAGGTGCAGGCGGTGCAGCGTTTCTTCCACCCGCTGCTCCCAGTTCCAGGCGTCCAGCGCCTCGATGCGGTTTTGCAGGGCGTCCAAGTCCAGCCCGTCGGCACCACTCAAATACAAGTCGCGCGCCGCCCGCGCATCGGCCAAGCCCACGCTGGCCGCCTCAAACACGCTGCTGGCCAAATCCAGAATGGGCTCTTGCGGCACATACGCCACACGCAGCCCGGTTTGCACCTGCACGGTGCCATCGTCGGGCTTCTCCAGCCCGGCCAAAATTTTCAGCATCGACGACTTGCCGGTGCCGTTGCGCCCAATCAGCCCCACCCGCTCTTGGGCCTCCAGCGCAAAGTCGGTGTGGTCCAGCAGCGCCACATGGCCAAAGGCCAGTTGCGCGTTCTGCAAGGTAATAAGTGCCATGAAAGTGCCAAAGTAAAGTTGCGGCGATTATCCCAGTCGGCCATCACCGTGATGGGCCTTGAGGCGGCATCGGGTCAGCAGCGCGCACGTATCTGATTGCAACCAATCGCTACAGCCGGTCAAGGCAACAACGCTGTCGCTTACCCCATTTGGGGGAGCCTGGAGCATGCGGCGCACAGACAAGTCGGGTGAATTTGTAAATAAAACCGGTTTGTAGCCTGTAACGACACCACCTGTCGTCGGCAGTTTCTAAGATCGCCCACATCCATTCCCGAGCCGCCCACAGCGCCCGGCCCATCCCTGTCATCGCGACCTGTTGACGCACGAACAGCCACCATGCCCAAGCCGGACACCCACAACGCAGAACGCGACACACTCGCCCCGCGCCTCACAGCCATTTTGCGAAAACTCAACGACGGAGAGAAGCTGGTGCCTCGCGAGCTGGCCGACGAGTTCAATGTGGGCATCCGCACCATTCAGCGCGATTTGACCGAGCGCCTAGCGTTTCTCGATCTGGAAAAAGCCAACGGAGCCTACAGCCTGCCTGTCCACAATCTGGGCCGGCTGGGCTTTGCCGACTTACAACGCTTTGCCAGCTTGGCCGGTGTGAACGGCCTGTTCCCATCGCTGGACAGCGGTTTTCTGCGCACCCTGCTCAACGCCCACCTCAAAAACAGCAGCGCTCTGCTGGTTCAAGGCCAGAGCTTTGAAGACCTGGGCGACAAGCGCGCCCAATTTGACCGCGTAGACCAGGCCATTCAAGAACGCAGGCTTTTGAGCTTCACCTACCAAAAAGACACCGGCCCCAAAACCTACACCGCCGCCGAACCCTACAAGCTCATCAACCACGCAGGCGTGTGGTACTTGGCCGCCGTGGACAACGGGCAAATGAAGGCATTTACCTTCAGCAAAATTGAAGCGCTGGACGTGTCGCTCGCCTGCTTTGTGCGCGAAACACACCACGAACAAATGCTGCTGGACGAAGACAGCATTTGGCTCAACGCCAACAAGACCGAAGTGGTGCTGAAAGTGTCCAAACCCGCAGCACACTATTTCTTGCGCCGCAAACTCATTGGCAGCCAGACCATTGAAAAAGAGCTGGAAGACGGCGGCCTGATCGTTTCCGGCAAAGTGGCCCACCCCAACCAGATTTTGCCTATCGTGCGCTATTGGCTGCCCAACGTGCGGATCATCAGCCCTGAGGGTTTGCAGGCGGATATGGAGCGCGAAATGCGGGGATATTTGGAGAAGTGAAGCCCGCATTCGTATTCAAATTTCTTCATTCAACCCATTACATCCGTTTCACGACTTCTACAAAGGAACTACCATGAGCAACCCAACCCCAGCCAACGAAGTGCTGACCAAAAGTTTTGAAAGCCGCCAGCGCGAAATTGAAATTGCCAAAGCCTATGTGACGCGCACGCAAGAACTGTTTGATGCGTTTGGCAGTGCCGAGCTGAAAACATCGCACGCCCGTTTCCCGGAGCTGCTGAATGCCCTTGAATCAACCGATGTCCGTTTGGTGGTGCTGGGCGAGTTTTCGCGTGGCAAGTCGTATTTGCTCAATTCCTTGCTGGGTATTGAGGTGCTGCCCACGGCTACGCAAACCACCACCGCCATCAACACTTTTTTGAAGGCCCTGCCCAAGGGCGAAACCGAACGTTATATTTTGGTGTATTGGCAGGACAAGAACAAAAAACCACAACGTGTGGACTGGCTGCAAGACGATGCGCTGGAGCGGTGGGGAACAGAGTTGGAACATACCCATGCTGATCTGCGCAAAGAGGTTGATCACATTGAGCTTTTTTTAAGCCATCCACTGTTGGACAAAGGCTTGGTGCTGGTAGACACGCCCGGACTACAAACCATCGTCAAACACCACGAAGCCATCACCCGCAAAGCGATTGCCGAAGCCCACATTGCTTTGTTCGTGCAAGCCACCGACCAGCTGGGTGGCAATCAGACAGAGTGGGATTTCATGGAGAGCACGCTGAAAAGCAATTTCCAAAAGTTCATCACTGTCATCAACAAATGGGATTTGGTACTGGAGCCCAAAGATAAGAAAGACAAACTAAATAGCGAAGAAACAAACGTTAAGAACAAACTCCAAACGGTGAAAGACAACTTTGCACGGGTGTTGAAGGATGCGCCGAATGGCGAAGCTGAACTCGCTACGCTCACCGATGATAACCATCTGATGGGTGTGAGTGCGGAGTGGGCGCAGTCTCCCGACCCCGATAAGCGTCGCCGTTCAGGTATTGACCGCCTGACTGCCCGCATTGTTAGCATGGTGGCCAGTGGCGAGGCGGTGCAGCAAATTCTTCTCAAGCCTTTGCAGCAGCTTTCCGCCGTTCAGTCGCAACTGGTGGGACGCATTGAAGCTCAGTTGAAAGAAATTAATTCCAAAGATTCACTCGAAATTCGCCGCCGCGAATTGGAGTTGCAAGAATCAAAAATAAAACAACTGCAAGCCGATGCCAAATATGAAACGATGGAATCGCGTGCTGACCATGATCGCTTGGCAATCGAAACTTCTGAGGAAGTGCGAAAAGAACTGATTCAACCACTTAATGAACTTAAGACTAAAGTGGAAGATGGCGTAACAGAGAGTTACATCAAGAAAATTTTGGCTCAAGCGTTGCAAGATGGCAATACTCCACAAATCGCCTTGCCTCCAGAGTTGGATGAGGAACTTAAGCGCATCCAAGAACAAGTGGGGAAGTCTTGGGATGTACAAAAAGCAGTCATGAAAGCAAAACTAAGTGATCTGCGGGCAGGTTACTTGGAGAAGATGAAAAAGCACGCTAAGGGGTTTGATGCCAAACTTGGAAATCAAACCATTGAAATGCCAATCTTGACGGTGAATTTGGAATTTGATTTCTCTGCGTTGCAAGAACATCAAAAAAGAATGGTGAGTTTGGAACAAGCACTGGAGGATGCAGAACGCAAGAAGTGCGAAATTGAAGATCAGCTCGCTCAAGGTAAGTTGACTGAGCAACAGGCGGTGGAAGCTAGGCAAAAGGCACAGCAAGAAGCTGATCGTGCCAGAAGACAAATTGACAATCTCGGCACACCTCCATCGCCCAGAACCTACCAAACTACAGAATACCAATCGCGCAGCAGTTTTTTTGGAATTAGAGATGCTCTTTTTGGAAAAAAAGAGGTTTCGGTAACGCGCACTGATTACAGCAATGTTCATGCGTGGGAGAAAAACAGAGATACGCTCAGTCGTGAGTTGGAAAGTAAGAAACAAATGGAAGAGCGTCTTCAGAAGGATGCATTGGAAAAGACCGGTCAACGGATGAATATCGAAGCAATGAAAAGAAAAGTACAACAAGAAGCAGATAAGCAAGAGAAAAAGTATCGAGAGGCGCAGCAGAAACAAAAAGAGCTGGAAAAAAATATGGTAGCTGACACGGTCAAAAAATTGCGTGATCAAACTATAAAAAATTTGAATCAGGCAATTCAATCGTTGGATATTTATGCAAAAGAAACCGTGAAGTTGACGTTCGCAGAACAGGCAAATCTACTGAAGGCGGCCATTGATGAAAAATTGCTGGAGCCGTTGAGTGCCGAAATGACGCAGAAAAAAGAAATTCAAGATGTTATTGCCAATGGAGAGGCAGCTGTCCAGGCTGAACGCATCCGCTTGGCGCAAGGCTTGAAAGACATTCAGGATGTTCAGCGCATGACTCTGAAACGCTTGCAAGCTGCTTAAGAACGAAGGGCCACAACACCATGACCACTCAATCAAACCCCATCACCCTCGCCGATTTGCAAGCCTGCCTACCTGCCGATTGGCATGCCTCGCTCAATGAGTTGGCGGCTTCTACTTTGCAGGCCAATACCCCCCTGAAGCTCTCACTGGTCGGTGCTTTTTCGGTCGGAAAAAGCAGCTTGTTGAACATGCTGATGAACGACCCGGTGCTGCAAGCCTCACTGGAAGAAACCACCGCCCTGCCCACGTTCATTGAATACGGCGCACAGCGTGCCATGCAACTGGTGGGTCAAGACGGCAGCGTCACCCCGCTGGATGACGAAGCGTTTGCCACCGCCACCACCCATGCCCCCGAGGGGGCAGCTTGCGCAGTGTTGCAACAGCCGCTGGAGTGGTTGCGGGGTGTCACCATCATCGACCTGCCTGGCACGGGCAGCATGTCCAGCACCCACCGCGATTTCACGCTGGCGCAAATTCAGCAGTCTGATGCGGTGCTGTACCTGCTCAATCCCACTGGGCCAGCCGTCAAAGACATTGAGCTGTTGACCCACATCCGCCAAAACGCCAAGCAGGTCAAAATTGTGGTGACCCGTTGGGATGTGGTGGAAGAAGCCGTTGCCAAGGGTGAAAAAGCCCCTTCGCTGGAAGCTTGGGGTGCCGACATTCAAAAACAGGCCGGTCTCAAGCGCCGCCTGAGTGCGGTTAGCAAAGCCGGTCTGGGGCGCGAAGAAATCATCGACTTCATCACGCGCACACGGGATGATGTGGCTGCTATCCGCCAAAAGCGGTTTCTGGCCGAAGTGCAACCCATTCTGGAAAACGCGCTGGGGCAAAACGCCGATTTGCAGCGGGCCTGCGAAATGCAAAGTGAGGCCGAGGTGGCCCAGTTGCATGCCGAATTGCTGGCACGCCGCCAAACCCTGATGACTTTGAAGGCCACGCTGTACGACCAAGCCACGGCCGACAGGGCGAAGGCCGAGCACCAGGCCAGTGTGCTGATTGCCCATGAGCGCAGCAGCTTGCAAACCCAGCTTGAGCAACAGGCACATGCGGTTGAGCAAGAAGCGCAATGGAATGTTTTTATGGGCAGGGGCACGCAAATTTTGCGGGAAGCCTTGTCAAAAACCGCACAAACCCTGAGCCAACAATCGGCTGACTATGGCCAGTTGGACATTCCGGCGGGGCAGGTTGAAGCTCTCAACCTGCGCATTCCACCGGCAGAAAGCGTCAGTGTGGACGACTTTCTCGACATGGGGCGCATTGCCCAATTGCAAGTCAACCTCGAAGGCAAAGAAGGCGAAGCCGCCCACAAAGCCCGTGATCTGGCTCATTTGCCCACGGTGGACGTGAGCCAATACGAAGAGGCTTTGAGTGAAGTGAACCAGGCGCACCACGCCGTGGCCAGTGCAGAACTGCCCGTTGTGCAAGTGCCTAGCGAGGGTGGTTTTGGCACCACACTGGGGCGCATGGTGGGCGAAGTGGCCGATATTGGTCTAATGTTCTTAAACCCTGTTGCCGTGGGTACCAAAGTTGCTTCCTATTTGGGCAAAGGCGCCAAAGTGGCCAACATCGCCATCAAAACGGGCAAGGTGGCCAAGCAAGTAACCCAGGGTATGAGGTTTGCCCAGCAAGTCAAGAGCGGCGAGAAGTTTGTTCAGTTACCGCCGGTGATGGACAAACTGGGCATGCTGGAAATGCTCTCGTTGGGGTACTGGGGTGAAAAATTGGGAGGCATGCTGGGCGGCAATCAACCTCCCCAAACCATGACCGATCCCGCCGCTCTGGCACAACAGCAGCAGGCGCTAGCAGAAATTGAAGCCCGCCGCCGCTCCTTCCAAGCGGAACTGAACCGCGCCCAAGACATTGCCGATGAGCGTGAACTGACGGGTTGGGCTTTGGAGCAAAACAACAAAGAACAAGCCCAATTGCGGGCAGAACTGGCCGCCCAGCAGCACAAGGCCGAGCAGAAAAAACAAGATTTTGAGCGCCTGGCCGCCGCTGAGCGCGTCGAGCTATTGCAGCGGTACACCGAACGTGCCGTGGAGCAATGGCTGCGCCACTTTGATCAGCAAACCACAGGCATGTCCGAGTTGCTGCATGGGCGCGTCAAAAACTTCTGGGAGCAGCGCGTGGATGCGTTGGTTCAAGAGCGCATGGCCGAAGTGGATGCCGTGGCCGCCCAACTGAGCAGCGCCCCCGCAATCAAACAGGCGGCACTGGCGCAACTGCAAAGCAACGCAGCGGCATTGCAAACCGCCTTGAAGGGAGTGAGCGCATGAGTTCAGGGAAATCCGCCAAAAAACGCGGGGGAAATAAGTCGAAAAGAGTTGTTGCAATATTGAAATCCAAGCCGGCAGTCAAATCAAAGGTGCTGGCAAACAAGGAGTTGAACAGCTTTTTGATGCTGCATGTCGGTGAGGCAACCGATGCTTATCTGCGCAGCCTAGCTACCAAAGTACCTGCCCAATTTTGAAAGAATTTCGATGACCTCTCATGTTGAAAAGGGTTACCTTGCCCTGAAGGCTTTTGCATCGCACATGACCAAAGTGCATCAGGTGTCGGATGGCTTGCTGACGGCGCGTGTGATTGGTGAGTTTTCGGCGGGCAAAACGCGGTTCTTGCGTGAGTTGCTTGGCGACTCCATTCCGCCCGCTCTGTATCCGGTCAGCTCGTTGGAGCGCCAAACCCGTTTGCCGTTGGAGATTACCTATGGCCCGGAGCCTGAACTTACGTTGGTACAACGGGCCAATGATTACGACATCAATGAGAAAACCCTTGCCCTGCAAACCCTGACCGAATTTCCAGACCGTGAGGCCACGATGGGGCACGATCCATTGCGGCACCGTTTGCGGTTGGCTCTGCCTGAGGCCCGGCTGATTCTCCAGAATGGCGATGGGTACTCGGATGACAAAAGCGCGAAACGGTTGTTTCTGATTGACATGCCCGGCTGGAATTCAGGGGATGATTTGTTGGCCGAAGGTGATGCCAGCCAGATCATGGCCGGATTCCACAATTTGGCCCTGGTGTACGTGGTCAGTGCCGTGCGGCTTGATGGTTTGAAGAACTCCGAGCGCCTCAACAACTTTCTGCAAGCCTTTGCAGAGGCAGATTTTGTGGGTGATCCGCACCTGATTGTCATCATGACCCACTGCTCCGCAGACGAGGCAGATGTATTGCGGGAAAAAGTTAACAAGCAAGTGAAGACGATGTGGGCGGAGTTGGGCGAGTCATCGCTACTGAGCATGGATTTGTTCAGTGTTGATTTTGAAAAAATCAGTGCTGATGAATTGACCGATTTCAGAAATTCATTCTGGAGTTCATTGTTGTCGCCACTGAGGCAACCTGCTGCTTTGTCGGCACCACATCCGTGGGTTCATTCCTTGAGAAATTGGCCTGCGCATTGGATGCTGGAAGAGCCCATTGCACAAAGCCAGGCATTGATGCTGCAGGCAAGGAACATATTGAAAATCGCTTGTCAAGATGGAAATTATCTTGCTGGCATGAATATGACCAAACTCAACGGCCTGAAAACGAATGCTATTCAAGAGCGTTTAAACAATACATGGACCCGTCAGATGCGCGACACGGCAGCAGCAGCCAATAAACCCTTGTATTTGTCTGTTCCAAAATTGGATGAAAAGCATCCACTGGCCGAATGGTGGAATGGGTATTGGGTGCCAAATTTACAGAGTTCTTTGAGATTTGTGGATGATTTTGTGAATGTGGTTCCGGTGGCTTTGAAGAAAATTAATAGCAATACTCCTAATTTGCAAGATTGCCTGGGCCGGCAATTGGATATGCCCTATGGCCAGGCGATGCAAGCTGTGAATGGCAGTTTTACAAAAATAGCAGATGCATTGCAGGGTCTGCCCAAGGACGTGCCACGTGAGGATTTTTTGGCTACATTGTTGCATTTGAGCGTAATCCAAATGCGCTATCAAGATCACCTGGATATGTCGGTTTAATATAATTTTTGATTGACTGTATGAAAAACGACGCTGATTTAATCAATTTTTTGAGGCTGGGTGTGGGCAATGCTACAGATATGTATTTATGGGCATTGGCGCAAATTGTTAATCAATCACGGAATATGCCTTTGGGTGAAGTGCCGTTTTTGAATTCTTCGAATGTTGAAGTGGATCACAAGCCTCAACCTAAACCTCAGCCCGGTGATGTTATTCAAGATGGAGATGGCTACCCAGAGTTGGTGGTGCTGCCCGGTGGCAGTTTTGAAATGGGTAGCAATGACTATTTGGATGAACAGCCTGTGCATACGGTGTGTATTCGAGAGTTTGCGATGGGAAAATACCCAATAACGCAGGCGCAATGGATGAAGGTGATGGGTAACAACCCCAGTTATTTCACGGGGGATGATCGCCTTCCGGTAGAGAACGTAAGTTGGGACGATGTCCAAGCATTTATTCACAAACTCAATCGGTTAACTGGACATACCTACTATCTACCCAGTGAGGCCGAGTCTGAATACGCTTGCCGCGCTGGCGGTACATTAGAATATTGTTTTGGTATCAATAAACGTCAGTTGTCTCAATACGCTTGGTATCGCAGCAATAGCAACGATCAAACGCAACCCGTAGGGAAAAAGAAGCCCAATGCCTTTGGCTTGCACGATATGCATGGAAATGTCTGGGAGTGGTGCGAAGACGCATGGCATGGTAACTACCAAGGTGCGCCTGAGGATGGGCGTGCTTGGCGTGACGGGGGTAATCAGGAGTACCGCGTGCTGCGTGGCAGTTCATGGGCCGACGATCCTTTGTACCTGCGCTCCTCCAATCGGAATGGAAATACCGCAAGCACCAAATACGGAAACATCGGGTTTCGTGTGGCCAGAGCTTTGTCCTGAAATTGAGAAAACCATGCCCATCCGCCCCCAACCTCGCATCTACTCTTGCCCGCAATGCGGCTGGTCTAAAACCGTGGCTCCGCGCAGTGATGCGCTCATGCCCGGTGATGTGTATGTGCGCTGCCCGTCGTGTGGCCATGCGCCGCTGTCCTCTGCGCCAACTGATGCCGTGTCGTCGGTACTGGCCGCAGGTGTGCAGGCGCTGGAGCGGTTGCTGCGGCAGTGACGTGCATTTTTGAATTTCACTTTTCAGACGCTCAAACATGGCAATTTCTCCTTCATCCACGGTTTCCGATATCGAGGTGCTGAGTCAATTTCTTGACCGGCAGATAAATGGTGTGGTCGATGGCTATTTGAGGGATTTGGCTGTGCAACAACAGCAGAATAGCTTGAGCGCCCACAAGTTGGACACCTTGCTCAATGCCGTGCAATCCATTGGGCAGCGCATGGATGCGCTGGACAAACAACTGGTCACACTGCGTAACTATTCAGCCCCCCACAGGGACCCACAGCATTCAGGCGCAGGCCTGACGCGCCAAGACGTGGTCAGGCACCAGTGACGGGGCGGTCTTGCCGGCCAGCCAGCTGTCGATCGCTTCTTGCAGGAAACCAAAGGTCTGTCGTCCCTGCAGCGCACAGGTCTGCACCGTCGAGAAGATCCGCTCCAGGAATCTCA
>Ga0209066_10004620_pt1 | contig 14832 bp, 12 predicted proteins | sample All_14_2_FD_187198 | JGI IMG/M metagenome (GOLD analysis project Ga0209066, IMG submission 187198) | Freshwater microbial communities in response to fracking from Pennsylvania, USA - Allegheny Zone_MetaG_DW_15 (SPAdes) (version 2) ...
CTGCTGTGCCGCATCGTGGCCGAGGCCGTGACGTCCGAAGTCGGGCAGAAGGTCATCGTCGACACCAAGACCGGCGCCAGCGGCTTCATCGCCAACGAGATCGTGGCGAACTCTCCACCGGACGGCCGCACGATCGCGCTCGCGGCCATGGCCGCGCTGTGCGTCTCGCCGGTGATGCCGGGGCAGAAGCTGCCGATCAACGTCGACACCGATCTGACGCCGATCGCCAACATTGCCGGCGTCACCAACATGCTGGTCGTCGGCAAGCACATGCAGTACCGCACCGTTCCGGAGATCATCGAATTCGCGAAGAAGAATCCGGGCAAGCTGACCTATGCGTCGGCCGGCAACGGCACGTCGCAGCATCTCGCGGCCGAACTCTTCAAGAAGATGGCCGGCATCAACATCCTGCACGTGCCCTATCGCGGCGGCGCGCCGGCCATCCAGGACATGATCTCGGGCAATTGCGACATGATGTTCGGCAACATGCCGGAGTTCCTGGGCCAGATTAACGGCGGCGGACTGATCCCGGTCGCCTTCGGCTCACCCAAGCCCTCGCCGCTGTTTCCCAACCTGCCGCTGATCTCGCAGTTCCTGCCGGGCTTCCAGGTGGTGAACTGGTTCGGCGTGTTCGGTTCGAAGGGGCTGCCGGCCGACCTGGTCGATTTCTGGAACAAGGCGCTCCGCGCGGCCGTCGCCAAACCCGACGTCCAGAAGCGCTTCAGCGAAAGCGGCATGGACACGATCATCGGGTCGCCGGCCGAATTCAAGGCGACCATCATGGCCGATCGAAAGAAGTGGGAAGAGGTCATCAAGGGCGCGGGCATCCGCGCCGACTGACGCTTCACCGCTGGAGGAAATTGGGGCCTGCGCCGTCCCGGTGCGGCTGTGCCGGACCGGGGCAGCCGACTTTGCTCGACTCGCGCCGGACGGGCTGATACCGGATCGTCGAAGCAGCCCGCAAGCGAGGACGCAATGAGACGGATTCTGGCTGGCGCCGCGGCGATGGCGATCGCCTTCTCGGCCGTTCCGGGCCTGGCCCAGGACAAGCTCGCCGTCTGGTGGGTGAAGGGTCATTACAAGGCCGAGGACGAGGCGCTGTTCGCCGCAATCCGCAAGTTCGAAGCCAAGTCGGGGGTCAAGGTCGACCTGTCCCAGTACTCGGCCGAGGACATGATCCCGAAGACGGTCGCCGCGATCGAGGCCGGTTCGCCACCGGACATTGCCTATTCCGACACATACGACGTCCAGGTCGTGGCCAAATGGGCGTTCGACGGAAAACTCGAAGACATCTCGGACGTGATCGAGCCGATGAAGGACAGGTTCCTGCCGGCCACCATCGACACGGCGTATCTGTACGACGGCAAGGCCGGGAAGAAGACCTTCTACGGGTTCGTGCTGAAGCAGCAGATGCTGCACGTCGAATACTGGAAGGACATGCTGGCGACCGCGGGATTCAAGGAGAACGATATTCCCGGCACCTGGAAGGAATACTGGTCCTTCTGGTGCGACAAGGTCCAGCCGGCCTACCGCAAGGCCACCCGCAGCCGGGTGTACGGTGTCGGCCGCCCGATGGGCGTCGACTCGACCGACTCGTTCCGGTCGTTCATGAGCTGGGTCGACGCCTACGACATCAAGCTCGTCGATGGAGGCGGCAAGCTGTTGGTCGACGATCCCAAGGTCCGGGAAGGGTTGATCGCCGCCCTGCGCGACTACACCGATGTCTACGCCAAAGGATGCTCGCCGCCCTCGTCGACGGGCTGGAAGGACGGCGACGGTCAGGCGGCCTTCAACGACCGCACGACGATTCTGACGCACGACTACTCGATCGCGATCGCGGCCAAGTGGCTCGACGATGCCAACAACCCCGCCCGCACGCCGGCGGAGCGCAGCGCTGGGCGCCGGGCCTACGACGAGCTGATTGCGACCGCCGGCCTTCCCCGGAAGCCGGACGGTACGCCGATGGCGTATCGCACGATCGTCAAGGTCGGCGTGATCTTCCGGGACTCGAAGAACAAGAAGCGTGCCCGCGAGTTCCTGAGGTTCCTGCTCGAGGAGGAGAATCTCCGACCCTATGTGGAGGCAGGCCTGGGCCGCTGGTTCCCGGTGACCAAGGCCGGCCAGGAAAGTCCGTTCTGGCAGGCCGACAAGCACCGCAGAGCGGTGTACGACCAGTTCAAGACGGGGCCGCAGCCCTCGGAGTTCGCGAAGAACTGGAAGTTCGCGCGTCTCGATGCCGAGAACGTCTGGGCCAAGGCGATGAATCGCGTGGTGACCGACAAGGTCTCCGTGGAAAAGGCCGTCGACGAGTTGATCGCGCGCATCAAGGACGTGGTCCAGTAGGAAGCGCCTGACGAGACCTTCGCCGTCACGGCCGCCGCGCGCGGCGGCGGGACGCAAAGGACGCTCTCAGCCGGTCAGCGAACTGCTCGACCTCGGTGCGCCATCGCAGCGCCGGGTCCCAGATGGCGGCGAGGTCCATGCCGAGGACGATGCCGTTGGCGACGATCTTGGCGGTATGCAGGTCCGTGCGCGTCGTGGCGGGAATGATGGCGGTGCCGAGGCCCGCTCGGGCCAGCGCGAGGATTACCGTGCCCGACCCGCCCTCGTGGCGGAGGCTGGGTGACAGCGACAACAGACGCAGCGCGGCATCCAGGGTGAGGCGCGACTGATACCCACGGTTCAACACCAACAGGTCGCGCTCGCACAGCGCGCGCAGATCGATGCCGCTCCGGCGCTCGGCGGCGCTGAAGGGCCTGGGCGAGGCCGCCAGGATGTCGAGGCGCACGATCGGGTGGTCGACCAGCCCGGCGTCGTAGCGCGGGCGACCCGTGATGCCCATCGAGGCGTCGCCGCTCAGCACGAGGTCCTCGATCCCGACGCCGTTCGCCTCGACGACGCCGATGCGCACGTGCGGCCTGGCCTGCATGAACTCGGCGATGCCCGGCGCCACGACGGTCTCGATCGTATGGGCGGTCGCGGCGACCGTGATCTGGACGGCGGGCTGGACGCTGTTGGCGCGGGCCGCCGCCTCGAGCCGGGCGATGCCCTCGAGCGCCGACGAGGCGAGCGGCAGGAGATCGTGCGCGTCGCTGGTGGCGGCCATCCCGCGTCCCGAGGGCTCGAACAGCGAGAGGCCCAGCCGATGCTGCAATTCCGTGATGCGGCGCGACAGGGCGGATTGCGAAATGTTCAGTCTTTCCGCCGCCTCCACGAGGGAGCCCGACCGATATACGGCGACAAAGGACTCCAGCAGCCGCTTGTCCATAATTGCGGAATCCTCATCAATTAGTCTGCAAACAATGCACTTCATGCATAGGGTGGATCGGTGCTAGCGCTGCGTCAACCGCACCCGCCATGAGGCGGATCAAGAAAGGAAGAAAGGGATGAAGCGTCGCCACCTCCTATCGCTCGCGTCGGCCGCCGCCGGATCGGCGATCGCCGCTCCCGTCGTGCGGGCGCAGGGCGCCTATCCCGACCGCCCCATCACGCTCGTCGTCGCGGCCCCGCCGGGCGGCGGTACCGACATCGTCGGTCGCATGTTCGCCGAGCATCTGTCGAAGGAACTCGGGCAACAGGTGATCGTCGACAACAAGGGCGGGGGCAACGGCAACATCGCCACGGCGATCGTCGCGAAGGCCAGGCCGGACGGCTACACGCTGCTGATGCAGTACTCGTCGTTCCATTCGGCCAATCCGGCGATGATCAAGAACCTGAACTGGTCACCCAAGGACCTGACGGGCGTCGCGATGGGAGCGATCGCGCCGCAGCTCATCGTCATCGCCAAGCGGGTGCCGCCGGACAATCTGAAGGACTTCATCGCCTACGCGAAGGCCAATCCGGGCAAGCTGAACTATGCGTCGTTCGGGCCGGGCTCCGTCGCCCATATCGGCGGCGTGATGCTGAACAAGGCTGCCGGCATCGACCTCGTCCACATCCCGTACAAGGGCGCCGGACCGGTGAGTGCCGACCTCGTCGCGGGCCAGGTCGAACTGGCGGTGATGAGCCCGCCGTCGCTGGCGTCGCACATCCGCAACGGCAACGTGAAGGCCCTTGCCCTTGCGAGCGACGCGCGCCTGGCGGCGTTTCCCGACATCCCCACGACGGCGGAAGCCGGCCTGCCGAGCTTCATCTTCGATGCCTGGTACGGAATGTTCGCGCCGGCGGGGACGCCGAAGTCGGTCATCGACAGGCTGAACGCGGCCATGAGGAAGATCGCGAAGTTCGATGTCGTCGTCGAACGGTCCAAGCAGCTCGGCATCGTCCTGAAGGACTGGACGCCCGAACAGTTCGACCAGTTCGTGGCCACCGAGGGCGACGTCTGGTCGAAGATCATCCAGGAAAACAAGATCACCCTCGACGAGTAGTCACGGAGACAGCCATGTCAGGTTCCCTGAACGCCAATGCCGGCCCGCGCATCCGCTACAATGCGGAAGAGGGCGCGCCCTACGAGACGATCACGGTCGACAAGCTGACGCCGATCATCGGCGCCGAACTGGGCGGCGTCGATCTCAGCAAGCCGCTCTCCAACCGCCAGCAGGACGAGATCCATCGTGCGCTGGCGGAGAACCTCGTGATCTTCTTCCGCGACCAGGTGCTGACGCCGGAGCAGCACATGGCGTTCGGACGTCTGTTCGGCGACCTGCACGTCCATCCAGCGGCGCCGCACGAGCCCGGCATGCCGGAGATGATGATCATCCACTCCGACAAGAACAGCCCGCGTGCCAACGGCGAGGGCTGGCACACCGACGTGAGCTGCGAGGTCGAGCCGCCGATGGGCTCCATCCTCCACATCAAGACATGCCCGCCGCGCGGGGGCGACACGCTGTTCGCCAACATGTACGCGGCCTATGATGCCCTGTCGGACCGGATGAAGGCCTATCTGGAAGGCCTGACCGCCCTGCATGACGGCGAAGTGGTCTATCGCGGCCTGTTCAAGCCGATCGGCGTGGCCGACAAGCCGGAGTATCCGCGCGCCGAGCATCCGGTCGTCCGTACCCATCCGGTGACCGGCCGCAAGTGCCTCTACGTCAATGCCGGTTTCACCAGCCGCCTGATCGGCGTGCCGCGCGACGAGGGCGACGCGGTCCTGCGCTACCTCTATCAGCACATGGAGAACCCGCTCTTCCAGTGCCGCTTCCGGTGGCGCGAGAACTCGATCGCCTTCTGGGACAATCGCTGCGCCCAGCACCGCGCCATGTGGGACTACTGGCCCCACACCCGCAGCGGCCATCGCGTCACCGTTGCGGGCGACCGGCCGTTCTGATCGGGCTCAGGCTCCAACGGGCTGCAGGGGCGGCGCGGCCACGGCGCGCGCCGCCAGCCGCTGGCGATCCCGTTCGGGGCGGATGAAGAGCAGGCCGATGACGCCGCCGGCGAGCAGAAGACCGCCGAGAATCACATAGCCCTGTTCGTATCCGGCGAGCGGCGTCGCGGCATTCTGGATCATCGAGCCCATGATCTTGGGCGCGAGAATGCCGGCGAAGGTCACGACCGAATTGGTGATCGCGAGCATCGCGGCGCGCTGCGGCTGAGGCGTGAGCTCGCTGATGATCATCGGCAGGACGACATAGATCGTGCTGCCGATGGCCGAGCCGAACACCAGGAACGCGATCTTCAGACCATCCGTCGGCATGGAGCCGACGAAGGGCAGGGCACATCCGCCGGCGATGATCGCAAGCGCGGGAAGCAGGCCGCGACAGACCCGGCTCGAAACGCCCTTTCTCTTCAGGCGCTGCGAGAGGTAGCCGCCCGTCAGCACGACGAGGGCGCCGAAGATCCAGGGCAGCACCGTGAGGTTGCCGCCCAGCTTCTGGCTGAAGCCGAGGCCGGCGACCAGATACGAGGTGAACCAGGTGAGGCCCAGCGCCAGCCCCCAGTAGCTGGCGAAGCCCGCGGCGCAGACCGCCAGGATGGTGGGACAGGTGAGCAGGTAGCGATAGGGGACGCGCTCGTTGCTGCCGGCCGTGCTGACCGGCGTATCGACCAGCGTGCCCTCGCGGCCGAAGATCAGCCACAGGACGGTCCAGACCAGCCCCGCGATGCCGAGCGCGCCGAACGCCCAGTGCCAGGTGTAGGTCTCGATGATCCAGTTGAGCAGGGGAACGGCAATGATGACGCCGAAGGCCGATCCCTGGGCGATGACCGCCGTCGGCAGGCCGCGCAACGAATCGGGAAACCATTTGTAGATGGCGTGGGTCGCAACGGGACCGGCCGGGCCTTCGCCGGCGCCGAGGATGATGCGGCAGACGATCAGCGTTTCCAGGCTCACCAGGCCCAGCATGGGAAACTGTACGATCGACCAGATGATCGCCATGACCAGCAGCGTGTGCCGGGTCTGCACGCGGTTGGAGATGAAGCCGACGACGATGGCCGAGACGGCGAACAGCAGGAAGAAGGCCGATCCAATGTCGCCGAACTGCTCGGGCGTCAGGCCGAGATCTCGAGTGAGCGGAACCGCCGCCAGACCGACGACGACCTTGTCTGCGAAGTTGATCAACATGAAGAGGAACAGCAGGGCGGTCATGCCCCAGGCCCCCTTGAGGGGGCGATCGTGGACGCTCACTTGGACGTTTCTCCCGGCGTCCTGTTCAATCGGACGCACAACCCATCTGACAGTCAACCTGTCCGAGACGTCAAGGAGCGACGGACGCGGGGGCGAGACTCTCGCCGCCGCTTTCCTTGACAAAGAAAAGGGCACCCGCAGGTGCCCTTTTCAGCGTTGACGATCTGCCGGCGATCACTTCTTCACGAACGGGCAGTTTCCCTCGGCCATCGGACGATAGGCCTCGTTGCCCGGCACCGTGGCGATCAGCTTGTAGATGTCGTCCTTGCTCTTGGACTCCGCCGGAGTCTTGACCTGGAACAGGTACATGTCGCGCTCCAGGCGGCCGTCCTCGCGCAGCTTGCCGTTCTTGGTCATGACGTCGTTGACGGGGATTTCCCGCATCTTCGCCATCACCGCCTTCGGCTCGTCGGTGCCGGCGGCCTGCACCGCCTTGAGGTAGTGCAGGGTCGAGCTGTAGACGCCGACCGTCAGCATGCTGGGGATCTTGTCCTTCTTGGCGCGGAAGCGCTTGGTCCAGGCGCGGGTCTCGTCGTTCAGGTCCCAGTAGAAGGCTTCGGTGAGGACGAGGCCCTGCGCCACCGGCAGGGTGAGGGCGGCGACGTCGGTCGAGAAGACGAGCAGGCCGGCGAGGCGCTGGCCCGACTTGGTGATGCCGAATTCGCCGGCCTGCTTGATCGAGTTGATCGTGTCCTGGCCGGCATTGGCAAGGCCGATGACCTTGGCCTTGGAGGCCTGGGCCTGGAGCAGGAAGGACGAGAAGTCCTGCGTGCTGAGCGGATGCTTGACGCCGCCCAGGACCTTGCCGCCCGCCGCCTTGACCACGGCGGTCACGTCGCGCTCGAGCGCATGGCCGAAGGCGTAGTCGGCAGTCAGGAAGTACCAGGAATCGCCGCCATCCTTCACGACGGCGCCGCCGGTCACCTTCGCCAGCGAATAGGTGTCGTACACCCAGTGTGCGCCCGTCTCGGAACAGGCCGCGCCGGTCAGGTCGGCCGAGGCCGCGCCTGTATTGATGTCGATCATGCCCTTTTCCTGGGCGATCTTGCGGACGGCCAGCGCCACCGAAGAAGTGCCGATGCCGGTGATCATCTTCACACCGTCGACGTCGTACCACTTGCGGGCGATCGCCGCGCCGACATCCGGCTTGGTCTGATGGTCGGCTTGCAGCACCTCGATCGGCCGGCCGAGAACCTTCCCGCCGAAATCCTCGATCGCCATCTGGATGGCCTCGACCTCGCCCTGGGTGAGGTCGCCATAGACGCCGGAAAACCCTTCCATGACGCCGATCTTCAGCGGCTGGGGCGCCTGCGCCTGGGCGTAGGTCGCCAGGCCGATGACGGCGAGACCGGCGACGGCGGCTGCCGCTCCGGCGTGACGGATACTGGTTGTGAGCTTCACGGTTTTAATTCCTCCCAATGTTTTCCCCGTTTGCAGTGATCGGAAATCTATCCATCTGTCGGACGCGACGCCAGTGCTGGACAGCGGCTCAAAGCTTCGATTTATTCGCGACACAGGGAGAGCCGATGGCCAAAGAAGAAATAATTCTCGAGGCGTCCGGGCTGACGAAGGAGTTCAAGGGCTTCGTCGCGGTCAAGAACGTCAATCTGCGTGTGAAACGTCACACAATTCACGCGCTGATCGGGCCAAATGGCGCGGGCAAGACGACGTGCTTCAATCTGTTGACGCACTTCCTGTCGCCGACGGCGGGCCAGATTCACTTCAACGGACGCAACATCACCGGCAGCTCGCCGGCGGCGATTGCGCGCATGGGACTGGCTCGATCGTTCCAGATCTCCGCGGTGTTTCCCCATCTCAGTGTGCGTGAAAACGTGCGTGTCGCCCTGCAGCGAAAGCTCGGCATCTCCTTCCAGTTCTGGCGCTCCGAGAGCGTGCTGGCCCGGCTCGACGCGCGGGCGCTGGAGCTGGTGGCCGCCGTCGGCCTCGCGGAGTTTGCCGAGGCGCAGGCCGTCGACCTTCCCTATGGCCGCAAGCGTGCGCTGGAGATCGCCACGACCCTGGCACTCGAACCGGAGATGATGCTGCTCGACGAGCCGATGGCCGGTCTCGGCCAGGAAGACATCAGGCGCATCGCCGACCTGATCCGCACCGTTTCCAAGGACCGCACCGTGCTGATGGTCGAGCACAACATGTCAGTCGTCGCTGATCTCTCCGACACCATAACCGTGCTGGCGCGCGGCGAGGTGCTGGCCGAGGGACCGTACGCCACGGTCTCCAAACATCCCGCCGTCGTCGAGGCTTATGTCGGAACCGGTCATGGCTGAGACCCTGTTGAAAGTCACGGGCCTGCAGGCCTGGTACGGTGAATCCCACATCCTGCACGGTGTCGATTTCGAGATCCGCCGCGGCGAGCTCGTCACCCTGCTGGGCCGCAACGGCGCCGGCAAGACGACGACCCTGCGCTCGATCATGGGCATTCTCGGCAAGCGCACGGGTTCCATCGCCTTCGACGGCAGGGAGACGATCGGCCTGCCGTCGGATCACATCGCTCGACTGGGCATCGCCTACTGCCCCGAGGAACGCGGAATCTTCTCCAGCCTGAACGTCGACGAGAACCTGCGCCTGCCGCCGATCGTCAAGCCGGGCGGCTTGAGCATCGAGGAGATCTACAAGCTGTTTCCCAACCTGTTGGAACGCCGGAGCAGCCAGGGCACGAAACTGTCGGGCGGCGAACAGCAGATGCTTGCCATTGGCCGCATCCTGCGGACCGGCGCCAATCTGCTGCTGCTCGACGAGCCGACCGAGGGGCTGGCCCCGGTGATCGTCCAGCGCATCGGCGAGATCATCCGACAGCTGAAGAGCCGCGGCTTCACCATCCTGCTGGTCGAGCAGAACTTCCACTTCGCCGCCACCATCGCGGACCGACACTATGTGATGGAAGATGGTCGCGTGATCGACACGGTCGCCTCGAGCGACGTGCAGCAGAGCATCGGCAAGCTGCAAACCTATCTGGGGGTATGAGGCCGCCATGTTCGAACTTCTAGGGATTCCGCCCCAGGCGCTGTTCGGCCAGCTCCTGCTCGGCCTGATCAACGGCGCCTTCTACGCCATGCTGAGTCTCGGCCTTGCCGTGATCTTCGGCATGCTGAACGTCATCAACTTCACGCACGGCGCCCAGTACATGATGGGCGCCTTCGCCGCCTGGCTTCTGCTCGGCCTGCTCGACGTACCGTTCTGGGCGTCGCTCGTCATCGCCCCGGTCATCGTCGGCCTGTTCGGCATCGTGCTCGAGAAGCTGATGCTGAAACGCATCTACCATCTCGACCATCTCTACGGTTTCCTGCTGACCTTCGGCCTCGCTCTCGTGATCGAGGGGCTGTTCCAGTGGAAGTGGGGCTCGTCCGGCGCGCCCTATCCCAACCCGATCCCGGGCGGCTTCAATCTCGGCTTCATGTTCCTGCCGACCTATCGCGGTTTCGTGGTGGTGGCGGCGCTCGTGATCTGCCTCGCCACCTGGTACGGCATCGAGCGCACCAAGCTCGGGGCCTACCTGCGCGCGGCCACCGAGAACCCGACGCTGGTCCGCGCCTTCGGCATCAACGTGCCGCGGCTGATCACCCTCACCTACGGGTTGGGCGTTGCGCTGGCCGCTCTTGCCGGCGTGCTGGCGGCGCCGATCCAGCAGGTCTCGGCGCTGATGGGCGTCAATCTCGTGCTGGTCGTGTTCGCGGTGGTGGTGATCGGCGGCATGGGCTCGATCATGGGCTCGATCGTCACCGGCTTCGGCCTCGGCCTCGTCGAGGGCCTGACCAAGGTATTCTATCCGCCGGCCTCCAACACGGTGATCTTCGTCGTCATGGCGCTCGTCCTGCTGATCAAGCCGGCCGGCCTGTTCGGACAGACCAAATGAACGCGCAACGCCTCCTCATCGCCGTCCTGGCCGTCCTCGCGCTGGCCGCGCCCTGGTTCGCCTATCCGGTGTTCCTGATGACCGCGCTGTGCTTCGCGCTGTTCGCCTGCGCCTTCAACCTGCTGCTGGGCTATGTCGGCCTGATGAGCTTCGGCCACGCCATGTTCTTCGGCACGGCGGGCTACTTCTTCGGCCATGTCGTGAAGGCCTGGGACATGCCGCCCGAACTGGGTCTGCTGGCCGGGGTCTGCGGCGCGGCGCTGGTCGGGCTGGTGACGGGCGCGCTGGCGATTCGCCGCCAGGGCATCTACTTCGCCATGATCACGCTCGCCTTCGCGCAGATGATCTACTTCTTCTGCGTCCAGGCGCCGTTCACCCACGGCGAGGACGGGCTGCAGGGCATTCCGCGCAAGGCGCTGCTGGGCGGGCTGATCCCGACCAAGGACGACCGCGTCCTCTACTACGTCGTGCTGGCCATTTTCGTGTTCGGCTACTGCGCCATCTACCGCATCATCCACTCGCCGTTCGGCCAGGTTCTGAAGGCGATCCGCGACAACGAACAGCGCGCCCAGTCGCTGGGCTACGAGGCCGACCGCTACAAGCTGCTGGCCTTCGTGCTGTCGGCGGCGCTGGCGGGACTCGCCGGCTCGACCAAGGCGATGGTGCTGCAGTTCGCCACCCTGACGGACGTCAGCGCGGCCATGTCGGGCGAGGTCGTGCTGATGGCGCTGGTGGGCGGCCTGGGGACGATCGTCGGGCCGGTGGTCGGCGCCTTCATCATCATCACGATGCAGAACTACCTCGCGGCGACGGGCGAATTCGTGCTGGTGATCCAGGGTGCGATCTTCGTGGTCATCGTGCTCGCCTTCCGCAAGGGCGTGGTCGGCGAGCTCGCGGAATGGTGGAAGCGGCGACAGGCCCGCTGAGCGACGGGCGGGACTTGCCCGCCGCCGCCATTCGCGCGAAGAACGAGCCCGTATCCAGGGGGAAACCGCCGACATGACCGAGCTTTCCGAAGACCAGCTGTTCGCCGAGCTGCGCAAGATCGACACGCCGACCATCACCAACGTGGTCGCGACCTATCCGAAGAATCCCCTCTGCCTCGGCCTCTACAATCCCTGGACCGAGAACTGGTACACGGATACGTCGATCCGCTGCATCTACCCCGAAATGGGCGCCATCATCGGCTACGCCGTAACCTGCGTGTACGGCCTGCCCGATCCGAACTTCGCCGGCCGGCTCAGCTTCATGGACGTCGTCGACGCGCTCGACGCGATGAAGAAGCCGACCATCCTGGTCATCCAGCAGAAGTGGCCGCCCGAGCTGATGAACAAGGCGGGCCTCGCCGGCGAGATGATGGCGACCTCGATGCAGGCCGTCGGCTGTGTCGGCCTGTTGTCGAACGGCCCGTCGCGCGACGTCGACGCGATCCGCCGCATGAAGTTCCAGATGCTGCTGGGCGGCGTCACCGCCGGCCATGGCGAGATGGCGGTGCAATCGGTGAACGCGCCGGTGTCGGTCGGCGGCATGGACGTGGCGCCGGGTGAGCTGATCCACATGGACGAGAACGGCGCGGTCAAGTTCCCCGCCCAGCATGCCCGGGCGGTCCTGAAGAATGCCCAGGCGATGCTGGCCGACGAGGCCGACAAGCTCGAGAAGATGCGCAAGGCCAAGTCCGCGGCCGAGATCCGGGCGATCAACTCAGGCGGGACCTACGGCGCCAAGAAGGGATAGAGGCCCCCGATGACGGAGGTCGCCGCCCAATCACGGCCCGTCCGCTGGGGCCTGGCGGCCAAGCTGTTCGCGATCCTGCTGCTGCTGGGCGCGGTCGCGGTCATGATCACCGGGGTCCTGGGCTACATCCGGGCGCGCGAGGCGCTGGAGCGCGCGATCTTCGCCCAGCTCACCGCGGCGCGGGAGACCAAGGCACATCAGGTCGAGTCCTACTTCCGGACGGTGCGCAACGAGGTTCGCCTGCTCGCGGCCTCGAAGATGGTGGTCGACGCCACGCGCGGCTTCCGCGAGGCGGTCGACGAACTCGACGGCAAGGTGGTGCCGGCCGACGTGAAGCAGGCCGTGCACGGCTGGTACGACGCGCACTACATGCCGATGGTGCGCAAGCTGCTCGGCAAGGACGTGAGTGCGGATGAGTACCTGCCGATGACCTCGGCGCCGTACTTCCTGCAGGACCTCTACATCGTCAGGAATCCCCATCCCGAAGGACGGCGCGATCTGCTCGACAATCCGGGCGATGGCAGCGCGTACAGCAAGGTCCACGCGGTCTATCACCCGCTCATGCGGACGGCCGGCGCGACCCTGGGCTTCCAGGATTTCATGATCGTCGACCCGCGGTCCGGGCGGCTGATCTATACCGTCGACAAGGATCCGGATTTCGCGACGTCGCTGCGCGCCGGTCCCTATCGCCATTCCAACCTGGCGGCCGCGGCGGCGCGTTGCGCGACGTCCCCCGATCCGTCGGCCACCTGCCTCGAGGATTTCTCCGCCTATCTGCCGGCGGGCGGCGTACCCTCGGCCTTCATGGCGGCTCCGGTGATCGAACAGGGCGTGGTGACCGGAGTGCTGGTGGCCGAACTGGCCATCGAGGAGATCGATGCCATCGTCACCGGCGGCCGGCGCTGGCGCAACGAAGGCTTCGGAACCACCGGCGAGGCCTATCTGGTCGGCCCGGATTTCCTGGTGCGCTCGAGCGGCCGCAACTATTTCGAGAACGCCGAGCGCTATTTCTCCGAGCTCAAGGCGGGAGGCGCCTCCGACGAGGAGCTCGCCGCCATCAAGCGGTACGGCTCGCCGATCCTCCACCAGCATGCCGACACGTCCGCGACCCGGGCGGCGATCGGCGGTGTCGAGGGCGTGGGCGAGGTCGTCGGTTATCGCGGCGTGCCGACGCTCGCCTCGTGGGGGCCGATCCGCATTCCTGGCGTGAAGTGGGGCATCGTTGCCAAGATCGACGCCGACGAGGCCTTCGCGCCGGTCTATCGTCTGGAGCGCGATCTCCTGATCGTGGGCGCGATCGCCTTCTTCGTGGTGATCGTGACCGGTGCCTGGCTGTCGAGGTCGCTGCTCGGTCCGTTGCGGGAACTCACCGCGGGGGTGCGCCGCTTCGCTGCCGGCGACCACGACGCACACGTGGCCGTGCGGACGCGCGACGAAATCGGCCAGCTTTGTCTGGCCTTCAACGGCATGATCGACGACATCAACCAGAAGAACGTCGTCATCGAAACCAAGAACCGCGAGAACGAGGAACTCCTGCTGAACGTCCTGCCGGCCCCGATCGCCAATCGGCTACGCGGCGGCGAGCAGGGAATCGCCGATGGCTTCGCCGAGGTGACGGTCGCCTTCGCCGACCTCGTGGGGTTCACGGCCCTCTCGTCGGAAATGCCGCCGGCCGACGTCGTCACCCTGCTGAACGGCCTGTTCACCCGCTTCGACGTCGCCGCCAGCGAACTCGGGATCGAGAAGATCAAGACTGTGGGCGACGCCTACATGGCGGTCTGCGGCCTGCCGGTCCCCGTGCCGAACCATGCCGAACGAATGGTGCGTATGGCGATCCGCATGGTGCACATCACGCGCGAGCACGCGATGGAGCACGGCGTGTCGATGAAGCTGCGCGTCGGCATCAACAGCGGGCCTGTGGTGGCCGGCGTCATCGGCAAGAGCAAGTACATCTACGACCTGTGGGGCGACACGGTGAACCTGGCGAGCCGCATGGAATCGGGCGGCATCCCCGATTCGGTTCAGGTCACGCGGCCGGTCTACGAGAAGCTCAAGGACCAGTTCGTCTTCGAGGCGCGCGGCGAGATCGAGGTCAAGGGCAAGGGACACGTCGAAGCCTGGGTACTGAGGCTCTGACGCACACGCAGAAAGACTGACACTTGGGCGATCGCTATGCCCAAGCGAGCATAATGACTAGAGCATCGAGCGCTTAATCGGGCGCATAGCCTGCGTCCTTGAGGTAGTTCCAACACTCCTGTTCGGAGAATAGCGCGCAGATGTCTCCGATGGCTCTCCAGAGAGCGTCGATTGTCCTGGCGCCGATACGCCTCAGATGGGCCTTGAGTTGGAGAAGGCCATCTCGATCGGATTGAGATCGGGGCTGTAGGGCGGCAGGAAGAGGAACCAGGCTCCCCGCTGCTTGAGGATCGCCTTGGCCCTCGGGCTCTTGTGGCTGGGCAGGTTGTCGAGGATCACCACGTCGCCAGGCTGCAGGGTCGGTGCCAGCTGGGTCTCGACGTAGGTGTCGAAGATCTGACGGTTCATGGGTTGATCGATCACCCACGGCGCGACGAGGCCATCGCTGCGCAGGCCGGCGATGAAGGTCTGCGTGGCCCAGTGTCCGAACGGCGCCCCCGCCTTCAGGCGCGTCCCGCGGCGCGAG
>Ga0209066_10004621_pt1 | contig 14830 bp, 11 predicted proteins | sample All_14_2_FD_187198 | JGI IMG/M metagenome (GOLD analysis project Ga0209066, IMG submission 187198) | Freshwater microbial communities in response to fracking from Pennsylvania, USA - Allegheny Zone_MetaG_DW_15 (SPAdes) (version 2) ...
GCGCCCATGTCTCCATCGCGCCGACCACCTGGAACTTCTCGCCACGCGATGCCGCCGGTACGCCCGGCGCACTGGAGCAGGCGCTGGTCGGCTTGCCGGTGCCGGAAGCGGAAGATCCGCCGTTGCTCGTGCAGCATGTGGTGCGGTCTTTCGATCCCTGCATGGTCTGCACGGTGCATTGAATGAACGCGCCCGAATCCACCCGCGCCGGACGTGAGGTATCACCGCTGTCGACCAGTCTGAGCGAAGAGGAAGGTCGACTCGGCGAAGATGCCTGGATCGAAGTGATCCGCAAGATGGATGAGGTCTACAGCGACCTGCTGAAGTACGAGGTCGCGCTGGAAGAAAACAACGCCGCGCTGGAGGAGGCGCGACGCTTCGCCGAATCGGTGCTGTCGTCGATGTCGGACCTGCTGGTCGTCTGCGATCCCGACGGCGTGATCGAAGTGGTCAATCCGGCGCTGTTGCATCTGACCGGCAAGACCGAGGCCGAGCTGATCGGCAGCTCGCTGTTCGCCCTGTTTGCCGACGAGCCGACGCGCCAGCGCGCGCGCCAGACCTTTGCGCGCAAGTCATCGAAGGCATCGGATTGCGAGATGGAGCTGACCGCGGCCGATGGACAGGCCATCGCGGTGTCCTTCAACTGCACGCCGCGCCACAACCCGCAAGGCCAGTTGCTGGGTTCGGTGGTTACCGGTCGCCCGCTGGGCGAGCTGCGGCGTGCCTATCAGGCCTTGCACGACACCCATGAAAACCTGAAGCGCACGCAGCAGCAATTGCTGCATTCGGAAAAGATGGCTTCGCTGGGTCGGCTGGTGGCCGGTGTGGCGCACGAACTCAACAATCCGATCAGCTTCGTGCTGGGCAATGTGCATGCGCTGCGGCGTTACACCGAGCGACTGGGCAGCTACATCGCGCTGCTGCACGGCACGCCCTCATCGGCACAGCAAAGCGAACAGCGCGCCGCGCTGCGCATCGATCGCATCCTGGAAGACCTGCCTTCGTTGATCGATGGCACCGTCGAAGGCGCGGAGCGTACCCGTGACATCGTCGACAGCCTGAAGCGCTTCTCGGTGCTGGATCGCGACGAAGCCGCGCTGTTCAACCTCACCGAGGTGGTCGAGCGCGCGATCAACTGGATCACCAAGGCCTCACCCTCGCGATTCCGTGTGCAGGTCGATCTACCCGCCGAACTTTGGATCAACGGCGCCTCCGGGCAGATCCAGCAGGTCGTGATGAATCTGATCCAGAACGCCAGCGACGCGACGCTGGAGTCGCCCGATCCGTCGTTGCAGATCGATGCCGAATGCTCGCGCAGCACGGTCAGTCTGCGTTTTCGCGACAGCGGGCCGGGCATCGCGGCGGAGCATTTACCGCGCCTCTTCGAGCCCTTCTTCACCACCAAGCCGGTCGGTCGTGGCACAGGGCTGGGATTGGCGATCAGCTATGGGCTGGTCGAAAAACACGGCGGCATGCTGGAGGCGGGTAACGCACCCGAGGGCGGCGCACTGTTCACCCTGAAGTTGCCCTTGGCCGGAGACCGGACCGACTGAATCACCGCGCGCCGCTGAGGCGGCGGAACAGTCCACGTCGGGCCGCGCCCTCGGCAGGCAAGGCCTCGATGGTGGACTGGGCGGGCGCTTGCATCAGGGCGTCCATCGCGGCCAACGCGACCTCGCGCGCCTGGCTCATGTCGGCGAACTGCAACACCGGCGAAAACAGCGAACAACCCAGGTAGTCGCCCAGCCGCGTTTCACTGGCGGCAAGAAATTCGTAGCGGCCAGATGGAAGTTCCAGCACGCAGGGCGTACCGCTGGCGGGTGCGGGATCGGTGCGCGGTTCGCCCGGAAGGCAGAGGATGTTCATGAACCACGGCGTGATCAGGATGCCGATCCAGTACGTCTGCCAGCGTTGAAAGCCCACCGCTTCCACGCCCAGGCGCGGATTGAGGATCGGGATGTCGCGCATGCGCGTTGCGGCAATGTGCTGGAACGTCGATTCCAGCAGCGCGCCGGGGTGTTCGTACCGCACAACGCGGTCGCAAGAGCTGCCCGCCGCAGTCATGTCGGCGCGCCACCGGGATCGTCTTCCAGCACCATGAACTGCTCACGCGCGCCGTCGCAGTTGGGGCAGCGCCAATGCTCGGGCAGGGCATCAAACGCGGTGCCGGGCGGAATCTGCCAGACCGGATCGCCCTCGGCCGGATCGTAGACATGCCAGCAGATCTTGCATTCCAGCCGCGCATTGGCGGGCAGGCGTTCGGCCCTGCCCAGATAGGAACCTTCAAAACTGCTCATGCGGGGAAGCCTGCGTGCGGCGGCGGATCGTCGTCGGGAACGATATCAGCAGTCGATCCACTCCAGCACTTCGCGCAGACGCTCGGTGGTGTCCTGCAGATCCTCCGCGGCGGCCTGCGCCACCTCGGGCAGTGTGCTGACTTCCAGGGTGTTGAGAATCAGCGCGTCCTGCGAATTGAAATACTGCACCCACCAGACCCTTGCGATGCCGGTCGCGGTGACCCGGCAATTGCCGTAGCCGCGCGAAAGGAAGGTCACGCCACCGCGACCCAGGCGTGCGTCGAGCCAGCTTGCGTCCTCGGGGCTGAAGGGCAGCAGCGACAGGTTGATGACGTGCGGCTCGTTGCGTCGCGCGCGCACCTGCTCGTTGATCTCCGCCAGCAAGGCCACGGCATTGATGACGCCCGGACCGGCGTCGGCGGATTCGGGTGCATCCAGACCGCAGGCGGCGATGTCGCGCGCGACGGCAGGCACGTCACCGACTTCCACGTAGTCGTCGGTCGGCAGCCCCGCGGCATCGAAACCACGCAGTCGCCACACGCCCGCGAAGACGCTTTCCTGCGCCGATACGCGACCGGATTCCAGGCTGATCTGGGCGCTGACCTCGCCTTCGCCGAGCACTTGGTCAATCAAAAGGCGGTCGGCGGGCGCCAGCGTGGCCATGTCGAGACGAATCGCCGCCTGACCCGGCTGCCAGCGCGCGGCGGCATCCAGCAAACCGCCGAACCACGCCTTGAGTTGCTGGCGGTCGCGCAGCTCTTCGGGCTCGGGCAGCACCGGCGGGCGATAGGTGCGCATGTCCTTCGGCATCGGAAGGTAGTCGAGCGTGTCCTCCTCGGCCTGCGAGCCGGGACCGAGCAAACCGCTGAGAAGAGTGAGAGGAATCGTGGCAGTGCTCATGGCATGACCTCAATGACAGGCCGAAGCGGAAGGGGCGGCGCTGATGGCGATCGGGGGTCGGCGTACCGGGGCTTGCTGCAATTCCTGCAGGCGCTGCAGGTAGGTCGACCAATCCTGGATGCCGGAAATCGTGCCGACGTAGCCGCCCGCGCGCAGCACGACAAGGCTCGGCCAGCGATTGAAGCCATAGCGCGTCTGCATGCTGCGCTCCAGGCTGGGATCGACGACGGCGGCCTGGAACTCGCCGCGAAAGGCCTGGACCAGCTCGGGCAGGACCACCGCGATGTCCAGCGCCTCGGGGTATTGCGTGGGATCACCGGCGCACAGCAACAGGGTATTGAGCGTGTCGTCGCAGAATGCGCTCACGTTGTCCTCGGTGAGCAGCGGGTAGCCATGGTGCTGCGTCAGCCGTTGCAACAGGGGATGCGAATGGCTCATGGGGCGTGCTCTCTCAAATGGGCGGGCAGTTCGGGGACGCGGTCGATCAGATCGGCGAAGTGGCGTGACAGGTCGGAGTCGCCGGCCATCGCGGCCTGCAGCCCATCCAGTGCGGCATTGACCTGCCGCGCGTAGTCGGCATCGATGACTTCGCGGGCGGCATCGAGGAAGCACAGCAGCCAGGTGCCGGGTGCCTGCGGACCGACCAGCAGGAGATCGATCCGGCGCGGCCCGTCACGGGTTTCGCACAGGGCATGGAACGCGTTGCCGTGGATGACCTGCGCAGGAATGCCTAGACACATGGGCGATCAATCCTCCCGGTCTTCATGCCAGCGGCAGGAAGCGTTGATCGCCCAGACGGCAGGCAGCATCCGCGCTGGGGCGACCGGTTTCGTAGTGCGCCATGTCGAGGGTGTCCAGCGTGATGCGTTCGCGACCTGCCAGCGGTTGCTCGCGCCGCTGCGGATCGCTGCCCCATTCGAGCAAACGCTGCAGCGCGACCTGGATGGCATCGGGAACCACCGACTTGACGGTATCCGACAGACTGCCGCCGTAGTCCTCCAGCGTCTCCGGCTGCACGCCGATCAGGCAGATGCTGGTCGGCGACCAGCCGCGCAACAGCGCCACCGACAGCACTTCCTGAAAGCCGGTCTGATGCAGGCTCATTTTCTTCGCGCCCATGAAGCGCGGCACGTCTTCGTTCTCGACCACTTTCAGCGTACCGGGCGCGAGACCGTAGTCGACCGCGTCGAGGATCAGCAATCGCCGACAGCCTTCGACGTAGGGCAACAGATACAAACCCTGTGTGCCGCCATCCAGCAGTTGCGTACCCGCCGCGAAGCGCCATCCAGCGTGCAGTTGCTCCAGTGTGCGAATGCCGAAGCCTTCGTCCGACCAGAGCAGATTGCCGATGCCGAGCACCAGCGTGTCGCTGCGATGGTCGAGCGCGAAATCGTCCTCGCCGAAGGTCTGGCGGGCCATCACGGACGATCATCCTTGAACAGGCGCCAGCCCGAGATCATGGTCGAGATCAGGCTTTGCCGCGACATGATGTCCTCGCGCAGCGCCGCGTAGACGTGCAGCAGGATGAACAGCAGCATCGCCCACATACCGAGGTGATGCCAGGTATGCACGTCCTGACTCGACCCGAACAGCGGAATCACCCAGGATGTGAACCAGGCATGCGCCCAACTGCCTTCCTGCGCGCCTTCGCCGTACAGCGCGAAGCCGGTGACGATCATGAACAGCGTGGTCGACAGGAACATCGTGAACATCGCGAGCTGGGCCAGCGGATTGTGGCCGACGTATTTCTTCGGGTCGCGTTCCAGAAACAGATACCAGCGCAGTTCGAACATCACCTCGCGCCACCACTGCCGATTGAACAGCGGCAGCGTGAACATCTGACGGGAATGCTTGTTGCCGACGAAGGCCCAGTAGATGCGCCCGAGCAAGCCGATCAGCAGCACATAGCCCGATGCGAAGTGGGCGAAACGGATGTAGCCCATCAGGAAGTGTTCACTGGCTTCGCCGGGCAGACTGGGCAAGGGACTGGCGATGAACCAGCCACTGACCGCCAGCACCGTGATGGCGAGTGCGTTGATCCAGTGCCAGAGCCGCACCGGCACCTCGTACACATAGATGGCTTTGACAGATCGGCCGTGTGCGGCGGCCTCCTGCATGTCCTGATTCGAGAGCATGAATGTCTCCTCAAGGCTCACGCGGTCTGCGCGCAGACCGGCGTGAGCGACCAACCGATACCGAACGCATCCGATGGCAACGCGCCATCGGATGCCATGTCGTCAGCGCACCCGAACCCGCGACATTTCCTGTCCGTCCGGTGACATCACATGCGTCGAACAGGCCAGGCAAGGATCGAAGCTGTGCAAGGTGCGCAGGATTTCCAGCGGCTGATCGGCCACCGCGACCGGCGTGTTCATCAGGCTGGCTTCGAACGCACCGATCTGTCCCTTGGAGTCACGCGGACTGCCGTTCCAGGTGGTTGGCACCACGCACTGATAGTTGTCGATGCGCGTGTCCTTGATGCGAATCCAGTGGCCCAGTGCGCCGCGCGGGGCTTCGGTGAAACCGACGCCTTTCGCTTCCTTCGGCCAGGTCGACGGGTCCCACTTTTCGATGTTCGCGGTCGAGGAATCACCAGCCTTGAGATTGGCGACCAGTTTGTCCTGGAAGTAACGCATCTTGTGCGCCGCCCACGAGGCCTCAAGACCGCGCGCCGCGGTGCGTCCCAAGGTCGAGAACAGCGCCGTCAGTGGCACGCCCAAGGTGCGCAGCACCATGTCAACCGGTTCCTTGAACTCCGGCTTGTTCTGCACGTAACCGATCACGTAACGCGACAGCGGACCGACTTCCATCGCGTGGCCTTTCCAGCGCGGCGCCTTGATCCACGAATACTTGCCGCCTTCGTCGATCTGCTCGATCCGCGTCGAGGTGCCCTTGGCGTTCTTGCCAAGCTCGTAATGCGGCTCGGTGACGCCTTCCCAGGGATGCAAACCCTTGCCGGGCTGGTCGTACTTGAACCACGAGTGGTCGACGAATTCCTGCACCTGCTCGGGGTCACGCAGATCGACCTCGTGCACGGTGGACAGATCGCCATTGATGATCGCGCCGCGCGGCAGCAGCAGGTTGGATGCCGAGTAGTCGTTGGCGCGATCCGGGATGTCGCCGTAGGACAGGATGCTCTGCGAGGACAGCCCGCCGCCGTAGTTCCAGTCCTTGTAGAACGAGGCAATCGCCAGCAGGTCGGGGATGTAGACGTTGTCGATGAAGTCGATGCTGCGGTCGATGATGCTGGAGATCAGGTTCAGCCGCTCCATGTTGATCGCGCCGACCGCGCCGGTGTCGTGCACGTTGATCGCACAGGGCACACCGCCGACCAGCCAGTTCGGGTGCGGGTTCTTGCCGCCGTAGATGGTGTGGATCTTGACGATCTCCTTCTGGAAATCGAGCGCTTCCAGATAGTGCGTCACTGCCATCAGATTGGCTTCGGGCGGCAGCTTGTAGGCCGGATTGCCCCAGTAGCCATTCATGAACGGGCCGAGCTGTCCCGATTCGACGAATTTCTTCAGTCGATTCTGGATGTCGCGGAAATAGCCCGGCGAGGACAGCGGCCACGAGGAAATGCTCTGCGCCAGTTCCGAGGTCTTCTTGGGATCGGCGCTGAGCGCGCTGACCACATCGACCCAGTCGAGCGCATGCAGGTGGTAGAAGTGCACCAGATGATCGTGCACCTGCAGACACAACTGCATGATGTTGCGAATGCTGTTGGCGTTCTCGGGAATCTGGATGCCCAGCGCGTCTTCCACCGCGCGCACCGAGGTCAGTGCGTGCGTGCCGGTGCAGACACCGCAGATCCGCTCGGTAAACGCCCACGCGTCACGCGGATCGCGACCCTTGAGGATGACTTCCAGACCGCGCCACATGGTGCCGGTGGACACCGCGTTGCGGATCACGTTGTTCTCGTCGAGATTGACCTCGACGCGCATGTGGCCTTCGATGCGGGTGACCGGATCGACGACCACGCGTTTGCCGGAATCGTCGAGCTTGAACCCCTGGGTTTCGTACGCACTCATGATCGGTCCTCAGCTCTCTTGGTTCTTGCTCGTGAGTTGTTTGATCGCACTGACCGCCGCGTGGGCGGCGACCGCTGCGCCGACCACGCCGACCACCGCGCCGCCAACCTGGTCGGCATTGCTTTCGACGCCGAACTGGTTGATGTCGGTGACCCGGTCGTAGAACGAGCCCTTGTCCCAGAAGCCGTCTTCCGAACAGCCGATGCAGCCGTGACCGGACTGGATCGGGAAGGACACACCGCCGTTCCAGCGCACCGTCGAGCAGGCGTTGTAGGTGGTTGGGCCCTTGCAGCCCAGCTTGTAGAGGCAATAGCCCTTGCGTGCGCCTTCGTCATCCCAGGCTTCGGCAAACTGGCCCGCGTCGAAGTGCGGACGGCGATAGCATTTGTCGTGGATGCGCTGGCCGTAGAACATTTTCGGACGGCCCTGACGATCCAGTTCGGGAATGCGGTCGAAGGTCAGCATGTAGGTGATGACGCCGGTCATCACTTCGGCAATCGGCGGACAGCCCGGCACCTTGATGATCGGTTTGTCGGTGATCACCTTGTGCACCGGCGTGGCCTGGGTGGGATTGGGCTTGGCGGCCTGCACGCAGCCCCAGGACGCGCACGAACCCCACGAGATGATCGCCTTGCAGTCCTTGGCGACATGCCGCAACTGGTCGAGGAAGGGACGGCCACCGATGATGCAGGACATGCCTTCCTGATTCAGCGGCGGATTGCCTTCGACGGCGAGGATGTAGTTGCCCTTGTACTTGGTCATCACTTCTTCAAGGATGGCCTCGGCCTGATGTCCGGCCGCCGTCATGATGGTGTCGTCGTAGTCGAGCGAGATCATCGACAGCACCGCGTCCTTGGCCAGCGGATGGCCGGAACGGATGAAGGACTCGGAACAGCAGGTGCATTCCAGTCCGTGCAGCCACAACACCGGCGTACGCGGTTTGGTTTCCATCGCATGCGCGATCTTCGGCACGAACGAGGGACCGAGACCGAGCGAAGCGGCGGTCAGGCTGCAATACTTCAGAAAGCTGCGCCGGGTGATCCCCTGCCGTCGCATGACCTCGTAAAAGGTTTCCACCATGGCCACGGTCTCCTCCTCCTGGTTCTGTGGTCGTCACTGGCCCGCATCGCGCGGGCTGCCGACGACCTAAACAAGAGGCGTGCCAAGCTTTTGTGGAGCACAAAAATAAAATTAAATCAGGGCTTTATGAATTTGTCTGACAAATTTCCCGGCATTAAATGGATATCTATATTGCGTTTTCGTGTTAATTGATTTTCGTGTGAGCATTTTGTCGGCGCGCCGTTCTCAGCCCCTGAGACGCGGTGCTGCTGAACTTCCGCCGCCGATTGTCGCGGCACATGAGGAACTCGTCCGTGCGGAATGACACCTCCCTCACTTCCGGCCTGGTGCTGTTCCGCGCCAGCCGGATCGAAGCGCTGTTGCAGCCGTTGCTGGCGCTGCTGGATGCCGGTACACCGGATGCCGTACTGGCTCCGCAGACGATCATTGCGGCCCACCCCGGTGTACGACAGTGGCTGCAGATGGCGCTCGCCGAAAAGCGCGGACCGGCGGGCGTGGTGGCCAATGTCGACATCGTTCTGCCCGCCAGCTGGATCGAACAACGGCAGCGTGCGTGCTTGCCGACAGCTCTCGCTGCGGCGTCGACGGCCTATGCCACCGAATCGCTGCGCTGGGTGTTGTTCGATCTGCTGCAGGCGTCGAGCGACCCCGCGTGGCAGCAGTATCTGCAGGGCGACGAAGGTGGATTGCGGCGCTATCAACTGGCCGAGCATCTGGCGCAGCGATTGGCGCAGTTCCGGGTCTATCGACCGGACTGGTTGCAGCACTGGTCCGAAGGGAGCTCGGCGGTCGCGGGCGATGCCGCCGTCGCGGCGTTGTGGCAGGCCGCGCGGGCGCGCGTCGGTCAGCCTTTGCGGAGCGAACTCTGGGCTGCGTTGCGCAAGGCACTGCGGCGGGAACCGGCAACAACCGAACCATTGCATGTGTTCGGCTTGACCCATTTGCCGCCCATGGACTGGCAGGTGCTGCTGACGGTGGCGGAAACACGACCGGTGGTGCTCTATGTGCCGGACCCGTGTCGCGAGTACTGGGGTGGTCTGCAAAGTCCGCGTGCACACTGGCAGGAATTGCTGCAAAGCGCGCTGCAGAGCGGTCTGACCCCGGAACCCGAGGAGACCGGGCATCCCTTGCTGGCGCGCTGGGGCCGCATCGGCCAACACTTTCTCTGCCAGGTGGAGGCCAGTGAGCTGAAGGTCGACGAGCGCCACTGGGAAGACATTGATCCTCCCGACGAGCCGCAGGCATTGTTGCCTCGCCTGCAGGAGAGCATTCGGCGTCATCAGACCGATCTGCTGCGGCAGCCGCTGCGTCGCCCGCCGGAGGACGCCGACCCGGATGCGGCGATCGATCCGCGCGTGCAGGCGTGGCGCGACGCGATGGGCGATGCCTCGCTGCGCATTCATTCCTGCCATACCCGCTTGCGCGAGCTGGAAGTCCTGCGCGATGCCTTGCTCGACGCGCGCGTCGCCGATCCCAAGTTGGAACCGGCCGACATCGTGGTGATGGCACCCGACATCGGCGCCTATGCGGCGCTGTTTCCGGCGGTGTTCGGCGAGCCGGGTCGCAGTCAGAGTGCCTTGCCATGGCAGTTTGCCGATCTCAGTCCGCAGGCCCGGCATCCGACCTGGCAGGCGCTGAGTCAATGGCTGGCGATGGCACGCAGTCGCTGCCATGCCAGCGAGCTGCTGGACTGGTGGTCCTTGCCGCCGGTGCGACGGCGCTCCGAACTGGACGAGGCCGACATCGACGCCTGCCGCGACGTGCTGGAACAGGCGCGCGTGATCTGGGGCCTGAATGCCGAAGCAAAGCGCCGTGCCGGTGCACCCGCGCAGGCCGTGCACAGCCACGCCTGGGGACTGGATCGCGCCTTGGCCGCGTATGTGTTGGGCGAGGCCGACGCGGACGATCCGCCCGACGTCGCGTTGGCCGACAGCGGCGCGGTGGTGCCCTTGCGGGGCATCGATCCCGGTTTCGCGCTGGTGCTCGGGCAGTGGGATGCGCTGCTCTGTGCATTGGACGACTGGCAAGTCTTCGCGATGCAGTCGCATCCGCTGAGTGCCTGGGTCGGTCGCCTTCTGCAGACGCTGGACGATCATCTGCAGGCCGATCCGACCGATGCGGAGGACGCGCACGTATTCGAAGCGCTGCGCGCCCGCATCGGCACGCTGCGCAGTGACGCGCAGGCGGTTGGTTGCGATCCCGTGTTGGGTCTGGATGCGATCACCGAGCTGGTCGAACAGGCGATGCAGGCTGCTCCGCCCGGACAACGCTTCCTGCGCGGTGGCATGACGGTGTGCGGCATGGTGCCGCAGCGTGCCGTGCCGTTTAAGGTCATTGCGGTACTTGGTCTCGACGAGGGTGCCTTTCCGCGTCAGGTGAGTGGCGGGCATCTGGATCTGATGGCCGAACATCCGCGCTTGGGCGACCGCGATGTGCGCAGTGACGACCGCTGGCTGTTCCTGCAAACCCTGATGTCGGCGCGCCAGCGTCTGCATCTCAGTTACGTAGGGCAGAACGTGCGCGATGGCAAGCCGCGTAATCCGGCCGAACCGGTTGCTGACTTGCTCGACGTGCTGGAGCGCGAGGCCGGGCTGGCGCCCACCGACGGGCAGGGTCCGTGGTGGGTGGCGCACCCGCTGCAAGCCTTCGATCCGGCGTACTACGCGGCGAGCGATCCACGCCTGTTCAGCTTTCGACCGCCGCTGGCCCTGCCACCGGCGACCCGACAAATCAGACCGTTCTTTGCTGTCCCGGCAAGCGGCGCGTCGCCCACCGCCAGCGCCACGCCTACACGGCTGCGCATCGAAGCCGTACAGCGCTACTTCCGGCGACCTGCCGAGACCGTGTTGAATGAGCAACTCAGTCTGGACGCGCTGCAGTCCGATGCCCTGCCACGACTGGAGCCGATGCAGGATCGCTTGAGTGGCTTGGAAAGCGTGGCACGCGAGCTGTTTTTGCAGGCCGCGCGTGAGCCGACGGCGGTGCTGCCCGAGCACACGCCGCCCGCCTTGCGTCTGGCCGGACGTCTGCCGTTGGGACGTGCGGGCGAAGCCGCCTGGCAGCGCGAGCGTTTCGCCATCGAGGCCTTGCGCGACATCGCGCGAGTGCATCCCTTGTTTGCCCATGGCTTGCCGGACCCGCGTTTCGTCGCGCTGGATTTCGCCTGCGACGCGTGGCATCTGCAGGGCGACATCGGCCCGGTGTATCGCTGCGACGAGACCGACTGGCTGTTGATCGTCGTCGTCCCCAAGGTCAAGCAGACGGGCGGCGTGCTGGCCATCGAGCGCGGCGCGCGTAGCGCGCACTTCGGTCAGCGCGTGCCGGTCTTCCTGCAGTGGGTGCTGCAACAACTGCAGGCGCCGCTGCAGCCGATTCGCGTCTGTCTGCTGCAGCAGGATGCGGATGAGGAGTGGACGAGTCGTCTCGACGCCTTCAATCAGGCCTGGGTGAAGGCGTGGCAGCAACAGGACACTGCGCGCATCGGCGCGTTGCGCAGCGACCTGTTGGCTCGCCTCGATGGTCTGTTGCGGCTCTACACCGAGGCGCAGCAGGGACGGCGCTGGTACTTCCCGCGCACCAGTTGGCAGGCGGCTCAGGACCCGGAAGGCAAATGGGACAAGCAATGGGACGGCGAGATGGGTGAGCGCCATACGGATGGCGGCTACGCCGCACTGTGGAGTCGCGATGTCGAGCTGCGCGGGGCACCAGCCGAGTCCCAGGCACTGATCGACCTCGCACTCGATCTCGCGCACTGGCTCAGGCCCGATCCCGATGACTTGCCCGTGGGCGAGAAGGCGGTGACGCGATGAGCGCTGTCGATACGCAACTCGGCGCGCCGCCGGACGACTGGCGTGGGCTGCCTTTGCAGGCCGGTGGACGCAGTTTGATCGAGGCCAGCGCTGGCACCGGCAAGACCTGGACGATGGCGGCGCTCTACCTGCGCCTGTTGCTGGAGCAGGCGCTCACGCCGCGCCAGATGCTGGTCGCCACCTTCACCGATGCGGCCGCCAGTGAATTGCGCGAGCGCATCCGCCAGCGCGTGCTGCAGGCCGAATACCATGCTCGTTGTGGGGCCGTCGATGGCGCGGACGACAGCGTGCTGCAATGGTTGGATCAGCGCTGGCAGGACGCCGCGCAGCGCCAACAGGACGTGTTGCGCCTGCGGCTGGCGCGTGCCGAGCTGGACCTCGCCCCGATGAGCACCTTGCACGGCGTCTGCGCCCGCATCCTGCGCGAACACCCGTTCGAGACCGGACGCCGCCTGTCGGGCGCCGAACTGATCGATGAAGGCGAGTTGCTCGACGAACTCATCGATGATTGCTGGCGCGAACTGCTGCAGCGGGAGACACCGCTCGCCGCCCACGAGCAGTGGCTGTATCAACGCGGTCGCGACGCGCTGTGCCGCGTCAGTCGGGTTCTGCTGCGCCCGGATGTCGAGCCGCTGGCGACACGCGAGGAACCGGCGCGGCCACGTCTGCTGGCAAGCGTCGATGGTCTGGCGACCCTGCAGGCCTGCCTCGATGAGCCGGGTCTGTTCAAGGCTAGGTCGACGCTGGCGCGCGCCTTGCCGCGGCTGATCGAACTGCTGGCGCGCGAGGGCGGCTTGGTCCTGCTGACCGATGACGAGGCCGAGAATCTGCAGAAGCCGCTGTCGGGCCAGATCACCAAGGCCTTTGAGCAGGATGCGCGCGTTGCCGCGCTGCAGACCGTGTTGGACTGGCTGGCAGCGTGGCGGGAATGGCAGGCGCAGGATGCGCTGCGGCGCTGGATCGACGACCTGCGCGAACGTCGCCGCGTGGCGATGGAGACGCGTCATGTGCTGAGTTTCGATGCGCAGTTGCAGGTCGTGCATGCGGCCTTGCATGCGCCCGGCAGTGCCTTGCCCGATCTGCTTTTCCAGCGCTGGCCGGTGGCGATGGTGGACGAGTTCCAGGATACCGACGGCCTGCAGTACGGCATTCTGGACCGGCTCTATCGCGCGGCAGACGGCGCGTTGCGCGGACGTCTGGTGATGATCGGCGATCCGAAACAGGCGATCTATCGTTTTCGTGGCGGCGATGTGCACACCTATCTGCGCGCGGCCAGCACGGCCAGCGCCGACGCCCGCCTGCATCTCGAAGTCAATCGACGCTCCACCGCGGCCTATGTCGAAGCCTGCAATCAGTGGTATGCGGCCTGCGGCCTGACGTTGAGTCGCGACGCCGACCATGCAATCCGCTACCGTCCGGTGCGCGCGGCGGCGGGCGACGAGGACAGCACAGTCAGGCCCGCTCTGCACGTACATGTCTGGTCTGAGCCCGAGCCCAACCAGGACAGTCGCGTGAGCCACGCGTTGCGCGCTTGCGCGCGTCACATCGTCGCCTTGTTGAGCGATGCGGCGCAAAAGATCGAACCGGGTGACATCGCCGTGTTGTTGCCGCAGAACAGTCATATCGAGCAATTGCGTGCGCAGTTGATCGAACGCGGTGTGCCCTGTGTCGGCGCGGGTCGGCAGAGTGTGTTCCAGAGTGAATGGGCGAGTGAGCTGCAGCTTCTGCTGCATGCCCTGCATCACCCGCGTGATCGCCGCGCGCGTGCCGCCGCGCTGGCCACACGGTTGCTGGGCTACGACTGGTCCGCGCTGCGCGCCTTGGCAGAACAGCAAGACCGTCAGGTCGAGCTGGAACAGCGCTTCGCGCACTGGCGACAGTTGTGGCGTCAGCGCGGTGTGCTGGCGCTGGTTGATGCGGTTCTGCGCGAGTGCGTGGCGCAACTGGGTTCGGTGGCGCAGGCCGAGCGCGCCGCCACCGACCTGCGCCAGTTGGGTGAGCTGTTGCAGCAGTTCAGCGAACGGACGCCGGGCGAGACGCAATTGCTGCAATGGTTGGACGCGCAGCGCAGCGGCGAGGCGGGCAGCGAACCGGAAGCCGCCGACGAGCATGGTTTGCGGCTTGAGTCTGACGCTCGCCGGGTCCGTCTGATGACCCTGCACACCAGCAAGGGCTTGGAATTTACGGTCGTGCTGCTGCCGCTGATGTGGGCGCACCGGCAGCGTTCCGAAAAGCTGGCGCTGTGGCATGCCGAGGGTCGCGAGCGCCTGCAGGTCGGCTGGGATGAGGCGGCGCTGGATTGCGCTGCGCAGGAAGCGCAGGACGAGCGCTTTCGCGTGCTCTACGTCGCCCTGACCCGTGCGCGCATCGCTTGCCATGTCTACGCAATGCCGCCGGATCGCCGCAAGGACGGGCGCTCCACCCAGCCGGAAACCGATCCGCATCGCTCCGCCTGGGATGCCAGCCTGGACGCCGCGCTGACCCGTGCCAGCAGCGTGCATGTCGGGACCGCGCCCTGGATCGCCCTGCAGCATCTCTGTCCAGCCGTGGGCATCCACAGCGATGACTGGGCCTGGCCAGAAGCCAGTCTGCCGCCGCCACAGGCAAGCCGCGACGTTCGGCCACAGCGCGTCGAGCCGCTGCCCGTGCCAGCGCGCCGGGTCTGGAGTTTTTCGCGGCTGCATCAGGGCGAACAGACGGCCGATGTGGAGGCGCC
>Ga0209066_10004624_pt1 | contig 14827 bp, 16 predicted proteins | sample All_14_2_FD_187198 | JGI IMG/M metagenome (GOLD analysis project Ga0209066, IMG submission 187198) | Freshwater microbial communities in response to fracking from Pennsylvania, USA - Allegheny Zone_MetaG_DW_15 (SPAdes) (version 2) ...
GCCCGACGGCTCCCGCGTGAACGTCATCTCCTCGCCCCTGGCGCTGGACGGGCCGACGCTCACGATCCGGAAGTTCAAGAAGGACAAGCTCACCATGCGCAACCTGGTGGAGTTCAACTCCATCAGCCCGGAAGGGGCGCGCGTGCTGGGCGTCATCGGCGCCTGCCGATGCAACGTGATCATCTCCGGCGGCACCGGCTCGGGCAAGACGACGCTGCTCAACACCATGACCGCCTTCATCGATCCCGCCGAGCGGGTCATCACCTGCGAGGACGCGGCCGAGCTGCAGCTGCAGCAGCCGCACGTGGTGCGCCTGGAGACGCGTCCGCCCAACCTGGAGGGCCAGGGCCAGATCACCATGCGCGACCTGGTGAAGAACTGCCTGCGGATGCGCCCCGAGCGGATCATCGTCGGCGAAGTCCGCGGTCCGGAGGCCTTCGACCTGTTGCAGGCCATGAACACGGGCCACGACGGCTCGATGGGCACGCTGCACGCCAACAGCCCGCGCGAAGCCATCAGCCGGATGGAGTCGATGATCACCATGGGCGGCTACGGCCTGCCCTCCAAGACCATCCGCGAGATGATCGTCGGCTCGGTGGACGTGATCATTCAGGCCGCCCGCCTGCGCGACGGCTCGCGCCGCATCACCCACGTGACCGAGGTGGTCGGCCTGGAGGGCGACGTGATCATCACCCAGGATCTCTTCGTCTATGAGATCACGGGCGAGGACGCCGACGGCCGGGTGCTCGGGCGGCACCGCTCCACCGGGATCGCCCGGCCCAGGTTCTGGGACCGTGCGCGGTACTACGGCCTGGAGCGCGAGCTGGCCGAAGCGCTCGACGCCGCGGAATAGCCGATGAGCCCGACGCTCCTCACCCTGCTGGTCGCCGCCCTGGGCTTCGTCGCCGTGGCCGGCTTCGGCTTCGTGCTGGTGGGCGGCAATCCTTCGCAGGGCCGCACGCTGAAGCGCGCCCAGGCCGTGGTCGGCCGCGCCGAAGCGCGCGAGGTCAAGGGCCGCCGCGGCGCCTCGACGGCGCAGGAGCAGCGCCGCAAGCAGATTCTGAAGACGCTGCGCGAGGAAGAGCGCAAGTCCAAGAAGGCCCGCTTCAACATCGCCGCACGGATGCAGCAGGCCGGTCTCGGCGAGAACGTGCGGGTGTTCTGGATCGTCAGCGCCGTGCTGGCGGCGGCGGTCCTGCTCATCATGCTGGTGCTCGGCCAGCCGGTGCTGCTGGCCTTTGGCCTATCGTTCGCCGCGGGCCTGGGACTGCCGCGCTGGATCGTCGGCTTCCTGGCCAACCGTCGGACGAAGAAGTTCACCGAGGCCTTTCCCGACGCGCTGGACATCATCACCCGCGGCATCAAGTCCGGCCTGCCCGTGCACGACAGCCTGCGGGTGATCGGCCAGGAGGCTTCCGAGCCGCTGGCCGGCGAGTTCAAGCGCATGACCGAGAACATCGCCATGGGCGTGGCCATCGACCAGGCGCTCGACGGGATGTTCGAGCGGATGCCGACGGCGGAGGTGCGCTTCTTCGGCATCGTGCTGGCGATCCAGTCCAAGACCGGGGGCAACCTGGCCGAGGCGCTGGGCAACCTGTCGGCCGTGATCCGGGCGCGCAAGCTGATGCGCGAGAAGATCAAGGCCCTGTCCGGCGAAGCGGTGGCCTCGGCCTTCATCATCGGCTCGCTTCCGCCGGGCGTGGTGACGCTGATCAGCATGACGAGCCCCGACTACATGATGCCGATGTTCACCGACCCGCGCGGCAAGCTGATGCTGATGGTCGGCGGCGTATGGATGAGCCTCGGCATCTTCGTCATGCGCCGCATGATCAACTTCAAGATCTAGGGCCCGCGCATGGATCCGGTCGCCTTCATCGAGAATCCCGACAACCTGCTCGCGATGTTCGTCGCCATCGTCTGCTTCGCCACGGTGGTCTCCATCGCCATGCCGATGCTGAGCCGCTCGACGCTGGAGTCGCGCCTGAAGTCGGTGTCGACGCGGCGCGAGGAGCTGCGGCGCAGGTCGCGCGAGGCGCTGGCCACCAAGAGCCAGGGTTCGCTCCGCCAGACCGACGAGGGCGTCTACAAGAACATCGTCGAGCGGCTCGACCTGTCGCGCCTGCTCGAGGACCCGAACGTCGTGGAGAAGCTGGCCCAGGCGGGCTTCCGAGGGCCGCGGCCGGTGACGACCTTCTACTTCTTCCGCTTCGTCTCGCCCTTCCTGTTCGCCGCGGCGATCGGCTTCTACCTGTTCGTCGTCAACGACTTCGGCTGGCCGACGATCACCCGGATCACCGCCACCGTCGCGGGCCTGACGCTCGGCTACTACGCCCCCAACCTGTACATCTCCAACGTCGCCCAGAAGCGACGCGAGTCGATCGTCAGCGCCTTTCCCGACGCGCTCGACCTTCTGCTGATCTGCGTGGAGTCCGGCATGTCGGTGGAGGCCGCGATCCAGAAGGTCAGCCAGGAAATTGGCGGCACCTCGATCGAGCTGGCCGAGGAACTGACCTTGCTCACCGCCGAGCTGTCCTACCTGCCCGACCGCCGGCAAGCCTACGAGGGCATGTCGCGACGCACCAATCATCCCGGGATCAAGTCGGTTATGACCGCCATGATCCAGGCCGAGCGCTACGGCACGCCTCTCGGCGCGGCATTGCGGGTGATGGCCAAGGAGAACCGCGAGATGCGCCTGTCGGCGGCCGAGAAGAAGGCCGCTCAGCTTCCCGCCAAGCTGACCGTGCCGATGATCGTGTTCTTCCTGCCGGTGCTGTTCGTCGTGATCCTGGGTCCGGCCATCCTCAAGGTCACCGACACCGCGGGCCTGCCCTCCTAGCCGAGGGGTGGGCGGGGCGGCCTACGGCGCCTCGCGCATCGACTGCCAGGACCGCTCGTTCCCCGGCGTGGCTGCGGCGCGCAGGTAGGCCATGTTGTTGGCCACCATCGACGGCGGCAGATCCTTGCGGGCGAGCGCCTCGGCCTCGTCCAGGCGGCCTTGCAGGCCCAGCATCAGGGCGAGGTTCTGGCGGACCTGGATCGGCGCGTTCGGTCGCGCCGCGGCCGTTCGAAGGAGCCGCTCCGCCTCGGCGGGATCGCCGTGGCCGGCAAGGAACATGGCCAGGTTGCAGAGGGCGGCGGGGTTGTCGGGCGCGAGCGCCACGGCCTGGCGGTGGGCGGCCAGCGCCTCGTCCGGCCGCTCGGCCTGCTCGTAGGCGACGGCCAGGAGGGAGACCGGACGCCAGTCGCGGGGCGCGAGAGCCTGGGCGCGCCTGGCCGGATCGATGGCGTAGAAGCCCTGGGCGGCGCCGATCCGGGCGCGGGCGAGCTCGAGCAGGGCGTCGACCGCGTCCGGATTCACCGACAGGACGCGTTCGGCCGCGGTGGCGGCTTCCTGGTGCTTGCCCATGGCGCGCAGGGCCTGGGACAGGCCGACGCCGGCCGCCACGTCGCCGGGGGCGATCTCGGCCTCGCGCGCCCAGAAGGCCGCCCGCGCCAGTGGGTCGAGCCGCTGGACGACGGCCCGTTGCTCAGCGGTGGCGGGAGCGCGCGGAACGGCGGCGGCCGAAGCCGTCGCGCCGCTTGTCGACGCAGCGGCCGCCGGGGCGGGCGCCGGCTCGGAGGCCTTGGCCTTGGCGCGGCCCGGCCAGGCCTGGGCCGGCTGGCCGGCGGCGAGCACCAGGGCGAGGGCGGTTGCGGCGAGCGCCGACATGCGACACATGGGATTGCGGGCTCCTGCTGTACGTCGCGCAGCATCGGCCTGCCGCTTAAAGGAAGCGTTAAGCATAAACCGTCCACGGGCCCGCCATGTCAGAAGTCCTCGTCACCGCCGCCGACCGGGCCGCGCCGATCCACGCGATCCTGGAGGGCGAGGTCGCCGCTGCGCTCGACGCCGCCCCGCCGATCGCCCGCGCGCTCGCCACGGTGGGAGAGTTCAAGGCCAAGGCGGGACAGGCCCTGGTGGTGCCGGACGCGGACGGAGGGGTCGAGCGGGTGCTGTTCGGGCTGGGATCGGCCGACGGCCTCGACGCCATGGCCTTCCGCGCTCTGCCCACGAAGCTGCCGGGGGGCGACTACCGGATCGTCCAGTCGCCGCAAGGCCTCGACGCCCAGCTCGTCGCGCTGGCCTTCGCCCTGGGAAGCTACCGCTTCGACCGCTACAAGAAAAAGCCCGCCGAACGGGCCCGCCTGGTGGTCGACGCGGGCCACGCTGAGGCGGTGCGTCACCAGGCCCATGCCTGCGCCCTGGCCCGCGACATGGTCAACACTCCGGCCAACGACATGGGGCCGCTGCAGATCGAGACCATCGCCCGCGAAATCGCCGAACAGTTCAAGGCCCGCATCACGGTGATCGTCGGCGAGGGGCTGCTGGAAGCGAACTATCCCGCCGTCCACGCCGTGGGCCGCGCGGCGGTGACCGAGCGCGCGCCGCGGATGATCGAAATCGACTGGGGCAAGGCCAAGGACCCGCTGATCGCTCTGGTCGGCAAGGGCGTGGTGTTCGACACCGGCGGCCTCGACATCAAGCCCTCCTCCGGCATGCGGCTGATGAAGAAGGACATGGGCGGAGCGGCCCACGTCCTGGCCCTGGCGCGGATGATCATGGCCGCCCGGCTGCCGGTGCGGCTGGCGGTGCTGGTCCCGGTGGTCGAGAACGCCATCGCCGGGGACGCCATGCGCCCGGGCGACGTGCTGGCCTCGCGCAAGGGCCTCAGCATCGAGGTGGGCAACACCGACGCGGAGGGCCGCCTCATCCTGGCCGACGCCCTGGCCCGCGCCGCCGAGATGGACCCGGCGCTGACCATCGACATGGCGACCCTGACCGGCGCCGCACGCGCCGCGCTGGGGCCGCAGCTGCCGCCGTTCTACACCGACGATGACGAACTGGCCGCCCAGGTCGAGGCCGCCGCGCGGGCGGTGTGCGACCCGCTGTGGCGAATGCCGCTGTGGAAGGGCTATGTCGACGCGCTGGACAGCGATGTCGCCGACCTGAAGAACGACCCGGACGGCTGGGCCCAGGCGGGCTCGGTCACCGCGGCCCTCTTCCTCCAGCGGTTCGCGCCGGCGGGGCCCTGGATCCACTTCGACATCATGTCCTGGAATCCGCGCGGCCGGCCGGGCTGGCCGCACGGCGCGGAAGTGCAGGGCGCGCGCGCGCTCTTCCGGATGATCCAGGACCGCTTCGCGTGACGTTCGACCCCCGAGTCACCCTGGCCCGGGCGGACCTCGCGGCGCGGGCGCTCGAGGGGCTCGTCCCGGCGAAGGCCTATGCCGACACCGAGGCGAGGGTCGCCACGGCCGCCGCCGCACCGCTGCGCCGGAGCCCGGACCCGGCCGGCGAACAGCTCGACCAGCTGCTGTTCGGGGAGCTGTTCGACGTGCTCGAGGTCCAGAACGGGTTCGCCTGGGGGCAGGCCAGGCGAGACGGCTATGTGGGCTTCGTCGAGACCGCCGCGCTCGCGCCGGCGGGGGCCGCGCCGACGCACCGGGTGCGGGCGATCCGCACCTACGCCTTCGCCGAACCAAGCATCAAGTCGCGCGCCCTCGGTCCCTATTCGATCAACGCCCTGGCGACGGTCGAGGCGAGGGAGGGGCGGTTCGCCAAGGCCGTGGGATCGGGCTGGTTCGTCGAAGCTCACCTGGCGGCGATCGGCGCGGATTTCGAGACCGACGCCGCGGCCGTGGCCGAGCGGTTCCTCGGCGCGCCCTACCTGTGGGGCGGGCGCGAGAGCCTGGGGCTGGATTGCTCGGGCCTGGTGCAGCAGGCGCTCCTGGCCTGCGGGCGGGCCTGCCCGCGCGACACCGACCAGCAGGAGGCCGCCTTCGCGGCCGTCGAGCGCGGCGAGCTCCGCCGCGGAGACCTGGTCTTCTGGCGCGGCCACGTGGCGATGATGCTGGACGACGCGCGGATCATCCACGCCAACGCCCATCACATGGCCGTGGCGATCGAGCCGCTGAGCGAAACGGTGGAGCGCGTGATCGGCGCGGGCGGCGGCGAGCCGACGGGGTTCCGCCGGCCCTGAGCCGTCCGCCTCAGGACTTCGGCGCGGGCGCGGCCGGGGCGGCGGCGCCTTCCGCCGGAGCGGCGCCCTCGGCGGGAGCCGCGCCTTCCGCAGGCGCAGCGCCCTCTGCCGGAGCCGGCGCGGCGGCGGGCGCCGGCGCCGGGATCGGCAGGGTGGAGCCGAGCGTGTGCAGGTAGGCGATCAGGTTGATGCGGTCTTCCGGCTTCTTCAGGCCGACGAAGGTCATCTTGGTGCCGGCGATGTACTTCTGCGGCGCCTTCAGGAACTCGGAGATGTGCTCGTAGTCCCAGGCCGGCTGCTGGGCGCCGAACGCCTTCATGCCGTCGGAATAGGCGAAGCCGGCGTGCGAGCCCGGCGCACGGCCGACAACGCCCCAAAGGTTCGGGCCGGTGCCGTTGGCGCCGCCCTGGTCGACGGTGTGGCACGACTTGCACTTGGCGAAGACGGCCGCGCCGGCGTTCACGTCGGCCGTCGGAAGGACCGTGCCCCAGTCGATCGGCGCATCGGCGGCGGCCGCGCCGCCTTCGCCGGCGGCCTCCGCAACGGCGATGGCGTAGCCCGGCTTCTCGACCTTTTCGGTCGCGAAGATTCCGGAGGACAGTTCGCGCAGGCCGACAATGGCCAGGCCCGTCGCCAGCAACGCGCCGGCGACCTTATTGAACGTGAGGTCGCTCATAGTCCTAAAATCGGCCCTCTCCACGGCCGGCCGCGAGGGCCGGCGCAGCGCGGGAATCCCCGCCCCTTATTGCGCCCGGCTCTCTTACACGCTACCGGCGCTCGCGCAACCGGCCAGTTGGCCCCTGCGAAGCTTCGTCTCACCTCGATACGCCCTCGCCTCAAGACCGCAAAGCCGCCGCCGCAAATCCATGACGCCGATCATTCTCATTCCTGCGCGCATGGCCGCCACACGTCTCCCTGGCAAGCCGCTGGCCGATATCGCGGGCGTACCCATGATTGTCCGTGTGCTGCGCCAGGCCGAGGCGGCGGGCGTCGGCCCCGTGGCGGTGGCGGCGGGCGACGCGGAGATCGTCGATGCGGTCGAGGCCTTCGGCGGGCGCGCCGTGCTGACCGATCCTGCCCTGCCCTCGGGCTCCGACCGCGTGCTGGCCGCGCTCCGGGCGCTGGATCCCGACGGCCGCCACGACGTGGTCGTCAACCTGCAGGGCGACATGCCGTTCGTGGCGCCCTCGGTGGTGCGCGCGGGCGTGGACCTGCTGGCCGCCCACCCGGACTGCGACATCGCCACGGTGGTCGAGCGCGAGGCCTCGCCAGCCGTGCGGACCAACCCGGACATGGTCAAGGCCGTGCTCGCCATGCAGCCGGACGGCCGAAGCGGACGGGCGCTCTATTTCACGCGATCCACCCTCTATGGCGACGCGCCTGTCTGGCACCACCATGGGGTCTACGCCTATCGCCGCGAAGCGCTGGAGCGCTTCACGGCCGCTCCCCCGTCGCCGCTGGAGACGCTGGAGAAGCTCGAGCAGCTTCGGGCGCTGGAAATGGGCATGACCATCTGGGCCGCGGTCATCGACGAGGCGCCGATTTCGGTGGACAACCCCGCCGATCTCGAACGCGCGCGGACTTTCGCAAGGGGACTGACATGACCAAGGGGCGGATCGCCTTCCAGGGCGAACTGGGCGCCAACAGCCACGAGGCGTGCCAGGCCGCGTTTCCGGACATGGAGCCCGTGCCGCATCCGACGTTCGAGGAGGCGTTCGAGGCGATCAAGTCGGGCGATTGCCAGCTCGGCATGATCCCCGTGGAGAATTCGATCGCCGGCCGGGTGGCCGACGTGCACCACCTGTTGCCCAACTCCGGGCTGAAGATCATCGGCGAGCGGTTCAAGCCGATCCACTTCCAGCTGATGGCCAACCCCGGGGTGAAGCTGGAGGACGTGGCCGTCGTCCAGTCCATGCCGATCGCGCTGGCCCAGTGCCGCAAGACCGTGCGCCGGCTGAAGCTGAAGACCGAATCGGTGGGCGACACCGCGCTCGCCGCCAAGCTGCTGGCCGAGAAGCCGGACCCTCGCCGGGCGGCGATCTCTCCGGCGCTGGCGGGGGAGATCTACGGCCTGGAGATCCTGCTGCGCGACATCGAGGACGAGCGGCACAACACCACCCGGTTCCTGGTGATGACCGCCGAGGCCAAGCCCGCGCCGCCGCCCTTCACCGCGCCGTGCATCACCAGCTTCGTCTTCCGCGTCAGGAACCTGCCGGCGGCGCTCTACAAGGCCCTGGGCGGCTTCGCGACCAACGGGGTCAACATGACCAAGCTGGAGAGCTACATGGAGAACGGCGCCTTCACGGCGACCTTCTTCTACGCCGAGGTCGACGGCCGGCCCGAGGACCGCGGCCTGGCCCTGGCCTTCGAGGAGCTGCAGTTCTTCTCGGAGAAGTTCGAGATCCTGGGCGTCTATCCCGCCGACCCGTTCCGCGACCGCGCCTGATGCGCACCATCGAGATCGACGCCGGCCCCTGCACGTCGGTAAAGGCCTTCTGCACCCTTCTCAAGGCCGAGATCCGCGCCCTGCCGGGCCACGGCGACAGCATCGAGGCCTTCGTCGATTCCATGGTCTGGGGAACGATGAGTGAGCTTGCGCCGCCCTATCTGATCCGGGTGCGAGGCCTGAGCGGGGGACCGATCGCGGCCTTCATCCGGGACCTGTCCGAAGCACTGGGGCAGGCCCGCCTCGATTACCGCGCGCGCCGGGGCGAGGACGTCGAAGTGGTGATCCGGCTGCGGCGCTAGATCGGCGCTATTCCACCTCGTCCATCCAGCGCCACAGGGCGCGGACGGCCAGGGCCCGCGGGCCAGCGTCTTCCGTGCGCGGCGGGGGAAGGCCCGCGTGGGCCAGGCAGTCGGCGAGGCTGAGCGGCTCGCCCCGCTCCAGGCGCAGCCCGCGGGCCCGGGCCACCTGCTGGAAGCGCCGCCAGGCGCAGTCGACTCCGGCCGCCGACGCGAGCGCGGCCGGCGGCAGCAGCCCGCCCTGCAGCACCCGGTGGTAGGCCACCAGCGTCGCGCCCCGACAGGTCCGGGCGACCAGCTCGTCCAGCGCCTCGGTCTCGAGCGGCTCGACGGCGACGTCGTGGGCCGGCGCGGACAGCACCAGGGCCACGGGGCTCGGCGAGCGGGCGAAGGCGCTGGCCACCACGTCTCCGCGATCGTCGGCGAAGGCGTACTGCAGGACGTGCTCACGCGCCGTGGCGGCCACCGAACGCACGGCGAAATAGAGCCGCTCGCTCATTGCGGTTCGCGGCCGCCGTCCGGCGAAACGCAGGCCCGCCGCGCGAGGCGTACGCGCCAGGGACGACGTCCTGCCGAGCGCGAAGGCTATCCGCTCGACGGACGGCTTGCCGCTTCCAAATCCCAGACTTCCAAGACCCAGGCTTCCAAGACCGTGGCGCAGCTCGACCATCGGGGCTCTCCCAGCTACCCCCTGGTGATCGGCCTTCTACCTGCGCTTGTCGACGCGGTGGGCGCTCAGTCTGGGATGTCTCGCGGCGCCATTGCCGTTCGCCGCGCCGGGAGCTACCAGCAGTCATGGCCGCGCTCGACCCCATCGTCCTGACTCAGGATCTCATCCGCCGCCCCTCCGTCACGCCGGCGGACGCCGGCGCCATGGCGGTCCTCGAAGCCGCGCTGATAGGCTTGGGCTTCGCCTGCCGCCGGATGCGCTTCGGCGAGATTGAGAACCTCTACGCCCGCTTCGGGACCGCGCGGCCCAACCTCTGCTTCGCCGGCCACACCGACGTCGTGCCGGTGGGAGACGCAGCCGCGTGGAGCCGCGACGCCTTCGCTGCCGAGATCGTCGACGAGGTGCTGATCGGCCGCGGCGCGGTGGACATGAAGAGCGCGGTGGCCGCCTTCGCCGCCGCCGCCGCCAAGGCCATCGCGGCCGGCCAGGTGAAGGGCTCGATCTCGTTCCTCATCACCGGCGACGAGGAGGGCGTGGCCACCCACGGCACCAAGATGGTCGTCGAGGCGCTGATGGCCGAGGGCGAGGTCATCGACCACTGCGTGGTGGGCGAGCCGACCAGCGCCGAGACCTTCGGCGACATGGTCAAGATCGGCCGCCGCGGCTCGATCAACGTGGAGATCCGGGTCGAGGGCGTGCAGGGCCACGTGGCCTATCCGCACCGCGCGGCCAATCCCGTGCCCGTGCTGATCGGCCTGCTTCACCGCCTGCAGACCCAGGCGCTCGACGAGGGCTACGCCGACTTCCAGCCGTCGAACCTGGAAGTGACGACGATCGACGTGGGCAATCCCACGACCAACCTGATTCCGGCGGTCGCGACCGCTCGCCTCAACATCCGCTTCAACCCGGCCCATACCGGCGCGGGCCTGGCCGCCTGGATCCAGCGCGAGGCCGATGCGGCGGCCGAGGGCTTCCCGGGCAAGGTCGTGCTCAAGCCCGCCATCAGCGGCGAGGCCTTCCTGACCGAACAGGGACCGTTCACCGAGCTGGTCGCCGCGTCGGTGCGCGACGTGACCGGACGCGAGCCCGAGCTTTCCACCACCGGCGGCACCTCGGACGCCCGCTTCATCCGCGCCCTGTGCCCGGTCGTCGAGCTGGGCCTCGTGGGCAAGACCATGCACTCGGTCGACGAGCGCGCGCCGCTGTCCGAGATCCGCCAGCTCCAGGCCGTCTACGAGCGGCTGATCGCGCGGTATTTCGAGGCCTTCGGCGGCTGAATCCGGCTCAGTACCGCACCGCCGTCAGGTAGAGCCCTTCGGCCGGCGCCACGGGCCCGCAGGCCTTGCGGTCCCGCGCTTCGAGCGCGGCCTCGAGATCCCCGGCGCTCCAGCGGCCGACGCCCACCTCGGCCAGGCTGCCGGTCATCGACCGGACCTGGCGGTGCAGGAACGAGCGCGAGGCGAACTCCAGGAGCACGTGCTCGCCCTCGCGCCGGACGGCGGCGAAGTCCATGGTCTTCATCGGCGACTTGGCCTGGCACTGCAGGTCGCGGAAGGTCGTGAAGTCGTGGTGGCCGACCAGGATCTGCGCGGCGGCGTGCATGGCCTCGGCGTCCAGCGGCTTCTTGACGTGCCACACCCGGCCCTGGTCCAGCGCCGGCGGGCTCTTGCGGTTGAGGATGCGGTAGAGGTAGCGCCGCTCGGTCGCCGAGAACCGCGCGTGCCAGTCCCCGCCGGGAACGTCCACGGCGAGCACGCTGATCGGCTCGGGCACGAGGTGGGCGTTGACCGCGTCGCGCACCACCTCGCACTTCCAGTCCTTCGACAGGTCGAAATGCGCCACCTGGCCCGTCGCGTGGACGCCGGTGTCCGTCCGCCCGGCCGCCTGCAGGCGCAAGCTTTCGCCGCAGAAGGCCGCCACGGCCCGCTCCAGCGAGGCCTGCACGGTCGGCAGGTCGCCCTGGGCCTGGAAGCCCTTGTAGGGGCCGCCGTCGTACTCGACGATCAGGCGATAGCGCGGCATGTTCGCACGTCTAGGTTCAGGAGCATCCGATGCCGCTCATAACGAAACTCGTGAGAATGGATACAACGAGTGGATCGTTGCACCCGACGCAGGTGGAGGCTCGCTTCAAAGTCTTTGAACGCGATGGGCACGGCCCGATTCTCCAGATCGATACCGGCGGATCTCAGACCCGCGAAAATCCTGGGAAGGTGAGTCAGACATTTCAGTTGAGTCGGACTAGCGCCGAAGCCCTGTGGAAGCTCCTCGGAGAAACGTTCCACCTCAAATAGGTCATCTCAGGATCGTCGCGCGCTTCAGCGGAAAGCCGCGCAGGAAGACTTCGGCGTCCTGCGGACCCTTGCCCTCGCGCTGCACGCGCAGCAGCCGCACCGCGCCCTCGCCGCAGGCCACCAGCAGTTCGTCGTCCAGCAGCTCGCCCGGCGCGCCAGCGGCGTCCTCGTAGCGGCTCAGCAGGGCCTTCACCCGCACCGGCCCCTTCTCGCCCGGCGCCTCGAACCAGGCCCCCGGGAAGGGCGAGAGCCCGCGGATCTTGCGGTCCACCTCGACGCCGGGCCTGTCCCAGGCCAGGCGCGCCTCCTTGGAGCGGATCTTCTTGGCGTAGGTCACGCCCTCCTCGGCCTGCGGGGTCTCCACCGCCTCGCCGCGCCCCACGGCGTCCAGCGTTCGCGCCAGGAGCTCGGCGCCGGCCGCGGCCATGCGGTCATGGACCGTGCCGGCGGTGTCGAGGGGGCCGATGCGCAGGGTCTCGGCGGCCAGAACGGGGCCTTCGTCGAGGCCCTCGGTCATGCGCATGACCTGCACGCCTGTCACCGGATCGCCGGCCATCACCGCGCGCTGGATGGGAGCCGCGCCGCGCCAGCGCGGCAGGAGCGAGCCATGCAGGTTGAACGATCCCAGGCGCGGCGCCTCCAGGACCTCGGCCGGCAGGATCTGGCCGAAGGCGACCACGGCCGCGGCGTCGAGGTTCAGCGCCTTGAACGCGGCGATCTCGGCCGGATCGCGCATGGAGGCGGGCGTGCGTACGGCCAGGCCGTGCGCCTCGGCGAAGGCGTGCACCGGCGAGGGTTTCAGCGCCTGGCCGCGACCGCGCGGCGCGGGGGGCTGCGAATAGACGCAGACGATGTCATGGCCGGCCTCGACCAGTCTGGCGAGGGCGGCGACGGCGAAGTCGGGAGTTCCCAGGAACGCGAGGCGCATGGCGGGGGTTTAGCCGTTCAGGCGATCCTCGGGAACCGGTCGCGAGCTTGACCGTTGGACCCCTGGGAAAGGGAGAATTTCACCATGCGCAACATCCTGATCGTCTCCACCGCCGTGCTCGGCCTGAGCCTGGCCGCCTGCTCCAAGGCCGAACAGGCCGACGCCAAGGCCGATGCGAACGCCGTGGCCGAGGACGCCGGGGCGGCGATGAGCGACGCGGCCGACGCCACAGCCGAGGCCGCCTCGGACGCCGCCGACGCCACGAAGGACGCCGCCGCCGAAGCCGGCGACGCCATGGCCGCGGCCGGCGCCGAGGTGAAGGAAGGCGCGGTCGAGGCCAAGGACGCCGCCGCCGACGCCATGAAGAGCGACGAAAAGAAGTAGGGATCGGGCGGGGCGGCCCAGCGCCGCCCCAGGCCCCGGTTCGGGATGCGGCTGAGGCGTCAGGCCGCCTTCGCCTGCTTCTTCACCTTCTTGACCGCCTGCTCGCGCTTGAGCCGCGACAGATAGTCGATGAACAGGACCCCTTCGAGGTGGTCCATCTCGTGCTGGATGCAGACGGCGAAGAGCCCTTCGGCGTCTTCTTCCACGGTCTCGCCATTGTAGTTCAGATAGCGCAGCTTGACGCGCGCGGGACGCTCGACCTCGTCATAGATCTCCGGCACCGAAAGGCAGCCCTCCTCGTAGGGGGCGGTCTCCTCGGACGTCCACAGGATCTCCGGATTGACGAAGTAGCGCGGCGCCGGCTCCTCCTCGGGGCGGGCGATGTCCATGACGATCACACGCTTGGGCACGCCGATCTGGATCGCTGCAAGGCCGATGCCCGGCGCGGCGTACATGGTCTCCAGCATGTCGTCCATCAGGGCGCGCAGCTCGTCGTCCACCTGCTCGACGGGCAGGGACTTCTGCTTCAGCACCGGGTCCGGAACGGTCAGGATCTCGCGAGTGGCCATGGCGGGGAGGTAAGATCGTCAATCTTGAGCGTCAAGGTGGGAATAGATCGCAAGTCCGCTACTCGTCGCGAACCACGCGGATCTTCGGCGTCTCCGGCGCCTCGGCCGGCGGCGCGAGCTTGCTGAGCGGGCGCACGCCCGTCTCCACCGCGCCGAGTTCGGGCAGTTCGCGTCCCTCGTGGTCGACCTTCAGGTCCTCGAAGCGGCGGGCCTGGGTCATGACCTGGGTCTCCAGCGAGCCGACGAAGGAATTGTAGCGGCTGACCGCGGCCTCCAGCGCCTTGCCCACCGAGGCCGCGTGGCCGCCCATCACCGACAGGCGCTTGTAGAGTTCGCGGCCGAGCTTGGAGATCTCCTGGGCGTTCTTGGCCTGCTCCTCGACCCGCCAGCCGTAGACCACGGCCTTGCACAGCGCAAAGAGCGTGGTCGGCGTCACCACCAGCACCCGGCGGTCCATCGCCTCGGTCATCAGGTCCGGCGCGCGCTCCAGGGCGGCGGCGAGGAAGCTGTCGCCGGGAATGAACATGGCCACGAAGTCCGGCGAGGCCTCGAACTGGTCCCAGTAGGCCTTGGCCGACAGGCTCTGCACATGGGCGCGCACGCTCTGCGCGTGGCGTCCGTAGGCGGCGTCGCGCGCGGCGTCGTCCACCGCGTCCTGGGCCTCCAGGAAGGCGTTCAGCGAGCACTTGGCGTCGATCACGAACACCGCCCCGCCCGGCAGGCGCACGGTCACGTCGGGCCGGCGGCGGCCCTCGTCGGTGTCCATCGAGAACTGTTCGTCGAAGTCGTAGCGGTGGGAGAGGCCGGCGGCTTCCAGCACGTTGCGCAGGGTCTGCTCGCCCCAGCGACCCTGCACGCCCGCCCCCCGGCGCAGGGCGGCCGACAGCTTGCGCGCCTCGTCCTGGGTGGCGGTCGAAGCGGCCAGGAGCTGGGCGATCTGGGTCTTGAGCCCGCCGGTCTCCTCCGCGCGGGTCTTCTCCACCTGGGCGACCTGTTCCTGGAACTTCAGCAGCGTCTCGGCCACCGGCTTGAGCTGGGCCTCCAGCCTTGCCTGGGCCAGCTGTTCGCGGCTGTGGGCGGCCTCGTCGTTCTTCTTCAGGATCGCCTCGGCGACGCTGGTGGCGGACTGGGCCACCTGAGCCTTCACCAGCTCGGCGTTGGCCACGGCCTGCTCCTCCAGGAGCCGCACCCGGGCCTCGGCGCCCGCGGCCCGGTCGGAC
>Ga0209066_10004625_pt1 | contig 14824 bp, 6 predicted proteins | sample All_14_2_FD_187198 | JGI IMG/M metagenome (GOLD analysis project Ga0209066, IMG submission 187198) | Freshwater microbial communities in response to fracking from Pennsylvania, USA - Allegheny Zone_MetaG_DW_15 (SPAdes) (version 2) ...
TTGAACCCTTGAACATTAAACCCTTGAACATTGAACCCTTGAACATTAAACCCTTGAACATTGAACCCTTGAACATTAAACCCTTGAACATTGAACCCTTGAACATTAAACCCTTGAACATTGAACCCTTGAACATTAAACCCTTGAACATTGAACCCTTGAACATTAAACCCTTGAACATTGAACCCTTGAACATTAAACCCTTGAACATTGAACCCTTGAACATTAAACCCTTGAACATTGAACCCTTGAACATTAAACCCTTGAACATTGAACCCTTGAACATTAAACCCTTGAACATTGAACCCTTGAACATTAAACCCTTGAACATTGAACCCTTGAACATTAAACCCTTGAACATTGAACCCTTGAACATTAAACCCTTGAACATTGAACCTTAAACCCTTGAACATTGAACCCTTGAACCCATAAATCCCAAACCCTAAACCCCAAACCCCAACCACCCAATGCTCCCGGCCGCCCGAATAACCGATATGATTGTAAGTATTGCCACAAGTGGTATTCCAACACCAATTATTCCACCTGGATCGCCTACAGTGCTTATTGCCGGACTACCGGCAGCACGATTAAGTGATTCTTGCGGTGTGGATGTAATTGTGAAAGGATCAGCAACAGTGTTTATCGGAGGATTGCCTGCAGCCCGTATCCTTGATTTAACTGCAGCCGGAGGAACAATCATTGGTCCGGGTGCGCCAACAGTTTTAATCGGCGGATAAGTGCAGCATAATTGATATTAAATCATTTGGGAACGAATTAATAAAAAAAAATGAAACGCAAATCACATGGAACGTAAGCTGGCATTTCTCGGTCGCGGATGGTCATTCCCACCAAATTTCAACCACGAAAGTGGCAGCGTTCAAATGCTGGAACAGGAAGTAGATATTGCCTCAAGTCTGGAAATTCTGCTTGGTACCATCCGGGGTGAAAGAGTTATGCTTCCTCAATACGGTTGTAACCTCGATGAACTGATTTTCGAAAATCTCGATACCCGGATGAAGACGCTGATGGCCGACAAAATTGAATCAGCTATTCTTTACCACGAGCCACGCATCGAACTCGAAAAAGTAGCTTTAGACGACAGCCGCGAACTGGAAGGCGTAATTCTGATCGAAATCATATACCGTGTAAAAACAACCAACTCGCGCTTCAATTTCGTTTTTCCTTTCTATAAACTGGAAGGAACCGATATTAATCTTACCACTTCCGTTAATCCAATTATCTGAAAATACAATTACTTATGGCAAAGCCTGTTGACTGTAATCAAAACACAGATCCGCTGAAACTGATCCGCGATGGTGCCAGCCAGGAACATCGGCTTTCACCAGCTCTGAACCCTGTTTATGTGCCGGTTAATGAGCACGGTACGGCTCATGGAATGATATTTGCCCAGGCTTTGTCACAATTTTTAACGTATTTTGATGCTACCAACACTGCAAATGGTAACTGGGCACCTTTTTTCAGCAATGACCCATCTGTTCGACTGGCGATGGCCGGAGTTCAGAATATTGAAGATTATAAATCGCAGATCAAATCGTATTTCGATTTCCTGAATAACCTTGATAATGAATTAAAAGAGAATGAATTAACCAATAATCTGAGTTACATATTCAGTTGCCTGGCCACCCTCGCCAAACAACTCGATGCTTTAAAAGAAGGACTCCCCTCAGAATTGCCTCTGAAATCCACACTGAAAAATCTTATTCAATCGCAGCTCGCTCCAGCTTTTAGCCGCTTGATTTCGTACCATAAAGCAGGATTTTCTATTTCAGTTGTAACTGATGTTGCGCCAATAAGCAGTATAAAAATCTTAGGCGTTTTACCTGAGAAATATCAAACTGTTCTCGTTTCGGGTTTTTCAAAAGACTGGATAACAAACAGTTCCCCTGACTGGAACTCCTATGTGGCAAGTATTTCTGCTGATCCTACTGTTTATGGAAATCCGGCAGGAAGCTTTTTCGACCTATGCAACCATATTGCCACACATAATCTTTTTACTTCCATAGCTGATCAGTTTCTTAAAGTTTTTGCCCGGATAATTAACGAAGCGCTTCAGGCTCTGGAGTTTATGTTTATCAACTGGGACAAACACGATCCTCATTATGCGCTCTTTCTGAGTTTTCTGCGTTTGATGGAATATGCGCGAACAGAAGCAAATACCATAACCGGCCGACATCTTGATTTTTATTACCGCGAGGTGCTGCAGTTAAAAGAAAAGCCTGCCTTGCCTGCCAAAGCCCACTTGATAGTTGAACTAGCCAAACAAGCAGCTTCGCATCAGATTAAGGAAGGGGAGTTTTTCAAAGCAGGAAAAGATGATAAAGGAATTGAAGCGTTTTTCGCAAACAAACGAGACTTAATAGCCAATCAGGCCAAAGTTACATCGCTTCAAACCGTTTACCGCCATGGAACTGAAGAAGTTGGCACTGGTTTAAATTCGAAAAAGCATAGCGGAAGAATATTTGCATCGCCCGCAGCCAATTCCGATGATGGACTGGGAGCTGAACTCACATCGGCCGATCAGTCGTGGCATCCGTTTTTCAATAAAATTTACTCAAACGGAAAACTTCACAACATTCATATGCCTGCTGCCGAAGTGGGTTTCGCTATTGTTTCGCATTATTTATGCTTAGCCGAAGGAAAAAGAGACATAACCATCGATTTCACCGTAAACGGATTTGAAGGAACAGCAGGCCAAGAAAAGGCTGAAAATTTTGTGTGCCTGCTTACCGGCGAAAAAGGCTGGGTGGAAAAATCGCCTTCAGGATTTGTAGCAACTTCAGGAAATAACCTTCGGCTGACGGTTTCACTTTCAGGCGACGATTCGGCAATAATCGCTTATGATGCAAAAAAGCACGGTTATAATTTCGATTCCATTGCTCCGGTTTTGATCGTGAAACTGCGTAATGTAGCTGATAAAGATTATTTATACAGCCAGTTTGAGAATACCGTTTTGAAACAGATCAGGATGCAGGTTACTGTTGATCAGGTTAAGAACATGACTTTATCAAATGATTTTGGGGCTATTGATGCATCGAAGCCTTTTTTGCCTTTTGGTGCTATTCCCGAATCAGGAAGCTCGCTGATAATTGGAAGTAACGAGATTTTCAGTAAAAAAAATATCGAAAACTGCAATTTGACCATTCGCTGGAAAAATATTCCTGATATCAAATCGGTAGCTTATCTTGCATGGGAACAATACTATCCATCAGCAACATACGATTATTACACCAAATTTGTTCCCTGGGCAAATGTAACTTTCCTCAGAGAAGGACAATGGAGCGATATCAGCTACCAAAACCTTTTTGATGGCGACAACGAAGTGAAAATCAATTTAAAACCACCCGCAGGCGGATTTAATGAACATGACCAGCCCGGTTTCGCAACAGATGCACTATTCAGTATTAAGACAAAAACAGGATTTGCCCGACTTGCTTTGCCTTTCGGAATGGGGCATAAAACATACACATCAGCATTGTCCGATTATATCCTGGCAGTGGCAAAAGGAATTTCAGCCACAAAACCCACTGAGCCTTACACTCCTGTAATTGAATCGATTACTGCAGGATATACTGCTATTCAAACGATTGATTTCGACACGTCAGAGAAAGCAAATTTCGAAACCCGAGCAGCCAGGTTATTGCACATCAGTCCTTTCGGATTTGCCGAGCAACATGCATTTCTGAAAACAAGTGCGCCTGACAGCTCAATATATCTTTTCCCGCAATTTAAGCATTTGAACAGCTCTGATAATTCAATCCCTCAAGGCCTGAAAGTGTATCACGAAGCTGAGTTTTTCATAGGAATTACCGGATTAAAACCTCCGCAAAATCTTTCACTTTTATTCCAGGTTGCTGATGGAACGGCTGATCCTCTCTCGAAAAAACCTCCGCAGCACATCAAATGGAGTTACCTTCGAAACAACGAATGGATTGAATTTTTCCTGAATGAAGTTGAAGATCAAACTGATGGCTTAATAAAATCGGGGTTGATCACATTCGCATTTCCGCGTGATGCTTCGGATGCAAACAGCTTATTAGCGCCCGGACAGCATTGGATCAGGGCAGCCGTTTCTTCCCACAGCGATGCTGTTTGCAGGCTTATCATGGTTGCAGCCCAGGGATTCCTGGCCGAATTCAGTGATCAGGAAAATGATCCTTCTTTTGCTTCAAAAGTGTTACCAGCCGGCACCATCAGCAAACTGAATATTCCTGTTTCGGCAGTTAAAAACATTTCGCAGCCTTTCGATTCATTTGGAGGACGGGGAGCCGAAATTCCTGCAGCATTTTATACACGAATCAGCGAACGGCTGCGTCATAAGGATCGTGCTGTAACTTTATGGGATTACGAACGGCTGCTGCTCGAAGCGTTTCCCGAAATATACAGGGTTAAATGCCTGAATCATACCCAATACGAACCCAACGACAGCGGAACAGGTATTTACCGTGAACTCGCGCCGGGGCATGTTACCATTGTAACTATTCCCAACAAACAATTCCATAACCTGCGCGATCCGTTGCGCCCTTATACCAGCCTTGGACTGTTACAGGATATTACTGCTTTTATCGAAAAACGGGTGTCGTGCTTTGTTAAACTGCATGTTCGAAATCCACAGTTCGAAGAGGTGAGAGTGCATCTGAAAGTCAGGTTTTTTGATAGTTTCGACGAATCATTCTATACCAGTCTGCTCCAGGAATCCATAATGCGTTTTCTTTCGCCATGGGCATTTCCGGAAGGCGGAAATCCTACATTCGGCGGAAAAATCTATAAATCGGTTCTCATTGATTTTGTTGAGGAGCAACCTTATGTGGATTATGTTACTGATGTGCAACTCTTCCACGATTTGCCGGATAAAAAAGGTACATCCGATAAAAACGAGATCGAGGGATCATTGGCAGTTTCGATATTAGTTTCGGTACCGGCCATTCAACATCAGATCATTGTAATTAACCCTTCGGAAGAAATTGTTTCTTCCGAAAAATGCAACTGCGAGTCATGAGCGAAAAACCTGTTTCCATAGTTAAAAAGCCCGATTTGAATCCCGCACAGGACTATTACAGACTGCGAAAGGATGGCATAGGCTTTATCGAACAGATGGGCAGCCGCCAATGGACGGACTACAACACCCATGATCCGGGAATTACAATTCTTGAGGCACTATGCTATGCCATCACCGATCTGGCTTACCGCACAGGCCGCGATATTAAAGACATTCTCACTACCGAAGGACCGGCTACCGGGCTGAATCCTTTCCCTGACCAGGCATTTTTTACGGCAAGGGAAATTTTAACCATAAATCCGTGGACGCCAAATGATTTCCGCCGCATACTTATTGATCTCGAAGGGGTTCGCAACGCATGGGTATTTTGTAAGGAATGCGCCTGTGATGCTGAATACTATGCCTGGTGCGATGAGGATAAACTGAATCTTTCGTTCGAGAAACCTGTAAAATCAGGAATCCAGCCAATGAAAGTATCTCCGAAAGGTCTTTACGATATTTTGCTTGAGCTTGAACCTGATCCCGGACTTGGCGATCTTAATGATCATAAAACAGAGCATACCTATACTATTTTTGATACTGACGGAAATCCGCATCCGGTTGTGATCGAATTGCATTTCCCTGAATGGAAGCTGGAAAACAGCAAAGCATGGAAGCTTTTTACAGAGAGTAACGATGCTTTCAATTTCGAAAACGGTGCATCCTTTAACCTGAAGCTTCTGCATTTTGGTGCAACATTAAATTATGATGTCATTACCGATCCTTTACTCGACAATGCCGGTAAAGATGCTTATCTGCGAAGAAATTGGAGAAATATTTTCTACGCAGGCTTTGAAATTGAGCTTGTTCCAGGCGGTGAAAAAATAGTCATCGAAAACGTAAGCATCCGTTTTAATGGCGACACAACTGCGAAAAATGACAGTTCAATTTCCGAGATTAAATCCATTCTCGAAGACAAAGGCCTTTCAGGAATCATAGGTCTTTACCGCCGTAAAACTTTAAAAGTTGAAGAATACGTAAAAGCTGCGAAAACCCATTTGCACGATCACCGCAACCTCGACGAAGATTTTTGCCGTATTAAAGGTGTTGGCATCGATGACATTGCCGTATGTGCCGATGTGGAAGTTGCTGCAGATGCCGATATTGAACTGGTTCAGGCCCGGATTTGGTTCGAAATAGAAAGATATTTTAATCCGCCGGTCAATTTCTACTCCTTGCAGGAAATGATGGCAGGGAATGTTCCTGTTGAAGATATTTTCAACGGACCGGAATTAAATAACGGTTTTCTCAAAGCGGATGAACTTGAAAAAGCTTCGCTGAAAAAAGTACTCCGCACTTCGGATATCATCAATCTTTTAATGGAAATTGAAGGCGTAATTGCGGTAAACAACCTGCTTCTCACCAAATACGATGAAGCCGGAAATGTTGTTAAAGGCGCTGCCGACCCGAAATGGATCAACGGGAAGCCAGTTTTCGAAGCGGAAAAAATCAGTGCTTCGTGGCTTATGTACATTACAGATTTGCACCAGCCACGTCTGTACCAGAATTTTTCGCGTTTCCTGTTTTATAAAAACGGATTGCCATTCCACCCGCGGATGGATGAAGTTAAAAATACATTGACACAGTTGCACGGCGAAGCCGAAAGACCAAAATTTATTGGTACTCAAAATGATTTGCCCATTCCAATGGGGAAATTCGCAAATACCGGCGATTACTATCCTCTTCAATACAGTCTGCCATCCACCTATGGAATAAGTCCTGCCGGGTTGCCTTCACATGTTACGGCACAGCGCAGGGCTGAAGCAAAACAACTGAAAACCTATCTGCATATTTATGAACAATTGCTTGGAAATGCGTTTGCTCAGATTGCGAATGCCTCAAAATTATTTTCCCTCAATGCGGCTGTAGATAAAACGTATTTTGTAAAAGAATTCAGTGAAGCCCTGATTGCCGGATACGATGAAATTACCAACGGACTCACCAAAGCCGGACTTGAAAGTATGGCCGAAACAAAATCGGAATTCCTTGAGCGGCGCAATCGTTTTCTGAATCACCTGATGGCACGATTTGGCGAACAATTCAGCGAATACGCGCTTATGCTTACCAACCTGCAAGGCAAAACCGTTGCTTCGTCTAAATTGATTGACGATAAAATTTCGTTCCTAAAAAAATATCCTGTCATCAGCCACGACAGAGGAAAAGCCTTCAACTACACTCACCATTTATGTAATCCTGAAAATAGTTCGGGACTGTCGAAAAGAATCAGCCTGCTGCTTGGCTATCCTGATCTTTCATTCTCATTTACCGTTTCAGGTAAAAAAACTGATCCGTTTACAATCAAATTTTCATTGACCGACATTCATGATAAAGAATGGCTAAACGGAAGCGTGAAAATGGAAGCAGCCAATGAAACAGATGCTTTTTCTGAAACTTACAAACTGATTATCAATCAGATGATTCAGGAGGATGCTTATGAAATCAAAGAAACAGAGGGGCAATTCGCACTGAATCTGAAAGATGAAGGTTCAAAAATCATAGGAACTTCTCAGGAATTATTAGCATCGATACAAGCCGCAACTGATTTGATGAATGAATTGCTGGGTTGGAGTGCCAATGAAAAAGCAATTGTTGTTGAACATCTGCTGCTCAGACCCAAATTTCCGGGTGATGCACTGTATCCTGCCTGCAACGACGGATCCTGCAAAACCTGCGGCGATGAGGATCCATACTCATTCCGTATCACGTATGTAATGCCCGGCTGGACTTCGCCTTTCAACATCAATCTGGATATGCGCAGGTTTGCCAACCGTACGATCCGGCAGGAGTTGCCTTCGCATCTTTTAGGGAAAATCTGTTGGGTTGGCAATGATGGATTTATCGAAAATCCCTGCGATCCTGTGATCTCAGAAATAACGAATTTACTAATAAATAAAGGAGGTACAATCGAAGGCAATCCTCCGTCAGAAGAAGAAGCCTGTGCCTGTTCACTTTCAGTTTATGCTGCTTTCGCGAATGCTTTCAGTAACTGGTACGGGGATAAAACCCTTGAATATCTGCATGATGATGCACTGGAATTGATTCTCGAAAAAGTATTTTCGGAACTGAAACCTGAAAATTTTTCGTGTTCAACTGTGATTGATGAAAATATTTGGATTGAAATTAACGTCAAATTGATCGCATATTTCAAGGAAACAGCCTTGTATGGATGGCAATTCGAAAGATTTGAAACTGCCTGGTGCGAATGGCTGAAGGAGAATGCCGGTTTCGACTGGACGGAAGAACATTTGCAGGATTATGTTGAAGCAATGCTGAAAGCAAATCTGAAGAGTGAAATCACTACCTCGAAAATAAATCTTTGTTCGTGCGCTTCACAAGTCGTAAGCGAATACGGTTCAGCATTTTACAAATGGATGAGAAAGAATTTTGATGCAGGCCGCGAACTGAAAGATTTTTCGAAATTCAATTCGCCCGAAGTACTGCTTTGCGCCGGTGTTGCATTTAAACCCGGAACAGCCGAAAAAATTGAAGAATTCCTTTCAGCCAAATACAAATCATATATAAAGGTATCCTACCAGCTTTGGAAAGTTGTGAACCTGCTGAGTAAACTGAAAAACACCTATCCAGGAGCAACCCTTCACGATTGTGATGATGGCAGCGACCAGAACCCTGTTCGCCTTGGCAGCACAGCTTTGGGAAACTTTTCTGTCGGAAGGAATCTGACACTGTAGAATCAAATCCGGCAAATCAGTAACGAAATTAAACAGTATCCAAAAACAGCATTTGTTATGAAACCAACCCAAGATAAATATCCACTCTTCGAAGCCAACCAGGTGCTTACCAGTCATCATCTGAACCAGATTTTTGATTACCTCGATGAACAGGAACGACTCACGCGGGCCAATCTGATAGGAATTGGTATTGAATGCGGGCTGGAGATGCATCCCGAAACAGAGGGTAATGAAAAACGAATACGCATCACAAAAGGATGCGGGGTAAGTTCAGCAGGATATCTATTAATTGAACCTGAGGATGTTACTTTGGTTTCGTATCAAAAATATATACTTCCGAACGAAGTGGAATATCCTGGTTTTACCTACGAATCAGGTGGCAATATTGTGCAATATCCGCTCTGGGAAATGTTTCCGGCCGGGCAACCTAATTCCTTACCGTTGGGCAAGGATAAAGGTTTTTTAGTGGACAAAGCTGTTGTTCTGTTCCTGGAATTAAAAAAAGAAGGTCTCCGAAACTGCAGTCCGAATAATTGTGATGACAAAGGCGACATGATTACAGCTACCTTAAGGCGACTGTTGATCGGTAAAGATGACCTTGCTAAAATCATTGCCAAAGCCAATAAATTAGGAACCGGATACACAGCCACCGACATTGAATCCAGCCTGCTTTCGCGCCTGAATCTTCCTGATTTGCGGCTGCCACGCTACAACGTGCCCAATACTACACCTGTTTCATCAAATGATGTTCTTGCAGCTTTTCATGCGGTTTTTCAAAATAATAAGTTGGCTGCCAATACCGGCAAAGCGCTTTCGTCAGCTTATAAAGCCTTTTATCCGCTGCTGGCTGATGATTACCCTATGGATCCGTTTGCTGACTTCGTCACAAAATTCGGAGCTCTCGATCATGTTCCGGCATCTACCAGCCAGGTGAGGTTTCTTCAGTATTATTACGATCTTTTCGACGACCTGCTGCAGGCCTACGAAGAATTCCGGTGGAAAGGTGCCGGGCTTATGTGTGCCTGCTGTCCGCCCGAAGGACTTTTCCCGCGACACCTTATGTTAGGTTTGGTTAATCCCGCTTCTGTTAGTAATCCGGGTGTTTACCGACACGATTTTACAAGTTCACCGGCAATACAGGGTTGCGAAGAGCGGAAAGCAGAAGTGTTGCAATTATTCAAAAGGCTGGTTGAGATGGTGCTCCGTTTCACCGATAATCCAACGCCTCCCGATTTTTCCAATAAAGAAGTGGCACGTAAATTTATACCTGTCCGCGTAACGCCGACTAAACTGGCTGATGTTCCGCTTTCGCAAAAAGCTATTCCTTATTATTACCTGCAAAACGGAACTCCTCCCCTTTTCCAGCTGTGGAATGTAGAAAAAACACGCCGCAATCGCGCTAACCAAAACCTCAGTTTCCGGTCGGATGAATATGTGCCAAAACCGCCACTCTTTGTTACCCGCGCTTTGGAGTACGATCTTGAGCCATACAATTTCCTGCGTATCGAAGGCCACCTGGGTAAAAATGTGAAAAGTGTTTTGAGTACACTGCTGGCGGTCAAAAACAGCCATCGGTTGCCGGTTGAAATTATCGCGTTGCGCACCGGCGAATTTGATGCCCGAATGCCTGTTGACATGAGTAAAGAAAAATGCCGTTTCGAGGATCTTGAAGCTTTGTTCGATGCACTCAGAGATGAGTTTATCAGTTCACTGGGTAAAACGCTTGCGTCGTTCTACCGCCGGAAAGTGAGCAAGGATGTGTTGCTGACGGATGGTTTTAAGTCCACATTGCTTAGCAGATTCAAATCTGATGCTGTGGTTGAACCTTCGACATTCGGCGCAATGCTTGAAACGCATTTTGCTGCTTTGAGCAAAGCAGATTCGGATAAGGTTCTGGCTTCGAAAAAAGTCAGCGGGTTCAATATTAAAGATGTGTTCATTGGCGAAAGTGCTGTTATTCTGGCTACTGCTTCGTATGCCGAGGTATTGCTCGATATAAGCAATTATCTTAAAAACAGAGCATTAAGCGAATTTGATTTGCGTGAGTTCCGCGATTTATTCGGGCAACTGGAGGATTTGAACAACAAGTATAAAAAACAATCAGAGGAAAACGCTGACGAATGGAACCAGATTTTTGATCTGATTGAGGCTTTGCGTTATGCCAGTCAGATGGAAGCCTTCCGTTCCATTGGAGAGGAATATAGAAAACGACTGATTGAGGTTAAGAAAAAGCAATTTCTGAGCGATTTCCTTCAAAAGAATCCCGGCATTCAGCACAAAGCAGGGGTTCCAATTGGTGGTACATTTATTATTGTATATCACGATGACCCTACTCCATTGCGGCTGCAGGCACCTATAAGAACCGCGTTGAGTTCCTTATCTGCAAATTTCAGTGTTTCAGGCATCGAAAAGGAAAGATCTGAAACTTTAACGAAAGCATTCGAACGGCTGCAGATAAAAGATGAAAATGCAGACTTAGATCCCGACATCAGGATGATTATTAATGAAATGTCGAAGAGCATTGCCCGCCCGGGTTTTGACAGGGTAAAAGGGATACGCGAAAAATCGGCTGAGAAAATTATCGCGGAAACGGTAAACGAATTTGCTGACGGAACCGTTATTGCTGACTTCTACCTGCCTTACATCTGCTGTTCCGACTGTTCGCCCATTCAGTATATTTTCCCTAAAGACCCTGTTACATTTACCACTCGTATTGAATGTACCAATCCTGATAACCAAGCTAAAGTTGTGGTTTCGCCGGTTGGGGGAACCGAACCTTTCAAAATAAAAATCAATAATGGGGATTTCACTGTTTTAAAACCTGATTTTCTGCTGCCTGCCGGCAAATACGCATTAACATTAATGGATTCGGAAGGTACATTAACCGATGTGCAGCAAATAGAAATTCCTGCCAACCTCAGTCTTGCCGAACCTAATTTCGATTGTGGCAGCGGTAATAGTTATGTGGCTGTAATCGAAATTACAGGTGGTTCTCCTCCTTATTCGGCGAACATTGGAAGTATTATAAATGAAAAAACTTTCTTTGCCAGCGGCCTTCCCGGAGACACAGACATAGAAATTGTAATTACCGACAGCCGGAAATGTTCAGTAAAAACCAGTATAAACCATTCCTGTGGTTCGGATCTGGCTTTTAATATAAATATTGGATGTACCTCGCCGAAAAACCTGGCACGGGTTGAAATAACTCCATCCGGTGGTGTTGAACCATTTGAAATACAGGTAGGGACTGAACCGTTTATTCCTCTTGAAGGACCACTTTCACTGTCTCCGGGCAATTATCCGATCACAGTCCGTGATGTTGCAGGATCAACTGCCATTCAGCAAATCACAATTCCTGAAACTGTTGAATTAACTATAACTGAATTTATCTGTGATAACGAAAAAAACAGCTACCAGGCCCGGATTCAGGTAAGTGGAGGCACAGCACCTTATATTTCGGATACAGGAAAACAGGTTTCGGATACCGAATTTATAACCAATCCTATTCCAGGAGGCGAATCCATAACGTTCCAGGTTTTCGACAGTAAAAAATGCAAATCCGCTATTGTTGTGGAGCACACCTGCGAAGAAGAATGTAAGTTGCCTTGCGAAGGTCAGTCGAGGAAATGCGCTTACAGGCTTTGGTTGCAACCACCTGCCAAAGGTTCTGCATACAGGAGTTACAATCCGCTGAAGGAAGTAAAACTACGATTCAACGGCATCGACTTCAATCTTCCGCAAATGTCGCAAATCTCAGCCGAAGAGCTGAACAATGATTTTGAAGGAGCAATGGCGAAAACGATCGGCATACTGAATGAAGAAATTCAAAAAGCGTTAATTCAGAAATTCGGAGATGAGGGTAAAAACCGGCTTGTACTCTCCTATGAACCAACAAAAGATGATCCGTTTGCGGTGCTTTGGATCGAGCATTTCGTTTGCGAAACTTTCAATATCGAATTTGCGTTCAACCAGGCTAAGCCTTCTCCTTCATTTGCTTTGCGATTTAATTATACCAACGAAACGGACGCAAATGGCAATGTTTTTAACGGAACCATCACTACCAATATCGAACTGAACGGCAAGCAAACACTTGTTCCCGCATTCGATTGCCGCGAAAGAAACCAGTGTACAGGAAGCGAATTTGTGAAACTTTGCACCGATAATACACTTAAACCCGATTTTACAATTGAAAGAAGCGGCGACATTTCATTTATTTTCCAGAGTACCACAAAGAATAAAAAACTCACGGCCTGGGTTTGGGATGTTATAAACACACCTGCCAATGAGCCTTACTTTCAGGGCGAGAGTGTTGATGCAATTATCCGGAAACCAAACGGCATTGTGCGGCTAACAGTGATAAATGAATCCGGATGCTTTGCATTCATTGATAAAGAGTTCCAGGTATGACACATTTTATCCGGCAACAGTTTCTACATGTAAATCTGCAGGGTTCTGAGCCCGAAGGACTTGCGCTGCAGCAGCGTTTACCGGAACTGTATTATACAAAACTGCTGCCGGCCATTGAAAAGGCGCTTGACCAATGCGCAATTCCCGGCAAATTACTGGTTATAAATAAGCTGGAGTTAGATATTGGTTACGTTGATCTTTCGAAGATTGACCAGGAACTGGCTGCTGAAATTGCAGAAAAATTAGTTCAGCAAATTCAAAATGAATTAATTAAAACCTCGTCAGCAAATGCAGATCCCGAAAAGGAAATTTTCTATACTGAGTTACAGGATAACCTTTGGGATGTGTTTATTTACTTCCTGAAAAACGGGTTTCTTCCCTGGAATTTCAAACTGCCCGCAAATAAAACGCTGGAGGAAGCGGTAGCTGAATTCTGGATCGAAGAATCAACTGCACGAAGAAATCCATTGCCGGTTTCCCGGATTGCTGAAGCTGCAACCTCAGCGCTTTTCGCCCGGCGGCTTGTTATGCAGTTTTCGAAACCATTCGTAAAAATGCTTCTCGAAGAAATTGCGCCCGGAAGTTCAAAAATACCTGTAAAACTGATTGATAATGTAAGATCAATCCCATTATCAGCAGAGGAATTCAGCTTTGTAAGACGCATGATTTTAGAAAAATCTGTATTGCAACTTACATTGGAGGGCGTAATTTCAAAAGAGGAAATTTCGAAACAGGTATTGGAGGAATTGCGTTACAAAACAGATTTGTTCTTAAAGATTTCGGGTGTTTTTGAGCATACCTGGCTCGAAATAAAACCACCAGAAATAAAACCATTTACCTACCAGCGAAATGCTGCTGAAGATTCTGCCATTTCTGAAATCAAAGAAGGGATTTATATTGACAATTCAGGTATGATCCTGCTCCACCCATTCCTTCCCCGCTTATTTGAAGGACTGGGGATAGCACAAGATTCGCGGATTCTGCAACCTGAAAAAGCATTGGCTTTACTCCATTATCTCACCACAGGATCAACAAAAACACCTGAATATGAATTGGTTCTGCCAAAGATACTATGTAACATTCCTCTTTCAATTCCAATACCTTCAGAAATAGAAATTACAAGTGCTGAAACTGACGAAGCCACTGCTCTGCTTGATGCTGTAATCAGACATTGGGAAGCATTACGAAACACATCGCAGGATGGATTGAGAGGCACATTTCTGTTAAGGCCTGGAAAGCTTTCACTTAAAAATGACGGCGACTGGCTTTTACAGGTCGAACCGCGCACTTTTGATATACTGCTTGATCAGCTACCGTGGGGCATTACGATGGTAAAACTTCCCTGGATGGAAAAAATGATCTGGGTTGAATGGAGAGGGTGAATTGGGAGTTAGGATTTTGGGGTTAGGATTTAGGGAGGTGTGAGATTGGATTTGTGATTTGTGATGAGGGATTTGGAATTTGGGACTTGTGATTTCCAATGTAGGATTTGGGACTTGGGATTTAGGTTTTGGAATTTGGGACTTGGAATTTGGAATTTGGAATTAAGAGTGTTCAAAACATGACAACAATAATCAAAGTTCTTTGACGTGTTTGAAAATCAAAGGTTATTAACAATAGCAGCTCGGTTATTCACATATTTGTGGTTTTCGATCTACGTAAATAGCAGGAT
>Ga0209066_10004627_pt1 | contig 14823 bp, 11 predicted proteins | sample All_14_2_FD_187198 | JGI IMG/M metagenome (GOLD analysis project Ga0209066, IMG submission 187198) | Freshwater microbial communities in response to fracking from Pennsylvania, USA - Allegheny Zone_MetaG_DW_15 (SPAdes) (version 2) ...
GCCGCCGCCGACCACTGCCACATCTTCACCTGCACACAGGCGCGCTTCCACGGGCGATGCCCAGTAGGAAACACCCGCGCCTTCAAAGGCGCCAAGGTTCGGTATGGACGGCCGCCGGTAATGCGCACCCGATGCGATGACCACCGAGCGCGCGTTGATGCGGCGATCGCCCGACACATCGAGCACGAGCCGATCGCCGGTGCAGTCGAGCCGTCTGACCTTGAGCGGCACGGCGACCTCCGCACCGAACTTCAGCGCCTGATTATAGGCGCGCCCGGCCAGCGCCTGCCCGGATATGCCGGTGGGGAAACCCAGATAATTCTCGATCCGCGCGGACGCGCCCGCCTGCCCGCCCGTAGCCCTCTCATCCAGGACAATGACCGACAGCCCCTCTGACGCGGCGTAGACGGCAGCCGCGAGCCCCGCCGGTCCCGCACCGACGATAGCAACGTCATAAAGCGCCTGCTCGCACAGTTCCGGCATCATCCCCAGGCAGGTGGCGAGTTGCGCCTCGCTCGGGCGTTTGAGCAAGGTGCCGTTCGGACACACCACCAACGGCAATTCGTGCGCAGCAACGCCGATGCGCGCGACCAGATCATGCCCCTCGCCATCGGCCGCCGCATCCAGCACCTGGTTGGGATAGCCGCTGCGCGTGAGGAATCCCTGAAGGCGCACGATGTCCGCGCTCCCCGGCGTACCGATCAATATCGTCCCGGCGCCGCCCTGCTCGATCAGACCGACCCGGCGCAGGATCAGCGCGCGCAGGACGATTTCACCCAGATCGGCCGACCCGACCATCAAGGCACGCAGATGCGCCGCATCAAAGGGCAACGCAGTTGCGCCATCGGGTCCCGCCGTGCCACCGGCGATCGATGCCCGACCGGCGAGCTGGTTGACCTCACCTGTAAACTGGCCCGCGCGATGGGTGGTCACATGTGCGTCGTGGTTGAGCCCGTCACGACGGACGGCATCAATCGATCCATCCAGCACCAGCCAGGCAGGCGCGCCGCGCTCGCCGATCGCATAAACCGTATCGCCGGCGGCGAATTGCACGGACGGACCGCTCGCAAAGCGCGCGGCTGTCGCGATCTGCGCCGCGCTCAGCACGGGAAACATCTGATGCTCACGGGTTGCGACAGTGCTCAAGCGGGCGGTCCGATCTCTTGGCAGGGGCAGCGCGCGACATTCTAGCGTGGTTTCACACACGCGACAGGCCCTTTCTGCACCCGCCCTTCCCGCTTCATCGTGCATTGGAACAGTGGACGGAGCAGTCATGGGGTGTCATGAACCGCGCCATAAGGCCCATTCTCCCCGGGTCAGATCGATTGTAAAAGGGAACTTCCAAATGCGCCGCTTCATCGCCGCCGCACTCGTCTCCACACTCGCATTGTCCGCAGCGCATGTTGCCGCGCAAGCCGACGCCAACCGTTCCAAGCCTACGGCCCTGCCCGTCGTCGACACCGTCGCCCCGGCCCGCGATGCGCCCTATCCCGGCGGCACGATCAAGCTGGAGGTGGACGCCACCGACACGACGCAGCGTATCTTTCGCGTAAAGGAGACGATTCCCGTCGCCTCGTCCGGCCCGCTGACGCTGCTGATGCCCGCATGGCTGCCCGGAAACCATGCCCCGCGCGGCCAGATCGAAAAGCTGACCGGCCTCGTCATCGCCGCCAACGGCAAGACGATCCCGTGGACGCGCGATCCGCTCGACGTGTTTGCCTTCCACATCTCGATCCCGGAAGGCGTGCGGTCGGTCGTGGCGGAATTCCAGTTCCTGTCCGCAACCAAGCCCGATCAGGGCCGCGTGGTCGTGACCGACAAGATGCTGAACCTGCAGTGGGAGGCGGTGTCGCTCTACCCCGCCGGCTATTATACGCGCCAGATCCCGATCCAGGCGACGGTGACCTATCCCGAAGGCTGGACGGCGGCGACGGCGCTGCGCGGCAAAAAGACCGGATCGACCATTGCCTATGATCCGATCGACTATGAAGCGCTGGTCGACAGCCCGGTCTTTGCCGGCAAATATTTCAGGGCGGAGCCGCTGACCAACGGCGTCACGCTCAACATCGTCGCCGACAGCGCAGATGAGCTGGAGATCAAGCCGGAGCAACTGGCGCTCCACAAGAAGCTGACGGACGAGGCGCGCGCCCTCTACGGCGCCAACCATTACGACCATTACGACTTCCTGCTCGCCATCACTGACGAAATGGGGGGCATCGGCCTGGAGCATCACCGCAGTTCCGAGAACCAGGTGGAGCCGGGTTATTTCACCAAGTGGGACGACGCGCTGCTGGACCGCAATCTGTTGCCGCACGAATATAATCACAGCTGGGACGGCAAGTTCCGCCGCCCCGAACTGCTCTGGACGCCCGATTTCCGTACGCCGATGCAGGACAATCTGCTGTGGGTCTATGAAGGGCAGGACCAGTTCTGGGGCTATGTGCTGGGCGCCCGATCGGGCCTGTTCACCAAGGCGCAGACGCTCGATGCCTTTGCACACATCGCCGCGCGGCTCGACACGACCAAGGGACGCGAATGGCGACCGATGGGCGACACTGCGCATGATCCGATCATCTCCGCCCGCCGCCCCAAGGGCTGGTCGAACTGGCAGCGGTCAGAGGATTACTACAATGAAGGCATGCTGATCTGGCTGGAGGCCGACGCCGTCATGCGCCGTGAAAGCAAGGGCGCGAAGGGCATGGACGATTTCGGCCGCGCCTTCTTCGGCCTGAAGGACGGCGACTGGGGCCAGGTGACCTACAGCCGTCAGGACGTGATCAACACGCTGAACAGCATCGTCCCCTATGACTGGGCCAAGTTCCTGTCCGAGCGGGTGGACGACACCAGCAAGGAAGCCCCCAAGAACGGCTTTACCATCGCGGGCTATACGCTCGCTTACGGCGACGCGCCCAACGCCTTCACCAAGCTGGTCGAAAAGACGCAGAAGATCACCGACCAGAGCTATGGCGTCGGCCTGATCGTCAAGAATGACGGCGACGTCTCCAGTGTCATCTGGAACAGCGCCGCCTTCAAGGCCGGGCTGACGGTGGGTAGCAGGATTGTCGCGGTCAACGGAGTCGAGTATTCATCCGACGGCTTCAAGGATGCGCTAAAGTCCGCCAAAGACCCCAAGAAACCGGTGGAGCTCATCCTGAAACGGGACAAGCGCTATCAGACGATAAAACTCGATTATGCAGGCGGTTTGCGCTATCCGCGCCTCGACAAGACAGGAGAGGGTGACGGCAGCCTGGACCAGCTGCTCAAGCCGAGAACATAATCACCCCGAACGACAACCGAAGCAAAACTCTGCTTAGTATAAGGCCAAGACACATGAGAATCGACCTGATCCCGGTCGGCGACGATCCGCCGCACAGCCTGAACGTCATCATCGAGGTGCCGACGGGCGGCGAGCCCGTGAAGTACGAGTTCGACAAGGCTTCGGGCGCGCTGTTCGTGGACCGCATCCTGCACACGCCGATGCGCTATCCCGCGAACTACGGCTTCGTTCCGCACACGCTGTCGCCCGATGGCGATCCGCTGGATGCGCTGGTGATCTCGCGCTCGCCGTTCGTGCCGGGCTGTGTCGTGGCGGCCCGCCCGATCGCCGTTCTCAACCTGGAGGACGAAGCCGGCGGCGACGAGAAGCTGGTGTGCGTGCCGGCGGACTCGGTGTTCCCCTACTATTCCAACGTTGGCGAGAAGGACGATCTTCCCGGCATCGTGATGGAGCAGATCGAGCACTTCTTCACCCACTACAAGGACCTGGAGAAGAAGAAGTGGGTCCGCGTCGGCACCTGGGGCGGCGCCGCCGAAGCCAAGCAGATCACGCTCGAAGCGATCGAGCGCTACAAGGCGGACAAGGCAAAGGCTGCCTGAGCGCCTGCGTGACGCTACATGCACGAAAGGGGCCGCCCATGCGGGTCGAAATCAATCCTTCGACGTCAGCCGGATCATGCCCGTGGTGCCGGCGCCGGCCGCCGCCAGATCGATCCGCACATCGCTGCCGTCCGCATTCTTGCCGACCAGCGCAGCGCCGTCCGCCGTCACGCCGGCGCCCTTGTCCTTGAACGCATCGAGGAAATAGCTGCGCACCTTGTCCGGCGTGGCCGGTGCCGTGAAGCGGATGTCGACGCTGTCCTTTTCGCCATCGCCGCCGTCACGAATGTTCATGCCCGCGACCTTCGATCCCGGATAGAGCTTCACGCCGTCGATATCGAGTTCCTCGGCATTCAGGTCCATCTTCGGCAAGTCCACCGAGGCGCGGAAACCGGGCAGGTTCACCGCCACCTTGCCGGTGTCGCCATCTGCGCTGGCGACGACATTGCCGGTCGAATCCTTCAGGCTGATGTCTGTGCCTTTGCTATCCCCCGCCTTGTCGCAGGCAGCGAGCATAAGGACCGGCAGGACTAAGAGCAGTTTGTGCATGGCCATCTCCATTCTGTATTATTCATATAATACAGTTGAAACCGGATGGCCAGCCCCCTGCCTGTCATCCCGCACCCGGCAACGCCGGCTTCAGATCACCCGGTCCGCCTCCAGCGCCCAGCTCGCAACGTCCGCGCGCGGCGTGCGGTGGCGCAGGCGCGCATCGACCGCCGCCAGCCGCTCCACACCCATCCGCAGTTCCGCCTCGGGCAAAGTGAACGGCAGGCGCACGAACCGCTCGAACGCGCCGTCGACGCCGAAACGCGGCCCCGGCGCGATGCGCAGCCCCTCGCCATGCGCCAGCGCGGCAAGTGCGGTGGCGTTGGGACCGGGCAGTTCCGCCCACAGCGACATGCCGCCGGCGGGCCTCTCGATCCGCCACTGCGGCAGGTGCAGCGCCAGCGCATCCATCAGCGCGCCGCGCCGGGCGCGCAGCATGTCCGTGCGCTCCTCCCGCCCTGCATCGCTGACGATCAGCGTGGCGGCCGCAAGCTGCTCCATCACCGGCGTCGCCAGGTCCAGCGTCGCACGGATACGCCCCAGCGCCGCGATCATCTGTTCCTCGGCGCGGATCCAGCCGATGCGCAGACCGCCCCAGAATCGCTTGCTGGCCGAACCGAGGCTGATGACGGTCGTACCTGTTGCATCGAACAGCGCGACCGGCGGCTGACACGGCCCGTCGAGCGCAATCTCCGCCATCGTCTCGTCGATCACCAGCGGCGTGCGATCGCGCTCGGCCACCGCCACCAGTTCCCGCCGCTGGTCCACATCCATGCTGCGGCCCGTGGGATTCTGGAAATCGGGAATGATATAGGCGAAGCGCGGCCCCGTCTGGCGGAACGCAGCGTGGATCGCATCTATGTCCCATCCCGCCTGCGGCAGTCCGACCGGCACGGGCATGCAGCTGCTGCGGCGGATCGCGCCCAGCACATTGTGATAGGTGGGATGGTCCACGACCACCCGGTCGCCCGGCCCCGCCAGCAACCGCAACAACAGCGCAAAGCCATGCTGCGCGCCCGTCGTCACCATGATCTGGTCGGGCGTGGTGGGCAGGCCGCGCCGCACATAATCGGCGGCGATCGCCTGGCGCAGGCGCGGCAGGCCCAACGCTTCATAGCCAATGCCCGAAAGATGCGCGGGCAACTGATGCAGCGCATCCTCATAGGCATGCCACACCGCCTGCGACCCGGGCAGCGACGCAGCGGTCCAGTCCATGATGTTGGAACCGTGGCCCAGCATGTCCTCCGGGTCCGCATGCGCTTCCCGCTCGGATGGAAGGCGCGTGACGCTGCCCGATCCCTGCCGGCTGACCAGATAGCCTTCGTCGCGCAACAGGTCATAGGCGGCCGCCAATGTGGTGCGGCTGAGACCCAGCGCCTGCGCCAGTTCCCTCTCGCCCGGCAGGCGGACGCCAAGGCCGACCCGGCCATCCAGCACCAGAAGACGCAGCGCCCGCGCCAACTGGCGATAGGCCGCTTCGCCATTGGCATCGTTGCGCCAGCGGCCCAGATGCCGCGTCAGGGATGTCGCGCCCAGCGAGGAAATGTCCATAAGCATCCAATACCGTACAAGTGGCCATGGTCGAAAGGGCCACTTTCGACCATCAGGCCTGCCATGATGAAGCAGCGCCTCTTCCAGCTCCTGTGGGGCTTCGCCCTTTACGGCATCTCCATGGCGATGATGCTGCGCGCCAATCTGGGCCTCGATCCGTGGGACGTGCTGCATCAGGGGCTGGCGCCGCGCATCGGCCTCAGCTTCGGCATGACCGTGAACCTCGTCGGTGCGCTGGTGCTGCTGCTCTGGTGGCCGCTGCGCCAGCGGCCCGGATTCGGCACGATCCTGAACATCATCATCATCGGCACGGTGGTCGACATCGCCCTGCCCTTCATCCCCGCGCCCGAAGGCTACGCCGCCCGCTTCGCGCTGCTGGGCTTTGGCATCGTGCTGAACGGCATCGCCGGCGGCGCCTATATCGGCGCGGGCTTTGGCCCCGGCCCGCGGGATGGCCTGATGACCGGCATCTGCCGCCGCACCGGCTGGCCGATCAAGTTCGTCCGCACGGGCATAGAAATCGCCGTACTGGCGACAGGGTGGATGATGGGCGGCACGGTCGGCGTCGGCACGGTGCTGTATGCGATGACGATCGGATGGATCGTGCACCACGCGCTGCCGTGGCTCGCGATTGAAAAGTCACAGCCCCAACGGCATGCCATATCGCACTGAGCGGTGGAGCGTCAGGCCTCCACACCTTTGCGCGTGTCATACTGGTGCTGCGCCAGCACAACATCCGGCATGTGTGTTTCAGCCCAATCGATCATCATCCGCAATGCCGCCAGCAAATCGCGGCCCAAGGCGGTTATGCCGTAGGTGACCGTGACGGGCGCCGAAACCTGCACTTCGCGCGTGATCAACCCATCGCGTTCCAGGGAACGAAGGGTCTGGCTCAGCATCTTTTGCGATACGCCGCTAATGCGCCGTTTCAGGCTGTTGAACCGAATATCCTCCTCGCCCAGCAACAGCAGGACAAGGACGCTCCACTTGTCGCCCACGCGGTCAAGCAACTGCCGCGTCGGACAATCGCTTGCATACACATTGCCGCGCCCGCCGGAGGTTCCTTGGGCGTAACCAGGTGAGAAAATCGTGCCGTCTTGCATGGTACGTTTCCATATACCACCTGGTCACCATTGGAAACCATGGGAGATCATCATGAAAGTTGCAGTGCTGGGCGCCAGCGGGCGCGCGGGATCGGAAATCGCCAGGGAACTGGCGCGACGTGGACACATGGTTCAGGCGATCGCCAGAAAGCCCGAGGCAATTCCAGTGGCAGACGGGATCAGGCCAGTTGGCGGCGATGCTTCGAATCCTGAAGCGCTCGCTGCCCTGATCCGCGGCAATGACGCCGTAATCAGCGCACTTCATTTCGATATAAGCGCCGACACGTTGCTCACATCGCTGCGCACTGCGGGGGTTGACCGACTGCTCGTCACGGGTGGTGCCGCCAGCCTGGAGATCGCACCGGGCAAACGCCTGATCGACAGCCCGGACTTCCCCGAAGCATGGCGCGCCGTCGCGCTCGGCGGCATCGCGTTTCTGGATGCGCTCCGTCGCGAGAAGGCCATCAACTGGACCTTCTTCTCTCCGGCGGCATTGATTTTCGAAGGGCCAAGGCTGGGCCACTACCGCACCGGCGGCGATACGCTGGTGACCGACGAGGCCGGAGAAAGCCAAATCAGCTTTGCCGACTATGCCATCGCCATGGTCGATGCGCTTGAGTCCGGCCAACACAGCCGAACCCGCTTCACTGCGGCATATTAAAGGATCAGCTCCGCCGCGTACCCTTCATGGCCGCAGACCCGAACGATCCCAGCTGGATCGTTCCGGTCAGCGTGTCGCCTTCAATGATGGCTTCGGCTTCCAGCGTCATCGGCATGGGCAGGATCATGTCCATCTTCCATGTCAGCCGATTGCCGTCGACGCGACCATCCTTCACATCCAGCGAACCCAGCGGATTGGCGTTGGTGCCGTGGAAGCTGTCGCCCTTGCTGATGACGGTGAACACGCTCGGCTGATCGCCGAACGGTGTCTTCGTCACGCAGTCATAGGCGCCATCCACTTTCGCCATTCCGTCTACTCCACCTGATGTTTCACTCACCTGCCGTACCCATCTCCACCGGCAGACCAAGGTCGTCAAGCTGGGGCTTTACCAGTTTCGCGTCGCCGATGATGACCCAGATCAGCCGGTCGGGATTGATCGCCGCACGCGCGGCCGCATCAAGGTCCGCCGCCTTCATGCCCCGATAGACATTGGGCAGGGTTGCATAATAATCGTCCGGGCGGCCCAGCAGATTGTTGCGCATCATCGCGCCGAGCAGATCACCAGACGTTTCGAAGCTTCCGGGCAGCGACAGGATCTGGCTGTTGATCGTCTGGTTGCGCTCAGCCTCCGTTATGCCCTTGGTCGTCAGGAAGTCGGTGATGTCGGCACGCGCCGCCTTGAAGGATTCACCGGTCTTGTCCGTCTGCACCGGCGCGAACACCAGGAACGGCATGGCTTCCTTGACGCCCAGCACCTGCGACCCGGCATAATAGGCCCAACCCTTGGTCTCGCGCAGGTCCATCATCAGGCGTGATGTGGAGCTGCCGCCGATCACTTCGTTGGCGGTGATCAGCGCGACGGGATTGTCGGTGCCGATCTTGCCCGTAACCTGGCCGGCCAGGATCATCGACTGCGGGCTCTGCGGCTTGTCCACCAGCACGATGCGCGACGGGCGCAGCATCTTGTCGGACCGGAACAGCTTCACGCCTTTCTCGCCCTTGGGCGCCTTCCACTTGCCAAAGCGCGCCTCCAGCATCGGCAGCAGTTCGGCCAGCGTCGTGTCACCCGTGGCAAAGATGGTGGCGTTGTCGGGCCGGATCCACTTGTCGTGGAAGGCGACAAGGTCGTCGCGCGTCACGGCCTTTACGCCCTTTTCGTCCCCCGATCCGGTGAAGGGCACGCCATAGGGGTGCGCCTGGCCATAGATCAGCGGCGGCAACAGGCGCTGCGCCAGACCAAAGGGCTGCGTCTTTTCCGATGCGATCTTGCTGAGCAGCTGGCCACGCAGGCGTTCCACTTCGGTCGGCGCGAACGCCGGGTTCTGGACGACGTCGGCCAGCAGGTCGAGCGAGGCGCTCAGATTCGGCTTCAGCGCATAAAGGCCGACATTGGTGCGATCCATGTTCGCTGCGGCCGACACCGCCGCACCCAGACGTTCCTGCTCCTCGGCGATCTGCACCGACGTCCGCGTCCTGGTGCCTTCGTCCAGCAGCGCCGTCATCAGCGCGCCGGTGCCCAGCTTTTCCTTGTTGTCGGCGGCATTGCCGGCGTCGAACGACACGGATACGCGCACGGTCGGCACCGCATCGCGCCGGGCGAACACGACCGGGATGCCGTTCTTCAGCGTCGCATGCTCGACAGTGGGGAATTGCAGGTCGGCGACAGGCTCGATCGGCGGCTCGGCGATCTTGGTCGGTGGCGGCGGTGTCGCAGCGACCGGCGCAGGCTTGTTGGGATCGCGGAAATAGGCCGGATGGCGCGCATTGCCCGCCAGCGCATTATCCGCCGCGGACCGTTCGCCCGGTTCGACGGTCAGGCGGAACACCGGGCGGCCGAACCACTGTTTCGCCGCCGCCGTCACGCTTGCCGGCGTGGCCGCCGCATATGCCGTCAGTTCCCGCGCATATTCCGCCGGGTCGTTGGAATAGACCGCGCCTTCGGCCAGCGTCACCGCCTTGCCGTTGGTGCCGCCGACCTGCTCCAGCCCGCCAATCGTGCCGGACAGGCGCGCGGTGGCGGCGCGCTGCACTTCATCGGCGCTCGGTCCCTTCGCCAGATAGTCGGCCAGCAGCGCGTCGAGCCGCTTGCCCACAGCGACCGGGTCCGTTCCCGGTTTCACGTCGACCGTGATCTCGGCCAGTGAAACCTTCTCGAACGGCTGGATCGAGGCGTTGACGGCGACCGCCACCTTCTCGTCGCGCACCAGCGTATTGGCGAGGCGCGAGGAACCCAGTCCACCAAACACGTCGAGCGCCAGATTGAGGTCGGGCAGTTCCTTGCCGTTGACGCCCGGCACCACCCAGTTGCGATACAGGCGCACGGTCGCGACATGGTCCTGCATCACCTTGTCGACATCCTTGTCGAGCGTGGGGACGGTGGCATCCACATCCTGCGGCGCAGGACCGGCGGGGATCGATCCGAACCAGCGCGCGACCTTCTGCTTCGCCGTCGCCAGATCGATATCCCCGGCCAGCACCAGCACGGCATTGTTCGGGCCGTAATGCGTCTTGAACCAGGTCTTTACGTCATCAAGGCTCGCCGCGTTCAGGTCCGCCATCGAACCGATGGTCGAATGGCGATAGGGGTGCCCCTGCGGGAACAGCGCGTCGAGCTGCGCATATTCGACCAGGCCATAGGGCTCGTTCTCGCCCATGCGCTTCTCGTTCTGGACGACGCCGCGCTGCGTATCGAGCTTCACCTGCGTCACTGCGCCCAGCAGATGGCCCATGCGGTCGGATTCGAGGAACAGGGCCCGGTCGAGCGCGCCGGTCGGCACTGTCTCGAAATAATTGGTACGGTCGAACCAGGTCGTGCCGTTCCAGTCGGTCGCGCCGATATCCTCCAGCCGACCGAAGAACGGACCGTCGGCATTTTCCGAACCATAGAACATCAGATGCTCGAACAGGTGCGCAAACCCTGTCTTGCCCGCCGGCTCGAACCGCGATCCGACATGATACCAGATCGACACGGCAACGACCGGCGCCTTGCGGTCGGTATGCACGATCACGCGCAGCCCGTTGGGCAGCGTGAATTCCTCATAGGGAATGCTGACGGCCTTCACGAGATCGGCAAGCGGTGCCGGAGTCGGACCGGCCGCCTTGCCCGCCGCCAGAGCGGGCGCGGAAAGGGCAAGCGACGAGGCGGCAAGGCCAAGAGCAATGGTGCGGAGCATAGGAAACCTTTGCAACACGGGCGGACGCCCGGAGGAGGAAAGCGTGCGGCGGTGGGCCAGCGACATGCCCCGGACGATAGGCTCACCGTTTTAGCGGCGCAATACGCTTTCCGCTGGACAGGCCGCATTGCGGCGATAGGTTCGCGTGCCTTCCTTCCGCTTGGGGGCCATTGCATGACTTTTCTTCGCGCCGGCGCGGCGCTTGCTCTCCTTTCCGCAGCCGTTGCGGCGCCCGCACAGGACAACGCGCCCGCCCCGATCTTTACCGCCGACGAAATGAAGGCCCATGTCGCTTTCCTGTCCGACGATCTGCTGAAGGGGCGCGACACCGGCAGCGAGGGGCATGAGATCGCCGCGCGCTACGTCGCATCGCGTTTCGCGGCGCTGGGCCTGAAACCCGCTGGCGATAATGGAAGTTGGTACCAGACCGTCCCGTTCCAACAGACTGAACGCACCGACACGCCCGCCACCGTCGATTTCACGACGCCTGCGGGCACGAAAAGCTGGACGCACGGCACCACTGTGCTCGTCAGCATGAACCCCAACGATCCGAAGCTGGACGTGACCGCGCCCATCGTCTTCGTCGGCTACGGCATCGAAAATGCGCAGCTTGGTCTCAACGACTATGCCGGGCTGGACGTGAAGGGGAAGATCGTCGTCACGCTGCGCGGTTATCCAAAAGGCCTGCCGAGCGAGGAAGGCGCGCATGCAGGCGCAAGCAAGGCATTGGCGGCGCAAAGCCATGGCGCGGTCGGCCTGATCTCCATCGACACGATCCAGTCCGCCAGAACACGCCCCTGGGCGCAACAGATCCACTTCGCCAGTTCTCCTGCCTTCTCCTGGGTCGGCGCGGACGGCAAGGTGTTCGACGAGGCGCCCGGCATCCGCGCGAAGGCAATGCTGGATGATGCCGCTGCGCAGGCGCTGTTCGGCGGCGCGCGCCGTTCACTGGACAGCATCCGCAAGGAAGCGGACAGGAAAGGCGCTTCGCCGAAGGGTTTTGCCCTGACCGGCACGCTGCGCATCCAGAGCCCGTCGCGCTCCACCCGCATCACCAGCCCCAATGTTGCGGCGATCCTGCCCGGGTCCGATCCGAAGCTGGCGGCCGAATATGTCGTGCTGTCCGCCCATCTCGACCATATCGGCGTCGCGGCGGCCAAGGAAGGCGATCCCACTGATAAGGACCGGATCAACAACGGCGCGCTCGACAATGCCGCGGGCATCGCCACCATGCTGGAAGTCGCCCGCGCCGCCGCGCAGGCGCCGGTGAAGCCACGCCGCTCGCTGCTGTTCATCGCCTCCACGGCGGAGGAACGCGGCCTGCTGGGCGCGGACTATTACGCCCGCCACCCGACCGTCCCGGCCAAGGCGATGATCGGCAATATCGATCTGGACATGCCGCTGCTGCTCTATCCCTTTACCGACGTGATCGCGTTCGGCGCGGACCATTCGACGCTCGGCCCCATCGTGGCGAAGGCGGTCGCGCCGATGGGCGTGTCCCTGACGCCCGATCCGATGCCCCAGGAAGGCATCTTCACCCGTTCCGACCACTACATGTTCGTGAAACAGGGCGTCCCCGCCGTGTTCCTGGCCACCGGCTATGGCAATGGCGGCGAGAAGGCCTGGAAGGAGTTCCTCGGCGGCAACTACCACCACCCCGGCGACGACATGAGCCAGAAGATCGACTGGCGGGCCGGCGCCCGTTTTGCCGAAGCCAACTACCGTATCACCCGCGCCATCGCCGACGCGGACACGCCCCCGCTCTGGTACAAGGGCGACTTTTTCGGCAACACCTTTGCGCCGGAGGCGGCAAAGGCAGCGAAATAGTGCAGGGTTGACAGCGCCCCCGGCATCCGGCTTACCGGGTGCATGGGGGCTGCGATCCCCCCTTCAGGCATCCGCCCAAGAATCGCGTCTTTTGCCAAGGACGCGTCATGCCTGTCAGAATTGCCCTCTTATTCCTCACGACCCTCGCCTTCGTCGGCACCGCCCACGCGCAGGATGCACGACGCTTCACCCTGAGCGGCAGTGTGCGCCTGCGGTTCGAAACCATTGATGGACAGGCGCGGGCAGGATTCGACACCTCGGATTCGCTGACCAATATCCGCACGCAATTGCTTGCCGAATATGACGCCCACGCCTTTCGTTTGGGCGCGGAACTGTTCGACAGCCGCGCCTATGGGGCCGATCCGCGCACGCCACTTTCGACCAACGAAGTGAACGCGCTGGAACTGGTGCAGGCCTATGTCGCCACCGACATCCGCGATCTGGCCGGAACAGGCGCAAAGGCGACGATCACGGCGGGGCGCATGACGCTCAATCTCGGTTCGCGTCGCCTCGTCGCGGCGGACGATTATCGCAACACCACCAACGGCTATACCGGCGTGCGGACGGACATTGCCGCGCCACATGGCGTAAGGGCGACGCTGATCTATACGCTGCCACAGGTGCGCCGGCCGGACGATGCCGCGTCGCTGCGTGACAATGCCGTGAAGATGGATCGCGAAAGCTTCGACCTCGTGCTCTGGGGCGGCCTTGTCGGCAAGGCCAAGGCGATCGGCCCGGCCATGGCCGAACTATCCTATTTCCATCTGGGCGAGCGCGACGCGCCGGGCCGTCCCACCCGCGACCGGTCGCTCGACAGTTTCGGCGCGCGCCTGATCGCGGAACCCGCCATCGGCCGGTTCGATTATGAGGTGGAGGCGATCTACCAGCGCGGCTCCATAAGTCGCAGCATTGCCGCCACCGCGCCAACCCAGCGCGTCAGCGCCAGCTTCCTGCATCTGGACGTCGGCTACAGCTTCGCCGCGCCGTGGAAGCCGCGCCTGTCCGTCGAATTCGACAGAGCGAGCGGCGACAAGGCGGGCGGCCGTTACGGGCGGTTCGACACGCTGTTCGGCATGCGCCGCGCCGACCTCGCCCCCGCCGGCCTCTACAACGCCGTCGCCCGCGCCAATATCGCAACGCCCGGCCTGCGGTTGGAAGTCCAGCCCAGCCGCCGCTTGGACGCCTTCACCGTCTATCGCGCCATGTGGCTGGCGTCGGACGAAGACAGCTTTTCCACGACCGGCGTGCGCGATGCGACCGGTCGCTCCGGCGATTTCGCAGGCCACCAGATCGAAGGACGCGTCCGCTACTGGCTCGTGCCCAAACGCCTGCGTTTCGAGTGCAATGCCCTGCTGCTCGCCAAGGGCCGCTTCCTGCGCGACGCCCCCAATGCGCCACCGGGACGCACGACCCGCTACGCATCCTTCAACCTGACGGCGAGCTTCTGAAGTGCCCGGTTCCGGTATTCACAGCCTGATCCGCTGCACCGCCTCATCCGGGAAATTACGCACAGCCTCTTGTGTGTCTTTCATGCAACACTACATCCCGACCAGTTCAGTTGAGAGGGTTTCATGAATCTCGAAAAGTTCACCGATCGCGCCAAGGGCTTTCTACAGGCGTCGCAGACCGTGGCGATCCGCATGAGCCACCAGCAGATCGCACCCGAGCATCTGTTGAAGGCATTGCTGGAGGATGATCAGGGCATGGCGTCCGGCCTGATCCGCGCGGCCGGCGGAGATCCCGCCACGGCGATGCGCGAAACGGATGCGGCGCTGGCGAAGATTCCGGCCGTCTCCGGCGGCGGCGCGCAGCAGTCGCCCGGCCTGAACAATGATCTCGTCCGCGTGCTGGATCAGGCCGAACAGGTCGCGCAGAAGGCCGGCGACAGCTTCGTCACGGTCGAGCGCATGCTGCTCGCCCTCACCCTCGCGACCACAACGACCGCCAGCAAGGCGCTGGCCGCCGCCGGCGTGAAGGCGGAGGCGCTGAACGCCGCGATCAACAGCCTGCGCGGCGGCCGCACCGCCGACACCGCCGGCGCGGAAGACCGCTACGACGCGCTTAAGAAATTCGCCCGCGACCT
>Ga0209066_10004629_pt1 | contig 14818 bp, 14 predicted proteins | sample All_14_2_FD_187198 | JGI IMG/M metagenome (GOLD analysis project Ga0209066, IMG submission 187198) | Freshwater microbial communities in response to fracking from Pennsylvania, USA - Allegheny Zone_MetaG_DW_15 (SPAdes) (version 2) ...
AACCTCGGCGATCGCGCGTCGGCGAAGCACCGGGGAGGTCGGGCGCGCGGCGGCCAGCGAATTGTTGATCACCCAGGCCCAGGGGTGGATGTCGGCGCGCTCGAGCTCGCGAGCCAACCCGGCCGCTTCGAGCACCGGAGTGGTCTCGGCGAGCGTGACGATGATGACCTTGGTGAGTGCGGGGTCCTGTAGCCGCATCAACGGGGTGGTGAAATGCCGGTCGCCCAACTGCCGGGCGACCTCACGGTGGTAGGAGCCGGTGGCATCCAGCAGTAACAAGGTGTGCCCGGTGGGAGCGGTGTCGACGACGACGAACTTGTGTCGCGATTCGCCGATGGCACGCGAGAAGGCTTGGAACACAGCGACTTCTTCGGTGCAGGGCGACTGGAGATCCTCTTCGAGCATCATCCGGCCGCGGTCGTCGAGCGCTGCACCCTTGGTGGCTAGCACATGTTCGCGGTAGGCGCGGGTGGCCTCGGTGGGGTCGATACTCGACACGTGCAGGTTGTCCAGGGTGCCGTGCAGCGTGTCGGTGAGGTGACCGGCGGGGTCGGTGGTGGTCAGATGCACCAGATGTCCGCGGTTGGCCAGGGCGACCGCGATAGCGGCGGCGATGGTGGTCTTGCCGACCCCGCCCTTGCCCATGCACATGATCAAACCGTGCTCGCCACTGGCCAGTTCGTCGACCAGAGCGGACAGCGGGGCGTCCGCCACATCCAGGGCGACGTCCTCGGCGGGATCGGGGGAGCCCGGCTCGCGGCTGAACAATGACGCGAGCGCCTCGAGCCCGACGATGTTCGTGGCCTTGAGATCCACCAGATCCATCGGGAGCGCACGCAGTTCGTCGGACAGATCGGCGATGGCGCGCTGTTCGCGGCGATAGATCGCCTCGGCGAGCGGATCATCGGTGGCCGCGGCGGCCGGCAGGACTCCGTTGATCACGACGTACTGGTGGGTGAGGCCGATCGCGGCGAGTTCATGGTGGGTGCGGGTGATCTCGGCCAGGGTGGACCGCTGCGCGCGGGCCACCAGGACCAGGCGGGTGCGCTGCGGATCGGCCAGGGCCGCCACCGCGCCCGCGTACAGTGCCCGCTGCTTCTCCAGTCCGGACAGCGGACCCAGGCACGACGCGTCGCCCTTGCCTGCGTCGAGGAAGTCGGTCCACGAGCCGGGGAGTTGCAACAGCCGGATGGTGTGCCCGGTCGGCGCGGTGTCGAACAGTACGTGGTCGAACTGCCTCATCGGGCCGTCCGAATCGGTGAGCAATTCGGTGAATTCGTTGAACGAGGCGATCTCGGTGGTGCAGGACCCGGAGAGTTGCTCGGTGATCGCGCGCAGTTCCTGTTCGGGCAACAGGCCGCGGACCGGACCGATGATGCGTTCGCGGTAGTCCTCGGCGGCCTGGTCGGGGTTGATCTCCAACGCCGACAGCCCCTCCACCGCAGCGATGTCGGTGATGGTGTTGCCGATCGTGAGGCCGAAGACCTGGCCGACATTGGATGCCGGGTCGGTGCTGACCAGCAGCACCCGCTTGCCGAGGGCGGCCAGCCGGATCGCCGCGGCACATGCGATCGAGGTCTTGCCGACACCGCCCTTTCCGGTGAAGAACAGGAATCGCGGGGGGTCCGTCAGGAACTTCACGAGTTCAACAACAACCGGAAGCATCGGAAGCGCCGCTGCCGCAGCAGCTGTCGCCGAGCAAGTTCGGTGCGGCCACGTCGACTCCGGCCCATTTGGAGAGCTGCTCGCGATCGGGATAGCGGCCGGTCATCGCGGTCACACCGTCGACAAGGACCAACGGCAGTCCGGCGGATCCCGCGACGTGCAGAAACGCCCGCACGGTCTCGTTCCCGGCAAAGGCGCCCGGCTCGCTGGCCAGGTTGTAGCGGGCGACGTCGCCGCCACGGCCGGCGACGAAATCCAAGTCGGCGGAGAACACCACCAGCTGCTGATCCACGTCCTCCCCGCAGACCCCGGTCGCGCAACACAAAGCGGGCTCGAACACCTCGACCTTGCTCATCGGACGGTCTCCTTCAGGTGGGGTAGCAGTTGGTTGACCCGGGTCGCGATATCGTCACGCACCAAGCGCATGCGCTCGATGCCGTCGATACCGCGTTCGGAGGGCTCGTCGGTGTCCCAGACTTGGAATTCGGTACCCGGCACCGGCGCGAGCTCGGCTTCCCGGCCGAGTATCACCACCACGTCGACATCTCGGACGCGCTGCGGATCAACCAGTTTCGGTGACTCGCCGGTGATATCGATCCCGATCTCGCGCAAGCTCTCCGCGGACAGCGCATTGATGGCCGTTGCGGGTTTGGTGCCCGCGGAGTAGACGTCCACCTCGCCGCCGGCGAGGTGGCGCATCAGCCCGGCGGCCATCTGCGATTTGCCGCCGTTCTTGGCGCAGACGAACAACACGGCGGGCTTGCGGGTCACTTCGTCTCCTCGGTCACGGCGGGGGTTGGTTGGGTGAATCGTCCACGCAGCGCCAGCGATACGTACACCAGCGCAACCAGCACGGGGACCTCGATGAGCGGGCCGACGACCCCGGCCAGCGCCTGCCCGGAGGTCACGCCGTAGGTGGCGACCGCCACCGCGATGGCCAGCTCGAAGTTGTTGCCGGCGGCGGTGAAGGCCAGCGTGGTGGTGCGCTCATAGCCCAGCCCGATCAGCGCTCCGAGCAGGTAGCCGCCGCCCCACATGATGGCGAAGTAGGCCAGCAACGGCAGCGCGATCCGCGCGACATCCCAAGGCCGCGAGATGATCTGGTCACCCTGTAGCGCAAAGAGAATGACGATGGTGAACAGCAGGCCGTAGAGCGCCCACGGCCCGATCTTGGGGAGGAAGCGAGATTCATACCAGTCCCGGCCCTTGGCCTTCTCGCCGTACCGGCGGGTGAGGAATCCGGCCACCAGGGGGATGCCGAGGAACGTGAGCACAGACTTGGCGATCTGCCACACCGACGTGTCGATGGTGGTCTGCTCCAGGCCGAGCCAACCCGGCAGTACGGACAGATAGAACCATCCCAAGACCGCGAACATGAAGACCTGGAACACCGAGTTGATCGCCACCAACACCGCGGCGGCCTCCCGGTCACCGCACGCCAGGTCGTTCCAGATGATCACCATGGCGATACAGCGGGCGAGGCCGACGATGATCAACCCGGTGCGGTACTCCGGCAGGTCCGGGAGCATCAGCCACGCCAGCGTGAACATCAACGCGGGCCCAAACAGCCAGTTCAGCGCCAACGAGGACAGCAGCAGTTTGCGGTCGCCGGTGACCGTGTCCAGACGGTCGTAGCGCACCTTGGCCAGCACCGGGTACATCATCACCAACAGGCCGATGGCGATCGGAAGCGAGACGCCGTCGAGTTCCACGGCGCCGAGTGCACCGCCGAGGCCGGGTATGAGCCTGCCCAGGAGCAGGCCCACGGCCATGGCGATGCCGATCCACACCGGCAGCATCCGATCCAGCGCGGACAGCTTCTTGACGACCGCCGAGTCGGCGGCGGTGGTGGGGGTGCTCATCGTGCAGTCTCCTCGACACAGGCATCCGATGGTGTGGGGGGTCCGCTCTCGATCTGCAGGATGTTCGAAAGCTGGTGTAGTGCTTCTGGGATGGCCCGGTAGTAGACCCACGAGCCGCGTCGCTCGCTACCCAGGATGCCGGCGGAGCGAAGCACCTTCAGGTGGTGGGAGATGGTCGGTTGGGACAGGTCGAACGTTGCCGAGATATCGCAGACGCATGCCTCACCACCGGCACTGCTGGCGATCAGGCTCAACAGTCGCAACCGGACCGGGTCGCCCAGGGCCTTGAACATCTGCGCCAGCGGCAGGCATGCCCGCTCGTCAAGAGGTGCTCGGCCGAGGGCGTCCTCGGTGCACAGCAGCTGGAGTGAATTCGACATTCTTCTATATTGACGTATATCGAATCGATGGGCAACCGCCCTCGAGCGGGCTACCCGGCTATCGGTGATCGCTGCGCCGTTGCAGCAGTGCGACGACTTCGCTGGTCTGTGATGGTGTGGGTAGCCGGCCCGTGGCCTTGGTGATCGCCACCCAGATGGCAGTGACCTCGACAGCAGCAGATTCGAGTTCTGCTGTGACGCAGCGCTTTTGCCCTTGGTTGAGAGACATGGGTCCGTTCAGCGCCAGGAGCGCCGAATGGCCGGTGCGCGGCGCCCCGGTCGGGTAGCCGGCCCGCAGCCACTCGAGGCAGGCGGCGAAGGTGGTGGATATCGGTCCGGCCACGGCATACCTAAACCTGGACGGGCACGTCGAGTTCGGCGAGCAGGAGGCGGACCCGCCGCTCGATCTCGTCGCGGATGGGTCGTACCGCGTCGACACCCTGGCCGTGCGGGTCTTCGAGGACCCACTCCTCGTAGCGGCGTCCCGGGAAGATCGGACAGGCATCGCCGCACCCCATGGTGATGATCGCGTCGGCCGCCTGCACGATCTCGTCCGTCCACGGCTTGGGGTACTCGCCGGAGATGTCGATACCCCGTTCGGCCATGGCGGCCACCGCGGCGGGGTTCACTTCGTCGCCGGGCTCCGAACCGCCCGACCATGCGACCGCGGCATCGCCGGCGAGATGGGTGAAGAACCCCAGCGCCATCTGGGAGCGACCGGCATTGTGCGTGCACAGGAACAGTACCGTCGGTTTTCCGTCGTTGGCCTTGCCCTCGACCTTGGCCAGGGCGCGCAGGCGTTGACGGGCGAAACGCTCGGCGAGCAGCGGCAGAAAGTTGGGCACGCTGGCCCGGCCGGCGAACTGCTCGTAGGAGGTGTGCAGGAACAGCTCGATCGTCTCGGTGCCGAACATGCTCTCAAAGTCCTTCTGAAGCCGCGTTGCCGCCGTCTTGAGGGCCAATCGTTGGTCGATCGACAGGTCGCGACGCAGGTGCGGATGGCTCTCGGTGATGTTGTCGCTCATGTGCTTCTCCTGAATCAGAGGGGTTGGAGGGTGGGAGTGAGACGGCCGATACGTTCGGTGAGTTCGTGCACCGCGTCGTCGAAGGCGGCAGGCAGGGCGGTCCGCGCGGGATCGCGGACCGACCAATGGATCCGGGTGAGCTCGGGCGGCAACTCTTCATGGGCGTTGTCGCACACGGCGATCACCAGATCGGTGGGCTGCAGCACATCGTCGAGATGCCGGGGCTTGGTCGGGCGCAGCGCTACATTGTTCCGCCGCGCCGCGTCGACGGCGCCTGGGTGCACGCGCGCCGCTGGTTTGGTCCCCGCGGAGGTGGCGGGCACCGGGCTGTGACGGTTCCAGATCGCTGCGGCCAACTGGCTCCGAGCGGAATTCTGGGTGCACACGAAGATCACCCGGCGCGCGTGGCGGCCCACGACCGGAATCAGAGATTCGAGCGCGGCGGGGTTGAGCTTCAGGTAGGTGCGGCGACCATCGGCCTCCGAACGCGTTCTGGTGACGACGCCGGCGCGCTCCAGCACGTTGAGATGGTGAGCCAGCAGGTTCGACGGCACCGACAGCATCGCCCGGAGTTCGGACGGCGAGGCGTCGGCACCGAGTAGGTGATCGACGATGGCCAGCCGTGCCGGGTCGGCGAGCGCAGCGAAGACGGCCACCCGATCGGTCGACGTTATCTCAGTAGACATTGACTCAATGTCTACTGAGGGAGTGCCGGCATGTCAATCGTCGCGGGGCATTCTTCCCGGTCGGCCCCTGTCGGTTCATCTCGCGTTCACCATCCGTAGGGCATCGATTCACAGGCGGCCCCTAGGTTCACAGCCGAGCGGCAGAAAGATCTGCTCGACGCGACATGCGTCCACCTCATATCCGTATTTGAAGGAGCTTCGTGAAGGCCAAACGATCTGGTGCCGCGCTGAGCCTGGTGGCGGCTGGTGCATTGCTGCTGTCAGCCTGTGGCAGTGACAACAACGCCGCGTCGGGATCGGGTGGCGAATCCGCCCCGTCCGGGATCGATTGCGGCGGCAAGGAAGCTCTGAAGGCGAGCGGTTCATCCGCGCAGGCCAATGCGATGACTCGGTTCATCAATGCCTATGAGAAGGACTGCCCCGGATTCACCCTCAACTACACCTCCAGCGGCTCGGGCGCAGGCGTGTCCGAATTCCTGGGCGGCCAGACCGATTTCGGTGGCTCCGATTCGCCGCTGAGTGCCGACAAGGGTGAGTACGAGAAGGCGAAGGAGCGTTGCGGCGGCAGCGACGCGTGGAACCTGCCCGCCGTGTTCGGCCCCATCGCCATCACGTACAACGTGGAGGGTGTGGACGGCCTGGTGCTGGACGGCCCGACCGCTGCCAAGATCTTCAACGGCACCATCAAGACGTGGGATGCTCCTGAAATCGCCGCGCTGAACGAGGGCGTGACCCTGCCCGCACAGCCGATCAACGTGGTGTTCCGCAGCGATGAGTCCGGCACCACCGACAACTTCCAGAAGTACCTGGACGCGGCATCGGATGGCGCCTGGGGCAAGGGTGCGGGTAAGTCGTTCGCGGGCGGCGTCGGTGAAGGCGCCAAGGGCAACGAGGGCACCTCGGCCGCCATCAGCGGCACCCCCGGCTCGATCACCTACAACGAGTGGTCGTTCGCCAAGGCGCAGAACCTGTCCATCGCCAAGATCATCACCTCGGCGGGGCCGGAGCCGGTCGAGCTGAGCACGGAATCGGCGGGTGTTGCGATCGACGGCGTCAAGTTCAAGGGCGAGGGCAACGACCTCGTGCTGGATACGGCGTCCTTCTACACCCCGACCGAACCGGGTTCCTACCCGATCATGCTCGCTGCCTACGAGATCGTCTGCTCGCAGTACCCGGATGCCGAGGTGGCCACCGCGGTCAAGGCGTTCATGCACTCGGCGCTCGGCAACGGCCAGAAGGGTCTCGAGGACAACGGCTACATCCCGGTGCCCGAGGCGTTCAAGACTCGTCTGACCGAGGCCGTCGACGCCATCAACGCGACGAGCTAAGCAGTCGATACCCACATGGCCGTGACACCGGACTCGACCGCGGTGAGCTCGTCGGCATCCCCGACGAGCTCACCGCAGATCGGGGATAATCCCGTAATGCCCACCAAACCCACGAAGGAGTCGGCATTGAAGCGGGGTGAGGGGCGTTGGGGAGACAAGGTCTTCCGGTCCATCGCCATCGCGGCCGGCGCCACCATCATCGGGGCGATCGCGTTGATGGCGCTGTTCCTCATCATCAAAGCGGTCCCGTCGCTGCAGGCCAACCAGGCCAACTTCCTGTTCAGCACCGAGTTCCTCACCAGCGATTCGGACAACCTGCGCTTCGGCATCCGTGACCTTTTCATGGTGACGGTGCTCAGCTCGCTGTTCGCCTTGGCCATCGCCGTGCCCATTGCCATCGGGATCGCGGCCTTCTTGACCAACTACGCGCCCAAGCAGTTGGCGCGCCCGTTCGGGATGCTGGTCGATCTGCTGGCGGCAGTGCCCTCGATCGTCTTCGGTCTCTGGGGCATTTTCGTGCTGGCGCCGTGGCTCACCCCGGTAGCCACGTTCCTCAACGAAAACCTCGGCTGGTTCTTCCTGTTCTCCCAGGGCAACGTGTCGCTGGCCGGTGGCGGAACGATTTTCACCGCGGGCATCGTCCTGGCGGTGATGATCCTGCCGATCATCACCTCGGTCACCCGTGAGGTCTTTGCGCTGACGCCGCGCGGCCACGTCGAGGCTGCGCAGGCGCTCGGCGCGACGAAGTGGGAAGTCATCCGGATGACGGTCTTCCCCTACGGACGCAGCGGCATGATCGCGGCCTCGATGCTCGGTTTGGGCCGTGCGCTGGGTGAGACGATCGCCATCCTGATCATCCTGCGCACCGCCGCGCAGGCCGGCCACTGGTCGCTGTTCGACGGCGGCTACACATTCGCATCCAAGATCGCCTCGGCCGCGGCGGAGTTCAGCGCCCCGCTGCCGACAGGTGCATACATCGCCGCCGGATTCGTGCTGTTCGCGCTGACCTTCGTGGTCAACGCGCTGGCCCGGGCCGCGGCCGGCGGAAGGGTCAGTGGAGGATGACGGTCAGATTTGACGAGTCGGTGAAGGCACCCACCTTCCACCCACTCAGCGTCAGCCGCAAGATCAAGAACAACGTCGCGACAACGCTGTTCACCGCGTCGTTCGTGGTCGCCATGATTCCACTGGCGTGGCTGCTCTACACCGTGCTGGCCAAGGGTTTCACCGCGATCGTGTCCTCGACCTGGTGGACCAACTCTCTTGCCGGCGTGCTGCCGGAGGAGATGGCCGGCGGTGTCTACCACGCGATCTACGGCACCGTGGTCCAGGCTGCCATCGCGGCGGTGCTGTCCGTGCCGCTGGGCGTGATGGCCGCGGTCTACCTGGTGGAGTACGGCAAGGGGCGGTTCGCCAAGGTCACCACATTCATGGTCGACATCCTGGCCGGTGTGCCGTCGATCGTGGCCGCACTCTTCATCTTCGCGCTGTGGATTGCGACGCTCGGTTTCGAGCAGAGCGCCTTCGCCGTCTCGCTGGCCCTGGTGTTGTTGATGCTCCCTGTCGTGGTGCGCAACACCGAGGAGATGTTGAAGCTGGTACCCGACGAACTGCGCGAAGCCTCCTACGCCTTGGGTATTCCGAAGTGGAAGACCATCGTGCGGGTCGTAGTGCCCACGGCCTTGCCCGGCATGCTCAGCGGCATCCTGCTGGCGCTGGCGCGGGTGATGGGCGAGACGGCGCCGGTACTGGTGCTGGTCGGTTACAGCCGGTCGATCAACATGGATGCGTTCGAGGGCAACATGGCCTCGCTCCCGCTGCTGATCTACACGGAGCTGATCAACCCGGAAGCGGCTGGCGCGCTGCGGGTCTGGGGCGCGGCGCTGACCCTGATCCTGATCATCGCGGCGCTGTATCTGGGCGCCGCATTCGTCAACCGATACCTGACACGGAACCGAGTTTAGGAGCCTCATGGCCAAACGGCTGGATCTCAAAGACCTCAATATCTACTACGGCAACTTCCACGCCGTCGCCGACGTGAGTTTGTCTGTGATGCCGCGCAGTGTGACGGCCTTCATCGGCCCGTCCGGGTGTGGCAAGTCGACGGTGCTGCGCACCCTGAACCGTATGCACGAGGTCATCCCCGGTGCCCGCGTCGAGGGCTCGGTGCTGCTCGACGGGGAGGACATCTACGCCTCGGGCATCGACCCGGTGAGCGTCCGTAAGACCATCGGTATGGTGTTCCAGCGTCCGAACCCGTTCCCCACCATGTCGATTCGCGACAACGTGGTGGCCGGGCTCAAGCTGCAGGGGGTGCGCAAGAACCTCGACGAGGTCGCCGAGAAGTCACTCAAGGGCGCCAACCTGTGGAACGAGGTCAAGGATCGCCTCGACAAGCCCGGCGGCGGGCTTTCCGGTGGCCAGCAGCAGCGGCTGTGCATCGCCCGGGCCATCGCGGTGCAGCCCGACGTGCTTTTGATGGACGAGCCGTGTTCGGCACTGGACCCGATCTCCACCCTGGCGATCGAGGATCTGATCTCGGAGCTCAAGCAGGACTACACGATCGTCATCGTCACGCACAACATGCAGCAGGCCGCCCGGGTCAGCGATCAGACGGCGTTCTTCAACTTGGAGGCGACGGGCAAGCCTGGCAGGTTGATCGAGATCGACGAGACCGAGAAGATCTTCTCCAACCCGACTCAGAAGGCCACCGAGGACTACATCTCGGGCCGATTCGGGTAACGCTCTCACAAGCGACGTCGGCGCGCTCACGTTCGGATACCGAACGAGAGCGCGCCGAACTCGTTCTAGGGGGTCAGCACCACCCTGGTGCCGGACGGTTCCGCAGCGACCCAGGCGTCGGTGACCTCGGCCAGCGGGCGGGTCCGGGTGCGCAGTTCGATGGCGCCGGCCGCGACCATGTCGAACAGCCGCGGCAGCGCCTCGGAGCGGATCCTGGCCAGCACGTCGGGCGGCACGCTGCCGATCCCGACCCCGGACATGGTGATGCCGGTGCTACGCAGGATCGCGGCCGGCAGTTCGATGGCGGGTCCGGCCATCGACCCGATCTGGACGAACCGGGTGCGGTGGTAGTGCGCCGCGGGATGACTGGCGGCCAACGCGGTGAGCGTGTTCGCTGCGGGGTCACCCCAGAGGTAGTCCAGCACGGCATCGAAGGGCCGCTCGGCGTGCAGGGCGCCGAGTTGTGCGTTCACCTCGGGATCGCCGAGGTTGAGCGCCTGGTCGGCGCCGACCGTGCGTAACCACCGCAAGCGGGCAACGTCGCGGCCGGTGACGATCACCCGTCCGGCGCCGAACACCGACTTGGCCAGTTGCACCGCCATCGCGCCGGTCACGCCGGTGGCGCCCAGCACGAGCACATGGTCGCCCGGTGCCACGGCGGCGGCGTGCTCCAGCGCCGCCCACGCCGACATGCCGGGATTCGGCACGGCTGCGGCGGTGGCGGCATCGACCCCGGCGGGCAGCTCCACCCAGCCGTGGGTGCTGATGAGGGTGCGCTCGGCCATCATGCCGTAGGGTGCCACGGCGCCGGTGTACACCCGGCGACCGTCCTCGAGCCGAGCGACTCCGTCTACCCCGGGGATGGTCGGCAGCGTGAGTTCGCCACTGGCATAGTGCTTTCCGCTGATAAGTGCCTTGGTGAGATTGGTCAGGGCGGAAGCTTCGACCGTGGCGGTGACGGTTCCTTCGCCTGGCTGCGGCTCGGGAAACTCTGTGTAGCGGGGCGTCTGGCCCCATTCGGTGACGACGGCTGCCTTCACGGCGCGCTCCTCATAGTTTCCGACGATATGGTTTCTATAGAAACAATGTACGGCGGCGGGCCCTCGGTGGCAATATGGTTTCCGTGAAAACCAAGTCCGGGCTGGTCGACGCGGTCAATATGTTGATCGGCGCGGTGCGGGACAAGTTCGACGCCGACGAGGACGGCGATCCGGAACGCGATTTCATGGTCCAGCGCTGCCCGAAGCGACTGGAGGGGGTCATTCGCCGGTTGCCAACCCTATCGATGCACCTACTTGCCGGCATCGGGGAGACGCCGTCCAGCGTGGTCGGGCTGGCCGCCCGCTCCGGCCAACTCAAGGGGACCGTGTCCAAGCACGTGCAGCGCCTGGTCGAGGCCGGTCTGGTCCGGCGCACGCCGGTGCCCGGCAATCGCAAGGAGCTTCTCCTCGACCTCACACCGGACGGTGCCCTGGTCTGCGCGGCGCACCGCGACCTGCACCAGGAGATGGACCTGGGCATGCGCGAGTTTCTGCAGCGTTACAGCAACGCCGACCTACAGGTGCTGGAAAAGGTGTTGCGCGACCTGCTGGCCGCGCGCACGGTGGGGGTGCGGATCGTCGCCGACGACGGCTGACGTCAGCGCGGCTCCTCGAATGTCTCCTCGGCCGGCATTTCGCCTGTGGCGGTGAAGATCACCCGGCGCGCCACCTCGACGGCGTGGTCGGCGAAGCGCTCGTAGAAGCGGCTCAGCAACGTCACGTCGACAGCGGCGGTGACCCCGTGCTTCCAGTCCTTGTCCATCAGCACCGAGAACAGGTGGCGGTGCAGATCGTCCATCGCGTCGTCTTCTTCGCGGATCCTGGCGGCCTTCTCCGGGTCCAGGGTCTCCAGCACCTCTTGCGCGCTGCGGCTCAATTCGACTGCGACTCGGCCCATCTCGGCGAAGTAACCGTTGACCTCCTCGGGCAGCGCGTGCTGCGGGTGGCGGCGGCGGGCGATCTTGGCGACGTGCAGAGCGAGGGCGCCCATCCGGTCGATATCGGCGACGATCTGGATGCCGCTGACGATTGTGCGTAGATCGCCGGCAACCGGCCCCTGTAGGGCAAGCAGCAGGAAAGCGGCTTCCTCGGCGCGCGTGCTGATCTCGGTGATGCGGTCATGGTCGGAGATGACCTGCTCGGCGAGTGCCAGATCGGCCTGCAACAGGGACTGGGTCGCGCGTTCCATCGCCACGCCGGCCAACCCGCACATCTCGCCGAGCTGAACGGTCAAGGAAGACAGCTGTTCCTGATACGCAGTACGCATGTCATCACCTTACGGTCAGCGGGCCAGAAGGTCACGATGCCACAGATGAACGAAAGGTGAATGCCCTTCGTGTACGGCGGGGCCGAACTATTCGCAGCTGGTATCCGCGGCGTTGGTGACCGTGAGGTCCTCGGGCAGCTCGGTGACGGACTCGCTGCTGGTTCCGCGCACCATATGCACCTTCACCGACGATCCGCTCGGTGAAGGCGGCGTCACCGAGCTGAAATCGGAGCCGAGCACCACCCGTACGACATCGCCCATCCCGGTGACCCGCTCGATGGTGGCGTTGTGGAACGACGATGCGACGGTGGCGGCGGCCTGCTCGTTGCCCGGTGAGAAGAACACCGTCGTCGATTCCAGCGGGCCGGGATAGTCATCGGGGGTGTCGATGTTGAAACCGTGCTGCTGCAGCACATCGGCGGCGCTGCTGGCCAGGCCGGATTCGCCGGTCGAATTCGATACCCGCACCGTGACCGCGCCGGGCTCGGTGGCCACCGCGTTGACCAGCTCACCGTCCGGGTCGGCGGATGTGGTTGAGGGGCTACCGGATTCGGGTGTCTGGGGCACCGGGGTGTTGTCGGCGTTGCGCTCCTCGGGCAGCGGGTCATCGTTGATGATCGCCTCGAACAGCGCGGCCATATCGTCGACCCTGGGCTGCTCGTTTCCGTAGTCATCGGCGTAGCCGGTGGTCGGGACGGTGACGAAGGTGATCCGGCCCGCGTTCACGCCCTGCACGGACTGCCCGAGGTCGACCAGATCCTTGGTCCTGATGTTGTCGACGTAGCTGTCCTCGATGAACATGTTCACGACGTTGTTGAGCTTGCTGAGGCTGAAGAAGACCTCTTTGGAGATCAGCGAGCGCAGCAGCGAAGACAGGAACCGCTGTTGGCGCTTGATGCGGCCGTAGTCACCGTTGACCTCGGTGGTCACCTGGCGCGCGCGCACATAGTTCAGCGCGGTGTGGCCGTCCACCAGCTGCCGGCCCGGGTTGGCCAGCACCGTTCCCAGCTCGTAGTCCTCCAGCGGCGTGGTGCTGCACACCTCGACGCCGCCGAGCGCGTCGACCATCTTCGCGAACCCGGTGAAGTCGACGGCCATGAACCGGTTGACCGACAGTCCGGACAGCTTCTGGATCACTTTCACCAGGCACTTGGGCCCGCCGACGGCGTACGCGGAGTTCAGCTTGGTCTCGGTCCAGGCCTCGTCCATGCCGTACATCGGTGATTCTTCGTCGGTGATCGGACCGTAGGCCCCGGTCTCGGGATCCCACGGTTCGCACTTGATCGGTGTGATCGCCAAGTCGCGCGGGAAGGACACGGCGACAACACGTTTGCGATCGGCGGGGATGTTGACCAGCATGATGGTGTCCGAACGTGCGCCGGCGGCGTCATCGGTGGTGCCCGCCCCCACCTCGCTGTTCTGGCCGATACGGCTGTCGGTGCCGACGATCAGGAAGTTCTCGTCGCCGAACTGCGCGTTGGGGTCGACGATGTCGCGCGAGTTGGGGTCCAGGGCCGAGACCTGGTTGAGACTGTTGTTCTTCATCGACTGCCACTGCCAGGCGCCACCGGTCAACGCCAGTGCGCACACCGCCAGGAGCGCGGCGGCGACGCGGCCGACGTTGCGGGCCCGGTGGTGCTGCGCCGGCGCCGGGTGCGCGGTGTGCAGCGGGCGAAGGGGCCGGATGGCGGCCAGGTCGGGCAGTTCGTCGGCATACGCCGACGCCACATTCAAGACCTCGGTGACCGGCTCACCCGGATCCGGGTGAGCCGCGTGCCCCGGTGCCGACGGCTCGAAGATCACCGCGTCGACCGGGTCGGTGATCTCGGCGGCGCTCTCGGGCGCCGGCTCGTCGTCCTGGGGGTCGGCCCGGCGCCGTTTACCGCCGGTGCCGGTGGGCTGATCGGCGGCGAGTTTGGCGATCAGGTCGGCGACGGTGACACCGTCGGTGTGATTACCGCCGGCGGTGTCCGGCGGCACCGACGTTTGGGCGCGCTCCCACGGCGTGGCACCCGGCGCCGACCGCGCGGATCGGGTAAGCAATTGGTTGTCCTCCCCAGAGGCGCGCTCGGGCAGGTCAGGAGTGGCGCTATCGCCGTCACTCATGTCCTACCGGCCTTCAGCTCGTGGGGATCCGTGCGCGCCGTTGCGCTCGGTGGTGGTCTGCGCTGCGTGAAAGCCGCGACAAACTCTTTTAGCAGCAGTGCACCCGGCTCCGCCACCGGAGCCCGGCCTGGTGGCCCCTCATCGTACTGAGACAACCTGAGAGTCGGCCAGCCCGTCGCGGTGACGGAGCGGTCTCGGGATCATCTCACCGGTCAGCCGCCGGAGTTCATCACGTCGGCGCCGACGGGGACCGTCAGGTCATCGGGATCGTCGAGCCAGCCCTCGGGCAGACTGACCGTCCCCGGGGAGCCTTGCCGGCCCCGCGGACCGCCGGCCACCTCGGGGAACGCGACATCGGGATCAAGCTCGGCGAGCAGCGCATCGAGCTCGCGCAGAGTCTTGACCAGCGCCAATGCCCGGCGCAGGTCGGCGCCAGCGGGAAAGCCGTGCAGGTACCAGGCGACGTGCTTGCGGATATCGCGCATGCCCTTGTCCTCGCCGAAATGGGCCGCGAGCAGTTCGCCGTGACGGCGCACGATATCGGCCACCTCGCCGAGGGTGGGCGGGGTGGCGATCGGGCGTCCGTTGAAGGCCGCCGAGAGCTCGGCGAACAACCAGGGCCGGCCCAGGCAACCGCGGCCGATGACGACTCCGTCACACCCGGTCTGTTCCATCATCGCGAGCGCATCGGCGGCGTCGAAGATATCGCCGTTACCG
>Ga0209066_10004632_pt1 | contig 14817 bp, 11 predicted proteins | sample All_14_2_FD_187198 | JGI IMG/M metagenome (GOLD analysis project Ga0209066, IMG submission 187198) | Freshwater microbial communities in response to fracking from Pennsylvania, USA - Allegheny Zone_MetaG_DW_15 (SPAdes) (version 2) ...
CCCGTCTCGGTGACGGCCGGGGCGGCGGCGGCTGCGGCGATCGCGTCCCGCACCGCGTGCGCGCCGGGGAACTCCGGCAGGTACGCGGGGTGGGTGTTCACGAGGTTCGGCGCGAGCGCGCGCACGGCGCCGGGGGGCAACAGGCGCATGAGCCCGCTGAGCACGACGAGATCCGGCGAGAACTCGCGGATGCGCGCGACGAGCGCCGCGCCCCACGCCCCGCGGTCGGCGCGCCCGTCGGCACCGGGGTGCTCGCGCGGGTCGACGACGAAGGTCGGGATGCCGGCGCGCTCGGCATGCGCGAGCCCCTCGGCCGGCCGGTCGGCGCCGACGGCGACGACGCTCGCGGGGAATCCCGGTGCCGCGGCGGCCTCGAGGAGGGCGAGCAGGTTCGAGCCACCCCCGGAGATGAGCACAACGACCCGCAGCACCACGCAAGCCTACCGGCGCACCCCGAGCCCGCGTCCGGCGGCGACGACCGCCGCGACCGCGGCGACGCCGATCTCGACGGCGGCCCAGAGCCCGACCGCGACCGGGTCAGGACCGACGGCCGCCAACCGCCCCGGCCCGGCCGATCCCGATGCCGCGGCGGCGAGCACCCCGAGCACGAGCCCGGCGAGGAGCCCGCCCGCGGCGGCCGACGCCGCGAGCGCTCCGACGCCGAGGGGCCCGCGACCGTCGAGGTCACGGGCGGCGAGGTCACGGGCGGCGGGGCGGCGATCGCGGCCCCCGCCGCGGACGCCGGCCCCGCCCTGCGCCCACCTCGCGGCGACCGTTCCGACCGCGAATCCGGCGACGACCGGGATGAGCAGCACGAGGAACGCGGCCGGCGGAGTGCTCGTCGGCAGCGCCCCGAGCATCGGGATCGGCGGGATCGGCCCGATGACCGTCGTGAACGGCGACACGGACGACCCGGCGCCGACCGCGAACCCGGGGCCGACGATCCACGACGCCGCCCACACCACGAGCACCGGCAGCATCGCGAGCTGCGCGACGGTGAGCACGGCGCCCCCGAGCACGCCCGTCTGCAGGGCCTCGTAGAGCGAGATGAGCGCGGCGTAGCCGACGGCGAGCGCGAGCGCGGTGAGCACCGAGGCCGCCGCGAGCACCGCGGCGGCGCCGCCGAGGCCGACGCGGATCGCCACGCCGACACCGGCGGCGACCGATCGCGGGATGCGCTCGGCGAGCGCCGGGAGCGCGATCACCCGGCGCCCGCGCCCGTCGCGCGCCGTGAACATCCCGAACGCGAGCCCACCGGCGAACACGAGCGTCGGCAGGATCGCGGCCTGCACGATCGAGGCGCGCGCCTGCGGGTGCAGCGACAGCAGCACGACGGCGAGGGAGCCGACGCCGAAGACGACGACGGAGACCACGCCGCCGAGCAGCGGATGGCCGACCTCGGTCGCGCGGCGACCGGCCCGGATGGCGAGCACGAAGGTGAGGAGCGCGAACCCGAGGATCGCGATCGTCACGTCCACCGGCTCGCCGGCGCCCGGATCGCCGACCGCGGCCGCGAGCACGGGGTCGAGGACGAACGTGACGTCGACGCCGTGCCCCAGCAGCCAGATGTCGGCGGAGGCCCGCCAGAAGACCAGCCACTCCGGCGCGAAGCCGAAGTGGGTCGCCCAGAGCACGGTCGCGATCGCGAGCGGGACGGCGAGCCCGATGCCGAGCACGAGGAGCGCCTCGGCCGCGGCGAAGAGCGCGGTCAGCCGCCGGTTCATCCGAGGATCACGAGCCATCGCTCGCCGCGTCGGGTGCGGCCGACGGCGTGGCCTCAGTGGACGGCATAGTTGAGCACGAACACGACGAACCCGAACATCGCGGTGCCGATGGCGCCGATCACGCGCACCCAGATCGCCGCGCCGCGCTGCGCATACGCGGAGTATCCGAGCACGCCGAGCACGATGATCACGAACAGCAGCGCGAGGTCGACGGAATCGCCGGACTCCATGCGCCCGAACACGCCGTAGAGCAGCGGGAGCGTCGGGATGATCGAGGCGTAGAGCATGCCGGAGGAGTGGTGGACGCCGTGGGCGAGCGCCTTCCGGAAGCCGTGCTCCCCGTGGACCGAGAGCGTCATCGCGAAGACGTGCGCCAGGAAGAAGATCAGCAGGGTCGGCAGGGCGATCGCGAGCACCTCGGCCGAGTCGCTGTACTTGTCCGACGCCCCGGCGATCACGGCGGAGTAGAGGATGAGGCCGTAGACCGCCTCAGGCGAGGCGAAGCGGTCGCGCATCCACTGACGCAGGCGCGACCACCGCCGTGGGGGCGCCGCGTCCGGCTCGAGCGCCGCCGGCACTGCAGCATCCGCGTCCGCGACGTCGGTCGTCGCGGCATCCGTCACCGACTCGTCCTGGTCCACCCGCCCACGCTATCGCGCCCGGCGTCGAGCGCCGCGCTGGCACGCGCAGCGCGGCGCTCGACCGACGACGCGTCGCCGCGGTCGCCGACGCACCCGGGCGTCGCTCAGAGCGAGGCGATGATCTCCCGCATGAGCGCCGCGGTCTCGCTCGGCGTCTTGCCGACCTTGACGCCGACGGCCTCGAGGGCCTCCTTCTTCGCCTGCGCGGTGCCGGCGGAGCCCGAGACGATCGCGCCCGCGTGGCCCATCGTCTTGCCCTCCGGCGCCGTGAAGCCCGCGACGTAGCCGACGACCGGCTTCGTCACGTTCGCCTTGATGAAGTCGGCCGCGCGCTCCTCGGCGTCGCCGCCGATCTCGCCGATCATGACGATCGCCTTCGTCTCCGGGTCGGCCTCGAACGCGGCGAGCGCGTCGATGTGGGTCGTGCCGACGATCGGGTCGCCGCCGATGCCGATCGCGGTCGAGAAGCCGAGGTCGCGCAGCTCGAACATCATCTGGTAGGTCAGGGTGCCCGACTTCGAGACGAGGCCGATCGGGCCCTTGCCGGTGATCGTCGCCGGCGTGATGCCGACGAGCGACTCGTCAGGGGTGATGATCCCTGGGCAGTTCGGCCCGATGATCCGGGTCGTGCCGCCCTTCGCCTTCGCGTGCGCCCAGGCCTCGGCCGTGTCCTGCACGGGCACGCCCTCGGTGATGACGACGAGCAGGGGGATCTCGGCGTCGATGGCCTCGACCATCGCGTCCTTCGTGAAGGCCGGCGGCACGAAGGCGATCGAGACGTCGGCGCCCGTTGCGGCCATCGCCTCGGCGACCGAGGCGAAGACCGGCAGCTCGACGGGCGACCCGTCGGCGGCGACGTGCGAGACGGTCGTGCCGGCCTTGCGCGCGTTCACGCCGCCGACGACCTGGGTGCCCGCCTTGAGCATGAGCGCCGTGTGCTTGGTGCCCTCGCCGCCGGTGATGCCCTGGACGATGACCTTGCTGTCCTTGTTGAGGAAGATCGACATTGCAGTTCTCTCCTTCGACGCGCCGCTTACGCGGCCGCCAGCTCCGCAGCCTTGTCGGCGCCCTGGTCCATGGACGTGGCGATGGTCACGAGCGGGTGGTTCGCGGCCGCGAGGATCGCACGGCCCTCCTCCACCTGGTTGCCGTCGAGTCGCACGACGAGCGGCTTGGTCGCCGAGTCGCCGAGGATCTCGAGCGCCTTGACGATGCCGTCGGCGACCGCGACGCAGGAGGTGATCCCGCCGAAGACGTTGACGAACACGCTGCGCACGTCCGGGTCGCCGAGGATGACGTCGAGGCCCGCCGCCATGATCTCGGCCGAGGCGCCGCCGCCGATGTCGAGGAAGTTCGCGGGCTTCACGCCCCCGTGCGCCTCGCCTGCGTAGGCGACGACGTCGAGCGTCGACATGACGAGCCCGGCGCCGTTGCCGATGATGCCGACCTGGCCGTCGAGCTTGACGTAGTTGAGGTCGTGCTCCTTGGCCTTGGCCTCGAGCGGGTCGGCGGCCTCCTTGTCCTCGAGCGACTCGTGCTCCGGGTGACGGAAGCCGGCGTTCTCGTCGAGCGAGACCTTGCCGTCGAGGGCGACGATGTCGCCGGCGCCCGTGAGCACGAGCGGGTTGACCTCGACGAGCGTCGCGTCCTCGCCGGTGTACACCGCGTAGAGCGTGACGAGCACCGGCGCGACCTTCTCGATGAGCTCGGCCGGGAACTTCGCCGCGACGGCGATCTCGCGCGCCTTCTCGAGCGTGATGCCCGTCGCCGGGTCCACCTCGATCTTCGCGAGCGCCTCGGGACGCTCCTCGGCGAGCTGCTCGATCTCCATGCCGCCCTCGAAGCTCGCGAGCGAGAGGTAGGAGCGGTTGGCCCGGTCGAGGAGCACGGAGAAGTAGTACTCGGCGGCGATGTCGGCGCCCTGGGCGACCATCACGCGCTTGACGACGTGGCCCTTGATGTCGAGGCCGAGGATCGCCTTCGCGGCCGCCTCCGCATCCTCTGGGGTCTTCGCGACCTTGACGCCGCCGGCCTTGCCGCGACCGCCGGTCTTCACCTGGGCCTTCACGACGGTGACGCCGCCGATCTGCTCGGCGGCCGCGCGGACCGCCTCCGGGGTGTCGGCGATGATGCCCTTGAGTACGGGGACCCCGTACTTCTCGAAGAGGTCACGGGCCTGGTACTCGTAGAGATCCACGCTGATAGGTCCCTTTTCACGATGGGGTGGGAGGTCCGCCCCGTGGCGACGGCCCCGCTGGGGAGGCCGGTGCGGACCGCCGACCATGCTATCGCGTGCGGATCACCGCTCGAGCCGCGTCGGCGGCGGTCGCCATCGACCGGCGGCGGCATCCGTAGCTTCTACCGATGGCGGACCGCGCGTCGCGTCCTCGACACTGACGACGCACCCATCCGATCCCACCTGGAGCCCGTCATGCGCATCAGCACCCCCATCGCCGTCGTCGCCGCCGGCGCACTCGCCCTCAGCCTCTCGGGGTGCTTCGGCAACCCGGTCGAGCAGATCGTCGGCGGCGTCGTCGAGGATCAGATCGAGAACGCGACGGGCATCGACGTCGACGCCGGTGACGGCGCCACCGTGCCGGCCGACTTCCCGAGCGATCTGCCCATGCCCGACGGGACGCTCATCGCCTCGCTCGCCATCGACGGCACCTTCATCCTCGACTTCGAGGTGTCCGACGACACCGCGGGCGCCAGGTTCGCGCAGCAGTTCACGGATGCCGGGTGGACGCAGGAGGCGACCGCGGATCAGGGCCAGTTCAAGACCTGGGTGTTCAGCCAGGGCGACCGGGCGGTCACGATCTCGCAGCTCAGCAGCGAGGACACGGCGACGCGGCTGACGTACGGCGTGGCGCCGCGCACCTGATCGGCACCGCCCGGCCGGATCGTCACACGACCGTCCGTCCGGGCGGGCCATCGCACGTCACGCCTCGGCGTCGAGCAGGCCTGCGTCGTGCAGGGCCTCGCGGAGCTCGTCTCGCGAGCGCACGCCGAGCTTGCGGTACGCCGAGCCGAGCTGGTGCTCGACCGTGCGTGGCGAGACCCCGAGCCGCTCGGCGATCTCGCGACTGCGCTCGCGGCGGGCCGCGGCGCACGCGACTTCCAGCTCGCGCGGGGTCAGCAGCGGGCGGGCGACCGGCGACGCGCTGAGCAGCGGCGCGTCGACGTCGGCGGCCGCGATCGCCGCGACGAGGTCGAGCCGCCGACGGACCTCGGCGCTCGGGCGCAGCTCGCGGGCGAGCGCGAGCGCGTCGAGCGCGGTGGGCGCCATGCCGGCGGCGACGAGCCGACCGGCCGGCTCGGCGAGCCGCTCGGGGGTGCGATCGCGCAGCGCGAGCGCCACGTCGCGGAGCGCGAGGTAGAGCCCCAGCTCGTCGTCGACGTCGTCGACGATCGCCGTGAGCAGCGCCGCCGCCCGATCGGGCCGACCGAGCCGGATGCTCGTCGCCGAGGTGATCGCGGCCACGAGCCGGTATCCGCCATCGGCCGCCGCCGCGGCGGCACCGTCGATGATCGCCGCCGCCCGATCGAGGTCGCCGTCGGCGGCGAGAAGCCACGCCCGGCACTCGGCGAGGAGCATCGCCGCCTTCGGCTCGTCGCGCTGCGCCGGCTCCATCGCCGCGATCGCCGCGATCGCCGCCTCGACCCTCCCGGCCTGCGCGAGCAGGAGCGCCCGGAGGGCGAGCGCCGCGGCGAGCAGCCCGATCCCGTCCCACCAGCGCAGCTGCTCCTCGGCGAGCTGCGCGAGCGCCTCCGCTCGGCGGGAGTGCCCCGAGTACATCCGGTGCACCGCCTCGGTGTAGGTCCAGATCCCGATCGCCGGCCCCGTCGCGGCGCCGCGCTGCTCCGTCACGAACGCCAAGGCCGCCGCACCGTCGCCGGCCGAGAGGAGTCCGAAGTACCGCTCCAGCCCGAAGAGCGCGCCGGAGAGCGGCTCGACGGCGCCGAGGCGCCGGTGCACCGACTCGATCACGGCGGCCGACTCGAGGGCGGCGCCCCGGCGGCCACCCATCGATGCCGTCATGATCCGCGCCATGGCGGCGCGGACGGCGAGCGCGGGGTCGACCTCCTCGGCCGAGTCCGTCGGCGGGAGCGTCCGCCCGTCGACAGACTCACCGCCCATGCGCAGGATCGCGCGCCACGTGTCGGCGTCAGCGGCGAGCGCGGCCGCCGGGCCGGGCGGCAAGGACGCGAGCGCACGATCGGCGACCTCGACCGCCCCGGCCACGTCGAACCGCCGGTAGGCGAGATGCTCGCCATGGCGCGCGGCGAGCAGTGCGCCGTCGTCCGGCTCGGCGACGATGCCACGCGCAGCGGCGAAGACCGCATCGGCGACGTCGAGGTCGCCGAGGGCCGACCGCGCGGCGCCGAGCACGATCGTCGCGCGAGCGGCGTCGCCCGTCGGGAGCCCCGCCGACGTCAGCGCGAGCTCGGCGAGGCGCACCGCCGTCGCCGGAGCGCCCGCAGCGTATGCGGCACCGGCCGCCCAGGCGAGGTCATCGCCCGCGGCCGGCAGCCCGGCGGAGACGAGGACATGGACCGACGTGGCCCGGTCGAGGGGGTCACCGGTCGCGGCGAGCGCGGACGCCACCTCCCGGCGGCGCGCGGGCGAGACCGACGGCGCGAGGATCTCCGCGATGAGCGGATGGGCGGTGCGGATGCGCCCGGTCGCCGCATCCGTGACGACCATGCCAGCGGCCCGAGCACGGAGGATCGCGTCGACGTCGTGCCCAGCCGCGACGAGCACCCCCGGCGACACGGGCTGTGCCAGCGCGACGGTCGCGACGAGGGATCGCGACTCGAGATCGAGCGCCGTGAGGTCGGCCCCGAGCACGTCGAGCAGTCGAAGCGACGGCCGGTCGGTGTCGAGGCTCGCGCGCCCGTCGACGATGCGGACGCCCCCGGCGCGCTGCCCGTCCGCGATGAGCTCACGCAGCAGCAGCGGATTGCCGTCGGTGCGATCGCGCAGGCGCACGGCGTCGTCCATGGCCGGCGGGGCGCCGACGAGGGCGGAGACGAGGGCGGAGACCGCCTCCACCGGAAGCCCGTCGACGGTGCGCGCGAGCACGAGGCCCTCGGCCTCGAGCCTGGCGAGGGGGGCGGGGAGCGGGCGCTCGTCCCTCGCCGTCGCGATCGCGGGCGTGCCGTACGCGCGCACGAGCTGATAGACGAGCGCCGCCGAGCGGTCGTCGAGCCATGGCGCGTCGTCGACGACGAGGACGACCGCGCCGGCGTCCGCGCCGATGCGCGCCACCGCGTCGAGGACGGCGGCGACGGGATCGGATGTCGCGGCCTCTGCCGCCGCGAGGGGCGCGAGCGCCGCGAGCGGCAGATCGGCGAGCGCCTCGACGCCGATGATCTCGACGACGCGGCGCCCCGTCGCCGCGGCCGCCGCGGCCGCGAGGGCCGACTTGCCGACCCCGGCGGCGCCGCGGAGCAGGTGCATCCGCGGCGGGCGGGACTCGAGGGCGACCGCGAGCGCGGCGCATTCGGCGTCGCGGCCGACGAGCGACGTCACGACCGGATCCCGGTGGGCGGCGGTGCTCATCGCTCCATCGTGCCGGAGTGCGCCGCGCGACGCGATCCCCGCGGCCTCGAGGACTCGGCCACCTCGGCCTCGGCGCGCCTCAGAGCTTCTCGATGGGCGCGACCTTCACGAGCAGCCGCTTGCGACCGACCGACCCGAACTGCACCTCGGCGACGGTGCGCGGGCCGTTCGGGGTGACCGCGACGACGTCGCCGTCGCCGAAGTCCGCGTGCCGCACCCGGTCGCCGACCGCGAGCTGGAGGTCGCCGTTGTCGCGCAGCTGGCCGACGGCGCTCGTCCACTCGGTCTTGGGCCTCGGCGCGCTCGCCTCGACCGCCCGCGAGCCGAAGGACGTGGAGTAGCTGAACCGCTCACCCCTGGCCGCACCCGAGGCCGAGCGCGCGCCGATCGCGCGCGGCCGGGACATGCCGCCGCCGGCGCCCTCCCGCCACTCGATGAGCTGGGCGGGGATCTCGCCGAGGAACCGGCTCGGCATGGCGACGTTGATGTCGCCGAAGCTCGCCCTCGAGGTGGCCAACGAGACGAAGAGCCGCTGCTTCGCCCTCGTGATCCCGACGTAGAAGAGGCGCCGCTCCTCGGCGATGCCGCCTGGCTCGTTCACCGACATCCGGTGCGGCAGCAGCTCCTCCTCGATGCCGGTGAGGAACACCGCGTCGTACTCGAGGCCCTTCGCCGTGTGCAGGGTCATGATCGTGACGGTCCCGTCGGCGTCCTCGAGCTCGTCGGCGGCGGCGAAGAGCGCGACCGAGGTGAGGAAGTCGACGAGGGTCGACTCCGGGTTCTGCACCCGGAACTCCTTGGCCTGCGAGACGAGCTCCTCGAGGTTCTCGGCTCGCGCCTCGTCCTGCGGGTCGCCCGAGCGACGCAGCGTCTCGACGAGCCCGGACTTGTCGAGCAGGAAGGTGAGCACCTCGGCGGGCGGTCGGTCGACGGCGAGCCTCGCGCCCTCGTCGAGCAGCGCGGCGAGGTCGCGGACCGCGGTCGTCAGCTTCGGCCCGAGCCCGAGGTCGTCGACCTCGCGCAGCACATCCCTCAGCGGCATGCCGAGCCGCTCGGCGTGGGCCTGGAGCGCGGCCTCCGTCGCCGGGCCGATGCCGCGCTTCGGCGTGTTGAGGATGCGGCGCAGCGCCAGGTCGTCGTCCGGGTTCGCGACCTGCGCGAGATAGCCGAAGGCGTCCTTGATCTCCGCCCGCTCGTAGAAGCGCGTGCCACCGGGGATCCGGTAGGGCACGCCCTCGCGGATGAAGACCTCCTCCAGCGGTCGGGTCTGCGCGTTCGTGCGCACGAAGACCGCGACCTGGTTGTAGCCGATCCCGTCGCGGCGCAGCGCCTCGATCTCGTCGGCGACGAACTGCGCCTCGTCGTGACCCGAGTAGCCCGTGTATCCGACGATCGACGCCCCGGCGCCGGCGACCGTGAAAAGGTTCTTCGCCTTGCGGTCGAAGTTGTTCGCGATGACCGCGTTCGCGGCGTCGAGGATCGTCTGCGTCGAGCGGTAGTTCTGCTCGAGGAGGATGACCTCCGAGTCCGGGAAGTCGCGCTCGAACTCGACGATGTTGCGGATGTCGGCGCCGCGGAAGGCGTAGATCGACTGGTCGGAGTCGCCGACGACGGTCAGACTCGCGCCCGGGATGCGGCCATCGGCCTCCGTGAGCGACGCGCGGGCGCCGATGCGCCGCTCGAGGTCGGCGGCGACGTCGGCGTCGACGGGCTTCACGAGCTCGCGGATGAGGGCGTACTGGGCGTGGTTCGTGTCCTGGTACTCGTCGACGAGCACGTGCCGGAACCGGCGCTGATAGAGCGCCGCCACCTCGGGGAACGCGCGGAACAGGTAGACCGTCTCGGCGATGATGTCGTCGAAGTCGAGCGCGTTCGCCCGTCGCAGCGCCTGCGTGTAGCGCCGGTAGAGCTCGAGGAACGCGGCCTCCTTCGGGTCCCCGAGGCTCGCCTCGCGCGCGAAGGCGTCGACGTCCTTGAGCTCGTTCTTCAGCCGCGAGATGCGCGAGAGCACGCCGCTCGGGGTGAAGCCGAGCGTGTCGGCGTCGAGCTCCTTGATGATGCGCTTCGTCAGCGCCCTCGTGTCGGCGGTGTCGTAGATCGTGAAGCCGCTCTTCCAGCCAACGACCTCGGCCTGCCTGCGGAGGATGCGCACGCAGGCCGAGTGGAACGTCGAGATCCACATCCCCTCGGCCTCGCCGCCGACGAGCTGACCGACGCGCTCGCGCATCTCGGCCGCGGCCTTGTTGGTGAACGTGATCGCGAGGATCTGGCTCGGCCACGCCTCGCGCGTGGAGAGCAGGCCGGCGATGCGGCGCGTGAGCACGCTCGTCTTGCCGGAGCCGGCCCCGGCGACGATGAGCAGGGCCTGGCCGCGGTACTCGACGGCCTGCCGCTGCTGCGGGTTCAGGCCCTCGACGAGCGCGGGATCGATCCCTCGCCCGGCGCCCGGGAACGAGTCCGGCCCCCATTCGGGCACGAGCGGGATCTCGGGGATGAAGGCCATGGCGGGGCCAGTCTAGGCGGCGGCGCCGACGCGCCAGCGGCCGCGCCGACGCCAGCGCCCGCCGACCGCGGGGTCAGTCGAGGAGCGCGAACACGAGGTCGGGATGGTCGGCGAAGACGCCGTCGACGCCGGTGCCGAGCACGAGCGAGAAGGCCTCGTCCCAGCGGCCCCACGCGGCCGGATCGTCGCCGATGCGCAGCGAGCGGGGCAGGAACCGGTTCTCCGGCCGGAGCGTCCAGGTGTAGACCTCGAGCCCGGCGGCGTGGGCGCGGTCGACGAGGTCGCTCGTGCCCGTGACCCGTCCGCGCGCATCCTGCTCGAGGATGAGCCGCACGTCGACGCTGACCCCGTCGACGGCGCGGGCGAGCCGGCCGAGGCCCGCGTCGGTGAGGTGCGCCGAGTACGGCAGCGCGGCGCGGCCGAGCCTGGCGACGAGGTCGGCAGGGGAGCCGCTGCGCTCGGCGAGGAAGATCCGACGGCCAGCGATCCCGCGGTCGGCGAGCCGGTCGAGCACGGTCTGCTCGAAGCTCTCGACGATCACCCGGTCGGGGTCGAGCCGCCCGTCGAGCTCGCGCACGAGCAGCTCGTCGAGCGGATGCCCCACCGCGTCGAAGTGGGTCGCGTGCTTGAGCTCGGCGACGAGGAGCGGCAGGCGCCCCCGCGCGGTCGGCGTCGAGGCGAGCAGGTCGACGAGGTCGCGCAGCCGGAGCATCGGCTCGCGCCCGCCGTGCGTGGCCGAGGCGCCGCGCACCTCCGGGATCCGCTCCGTGGCCCGCAGCGTCGCGAGCTCGGCCCAGTCGAAGTCCTCCGTGAACCAGCCGGTGAGCTCGGTGCCGTCGATCCGCTTCGTCGTGCGACGGCTCGCGAACTCGGGCCGCGACGCGATGTCGGTCGTGCCGGAGATCTCGTTCTCGTGGCGGAGCACGAGCACGCCGTCGCGCGTGGCGACGAGGTCGGGCTCGATCGCGTCGGCACCGAGGGCGATGGCCAGTCGGTAGGCGGCCATGGTGTGCTCGGGACGGTACCCGCTCGCGCCGCGGTGGGCGATCACGAGCGGTCGGTTCGGCACGTCACCAGGGTAGGCGCCGCGCACTACGATCGGCCCCATGCCCCCCTGCACACGCTGCAACTCCGACCTCAGCCCTGGGTGGAAGTTCTGCGTGATGTGCGGCGCCCCGCGACCGGCCGGGGACCGGACGGCCGGCGAGGCGCTGTCGGGACCGGGCGCCACGGTCCTCGCCGCGACGGTCGCCCTCGTGCTCGCGATCTTCCTCGGCGTCGGCGCGCTCGCCTTCGCGCTGAGCTGAGCTCGCGACGCGGCGGCGATGGGCCGCCGACGAGCGTGTCGGCTGTCGGCGAACGCGAAGCGGTCGCACTGTCCCCGTCGGGGATCAGCGGGTAGCGTGGAGGTCGGCGGGCGCACCCGCGCCCGGCAGAAGGAGGACCGCCACCATGGCGATCAACAATCCCGCGTTCCGCGATCCGGCCTTCAAGTCGGGTGGCACGGCGACCGCGCAGGCCATGACCGCGCAGCAGCTCGACGAGCTCTACAACCGCCCTGCGGCGCAGCAGGAGGCCCAGCAGGCGTCCATCGCCGAGCCGGAGGGCGGCGCGATGACGATCGAGGACACCGTCGTGAAGTCGTTCGTCGCCTTCGCCGTCCTGCTCGTCGGCGCGGGGGTCGGCTGGTTCACGGTCGGTGTCGCGCCGTGGCTCTGGATCGCCGCGGGCGTCGTCGGCCTCGTGCTCGCGCTCGTGAACATCTTCAAGAAGTCGCCGTCGGCGCCGCTCATCCTCGCCTACTCGCTCGCGCAGGGCGTCATGCTCGGCGGGATCTCGGCCTTCTACGAGGCGCAGTTCCAGGGCATCGTCGCCCAGGCGGTGCTCGCGACGCTCTCGGTCGTCGGCGTCACCCTGGCGCTGTTCGCGACGGGCGTGGTCAGGGCCTCGAAGCGCGCGACGAAGGTCTTCCTCATCGCCATGGGCGGGTACCTGCTCTTCTCGCTCGTCAACGTGGGGCTCATGCTCTTCGGGGTCAACACGAACCCGTGGGGGCTGCTGAGCAGCTCCACGATCTTCGGCATCCCGCTCGGGCTCGTCATCGGCGTGTTCGTCGTCATCATGGGCGCCTACTCGCTCGTGCTCGACTTCGACTTCGTGCAGCAGGGCGTGCGGAACAAGGCCCCGCGCAAGTTCGGCTGGAGCGCCGCGTTCGGGATCATGGTCACCGTCATCTGGCTGTATCTCGAGATCCTGCGGATCCTCGCGATCGCGAGGAACTGACCGCACGGCTCCCGCGACGGCCGTCCCGCCTCGGCGGGGCGGCCGTCGTCGTTCCCGATGCTGTCCATCGACGCATCGGTATATCGACGTCGGCCGTCTACCCTCGAATCATGAGGAGGCAGGACGCACGCCGGCTGCTCGGCCCGAGCAGCCTGCCCGTCTTCTCCGTGTGGGCGTGGCTGATCACCGCGCCGTTCTTCATCGGCACCATGGGCGGCTTCGACCGCGCGAGCTCGCTGCCGGAGATGGCGCGCGGACTCGCGGTGGCGGTCGCGGTGCATCTCATCGTCGGCGTGGTCTTCCTCGTCGCCAACCGCATCGAGCGGGTGATCAGGAACGGATGGACCCATGCGGGGTTCGTCGCCGTGATGATCGCGGTGATCGCGGTCGCGCGACCGATGCTGCTGACCGAGCTGCAGCGGATCACCGGCGGCGAGCTGATCATCCCGTTCGACCTGGGTGCACGGATCGCCATGAACCTGGTGACCATCACGGTGCCGTTGCTCGTGATGCACGGCCTCGTCGGCGCGATCGCGCGATCCCGGCAGGTCAGACGGCGACTCGAGACGGTGCTCGCGAGCCGCGACGCCCAGGCCTCGGCGGACGACCGCGCCGCCGACGCGCTCGGCGCCGTCCTCGAGACGACCGTCGTGGGCCCCGTCGTCGAGGCGCTCGAACGGGCGCGCGTCGTCCCGTTCGACGCCGAGGCCCAGGCCGAGGCGCTCAGGGAGGTCGCCCACGAGGTCGTCCGGCCGCTGAGTCACGAGGTCGCGGCGATCCGGGTCCCCGACCCCCAGCCGGATCCGGACCCCGCTCGACGACCCACCGCCTCCCCGCGCGACGCCAGATTCCGCGTCGAGGCCGCGCCGCCATGGATCCCGGCGATCGCGTTCACGATCCTCGTCTCGCCGACCACATTCGCGATCCACGGCGCCCTCGGCGCTCCGCTGCTCGTGCTCTCGTTCGGCGTCGGCGTCGGCCTCGGCTGGATCGCGACCCTCCTCCCGCTGCGGCGCCTACCGATCGTCGCCGGGGTGATCGTCGTCATGCTCATCGAGTTCCTGATCGGACTCGCCGCCATCGCCGTGCTCATCGTGCCGGCGCTGTCGATGTCGCCATGGGGCTACTGGATCTCCGGCGCGAGCTCCTACGCGCTCATCGGATGGTCGGTCGCGGTCGCGGCATGCCTGCTCGAGCGGATCTCGACGGACGAGCGCACCCTCGGCTCGATCGTCGCCGAGTCGGATCGCCGCGCGACCGCGGCGCGCGCGAACCTCAGACGGATCACCGATCGGGTGGGACAGGTGCTCCACACCGACGTCCAGGGACGCGTCATCGCGACGACGCTGCGCCTGCGCCTCGGCGGCGCCGGAGCCGAAGCGCTCGACGACCTCATCACGAGCGTGCGCGCCGAGCTGCGGGAGGCGATCGCCCCGTCCGTCGAGCCGCCGGACGCGACGACGTCGCCGGAGCTGCTGCGGAGGACCATCGAGACCTGGTCGGGCGCGCTCGCGGTCGATGAGGCCGTCGATCCTGCGGTCTGGGACTGGCTCGGCGAGTTGAGCGTGCGCAACGAACTGGTCCTCGACGCCGTCTCCGAGGCGCTCTCGAACGTCGTGCGGCACGGCGATGACGGCGCGGTCCGGATGCGGCTCAGCCGGGTCGAGGACGGCGCGCGGCTCACCGTGGAGTCGCGCGGGCGGCTGCGACGCGACGACGACGACGGCATCGGCCTGCGCACGCTCGTCGAGCGCGGCGCCGCGGTCCGGCTCGAGCAACTGGCTCCCGACCGGGTGAGGCTCACGGTGGAGATCGGCGAGGAGGTCGGCAGGGAGTCGGCCCCGGTCCTCGCGCGGCGCTAGGCCGGCCGCACCCGGACCGGACCGCGCGCGACGGTCAGCGCCGCTCGCGCGCCAGTCGCGCGGCCGCGGCGTCGAACCGGCGCGCGCGATCGACGACGGCCGCCACCGGCGCGACGACGAGCTCGTCCGTCACCGATCGCACCGCCGCGGTGAGCGCCATGCTGACGCCGCGGCGTCGCCACGCCGCCACCGCCGCCGCGATCGCGCCGGAGGCGAGGGCGACGAGCAGGCCGAGTCGATC
>Ga0209066_10004633_pt1 | contig 14816 bp, 12 predicted proteins | sample All_14_2_FD_187198 | JGI IMG/M metagenome (GOLD analysis project Ga0209066, IMG submission 187198) | Freshwater microbial communities in response to fracking from Pennsylvania, USA - Allegheny Zone_MetaG_DW_15 (SPAdes) (version 2) ...
ACCAGAACTTCTGTCCTGCCTACAGGTGCCAGCGGCGCCAGCGTTTACCTCCCGTCCCCGATCAACTCAGGTGGGGGAGTTTGAGGTGGCCATCAGTGGGGGAGTTTGGGTGGCCGCCGGGGGCTGGGAGGCATGGTGGTGGTTTCATGGGCTAACACTCAATGTATCCCGCAGACCCTGCGGGATAAAAAGGACGGTGCGGGACATTCTGGTCACGGCTTTCTCAGCTGAATAAAAACACCGGCAAACCCGGCACCATTCTGCCCCACCGATTGCCCTATATCAGCACTTTTCGACAGTTCAAAATCGATAGCTGCTTGCGCTTTATTCATAAGCGTCTGAGCCATTTTTCTTATAAAAACCTAGCCTCCAGCGCCTGACGATGAAACAGGGCTCCGCTGAGGGCGAATGGCTGGTGGTCATGATTTCATAAGGAAAAAGTGGCTCAGACGCTTATGAGCAAAGCGGTGGCAGCTATCAAATTCAGTTGTTTTTTCGGCGCTTTCGGCCTGCTCGGCGGGTGTGTTCGATGGCTGTGATGGCTTCATCCAGGCATTCGGGGGCCTCGGCCCACTCGGTCGCCAAGGCAAATGCGGGCTCGAACGGGGCTGTGTGCGCGGACGACACACCCAATCCCCGGAGTTGTGGCTGCCAGTGCTGCGCCACGTGCGCAGCGGCACGGCCCAGCCAAGCCGCCGCATCGTGCAAGTTCAGGCCGAAATGGGGCGCTGAACCCAGCAGGTTCTGGGCCGTGCAGGTTGGCGAGCCATCTGCCGCCACGCCCATGGCCAACAGGCCTGTGAAGGTGGGCAACGGGGTGATGTCAAAGGCTTTGGACAAGCGCCAACCCGTGCCGTCGTGCAGCAAGCCGTGGTTGCGGGGATGGTCGTCGCGGTTGCCCACCAGGGCGTTGTAGGCCATGCGCTGCCACAGCTCGTGCAGGTCTTGCTGGCAAGCGGACTCGTCACCGATCCAGCGGCGCATGTGGTCGGCCAGCACCAGGTAGGAGCGCCGGGCATTGCCCGGCAGGGTGCTGCTGTCCAGGCCCAGCACGGTGTGGGCGCTGGCAAACAGGTGGCGCTGGGGGCGCAGCGGGTTGCCTGTGCGGTCAAAGCGTTCCACCAAATAGACTTCGCGCCCCGCGTGCCTTTCAAACCGCACCTCGGGCACTTGCAGCCCCAGCTCAGCGGCCATGCGCATCACCGCACACTCTCGCGCCGGCAGGTGCGGGGCGTCGCCCCGGTCTTGCAGCTTGGCCAGCCATAACTTGCCTTCATGTTGAAGGGTGAGTTTGGGGCGTTCGCCACCCGCGCTGGTGGTGTCGTCGTCTTGCATGCGGCGAATGGCACGGCTGGCTGGGGTGGTGTCTTCCAGTTCCTGAAGGTGGGTCCTCAGCTCGTCCAGCGTGTGCGGCTGCCAGGCCAGCTTGCGGTCGATGTCTGGGCACACTTCAATGGCCCCCACGCTGTCTGGGGGGCCCAGCGCCAGCAGCTCCAGAGGAGACAGCTGGCGGTCGTGCCGGGCGTGCAAACGGTCGGCCCCGTAGCCAGCGGGCATGGCATCGCCCACCACGCCGGGCAGCCCGCCGTCTTTCAGCACGGGAATGCCACTGGCTTTGCGCGAAAAGCGAAGGTGGACAGGGTCCAGGGCACGGGCGTTGGGCGTGTCCATGTGGGTTGGCTCGTAGCAGAACCGGCCTTGGCCTTTGTCGATGTCCAAGTGTGCAGCCAGCACCGGCTCGGTGGAGCCGGGCAGCCATGTCCAGACGGGGGTGGTCATTTTCGAAGGGCACGCACGGCGTGTTGCACCAGGGCCGGGTCGCGCTCGGGAATGAGCAGTTGGTCCATTTCGGCCAGCAGGCCCAAGGCATCGAGCACGCGGACCAAGGTGCCCATGGCCACGCCGGGGTGGCCTTTTTCAAGGGCCACGATGGAGCTGGCACCCACACCCGCCAAAAAGGCCAGGTCACGTTGGTTGAGCTGACGGCCACGCCGGGCGAGGGCCACGCGCTGGCCCAACCCGGCAAGGGCTTGACTGGGCAGCAGGGGAAACGGTTTGACGCTCATTGCTGAAATATCAATTCAATATTGACCTTTTGGATTGATATTACAGTCATTTTCATGGCTGCGCCCAGGCGAAAAAGGCACCGGCGTTCTTCACCCCTCTCCACCCTTGGCCTTGGCCAGGATGAAGTCGATGCAGGTCCGCACCGCGCGGGTGTGGTGGCGGTTGGGCATGGTCAGCAGGTACATGCGGGTGCCGAAGATGCTCAGGCGGTAGTCGTCCAGCGCGGTCACCACCTCGCCGCTGGCGATCACGTCGTGCACCACGTAGTCGGGCACCAGCCCGATGCCCAGGCCGGCCAGCACGCCTTGGCGCAGGAAGGGGTAGTGGTCCGAGATCAGCGTGGGGGCCAGCAGCACTTCGTGCCGTTCGCCGTGGCGGTAGCCGCGCAAGGACAGTTGCCGCCCCACCACGTTGGCGGTGATCAGGGGCAGGGTGCTCAGTTGGGCCAGTTCGGTGGGCAGGCCGTGGGCCTGGGCATAGGCTTGGGATGCACACGCCAGGTAGCGCACGGTGCCCATGTCGCGGGCCACCAGCTGCTGGGGCGGCTCGGGCAGGATGCGGATGGCAATGTCCACCTCGTCGCGCAGGTTGTCCACCCGGTTTTCGAACACCACGTCCAGCACGATGCCGGGGTACAGGGCCTTGAACTCAATGAGCCAGTGCGACACCACCATCTGCCCGTAGCCGCTGGGCACGCTGATGCCCACGCGCCCCTGCAGGCCCTGGCCCAGGCTGGTGATGGTTTCGCGGGCGGCCCGCATCTCGTTCTGGATGTTGCGGCCGTGTTCGTACAGGCGCAGCCCCACCTCGGTGGGCTCCACGCGCCGGGTGGTGCGGCGCACCAGCTGCACCCCGGCGGACTTTTCCAGTTGCGCCAGGTGGTAGCTGACGTTGGCGCGGGTCATCTTGAGCTTGCGGGCCACCTGGCTGAGGTTGCCGCATTCCACGATCTCGACCAACAGGTTCAGGGCTTGGATGTCCATGGCTTTGTCAAATGGTATTTGACAGTTTGTCAACAAAGTTTGGAATTGTAAAAAACCATGCACTGAAAAAGAATGCGGGCTGCTTTTTTGAAAAAGAACCCTGGAGACACCCGCATGGCGAATGAAGCGCAGTCACCCGCAGTGACGACCCAACGGCACGGCCCCGTGTGGGTCATCACGGTCAACAACCCCCCCGTCAACGCGCTGAGCGCCGCCGTGCGCCAGGGGCTGTTGGCCGCCATCGAGCAGGCCGATGCCGACGCCGACACAAAGGCCGTGCTGATCGTGAGCGAGGGCAAGACTTTCATCGCCGGGGCCGACATTCGCGAATTTGGCAAGCCACCCGTGCCACCCTCGCTGCCCGAGGTGTGCCACCGGATCGAGGCTTGCACCAAGCCCGTGGTGGCCGCCTTGCAGGGTGCCGCATTGGGCGGCGGGCTGGAAGTGGCGCTGGGCGCGCACTACCGCCTGGCCTTGCCCACCGTGAAAGTGGGCCTGCCCGAGGTGGACCTGGGCCTGATGCCCGGTGCCGGAGGCACGCAGCGCGCCCCGCGCCTGATGGGTGTGAAGGCCGCAACCGAATTCATGCTGAGCGGCAAACCCATCAGCGCCCAGGCCGCACAGCAGGCGGGGCTGGTGGACCGCATCGTGGACACCGTCGGTGAGGGCAGCTGCCCCGCGCTGGAAGCCGGGCTGGCCTACGCCCACGAGCTGTTGGCCAGCGGGGCCCCGGTGCGCCGTGTGCGCGACATGGCCATTGCCAACCCCGAGGCCGCCTTGGCCGAGCTGACCGCGCTGGCGGACGACACGGCCAAGAAGTCTCGCGGGCTGTTCTCGCCACTCAAAATCATCGAGGCCGTGCGGGCGGCGGTGGAGCTGCCGTTTGACGACGGCATGGCGCTGGAGCGGCGCCTGTTTTTGGCCTGCATCGACAGCCCGCAACGCGCCGGGCTGATCCACGCCTTTTTTGCCGAACGCGAGGTGACCAAGGTGCCCGAGGCCCGTGCCGCCGCGCCGCGCACGGTGGCCAGCCTGGCCATCATCGGTGGCGGCACCATGGGCGCGGGCATTGCCGTGGCTGCGCTGGACGCGGGCTTTCCGGTGGTGATGGTGGAGCGCGACGCCGAGGCGATTGCCCGTGGCGTGGCCAACGTCACCAAGGTGTACGACGGCCTGGTTTCCAAGGGCCGCATGACCGACGCGCAAAAGGCCGCCGTGCTGGCCCGCTTCAAGCCCAGCACCGACTACGCCGATTTGGGCACCGTTGACTTGGTCATTGAGGCCGTGTTTGAAGACCTGGAAGTCAAAAAAGCCGTGTTCCGTCAACTGGACGCGGTGTGCAAACCCGGCGCGGTGCTGGCCACCAACACCTCGTACCTGGACATTGACGCCATTGCCGCTGCCACCAGCCGTCCGCAAGACGTGATCGGGCTGCACTTTTTCAGCCCGGCCAACATCATGAAGCTGCTGGAAATCGTGGTGCCCGCCCAGGTCAGTGCCGACGTGGTGGTGACCGCGTTCGAGCTGGCCAAACGCATGAAAAAAGTGCCGGTGCGCGCCGGGGTGTGCGACGGCTTCATTGGCAACCGAATCCTGGCCACCTACAAGCAGGCGGCTGACTACATGATGGAAGACGGTGCCAGCCCCTACGAGATTGACGCTGCCGTGCGTGGTTTTGGCTACCCCATGGGCCCTTGCCAGGTGACCGACCTGGCCGGTGGCGACATTGGCTGGGCCACGCGCAAGCGCCGCGCAGCCACCCGTGACCCCAAGGCCCGCTACGTGGAAATTGCCGACCGCATTTGCGAGCGCGGTTGGTTTGGCCAGAAAACCGGGCGCGGTTTCTACCTGTACCCGCAGGGTGCCCGCACCGGCCAGCCCGACCCCGAGGTGCTGGCCATTGTGGAGGCCGAGCGGGCCAAGAAGGGCATCACGCCCCGCAGCTTCAGCCCAGAGGAAATCATGCGCCGCTACATGGCCGCCATGGTCAACGAAGGGGCCAAGGTGCTGGCCGACGGCATTGCGCTGCGCCCGCTGGACATTGACGTGACCTTCCTCTACGGCTACGGCTTCCCGCGCTTTCGCGGTGGCCCCATGAAGTACGCCGACACGGTGGGCTTGGACCAGATCCTGGCCGACCTGCGCACCTTTGCCCAGGAAGACCCGCTGTTCTGGCAGCCCGCGCCATTGCTGGAAAAGCTGGTGGCCGAGGGCAAGAACTTCGACAGCCTCAACCGCCTCGCGGACTGAGTCCGCGCACCCCGACCCATTCCGGCCGCGCCGCATCCGTCCAACGGGCGGCGTGGGCCTTCGTTTCGAATCTCACAGGAGACCCCACCCATGCGCCAAGCCGTCATCGTTTCGACCGCCCGCACGCCGCTGACCAAATCGCACCGCGGCGAATTCAACATCACCCCCGGCCCCACGCTGGCCAGTTTTGCCGTGCGCGCCGCCGTGGACCGCGCGGGCATTGACCCCGCGCTGATCGAAGACGCCATCCTGGGCTGCGGCTACCCCGAAGGCATCACCGGGCGCAACGTGGCGCGCCAGACCATCATCCGCTCGCAACTGCCGCTGACCATTGCGGGCACCACGGTCAACCGGTTTTGCGCCTCGGGCCTGCAGGCCATTGCCATTGCGGCTGGCCGCATCGTGGTGGACGGAGCCCCAGCCATGATTGCCGGTGGGGTGGAAAGCATTTCGGGCATCCGCTCGCGCCAGGACGGCCAGAGCGGCCTGGACCCGTGGATCGTGGAGCACAAGCCCGCGCTGTACATGGAAATGATCGACACCGCCGACGTGGTGGCCCGCCGCTACGGCATCAGCCGCGAAGCGCAGGACCGCTTCTCGGTGGAGAGCCAGCGCAAGGTGGCCGAGGCCCAGGCCGCAGGCCGGTACGCCGAGGAAATCGTGCCCTGCACCACGGTGATGGCCGTCACCGACAAGGAAACAGGCACGGTCAGCCAACGCGAAGCCACCGCCACCGCGGACAACTGCAACCGCGTGGGCACCACCTACGAGTCGCTGGCCAAGCTGGCCCCGGTGAAGGGGCCGGAGCAGTTCATCACCGCGGGCAATGCCTCGCAACTGTCCGACGGGGCCAGCGCCTGCGTGCTGATGGAAGCCGCCGAGGCCGAGCGCCTGGGCCTGCAACCGCTGGGGGCCTTCCACGGCATGGCGGTGGCGGGTTGCGAGCCGGACGAAATGGGCATTGGCCCCGTGTACGCCGTGCCCAAGCTGCTCAAGCGCCATGGCCTGACGGTGGATGACATCGACCTGTGGGAGCTGAATGAGGCCTTTGCCTCGCAAGCCCTGTATTGCCAGCAGACGCTGGGCATCCCGGCCGAGCGCCTGAACGTGGACGGCGGTGCCATCGCCATCGGCCACCCCTTTGGCATGACCGGGGCGCGTCTGGCCGGCCACATCCTGCTGGAAGGCCGCCGCCGCAAGGCCGCAGGCCAGCGCGTCAAGTGGGGCGTGGTGACCATGTGCATTGCCGGGGGCATGGGTGCCGCCGGGCTGTTTGAAATTTTCTGAAGCCGGGGAGCTGCCGAGATGGACCTTCAATTCACCCCGCAGGAGCTGGCCTTCCGCGACGACGTGCGCGCCTTCCTGCAAGACCAACTGCCCGAGCGCATCGCCCACAAGGTCAAGGCCGGGCAACGCCTGACCAAGGCCGACCAGGCCGAATGGCACGCCATCCTCAACGCCCGTGGCTGGCTGGCCAACCACTGGCCCAAGGCCCACGGCGGCCCGGGCTGGGGCGCGGTGGAAAAGTTCATTTTCGACACCGAGTGCGCGCTGGCCGGTGGCCCGCGCATCGTGCCCTTTGGCGTGAACATGCTGGGCCCGGTGCTCATCAAATACGGCAACGAGCAGCAAAAGGCGTACTGGCTGCCCCGCATCCTGAGCGGGGAAGACTGGTGGTGCCAGGGCTACTCCGAGCCCGGCGCGGGGTCGGACCTGGCTTCGGTGAAAACCACGGCAGTTCGCGAGGGTGACCACTACATCGTCAACGGCCAAAAGACCTGGACCACCCAGGGCCAGCACGCCAACATGATTTTTTGCCTGGTGCGCACCGACCGCGAGGCCAAGGCCCAGTCGGGCATCAGCTTCTTGCTGGTGGACATGAACAGCCCCGGCGTGGAGCTGCGCCCCATCCGCACGCTGGACGGCGACCACGAGGTGAACGAGGTGTTTTTCACCGACGTGAAGGTGCCCGCCGAGAACCTGGTGGGCGAAGAAAACAAGGGTTGGACCTACGCCAAGTTCTTGCTCACCTACGAGCGCACCGGCATCGCGGGCGTGGGCTTTTGCGTGGCCGCGCTGGCCAAGCTGAAGGTGATTGCCGCCCGCGTCCTGAAAAACGGCCAGCCGCTGAATCAAGACCCGCTGTTTGCCGCCCGCATGGCCCGCGTGGAAATCGACCTGGAGAACATGAAAACCACCAACCTGCGCGTCATTGCCGCCGTGGCCGGTGGTGGCGTGCCGGGGGCCGAAAGCTCCATGCTCAAGATCCGGGGCACCGAAATCCGGCAAGAGATTCTGTCGCTCATCCGCCGCGCCATGGGGCCTTACGCCATTCCGTTTGTTGAAGCCGCGCAATACGAAGGGTATGCCGAGCCCCCGCTGGGCGAACCCGAGGCCGCCACCGCTGCGGCCAATTACTTCAACTACCGCAAGCTGTCGATCTTCGGTGGGTCCAACGAAATCCAGAAAAACATCATCTCCAAGATGATTTTGGGCCTGTGAGCCGCGCGAGAAGGACACACACATGAACTTCCAACACACCGAAGACCGCCGCATGCTGGCGGATTCCTTGAATCGTTACCTCTCCGAAAAAAATAGCATCGAATGCCGCCACCAAAGCGCGGAAGGCACTTTGGGTTACTCAAAAGCGCTGTACGCAGGCCTGGCCGAGCTGGGGGCCATTGGTGCCCTGTTCCCGGAAGACGCGGGCGGCTTTGGCGGCACGGGCTTTGACGTGAGCGTGGTGTTCGAATGCCTGGGCCGCAACCTGGCGGTGGAGCCCCTGCTGGGCGCGCTGGTGGTGGGGCAGGCGCTGATCGCGGCGGGCACCGACGCGCAGCGGGCGCAGGTGGAAGCCCTCGTGGCGGGCAGCACCGTCGCCGCGCTGGCGCACGACGAACCCGGCAGCCACTACGAGCTGAGCCACGTGGCCACCACGGCCAAGCGGACGACCGAAGGCTGGGTGCTGAATGGCACCAAGGCCGTGGTGCCCGTGGGCGATTCCGCCGATTTGCTGTTGGTGTCGGCCCGGACCTCGGGAAGCGCACAGGACGCCGACGGCATCAGCCTGTTCCTGGTGCCGGGCACGGCGGCGGGGCTGTCTAAGCGCGGCAATGGCCGCATCGACGGGGGCCGCACGGCAGAGCTGACGTTGGCCAACGTGGCCGTGGGTGCCGATGCGCAGCTGGGCACCGAGGGCCAAGGCCTGGCCGTGCTGGAGCGCATCAGCGGCCACGCGCTGCTGGCGCTGGCGGCCGAAAGCCTGGGCGCCATGGACGTGGCCAAGGACCAGACGCTGGAGTACCTGCGCACCCGCAAGCAGTTTGGCGTGCCCATCGGCAGCTTTCAGGCGCTGCAACACCGCATGGCCGACCTGCTGCTGGAGGTGGAACAGGCCCGCTCGGCGGTCATCAATGCCGCGGCGGCGGTGGACGAGACCGACCGCATCACCCGCGAAAAGGCCTTGTCGGCCGCCAAATACAGCGTGGGCCGGATTGGCACGCTGGTGGCGGAAGAAAGCATCCAGATGCACGGCGGCATTGGCATGACCTGGGAGCTGCCGCTGTCGCACTACGCCAAGCGCCTGGTGATGATCGACCACCAGTTTGGCGACGAGGACCACCACCTGGCCCGCTTCATCGCGCTGTCCCAAGCCACGGCAGAGGTCTGAGCCATGACCACGCAGACCGCAGTTTCCGATGCCCTGGTGACCCGCCGCGAAGGCCCCGTGCTGGTCCTGTCGAATAACAACGTGGCCGCACGCAACGCGCTCACCTTGGAGTTCTACCTGGGCGTGAAGGCCGCCTTGCAGGCTGCCGCCGCCGATCCCACGGTGGGCGCGGTGGTGCTGACGGGCGAGGGCGGTCACTTCTGCGCCGGGGGTGATTTGCGCCAACTCATCCAGCGGCGCGAGCTGCCCGTGAGCGAACGGCGCGAGCGGCTGGAAGGCCTGCACGACCTGATCCGCTCGGTGCGCGACTGCCCCAAACCCGTCATTGCGGCGGTGGAAGGCGCGGCAGCAGGCGCGGGCCTGTCGCTGGCGCTGGCCTGCGACATGCTGGTGGCGGCACGCAACGCGGTGTTCTCGGTGGCCTATGTGAAGGTGGGCCTCACGCCCGACGGCGGGGCCACGGCCTTTCTGGCCGAGTTCGTCTCGCGCCAGGTGCTGACCGAGCTGTGCCTGACCGGCGAGCGCGTCAGCGGCGAGCGCCTGCACGCGCTGGGCCCCGTCAACCGGTTGGCGGAACCGGGGCAGGCGCTGGATGCCGCGCTGGCGCTGGCCCGACAGGTGGCCGACGGCCCCACGCAGGCCATGGCCCGCATCAAGGACCTGTGCCGCCACGCCCACCGCGACGGACTGGAAGCACAACTCGAACGCGAAGCCGGCCACATGGTGCTGGCGCAGGAAAGCGCCGAGTCGCTGGAGGGCATTGGGGCTTTTCTGGACAAGCGCCCGGCCGATTTCGTCAAGCTGCGCCGACCCGCGGCCTGACCCCATCCCACACACCACACGACATGGCACAAACCACCACCGATTCCGACACCACCCCAGCCGACCTGCCCCTGAGCGGCGTGCGCGTGCTGGACCTGTCCCGCGTGTTCGCCGGGCCGCTGTGCGGCCAGGTGCTGGCCGATTTCGGGGCCGAGGTCATCAAGGTGGAGCACCCCGGGCGGGGTGACGACACCCGCGACTGGGGCATCCGCATCGGCAAGACCGAGACCACCTACTACAACGGCATGAACCGCAACAAGCGGTCCATCACGCTGGACCTGCAAAGCCCCGAGGCCTTGCGCATCGTCCAGCAACTGCTGCCGCAGTTCGACGTGGTCATCCACAACTTCAAGACCGGCGGGGCCGAGAAGTTGGGCCTGGGTTACGAGCAGCTCAAGGCCCTCAAGCCCGACCTCATTTACTGCGCCATCGCCGGTTACGACACCAGCGGCCCCGAAGCCAAGCGCCCGGGTTACGACCTGGTGATTCAGGGCGAAGCGGGGCTGATGGCGCTGAACGGCGATGCGGGCATGCCCCCGCTGAAGTTCGGCGTGGCGGTGGTGGACATGATGACCGGTATGTACGCAGCGCAGGCGGTGCTGGCCGCGCTGTTCCGCCGCGAGCGCACGAAAAAAGGCCAACTGATCGAGATGGCGCTGTACGACTGCGGCCTGATGGTCACCGGCTACTACGGGCTGGACGCGCTGATCCTGGGCAAAGACCCCGCGCGCTATGGCAACGCGCACCCGTCCATCGTGCCCTATGGCATGTTCGAGGCGGCAGACGGCCCGCTGATCATTGCCGTGGGCAACAACAGCCAGTTCGACAAGTTCTGCCGCCAGGTGGTGATGCGGCCCGACATCGTCGAAGACCCGCGCTACGCCACCAACGTGGAGCGTGCGCGCAACCGCCTGACGCTGACGCCCCTGGTCACCGACCTGATCCGCCAGTTCCCGCGCGACGTGCTGCTGGAGCGGCTGACCGCCCACGGCATCCCTTGCGGCAAGGTGGCCGGCTTGCATGAAGCCCTGACCAGCGAGCGCACGCAACGCGGCGGGCTGGTGCAGAACATGCCGCACCCCGTGGCGGGCAGCACCCACGTGTTTGCACCGCCCTACCGGCTGGACGGGCAGCGCCTGCCCATCCGCAACGCGCCGCCCACGCTGGGTGAAGGCACCCGCGAGGTGCTGACCCAACTGCTGCAGATGACCGACGAACAACTGGAAGCGCTGCGCGCCCTGGGCGTGCTGACGCTGCCCGAATGACCCCTTTTCGACACACAACCCCAACCGGAGACATGGACATGACCCCTTCCTTCCCACGCCGCACCCTGGCTTCTGCGCTGGCCGCCCTCACCGCCTTGTCGGCCCTGGGGCTGGCGGGCAACGCCCAAGCCCAAAGCTGGCCCAGCAAACCCATCAAACTCATCGTGCCCTACGCCGCTGGCGGGGCCACCGACATCACCGCCCGCACCATCGGCGAAAAGCTCTCGGCCCGTCTGGGCCAGCCGGTGCTGGTGGACAACCGGGGTGGGGCAGGGGGCGTGACGGGCACGGATGCCGCGCTCAAGTCGGTCGCTGACGGCCACACGCTGCTGGTGTCGCTGGGCACCACCATGCTGATCAACCAGTTTCTGTACGAAAAGCTGCCCTACAACCCGCAAAAAGACCAGGCGCTGATCACCCAGATTGCCCTGGCCCCCGTGGTGTTGCTGGTCAACCCGCAACTGCCGGTGGCCACCGCGCCTGAGCTGATGGCGTACATCGAAAAGAACAAAAGCAAGATCGCCTACGGCTCCTGGGGCATGGGCTCTTACGCCCACCTGGCCGGTGCCTGGCTGTCCGACAAGCTCAAGGCCGACATGAACCACGTCGCCTACAAGGGCGAGGCCCCCATGCTGCAAGACCTGGTGGGCGGGCAGTTCCAGATGGCGTTTGCCAGCCTGCAGTCGGCTCGCCCGTTCATCGAATCGGGGCGGTTGAAGGTGTTGGCCGTCACCGGCACGCAGCGCATGGACGCGCTGCCCAAGGTCGCCACCATGAGCGAGCAGGGCATCAAGGACGAGGTGTTCCAGGTCACCGGCTGGCTGGGCATGAGCGCCCCGGCCAAGACGCCCCCCGAAGTGGTGGCCCGCCTGGGGACCGAGGTGCAGGCCATCCTGGCGCTGCCGGATGTGCGCGATCGCATCCTGCAAATGGGTTTCATCCCCGTGGGCAGCAGCCCCGAGCAGTTTGCCGCGCAGTTCAAGAAGGACGCCCCGGTGTGGGAGCGTGTGGTCAAGGTGTCGGGCGCCAAGCTGGACTGAGGGCGCATGACCATGAACCGCATACCGTCTTCTCGCACCGCAGTCCATCGCGTGCGTCGTGTGCTTCTGGCGGCTATGGCCGCTGTGGTGGCGGCGGGCTTTGGGGTGTCTGCGCAGGCCCAAAGCTGGCCGGCCAAACCCATCAAGCTGGTGGTGCCGTTCCCGCCCGGTGGCCCCACCGACACGGCGGCCCGCATCGTCGGCCAGAAGCTGGCCGAGCGGCTCAAGCAGTCTGTGGTGGTGGAAAACCGCGCAGGCGCATCCGGCTCCATTGCCGCGGTGCAGTTCGCGAAGGCGGCACCCGACGGGTACACCTTCATGATGCTGGCCACGCCGACGCTGCTGGCCCCGCACCTGTACAAAAAGGCGGGCTACCACACGGTGAACGACTTCACCCCCGTGGCCACGTTGTACGACCTGCCCATCGTGGTGGTGGTCAACCCGACGCAAATGCCCACCGTCACCGACGTGCAGAAAATGGTCACCCACGCCAAAGCGCGGCCTGGCCAGTTGAACTACACCAGTTCGGGTCCTGGCAGCTTCGGCCACCTGAGCATGGAGTTGCTGAAACAAATGGGTGGCTTCGACATGCAGCACGTGCCCTACAAGGGCGGCGTGCCCGCCATCACCGACACCATCGGTGGCCAGGTGCCGCTGATGTACGCCGATCTGGTGGCCGCCCTGCCCCACATCCAGTCGGGCAAGTTGCGCGCCATTGCGGTGGGCTCGCCGCAGCGGGTCAGCGTGTTGCCCGAAGTGAAGACCATTGCCGAGCAAGGGTTCAAGGGATTCGAGGCCGTGTCGTGGGGCGGTCTGCTGGCCCCGCTGGGCACGCCCAAGGCCATCGTGGAGCGGGTGGCCGCCGAGTGCGGCCAGATCCTGGCTGAAAAGGAAACCCAGGACAAACTGCTCAACGCCGGAGCCATTGCCCGCTTTCAGGGCCCAGATCAACTCGCGCAGCGGGTCGCGCAGGACTACGCCAAGTGGGGCAAGGTGATCCAGGACAAAGGCATTGGGGTGGAATGACCGCCATGTCCATTCATCCCGACACGCCTTTCACCCCCTTGCCCGAGCGCCTGCGGGCGCTGGCCGCCGTGCAGCCCACCGCCCCGGCGGTTCAGGACCCCGAAAGGGGCCTGACCTACGTCGAGCTGGACGCCCGAATGGACCGGGTGGCCGCTGCCCTGCAACGCGACGGCGTGCTGCCGGGCCAGGCCATTGCGGTGTGTGCCACCGCCTGTGTGGACCACGTGGTGCTGTTCCTGGGCGCACTGCGCGCGGGCGTGGTGGTGGCCCCGCTGGCCCCGTCCGTCACGCCAGACACCCTGGGTGCCATGCTGCGCGACGCCCAGGCGCAGCACCTGTGGGTCGATGCCAGCACCCAGGCCCTGGTGCCTGCGGACCACGGTGTGCCCCAGGTGTCTTTGCTGGCGGACCTGGGCGACTGGATGGCACCGGTTGGCGCGCAGCCCCAGCCGGTGGACATTGCGCCAGAGGCACCCTTCAACATCATCTATTCCTCGGGCACCACCGGCACGCCCAAAGGCATCGTGCAGTCGCACGGGATGCGCTGGACGCACGTGCGTCGGGGGCTGGCCTATGGCTATGGTCCCGGCAGCCGGGCGTTGTTGTCCACGCCGCTGTACTCCAACACCACCCTGGTGGTGTTCTTCCCCACGTTGGCTTTTGGCGGGTGTGTGGTGCTGATGCCAAAGTTCGAGGCCCGCGGCTACCTGCAACTGGCGCGGCAACACGCCATCACCCACACCATGCTGGTGCCGGTGCAATACCAGCGGTTGATGGCGGTGCCCGACTTTGACGCATTCGACCTGTCCGCCTTCCAGATGAAGTTCTGCACCAGCGCGCCGTTTTCGGCGGCGCTCAAAGCCGAGGTGCTGCGCCGCTGGCCGGGTGGGCTGGTGGAGTTCTACGGCATGACCGAAGGTGGTGGCACCTGTCTGCTCAACGCCCACGAACACCCCGACAAACTGCACACGGTCGGTCGTCCGGCCGAAGGGCATGACATCCGCCTGATCGACGAGGAAGGCCACGAGCTGCCTGCCGGCGCCACCGGCGAGGTGGTCGGCCATTCACCCGGCATGATGACCGGCTACCATGGTCAGCCGGAAAAAACCCGCGAGGCCGAGTGGTTTGACGCCCAGGGCAAACGCTTCATCCGCACCGGCGATGTCGGCCGTTTCGACGAGGACGGTTTCCTGGTGTTGCTGGACCGGCGCAAGGACATGATCATCAGCGGGGGCTTCAACGTGTACCCCAGCGACCTGGAGGCCCAGTTTCGCCAGCACCCTGCGGTGTTGGACGTGGCGGTGGTCGGCATGCCCTCGGTGCAGTGGGGTGAAACCCCTGTGGCGTTTGTGGTGGTTCGCCCGTCGGGCGATGTCCACGCGGAGGGCTTGAAAACCTGGTTCAACGACCGTGCGGGCAAAACCCAGCGCGTGGCAGACGTGCACCTGGTGGACGAGTTGCCGCGCAGTGCCATCGGCAAGGTGCTCAAGCGTGAACTGCGCGAGACGCTTCAGGGCCAGATGCCGCACACTCCCTCTCACTGACAACGAAACAAAGGTGACAGCAATGAAAGTTCTGGTAGCGGTCAAACGCGTGGTGGACTACAACGTGAAAGTCCGCGTGAAGTCGGACGCCAGCGGGGTAGACATCGCCAACGTCAAGATGAGCATGAACCCGTTTGACGAAATCGCGG
>Ga0209066_10004634_pt1 | contig 14816 bp, 11 predicted proteins | sample All_14_2_FD_187198 | JGI IMG/M metagenome (GOLD analysis project Ga0209066, IMG submission 187198) | Freshwater microbial communities in response to fracking from Pennsylvania, USA - Allegheny Zone_MetaG_DW_15 (SPAdes) (version 2) ...
ATAAAAAACCCCGCCGTTGAGCGGGGTTTTTTATTGTCCGGCCGGGACTTACTTGTCGGTCGCTTCCTGCTTGGCCGGCTGCTCCGAGGGCGCCGCGGCCTCTGTTGCGGCGGGCTTCTCTTCGGCCGGTTTCGCCTCGGGGGCGGGCAGGTTGGCCAGGGCTTCCTTCGCGTCTACCGCGAAGAAGCTTTCGGGGTTCTCTTTCAGGAACTTGTTCAGCGCGGCCCGGCCGCCTTCGGTGTCGCCGTTCACGACCAGTTCCACGGCTCCGGTGAGCTGCTTTTTCTCTTCGTCGAGCTTCTTGCGGGCCTTGTCGGAAAGGCCGCCTTTCCAGTAGAGGGCGTTGGCGTCCCCGCCCTGTTTGTCGCCGCGCACGGCGGCCACGGCGCTGACGCGGTGCTTGGATTCCAGCTTGCGCTCCACCTTGGACTTCAGGCCCTTGAGCATATTGCCGTACCAGGACTTCCAGTCCCTGGCCGGCTCGGCCCGCAGGGCGCCCACCGAGAACAGCAGCGCCATAGCGATAATTAGTTTTTTCATATTCCCCTCCGGTTCCTTACTTGGCCAGCTTGTCTCCCACGCTCTTGAGCGCGGGGTCTATCTTGGCCGCCCTGTCGGCGTAGGTCTTCACGTCGTCCTTGCGGCCCAGCTTCGAGGAGACCCGGGCCATGTTCAGCCAGATGTTGCCGTCGAACGGGTCGGCCTTGGAGGCCTTGAAGTAGTACTCTTTGGCCTCGTCGTACTTGCCGTCGTTGTAGCGCAGGTTGCCCAGGTTGTTCAGGGCCCCGGCGTTGAAAGGCTCTTTTTCGAGCGCCCGCTCGAAGCTCTGCCCGGCCTCGGCGTAGGCCTTGTGCTCGGCGTGCAGAATGCCAAGGCTGATATGGGCCTCTACGTCCTCCGGGTTATCCTGCAGGATGTTCCCGTAATATTTCTTCAGGTGCGCGTAGCGGGCGTCCAGCAGCCCGGCGACCGCCCCTTTAACGCGGGCGGTGAGCCCGGGCGAGGCGTACTTGTCGGCTTCGGTCTCGGGCAGCGTCACCGGCTCGAATTCGGCCCAGGCGGCGCGCACGTCGATCACGCGCACCTCGGCCTCCATCTTGCGGTAGAGGTCGGCCACGTGCACCAGCGAGTCGTGGAAGCTTTTGCCCACCATCGTCGTCTCGACGCCCACCCACCAGGTGTTGTTGTGCTTTATCAGGTATTCCTCCGGCACTCCGACCTGGCTGGCGTCGGTGGCGCCGGTGTCGAACATCAGCGCGATGTGGCTGGGGAAGTCCAGCAGCGCCACGTGCAGGCCGCTGGCTTCGTAGACGCTGGCGAACAGCGCGGTCAGGTCGTCGCAGTCGCCGCTCTTGAGCTTGAGCGTGTTGCGGGGGAACTGCACGGTGTCGAGCACCAGCTCCTTGGTGGATTTCAGCACGGCGTAGGGGCTCACCGGGTCGGCCAGGTAGGTGACGCCCAGCTCGCCGAGCGCCTCCCAGGCCATCAGGCCGGTCAGCAGGTTCTCGTCGAGCAGGTCCGCCCCGGCCTCGGCGTTCTTCTTCTCCAGCAGCGCGTGGGTGCGGAAGGCGGTGATGGTCGGATCCTTGACCGTGATGAAGTTGGCCAGCCTGGCCGCGTTATCCCACACTATCGCGTTCTTGGAGAGCACCTTCACCGGCTGGTTGAGGGTGAAGGTCTTCTCCGCGCCGTCCTGGTAATAGGTCAGCGTCATCTGGCACTGTATCGGCGTGTCCTCGGTGATGTTGAGGATGCGGTTGTTGAGCGTGGCCACCAGGTCCACGTCGGTCTTGCTGCCCGCCTTCACCTCGGCGACCACGGTGTCGCTGGGGAAGTCCATGAAGTCCTTGAAGAAGAACGAGAGCTTCACGTTGGAGAAGTCGCTCTGGGTGTTGTTCTGCACCGTCACCCGGCCTACGGGCTTCTTCATGTAGTACTTGTAGTTGGCGGAGAAGATGAAGTTCAGCGCCGACGGGATGATCTCCATCGGGGCCACGTTCTTGCGCTCAGCGGCGGCCTCGGGCTCCGGCGCGGGGGCCGGGGCGGGAGCCTCGGGCCCCTTGAAATAAACCTCCACGGGCTTCGAGAGGCCGCCCTGCATGCCGCTAACCGAGAGGGCCGCGGCATAGTAATAGTAGGTGGTGTCCGGCTTCAGCGCGGAGTCCTCATAGGTCATCCCCTCGGCGGAGCCGGCCTCTTCCATGTCTCCGGAGCCGGCGGCGCGGTAGACCTTGAACCCCTTGGTCCAGGCGTTGGTCCTGGCCTGCCAGGAAAGTTTCACGGCCTTGTCGTCCGCCTCGGCCGCGAGGGCGACGGGCTCTTCGGGCAGGTAGCTGACGTCGAAGGCCACCACGCGCGAGGTCTCCATGTCGGAGACGTAGATCTTGTCGCCGCTGAAGGCCATGTACTGCGGGGCCCACAGTTCGCGCTCGCCGCGGCCCTTGGCGAAGAAGCTGGCGGTGAAGCGGCCGTCCGCGTCGAAGATCTTCACGCTGTAGGCGCCCCGGTCGAGGATGTAGAAAAAGCCTTTGCCGTCGTAAGACAGCGAGGCGGGGTCCTTCAGGCTGCCCGAATCGTCCCAGACGCGCAGGAACTTGCCCATGGCGTCGGTCACTATGACCTTCTTGAGCACGGAATCGAGGATATAGACGTTCTTGTTCTCGTCGCAGGCCACGGCCACGGGGGCGGCCAGGGAGAGGCCGCCCAGCTGCGGGCCCACCGTGAACAGGAACATCCCGTCGGCGCTGAAGGCCTTCACCATCTTGTTCTTGGTGTCGGCCACGTAGATATTGCCGGCCGCGTTGACGGCTACCGCCGAGGGGGCCCTGAACTGGCCCTCGCCCGAGCCGCTCTCGCCGAACATATTGTCGTAGGTGCCGTCGGCGTTGAAGATCTGCACCCGGTCATTGCCGGTGTCGGCGGCGTAAATGAGGCCTTTCGGGGACACCAGCAGGCCGCGCGGCGAGCGCACCTGCCCCTGCAGCTTGCCCTCTTTCACCAGGGTCTTCTTGGTCCCCCCGTCCAGGAGCGCGAGTTCCCTGGCCTCGGGCAGCCAGCCCACCACTTTACCCTCCGGGGTCACGGCGAAAACGTCGGTCTTGTGGGGGAACTTGGCCGTGGGGCCTTTCACGGTGAAGCGGTCCAGGATGGCGGCCTCGGGCAGGCGGGGGCCGGCGTAAGAGGTGACCACGTTGACCACCACGACCTTCTTGTTCTCCTCGTCGCAAAGGTACAGCGCGCCTTCCTTGCTTATGGCGATGTCGCGCAGGTTGCGGAACTCGCTCTTGCCCTTGCCCTTGGTGCCGAAAGTGGCTACCTTCTCGCCGGCTTCGGAGAGCTCGGTCACCTTGCCGGTGGCGGAATTGATGACGTAGAGGAAGCCGTACTTGTCGAAGGCGGCGCCGTTATTGGAGATGACGTACTCCTTGAGCAGTTTGCCGGCGCGGTCATAGCGCAGCATCGCGCCCTTCTCCGGGTCGGAGACGATGAGGTCGCCGGAGCGGTTGAGCGAGAGCTTGGCGGGGCGCAGCTTGGTTATCCCGTCGGCCTTGGCCACGGGGAAGCCGTACAGGTAGATGCCGTCGGCGTTGAACACGTCCACGCGGGAATTGCCGGTGTTGGAGACGTAGAGGCGGCCGTCGGGGCCGAACGCTATGCCTTTCGGGGACTTCAGCTGGCCCGGCTCGGCGCCGTCGCTGCCGAAGGCCCAGAGCATGCGGCCTTCCTCGTCGAAAACGACCACGCGGGAGTTGCCGGTATCGGCCACGTACAGTTTGCCGCCGCCCAGCGCCAGGGCTTCGGGGGCTTTCAGCCCGCCCTCTATCTTCCTGCCGGGTTTGCCCTCGGCGTCGAAGACGAACACGGCGTTGAGTTTGGAGTCGGCCACATAGGCCCGGCCTTCGGACACGGCCACGGCGGAAGGCTTCTGCATGGCCGGGTTCTGCAGCAGGCCCTTGAACTCTATCTTCTCATAGGCTGATGCGGCCGAAGCGGCGAACAGGATGGCCGAAAAAATAGCGCTTTTCATTGTACTGCCTCCCCATTGGTTGGTTACCCTTATTTTATTAAATTTAACCGCCTTTTGGGGCCCCGTCACGGGTCCCGGACCGGGCGGCAAGATCCTCCTTGATTTAACCCCCTTAATTTTTTAGGATACCCCTATTCGCGAATAACCGGAGTATTATTATTTATATTATGGATATAACTTTCATAAAACGCCTTATCACCACTTCCATAGGCAGAAAAGCCGTCATGGCCGTCTCCGGCCTGCTGCTGGGCGGCTTCATGCTGGTGCACCTGGCGGAGAACCTGCTGCTGTTCAGGGGCGAGGCCGCCTATAACGGCTGGGTGGAACTGCTGCTCTCCAACCCGGTCACCCCGCTGCTGGAAATAGGCCTGCTCTTCATCTTCCTCGCCCACATCGTCACCGGCGTCTGGGTGCGCATAGAGGATTTCCTGAACGCCCCGCGCGGCTACGAGGCCCGTAAGTGGCAGGGCGGCCGCACCATCGGCTCGGCGACCATGCTCTACACCGCCGCCGCGATCCTCGCCTACCTGGCCTACCACCTGCTCACCTTCCGCTTCGTCGACCACTCCATGGGCTTCTACCAGATGGTCACCGGCGCCTTCCGCGCGCCGCTGTTCGTCGCCATCTACATCGCCGGCTCCGCGGCGCTGGCGCTGCACCTCAGCCACGGCATGCAGAGCGCCTTCCAGACGCTCGGCGTGAACCACCCAAAATACACCCCTTTCATCAAGATAGGCGGCCTGCTGGTGGCGGCCTCGATGATAGGCTTCGCCATGATCTCGGTCTACTACCTGCTGAACATAGACCTCAAAACCGCCGAGGCCGGCTACCAGGTAGTAGTGATAAAGTAAACGGGAGAAACTATGAAACTAGACGCCAACATCCCCGCCGGTCCGATAGAGAAGAAGTGGGACTCCCATAAATTCAACCTGAAGCTGGTCAACCCCAGCAACCGCCGCAAGTACGACATCCTCGTCGTAGGCTCCGGCCTGGCGGGCGCCAGCGCCGCCGCCTCGCTGGGCGAGCTGGGTTTCAACGTCAAGGTCTTCACCCTGCACGACTCCCCCCGCCGCGCGCATTCCATAGCGGCGCAAGGCGGCATCAACGCCGCCAAGAACTACCCCAACGACGGCGATTCGGTGTGGCGGCTGTTCCACGACACGGTCAAGGGCGGCGACTACCGCGCCCGCGAGGCAAACGTCTACCGCCTGGCCCAGATCTCCGGCTCCATCATCGACCACTGCGCGGCCATCGGCGTGCCGTTCGCCCGCGAGTACGGCGGCCTGCTGGCCAACCGCTCCTTCGGCGGCGCGCAGCTCAGCCGCACCTTCTACGCCCGCGGCCAGACCGGCCAGCAGCTGCTGCTGGGCGCCTACTCGGCCATGATGCGCCAGGTGGCGGCCGGCACCGTGACCGTGCTGCCCCGCCGCGAGATGATGGACCTCGTCGTAAAAGGCGGCCGCGCGCGCGGCATCACCGTGCGCAACCTGGTCACCGGCGACATCGAGTCCTATTCCGGCCACGCGGTGCTGCTGTGCACCGGCGGCTACGCCAACGCCTTCTACCTGTCCACCAACGCCGCCAGCTGCAACGTGAGCGCGGCCTGGGCCGCCTACAAGCGCGGCGCCGGCTTCGCCAATCCCTGCTTCACGCAGATCCATCCCACCTGCATCCCGCGCTCGGGCGAGCACCAGAGCAAGCTGACGCTGATGAGCGAGAGCCTGCGCAACGACGGCCGCGTCTGGGTGCCCAAGGCCAAGGGCGACAAGCGCCCCCCGAACGAGATCCCCGACGAGGAGCGCGATTACTTCCTGGAGCGCCGCTACCCCGCCTTCGGCAACCTGGTGCCGCGCGACATAGCCAGCCGCGCCGCCAAGACCGTGGTGGACGCCGGCTGCGGCGTGGGCCCCTCCGGCCAGAGCGTCTACCTGGACTTCCGCGACGCCATCAAGCGCAAGGGCGCCGACAAGATCAAGGAAGAGTACGGCAACCTCTTCGACATGTACTACCAGATCACCGACGAGAACGGCTACAAGGCGCCCATGCGCATCTACCCGGCCCCCCATTACACGATGGGCGGCCTGTGGGTGGACTATAACCTGATGACCACCGTCCCGGGCCTGTTCGCCTTGGGCGAGGCCAACTTTTCGGACCACGGCGCCAACCGCCTGGGCGCCAGCGCCCTGATGCAGGGCCTGGCCGACGGCTTCTTCATAGCCCCGGCCACCGTGCCCGGCTACCTGGGCGCCGCCAAGTTCGACGCGGCCACCACGCTGGACAAGGAATTCACGGACTCGGCCAAGGAGTCGCAGGACCGGCTCGGCCGCCTGCTCTCGATAAAGGGCCGCAAGACGCCCTCCGAGCTGCACCGCCAGCTGGGCAACGTGATGTGGAACGACGCGGGCATGGGCCGCACGGAGGCGACGCTCAAGAAGGCGCTAAAGAAGATCCCCGAGATCCGCGAGGAGTTCTGGAAGGACCTGTGCCTGACCGGCGCCGACCGGGACCTGAACCAGGCGCTGGAGAAGGCGCTGAAGGTGGCGGACTTCCTGGAGTTCTCGGAGCTGTTCGTGCGCGACGCGCTGGAACGCAAGGAATCCTGCGGCGGGCATTTCCGCGAGGAATACTGCACGCCCGAGGGCGAGGCCCGGCGCGACGACGCCGCTTTCTCCCACGTCTCGGTGTGGGAGTACCAGGGCGAGGGCAAGGAAGCCGCGCTGCACAAAGAGCCGCTCGCCTTCGAGCATATCAAGATGGCCGAGCGCAGCTACAAGTAACCGGAGCCCGCATATGAAAAAGAACAAACATTTCACCGTTACGGTACGCGTCTGGCGCCAGGCCGGCCCCAGGGAGCCCGGCAAGATGGTCTCCTACCGGGTCAAGGACGTGTCCCCCGACATGTCCTTCCTGGAAATGCTCGACGTCTTGAACGACGAACTGATGAAGAAGGGAGAGCAGCCTATTGCTTTCGAGAGCGACTGCCGCGAGGGTATCTGCGGCAGCTGCGGCCTGGTGGTCAACGGCGACGTGCACGGCCCCGACGAGCATTCCACGGTCTGCCAGCTGCACATGCGCCGCTTCCGCGACGGCGACGTGATCACGGTGGAGCCGTGGCGCGTGAAGGCCTTCCCGGTGCTCAAGGACCTGGTGGTGGACCGCTCGGCGCTGGACCGCGTGATCACGGCGGGCGGCTTCGTGTCGGTGAACGCCGGCGCGGCGCCCGAAGCCAACGCGACGCCGGTGGAGAAGGACCGTGCCGAAGAGGCCATGGACGCGGCGGCCTGCATCGGCTGCGGCGCCTGCGTGGCGGCCTGTCCCAACGGGTCGGCGATGCTTTTCACGGGGGCGAAGATCTCGCAGCTGGCGCTGCTGCCGCAGGGAGCACCGGAGCGCCATAAGCGGGCGCTGGGCATGGTGGCGGCGATGGACAAAGAGGGGTTCGGCAACTGCACTAACGAGTACGAGTGCGAGGCGGTGTGCCCGAAGGACGTGAAGGTGGCCAACATAGCGCGCATGAACCGCGAGTTCCTGCTGGCCAATCTGCTGTCGAAAAGATAAGCGCTAGGGGAGACCGCAGCAGGGAGGCACGCAAAATCGGCGTCGGCCACACCGTGGCCGCGCCTGCCGCCCTCGGCCTCCGCGCTTACGCAAGCGTCGGCCTCCGGGGGGCTTTTGCTTAGCCTCCCAGCTGCGTCCTCCGCTCGGTTCATCCTTTCTTAAATAATAGGGGAAAAAGGTATGGGCGAATTTAAATTTACGGAGCTGTTCCAGCTGGGGAAGCGCGACACCAAGTTCAGGCTGGTGTCTAGGGAAGGGGTTACGGTGGCGAGGTGCGGGGGGCGCGAGGTGCTGGAGGTGGAACCGGCGGCGCTGACACGGCTGGCGCGCGAGGCTATCCGGGACATTTCTTTCCTGCTGCGCCGCGCCCACAATGAGCAGCTGGCGGCCATCCTCTCCGATCCCGCGGCCTCGGAGAACGACAAGTTCGTGGCTTACTGCATGCTGGAGAACGCGGCCATCTCGGCCAATTTCGTGTTGCCGTTCTGCCAGGACACCGGCACCGCCACCATAGTCGCCAAGAAGGGAGAGCAGGTTTGGACGCGCGGCAACGACGAGGAGGCCCTCTCTCGCGGCGTGTGGGAAGCGTATACCGGCGAGAACCTGCGCTACTCGCAGATCCTGGCCGCTGACATGTACCGCGAGCGCAACTCCGGCGGCAATCTGCCGGCGCAAATAGATATTTACGCGAAGCCGGGCATGGCCTACGAGTTCCTGTTCGTCACCAAGGGCGGCGGCTCGGCCAACAAGACCATGCTCTACCAGGAGACCAAGGCCACGCTGACCCCAGCCAACCTGAAGCCTTTCCTCGTCGAGAAGATGAAGTCGCTGGGCACCGGGGCCTGCCCCCCCTACCACATAGCTTTCGTCATCGGCGGCACCTCCGCCGAGATGTGCCTGAAGACGCTCAAGCTGGCCACTACGGGCTGCCTTGACGGTCTGCCGGACAACCCCGGCGACAGCGGTCGCGCTTTCAGGGACAAGGCCCTGGAGGCGGAGCTGCTGGAAGCTTCGCGGCATATCGGCTACGGGGCGCAGTTCGGCGGCAAATATTTCGCCCACGACATAAAGGTGTTGCGGCTGCCGCGCCACGGCGCCTCTGTCCCCATCGGCGTGGGCGTCTCCTGCTCGGCGGACCGCAACGCGCTGGCCCGCATAGACCGCGAAGGCCTCTGGCTGGAAGAGCTGGACCGCGAGCCCGACAGCCTGATCCCCAAAGAAGTCCGTGCCAAATTCTCCTCCTGCTCCGCCTGCGAGAGCATAGACCTGAACAAGCCCATGCCCGAGGTCCTGGCCCGGTTGTCCAAGTACCCGGTGGGCACCCGCCTGGCGCTTTCCGGCCGCATTGTAGTGGCGCGGGACCTGGCCCACGCCAAATTCAAAGAACTCCTGGACGCCGGCAAACCCCTTCCCGATTATCTTAAGGATCACCCCGTCTATTACGCCGGGCCGGCCAAGACGCCCCCGGGAAAACCGTCAGGCTCTTTCGGCCCCACCACGGCCGGCCGCATGGACACTTACGTGGACCCGCTGCAGAGCCGCGGCGCGTCGCTGGTGATGATAGCCAAGGGCAACCGCTCGGCGGCCGTTGCCGAAGCCTGTAAAAAGTACGGCGGTTTCTACCTGGGCTCGCCGGGCGGGCCGGCCGCGCTGCTGGCCGAGCGCCACATAAAAAAAGTAGAGGCGCTGGATTTCCCCGAGCTCGGCATGGAGGCCGTCTGGGCCATAGACGTGCAGGATTTCCCCGTTTTCATTTTGGTGGACGACAAGGGCGGCGACTTCTTCCGCCCGGCGGCCGGAGGCAAGTGAGGAACAGCGAGGCGCTAATGACTGCACGGAATATTAACAGACTGCTGGTGACGGCCGCCCTGGCCTGCGCGGCCGCGCTCTCGACCGGCTGCGATATTCCTATCGGCACTCCGGAGGAACGCATGTTCAAGGCCGCCAAGAACGACTACGAGCGTAACATGCGCCGCCTGCTGGACTCCGGCGTCAGCCCCAATATCACCGACGAGGCAGGCTGGACACCGCTGATGTGGGCCGCGGCCAAGGACAACCTGGACAGCATCAAACTATTGCTCTCGCGCGGCGCCTACCTGGAGGCCCGCAACAAGAAAGGCGAGACGGCCCTGCACATTGCGTCGCGCTGGAGCCGCCTGGACACGGTTCGCTATCTGGTTTCCGTAGGGGCCAAGACCGGGGCGCTGGACCGCCTGGCCTGGCCGCCGCTGATGTGGGCCGCCATGCAGGGCCGCACCGACGTGGTGGTAGCCTTGGTGGAAGGCGGCGCCAGGGTGGACTTCCGGGATACCAACGGCAATACCCCGCTGATGATGGCCGCCTATCGCGGCCGGGAGGCCACCGTGCAGGCGCTGCTAGGCTTGGGGGCTAACCGGGACCGGCGCAACAAGGCGGGTGAAACCGCGGCCGACGCGGCCCGGCGCAGCGGCTACACTGAACTCGCCGCCCTGCTGGGCTCCGCAGCGGCCCCGAGATCCGTTGGCAGAACAAAAGCGCGCTGACGCCATGTCATTCAGGATCACCACCGCTACCGGCGACGCCGGGATAACCGCCGAAGCCGCCACGCCCGGCTGCCTGCTGGCCGACCTGGCGGCCGGCTTCTCCGCCCTGACCTGCGGAGGAGCCATAGAGGAGCGAACAGCCAGGAACATCTCGCTGAAAGCCGAAAGCCCGGAGTCGCTGGCAGTGAATTTTTTGAACGAGCTGGTTTTCCTGGCCGATACCGAGGGCTTCATAGCCGCGGCCGCGAGCGTGAGCGCCTCTTTCAAGCCCGGCGCCTGCGAGCTGACGGCCGCCCTGCTGGGAGAAACCCTGGCTTTCGAACGGCACCAGCGCGGCTTGCTGGTAAAAGCCGCCACCTACCACGGGCTCAAGATCGAGCGCGCCGGCGGGCTGTGGCGGGCCGCCATAGTATTGGATATTTAATGGACCCTCGCGTAAAAAGACTGGACCCTTACCGCCTGGAGATCCCCTCCAACTACAAACCCGGCATGAACGGCCGCGTGATCGTCTACGCCGACGAGGCCCTGGCGCGCGACATAGAGGCCGGCGCGCTGGAGCAGGCCGCCAATACAGCCACGCTGCCCGGCCTGGCCGGCCCCGCGCTGGCCATGCCCGACATACATTCCGGCTACGGTTTTCCCATAGGCGGCGTGGCCGCCTTCTGCGCCAGGGACGGCGTCATCTCGCCCGGCGGTGTGGGCTACGACATCAACTGCGGCGTGCGCCTGCTGGCCTCCTCGCTGGAAGCCAAAAGCGCGGCCAAAAGCCTCGAGGACCTCGCGCACAAGCTTTACGCCGGCATACCAGCAGGCGTGGGCGCCGGCGGCGGCCTGCGGCTGAACCGCCGCGAGCAGGACGCGCCGCTGATAGAGGGCGCGGCCTGGGCGGTGAGTCAGGGCCTGGGCCGGCCCGAAGACCTGGCCCACGCCGAGTCAGGCGGGGCCCTGCCCGGGGCCGACCCGCGCGCTATCAGCAACCGGGCCATGGAGCGGGGCCGCGGCCAGCTGGGCACGCTGGGCTCGGGCAACCATTTCCTGGAAGTGCAGGAAGTAACGGATATTTACGACGAAGCGGCCGCGCGCGCCTACGGGTTGTTCAAGGGCCAGCTGACCGTGATGCTGCATACCGGTTCGCGCGGCTTCGGCCACCAGGTCTGTACCGATTCCATAGAAGCCATGCGCGCCGCCGCCGGCCGCTACGCCATACCGCTGGCCGACCCGCAGCTGGCCGCCGCCCCCTTCCGCAGCACCGAGGGCCAATTATATTTCGGCGCCATGCAGGCCGCGGCCAATTACGCCTGGGCCAACCGTCAGGCCCTGACGGGTCTGACCCGCGAAATTTTTGAAAAAGCGTTCGGGATGGGAGAGGCCAAACTGGACCTGCGCCTGGTCTACGACGTGGCCCACAACATAGCCAAGCTCGAAGAGCACGAGCTGGACGGGAAAAAGGTGAACTTGATAGTGCACCGCAAGGGCGCCACGCGCGCCTTCGGCCCCGGCCACCCCGACCTGCCGGCCGACTACGCGGCCGTCGGCCAGCCGGTGATCATCCCCGGCGACATGGGGCGCTGCTCCTACCTGCTGGCGGGCACGGCCCGTGCGATGCGGGAGACCTTCGGCTCGGCCTGCCACGGGGCGGGGCGGCTGATGAGCCGCGGCGAGGCCACCCGCCGCGCGCGCGGCCGCCGCATAGCCGACGAACTGGCGGCCAAAGGCGTCTGGGTGCGGGCCTCCGGCCGCGAGACCCTCTCCGAGGAGATGCCCGAGGCCTATAAGGACGTTGAGAACGTTGTGGGCGTAATGGCCGGCGCGGGCATAGCAAAAAAAGTGGCCCGCCTCCGCCCGCTGGCGGTTATTAAGGGTTAGCCGCGGCGTCGGACTTCTTCACCAGCAACGTCACCCAGTAAGCGCCGGTGAGCGCCAGCCCCAGGCCTATCAGCTGATAGGCCTGTATCTTTTCTATGCCGAGAGTGTGGGAGATCAGCGCGGTCAGCACGGGGTAGGACAGCACTATGGCGGTGGCTTTGCTCAGGTCCATGTTGAGGATGGCCTTGTACCAGAGCACATTGTTCAGGGCCGTCAACAGCACGCCCCAGACCAGCACTATGCCCAGCAGTTCAAGACTGGGTTCGAACGAGGCCACCGGCATGAAGAAACCCAGCGCGAATACCGGCAGTATGCCCAGCGTGGCGAACAGCGTGCGGGCCGAAGCCACGAAGACATGGTCCAGGTCCTTGGGCAGCCGCTTGCTGAACAGGTGCGAGATCTGGTACATCAGCGGTACGGCCAGCACTATCAGGTCTCCGGTCCAGCGCATGGTGAACCGCTCTTTGAAGGCTATCAGCAGCGTACCGGCCAGCACCAGCGAGGTGCCGAACAGCTGGCTGAGCGAAATGCGCTCCTTCAGGAAAAGCCGCGAAAGAATGACGGTATACACGGCCTCCACCTGGCCCAGGATGGCCGCGTTGGCGGGAGTGGTATAGTTGAGCGCCAGCACCAGCGCGGCTATGGGCAGCGCGCTGCCGAAGAAGCCTATGGCCAGCAGCCGCGGCCACAGGTCGCGCCTGAAATAAACCGGGAACATATCGCGCCGCAGCGCCCAGGGCAGGAAACAGGCGAAACCCAGCGCCGAACCGCACAGCGCGAACAGCGGCGGGGAAATCCTGCCGGCGGCCAGGTAGCCCAGTATCGGGATAAAAGAATTTATGCAGACGGTCAGCCAGATGGCGCCGAGCGGGGTAATGGTCATGGTAGGAAGCATAAGCGATGTTCCGGGGGCATTCTACTGACGGAAGCGGAGCTATTGCCCTGTATTGGTCCGCCAGCGGGTTAAGCTGAAGATCTACGTCCGGCGCCCTGCCCGGGGCCGACCCGCGCGCTCCGGCAACCGAGCTACGCCCCTCAGGCGCCCAGCTATTTTTTCTTAAAGACTACGTCCACCATGTGCGCCCCGGGAACGTCCTCCCGGCGGGTTATGGTAAGAAAGTCGAATATGCGAAAACCTCTGGAGCGCATAAATTCCACAACGTCTTCCAACACCGTCCCACCCTCGAACCTTTTAGCTATGGAGGTCTCCACGATAACTATTTCGGAAATATTCAATAGCTCCGCGGCCCCTTTGAGGACCTGTAGCTCAAAACCTTCCACGTCTATCTTTAGCAGCACCGGAGACGAAAGGCCGGGGTTCTCGGCAAGTATTGCATCCAGCGTGGTCACTTCCACTGACCGGGTTTTATCCGGTGAATCGGTGCGGGGTCTGTCGCAGACAGAGGAAGTTTGCGGATCATTTTCTATATTTATCGAGATGGTCCCGGCTTTTTCCCCCACAGCCTTCCGGCAAACCACGCAGTTCAGTTCTCTGGCCAGCCCTTCCAGGGCGGGGCCGAACTCCGACAACGGTTCAACCAGGATAAACTTCGCCCCGGGATAAGCCCCGTAAAGTTCCGGCGTACCACGACCCACACCGACGTCGAAGACGGTCTTAGGAGAACAGATCTTTGAAAGGTACGAAGCGTGGAATCCGCCGCGTTCTTTTCTGGTTACTTCGTAACCGAGCCTGTTCAAGATCGAAAGAATTATTTTTTTTATCATAGCGGATTACGTAGTTAGCAAAAGACAGCGCGAGAAGGACGAATAGCAACCGCCTAAATTATATAATTTGTTCCTGGGCGGTCCCGGGACTCAAATAATGAAAACTTATCACTTCCTGCCCATCTTCATCGTCATGGTGGCCTCTTACGTGGCCATGCATTTTTACGCAGCCAACTGGCTGGCCAGGGCTTTCACCCTGGCCCCGGCTAGCGCGAAATGGCTGCGCCTGGCGCTGCTGGGCCTGGCCCTGTTCTCCCCTTTTATCATGTTCCTGAAGCGCGCCTTCCACGGCGGCGCGCTGGAACAGCTGTACGCCGCAGGTTACGCCTGGATGGGCATTATCTTCCTGGCCGCGCTGGTCTTCGCCTGCTCCGACCTGGCCGCCTTGCTGCTGCGCCGTTACGCCTGGTTCAAGCCGCTGCCTTTCGCCTGCGCCACCCTGACGCTGCTGGCCGTCATCGTCGGCTGGGCGCTGTACGGCGGCCATAAAACCCCGGACATAAAAGAAGTCACCGTGACCATCAAGGACCTGCCTCCGGCGCTGGACGGCCTGCGCATAGCCCAGATCTCCGACATGCACGTGGACTCCAACTTCAAGCTGCGCCAGTACGCGGCCATTGCCGACCGCATAAGCGCGGCCAAGCCCGATTTACTGCTGATCACCGGCGACCTGATAGACCCGGGCATCACCTGCCGCGAGGAGATAGCCGAGTTGACGGCCAGGATAAAGCCCCGGCTGGGCGTTTTCGGCTCGCTGGGCAATCACGAGTACTATTACGGCCTGGGCAACGCCATGGACTGCTACGCGGCCTTCGGCATAAAGCTGCTCAAGAACGAGGCCTATGACCTGGGCGAGCTGCGCCTGATAGGCCTGGGCGACATACATACCGAACACCTCACCCGCGAGGATGTCACCGGCATACTCAACAAGCACAAGGACGGCAAGTTCACCATCCTGTTGTCCCACCAGCCGGTCTTCTACCGCGAGATAGCCGCCACTGGGGACTACCTGGGCTTCTCCGGCCATACCCACCGGGGGCAGATCTTCCCCTTCCATATCTTCACGCGGCTCGTTTATAAATATTTTTACGGTTTATATAAAGTAGGCGGGAGTTATT
>Ga0209066_10004637_pt1 | contig 14812 bp, 13 predicted proteins | sample All_14_2_FD_187198 | JGI IMG/M metagenome (GOLD analysis project Ga0209066, IMG submission 187198) | Freshwater microbial communities in response to fracking from Pennsylvania, USA - Allegheny Zone_MetaG_DW_15 (SPAdes) (version 2) ...
AACCCGCATAATTCCTAGCCTTCATTGTTCTTGTCATCACACTTTACCGTCACTTCTACCGTCAAAAAAAGAGAGCTTTTGCTGGTGCGGGAGATGGACTCGGTTTGCGCGGCGACTACTCCAGCCCATCAATCGTCAACGAGCACAGCGAGCTACGCGAGTCATTCGTTTGAAAAGTCGCAGTTGTCGTAGCTCAACTACGACAACTGCGACTTATCCAAATGGGGCATTTGAACAACTTAACACATGCTGCTCATGCCTGGTTCGCGACAGCTGTACCCACCTCATGAAACCCAGCGGCAAGGAGCGCCGGCTTCAACTCTTTGAGAGAGTTGGCAGGTACGCCGAGCCACAACAAATTTTTTGCGCGAGTGATCGCGACATAGCCGATACGACCGACCTCGCTACTCGTCCCCGCGAGCAACGCCTGCACGTGCTCTTTGGTAGCCATGTACAACACTGCATCGAGACTCTCGCCTTTTGCTTGGTGAACAGTATCCACACGGATTTGACTATTCTGCTGAACGACAAGATCGTCGGCTGCCATCAATGGCGCATTGGGAAGACTCTTCTTCGCGAGCTTATGACCAAGTTTGTCAGCAGCAGTGAAGCCAAACTTCGCGTGCAGTCGATCAAGCAATTCTTTGACTCTCACCAATAACTGGGGATGCCATTGCGTGTCCGCGATGAGATCGGATTGCGGCAGTCCCGTAGTCGCATTGCGCGTGAAGTTCCATATCTCTCGACGCAACGCACGCATTTCGGGATAGCGCGCGGGCTGAGTGATTTTGGTCAACAGGCCTTGCGGTGGGTTGTCCAACAAGGCAAACACACAACCAGCTACCGTTTTGAACGACGCGAGATAGTCCTGTCGCTTATCACGCAGGACTGCTGCTCTGGCAAAACCTTTAACCAGCCCCTGCCCCACAGGCGCATCAACCCCTGCCAGTTCATCCGCCAAAGGTCGGCTGCGGCAGAGGATGGCCGAATTTTCCGGCTCCAGATTGGCGGCTACCACAGCTGTACGAAACGCATCGACATGAATCGCCCCGGGTTTCGTGGAGGCCAGTTGGTTTAAGTTGAAGCAGCCAGCTTGCTTTCCTCAGCGAGCTGGCGCCAATAGTTTGCCTCAGCTTCGGCTGGCGGAATATACCCAATCGATTCGAGCAGTCGATGATGATTGAACCAGTGCACCCATTGCAGTGTCGCCAGCTCCAGCGACTCTTTGGTTTTCCACGGTACGCGTCGATGAATCAGTTCGGTTTTGTACAGCCCGTTAATGGTCTCGGCCAGTGCATTGTCGTAACTGTCACCGCGACTACCGACTGAAGGCTCGATGCCCGCCTCGGCGAGACGTTCGGTGTAACGAATCGAGACGTATTGGGATCCGCGGTCGCTGTGATGAATGAGTTCGTTGCTTTCCGGTTGTCGCTCGTACAGTGCCTGCTCCAAAGCGTCGAGCACAAAGTCGGTTTGCATGGAGCGACTCACTTGCCAGCCCACGATGCGCCGAGCAAATACATCGATGACGAAGGCGACATACAACCAACCCTGCCACGTCGACACATACGTGAAATCCGACACCCACAACTCGTTAGGCCGACTCGCGTTGAATTGCCGATTCACTTTGTCGCGCGGGCAGGTAGCGGTTTGATCGGGAATGGTTGTACGCACGACCTTGCCACGCCGAGCCCCCTGCAATCGCAAACGTTGCATCAGCCGCTCGACCGTACAGCGCGCCACGGCAAAACCCTCACGATGCATTTGTCGCCAGACTTTGTCAGCGCCGTAAACCTGCAAATTGGCATCCCACACGCGTTGAATCTGCGGCATCAACACAGTGTCCTGCTGATCGCGTAAACAGCGCAGTGCGGGATTGCGTTGCCGTGCTGCATGGCGGCGATAACCCGATGGGGCAATCTGCAAAACCTTACAGATCGGCTCGACCCCAAAAGTATCGCGGTGTCGATCAATAAAGGCGTTCAGGACTTCAAACGGCGGTCGAGCTCCGCCTGGGCGAAAAACGCGCTGGCCAGTTTCAAGATCTCGTTGGCGCGGCGCAGCTCTTTGACCTCGCGCTCCAGCGCCTTGATGCGGTCACGCTCGTCGCTGCTGACGCCGTCGCGAACACCGGCATCCACCTCATGCCGACGCACCCACTCGTTCAGCGTTTGCGGCACACAGCCAATCTTCGGCGCGATGGACTCAATGGCAGCCCACAACGAGGGATATTCTCCGCGATGCTCTTGCACCAGGCGCACAGCACGTTCGCGGACTTCAGGGGAAAACTTCGGTGATTTCTTCATGGCTCTATTCTCTCAAGAGTTAGAGCCTCCACGAAACCCGGGGCGATTCAACAAGTTGTTGTCGTTCGTCATTACGATAAGCAACAAAGAAGGCACCATGATGTGTATCTGGTGAAGCGCGCTCCGCTGTATCAGTGCGTGCAGACAACGTATTGGCTATCGTCAAAATAGCAGGCACAGAACGGTAATTCCGGGTCAAAGGATATTCAGTCACTTGCGCCCGTTCGCGGTACTCCGTCAGGAACACGCCATCGGCTCCGGCAAATTCATAAATGCCCTGGTGAGGATCGCCAATCAACGAGATCTGAACACCGGCCCCTGCAAGCAACTCCAAGATGGCTTGGTGCAATGACCCAATGTCCTGTGATTCGTCAACCAAGATATGCGGATAACGATGGGCAAGTGCACTTAATATTTTGGGCTGGGCCCGCAATACTTGATAAGTCCAGTACTGTCCAAGTGCGTGTGTATACGCGCCAATTTTTCCTAATCTGTTGGCGACTGCTGAGCCGTTTGTGACTGGCAGAAGTGAGCCGAAATTTGCATATCCGAAAACTGGCTGCTCGCCGTTAAGACTCACCATGACGTTCTTAAGTTTTTCAGGCTGAACCGGGAAAGATGCTCCGGAACTTGGTTGAGCCCAAAACTTAAATTCTTTATTTTGCAAAAACGGCTCAGCGCCGGAAATCAAAAATGGAGTCGAACTACAGTCCATCGTCCGATACGCGTGCGGCCTGAGAACGTTGGCCGTAATAAACGCGTCAATCGTATCGATCTCGACACGGCTGCGACCAACACCAACGGGCAGTTCGTGAGCGAGAACTTGGTAGTGCTTGCGAAAAGTATCGACGGCCACGTTCGAGAACGAAAGCAACGCAACGCGGCCGCGCTGATCGCCCATGCGTTTGCGTACTTCGACGAGCCGATGAACTGCTGTGCGCGTTTTGCCACTCCCCGCGCAAGCGATCACCGAGAGTGGTGTCAGAGGCGCATCGACAACAGCTTGCTGTTCCGCGGACAGCGCGGTCATTTGGGCTCTGCCGTTTGGCAGGCGTGCTCAACGGCATCACAAATGTATTTCGGTACAACACAAGCTGCGCCGTCTTTGAATACCTGCGCGAGTGCCTGGCCGAACTTCCCCTTCTGTACGTTGTTCTGCGTGCGCTCGAACATGCCTCGGAACAACGCTCGTGCTTTTTCCGCATCGCCAGTGGCAGCATCCACATCCGCCTGCACGCCGACGGCGATCCTGGGGTGAAGCTCTTTGAGCGCGATGAGCATCGCGGTGCGATTGTCCGCATGCAACGCCAGGTCGTACTCCAGCGTTTTCACGCCGTGACACACCTTGATGAACTTGTCCTCAAGCTTCTTCATCTTCGCGGTGTTGTCGGACACTTTGATCGTGTCATCGGCCTTGGGGTACAGAGCCTGCGGCTCACTACCGTCTGCTGGTTCATCCACTGGATCAGCGTCGGTGATCAATGCGACAGGGATTTTCAGTGCGTTCTCACCAAACAATGGCAAGAACGAATCGAAGTTCAAACCCTCGACGCTGATGAGACTCACACCGTGTTCCCGCAGGTTGAATCCTGCTTTCGCGGCAAGAGAGTTCACCAACATCAACTCGGCCGCACCTTCGACAAAGATGACTCGACGTGCGAAGAACAATTCAGCGCGCGTCACATCGAGGTAGCGCTCCAATTTTTCGCGTTTGCCTTTCTCGAACACGATCGTCCGTGGGAAAAACGTCTCAATGCCTGAGCCGGTCTCCACCATGCAGGCAAGACAGTCGAGATCAGCGATGCTGGCGAAATTTGGCGAATGGCTGGTGACAAAAAGCTGTACCGGCTTGTCGCCTGCGGCGGCCTGGATGCTCTCCAGATAACGAAGCAGGATCGCCTGAAGTTGGGGATGCAGGTGTGCTTCCGGCTCTTCAATGATCAACCCGCGGTAGGTCGCTTCGGGATTTTTGGCCAGTTCGCTGAGAACCACCGCCATGAAAATCAGGTTGTTGAATCCCAGTCCGTTCTGCTCGATCTCGAACGTATCCACCAGCAAGGACAGCCTCGACGACAAACGCTGAAAGTCGCTGGCACTCAGCCCTATTTCCAAAGCCTGCGCCAGTTGACCGCCCAGCATTGCGTCATGTCGAGTTGAAATCGCTTGCTGGGTGTTGACTATCGGTGGGTGCGTTTTCAGCTCATCATCGAGCTTCTTGAGCGCAGCATTGATACCGTAGCGCCCCGATTCGTCGGCTAATAGTTGCAGTAATCGAGCAAGCTGGCTGGTGCGGCTGGGCTTCAAACCTTGAGAGGCATCACGCAACGGTTGCAGGTATACCCCGCGCAGGTTTTCCATCATGTCCGAGGTCAGTCCGACGTCTTCGTGATCACCGCACCAGCGCTTGACTCTGAGCCTGCCGCCCTTGTCGGCATCACCATAACGCGCCCAGATATGGGCTTCGAGCAGCCCTGTGCCATCCGGCTTGAGTGCAGCCAGGAAATCAGCCTCATCGTCTGCATCAAGGCCACGGAAAACATACTGGAATGTGATGTCCCCTGCCGGAGTCCCTCCTTTGGGTTGGTGGATGTCCTCCACGCTGAGCCGTGGATACGGTTCATCGTGACCTGCGAGTAGCGCCCTCAAGGCATCGACAACCGCGGTCTTGCCTACGTTGTTAGCCCCGACCAGGATGTTCAGGCCGGGCTGGAAATGCAGCTCAACGTTCTGGAGCTTGCGAAAGTTTGTGATGTTCAGCTGGGCCAGGTACACAAGCGAGGCTTCCCTTCTTTCTGATTGGTTGGCTAGGCGTACTGCATACTATTACATTTTATGTGCAATTCGTCTCCCATACGGAGACGTTTTTGCCACCAGGTATCGTTAGTGTTATATTGCACGTGCAGTACGTTTCCACTGAGGATTCAAATTGAACGTAAAGTATCACCCACAGACCAAGACCTTGGGGCCCCGTGCAGCACAGCTCTTCACTGATCTGAACGAGCTGCGCCGGTCCACGTTCACCTTGGCAGACGTAGGTTCGATCACCGGCCTGTCGCCGGCGGCAGCGCGCAACCTTGTGCACAAGGCCCAACAGCGCGGCTTGGTGACACGACTGAAGCCAGGTCTGTACAACCTCGTGCCGTTCGAGCTCGGCCGGGCCACAGAGCATATTGACAGCCCGTACCTGATCGCGCGTGAACTCGCCGGTACTGCGCCCTACTTCCTGTCGCATGGCACCGCGCTTGAACTGCATCGCATGGTGACGCAGCCGAACTTCACAGTCTATGTGTCATGCACGCGGCGCGTGCGGCCGCAGACGGTGGGCGGCTATGACTTTCGGTTTATTCACGTCACCGCGGAACAGGAATTCGGGGTCATGAAGCACTGGATCGACAAGGAGCGCTTCGTGATGATCAGCGACATGGAACGCACGATCATCGACGGGCTGCGCCACCCTGCCTTTGTCGGCGGTATCACCGAAGTCGCCAAGGGCTTGTGGATGAAGCGTGATTTACTGAAGACCGAACGGCTGATGGACTACGCACGCCGCCTCGGCGTCGGTGCCGTGGTGCGTCGCCTCGGCTACCTGCTGGAACACTATGGTTTGGCCGATGCATCGGCGCTGGAACCGTTGCGCGACATGCTGACGGCGACTTACCAGCGCCTCGATCCATTGCTTCCCGCCGAGGGGGCTTACCTCTCGCGCTGGCGGCTGCAACTCAACGTGACTCCCGAAGAACTCGATGCCGTGAGGCTTGGCTGATGATTCCTCAACGCAACATTTCTTTGATCTCGAACACGCTGATGACCGCTGGCGGGCGGCGTATCCCCGAGGCCGTCATTGAGCGCGACTACGTGCTGGCCTGGTTCCTGACTGGCTTGGCCGGCCATCCGCTGCGCGATGTGCTGGCCTTTAAGGGTGGCACCGCCCTGCGGCGCTGCTGGTTCGAGGACTATCGGTTTTCAGAAGACCTGGACTTCACGCTGATCCGTGCAATCACCTTTGAAGAAATTCTGGCGGGGTTGAACGAAATCTTCGCGACTGTCGAAGCCGACTCGGGCCTGCGGATCGCATTCGATCGCGAAGACCGGCACGGCCATCAGAACAGCCACACCTTCTACCTGCGCTACCAGGGACCACTGCCAGCCGCAAACGACGTGAAGGTCGACATAACGATCAACGAAGTCCTGTGCTTCCCGCTACAAGATCGCGCGATTCACCGTACCTACGCCAACTTTGACGACTTACCCGAAGGACCGACCGTGAGGGTCTATGCCATTGAGGAAATCGTGGTCGAGAAATTATTGGCGCTGAGCGACCGCGCCCGCAATGAGCCGCGTGACTTGTACGACCTCTGGTATCTCTTTGACGCGACCGACCTGCGCATTGCAGAGCTTCGTGTGGAACTTGATGCCAAGCTGGCATTGCGACAACGTACCGTGGCCGGCATGGAGCAGGCTATTGCTGCCAAAGAAGACCGTCTGCGTCGTCTCTGGACCAACCGCCTGGCACACCAAATGAGTCAGTTGCCGCCCTACGATGACGTGTTCCGAGAAGTGTTGCGGGTGGTTCGGGCCGCTGACTTGCCTGGGTCTTAACATGATGACCGCCAGAGTTCATTTCGACCATGGATGAAGCCATCGTCGTCTTCTCCCGCAAGGGCCTTTTCCAGACGCGAATCTCCGCGCGCGAGGTTCGCAGCCGCGAGCACGCGCGCAAACTGTGGCCCCTGGTTGCTCCAGGTGCGATCCAGCAGATGGTGACTTGGGTGAGCCCGTCGTTTGAGGACGGCAAGCTGCGCCGACGCTCGCACTTCCGGCAACTTCCCGTTGAAAAGACGTACGACCTCAAGGCGCAATTCGAAGAGGAGGAGACCAGCCGGCAGCGCGCCGTGCATGAGAGTCCCGAACACCGCCGCGCGAAGGAGTTGATCGCCGCCGAGCTGACGCGCCGGCTTTCAGCCGGTCTTGCGATGCCGTGGGCGTTCAAGGACACCGATGCATCGGACTATCCCTTGGAGGGCAATCTGCTGCTCGGCGCCGATCAGGTCGTTACCGAACACCCATTGGATACGCCCTTCGGCAGTCGGTTTCGTCTCGACATCGCGATACTCGGTCCGCCGATCCAGACCGAGCCCATGGTGCTCGGTGGCGTTGAAATCGAACTCGGACACGCCTTCGATGGACGCAAGGCCCTCATCGGCAAGTCGCTTGGTTTTGCGCTCATATCCATCGACATCACCGAGATGACACTGGACGAAATCACGCCGCAATGGGCTGAGCAGGCATTGACCGCTACCACACGCAGTCATGAGCAGGGCCGCCGGCAAACCTACATATATCTCCACGATCTTCTATATCCACTCTATGCCCAGCTGCCGACGTTTCTGGACAGCGAACAGCGGCATCAGTACCTGGTGTTTGCGGACGATGCCACTTTGCACAAGCTGGTGAACTGGATGAACCTGCTGGCAAAGATACTGGACTACCCGAGTGGCTCGGTAGCCGTCGCCATCGTCAACGGCAAGAGTGAGCAGTCCCGCAAGATGCTGGTGCGCGCCGGTCAGGTGGTCGGTCCTGATTGGGAGCAGTTCAACAACCATCAATGTCTGCGCCTCACCGTCCCGCGCCCCAAGAGCCCTGCGGACCTGCAGGCCCATCGCTTTCACATGACGATGGCGCGGCTACTGTTGTCGCACACCGACGCCCTGGTGGGCTACAAATACCGCAATGGCGTCGACAACAACCATCCTGAGGAAGACATCTGGATTGCACGTCGCTGGATTGCTGAGCAGAGCATCCACACGCAGCACCGCGTATTGCCCAAACGCCTGGCCGAGCCGATCAATCGATTGATGAGGGTGGTTTCTGAGCTGCAGCGCGCTCACGACAGCGGCAATGCTTTGGTTGAGGAACTTGGTTAACCGATGGCTAGGCGCATACGCCGACACAACCGCAGCGCTTGTCACCTTGGTCGAGGCTGTTCTGCGTGGCGATCGAGCAGTAGTCGCGGCCGTTCAATCGTCGAGGTATGAATCCGACGAAGCGATTGCCCAATAAAGCAATCGCCGACAGGCAGGCGGACAACGTGTGCTGCGCATTAACCCGACACGCGGCAGCGCCGCGCGAAAATCAGCGAGCCTTGTTCGACTGACTCAGAACTGAAGCGGCCAGTTCCTTCGTTTCATCCGCATAGTGCTTGCTGGCAAGCACTTTTGCAGCTAAGTCTTCCATCTCTGCGCCGGTCTGCTTGCTGCCGTTGCGCTGCGCAAGTGCCGATGCCGCGAGGCTCTTGGCGACCTGGGAGGCACGTTCGTTTTGCAAAGTTTCCGCCGCCAGGGTGGCGATGCGAGCGGACGTTTGCTTCGTGTTTTTCGACATATCAATCTCCTGCGGTGAATTAAGCTTTGGGCGGAAACCGGAACGGCAGCACCGTACTGCTATCCGTCGCCGGTCGCTCCCCGGTACTCACTGGCACCGTACGCATGCGTGCAAGTTGCACGACCTTGCTCTTGCCCTGGAAATAGCCTTCCGTTAATCCGGCCAGTGATTCGATGTCATGTGCAGCCAACCCGATATGCCGAGGAATTGCATCCAGCGGCATCACGTTCTCGTCGACCAAAAGATCGATGGTGCGGCGTAACAATCGCGGCCGCTCAGGTGACCGATCGCCATCACCCGGTTCAGACTTGGCGCCCCACCGCGCAGAGCGCCGTTTGAAGAGCGCCTGCGCGCCCTCCTCATCCAGAATCTTCAATGCACGAAGCCTCATCACGATCGCGCCCACTGAGACTCCCCAACGCCGCTTCAACAACAACAAATCGTCCAGCGTCACGGGCATCCGTACTTCGGTGGCGAGCGTCTCAGCGGGCAACAGGAATGCACCAGCGAAACGGTGCGCTTGCTGTTCCAACTGCTTGTGGCGATCACGCTCGGTGGGGCGCGGAATGTACCGATGAAGAATCAAATGCCCTAGCTCATGGGCCAGATCGAATCGACTTCGATACCCATTGTCCTTGTCAGCCGACAGCAAGACGAGCGGGCGCCCCAGCACTTCGCTCCATGCCGATAGGCCTTCAATTTGCGCTATGCCGGTTTCCTCGCGGATCAAAATAACGCCAGCCCCTTCGACCGCAAGGGCAAGATCCTGCACTGCCGCACGGCCAATGCGCCACAGATCGCGGCACTCGCTCGCCGCAAGCTCGATCTCTTCGGGTGTGATCTCTTCCGGATCGGAAAACCTGCGACCAGGCAGATTCAACGCCGGATAGTCCACGAACTCCGATAATGCGATAGCAATGTCCTGACCCCATTCAAGCCTGGCTTCGAGCATGGCGCGGGCAGCGACGTGCGCCGATGCGTTGCTGCGAAACAATGGCAGCGACACTTTTGCCGTGGGCAACCGGGTGAACCATTCCGGCGTCACGTTGACAACGCCGGCAAGCCGTTCCAGGGCATCACGTTCGGGTGCCTGACTGCCTGCACGCCACTTGCTCACCGTCGCAGGTGAAACACCAACAAGCGATGCCAGTTGCACTTGGCTCAATCGGCGCGCGGCCAATATCTGGCTAAGACGCTCCTTCTGAAAACCTTGAATGCCACCACGGCTCATTGCGAAGTTCCATCTTTACCCTGCTTGCCAATGTTTTTCTTCAACTTCGGCGTTGCAAGGTCATCTTGAGCCGCAGGCTTCTGCTCGTAACGCTGCACGAAAACATCCAGCGGCTCCCGAAACAGCCAGCCGCGCATCTCACGATCAGGTACAGCGACTTGGATCGAAACCGGCGATTCAGGCTGATGTCGCAGTGATCCGGAAAAACACGCCACGAAAAAGGCCACCGCCTCGGACGGAGGCACGCAACCCTCGAACAACTCCGGTTGAACCAACGGCTCAATTGCCTTGTTCGCCACGGACATTTGCCTACGGGTGTGGCTGCGTCGTCCGTTGATCCAGAAACCCTCTGGAATATTGAATCTGGCAAGCGTGAAGACGCCGGTCCGACCGGTCACGATGCCATTGCCTCGAATCGCTGTCGGCGACGCGTCGCCCATGGAGAGAGCCCGCTGGAATGACTCGTTCATGTGGAAGTGCCGCATCTGCCCGACGACGTGAGGCAGATGGCCATCGTCCATTCCCTTAGCCGCCGCATAGGCGCGCTGTGCCCCGGCAGCCAAAGCTTCCTCAATGCCCATAACAAGCCCACGAGGAATATTGCGTAATAGCAGATCAGGAATCGTATCTTTAGAAGCGCTGGTCATAAGAAGGTGCCCGAGTCGGATTTCGCTTAACGGGAATATACGCCTAAATAATTTCGTTTAAAAGTGGCTTCTTTGTGTGTCCCTCCGCCAGCAGCACCGAGCTGCCCGCAGTCAGCATCAACTCGTCCAAGAAGCACCAGCAAAATTTCGGACAGACGCTCCGCGCATCCCGGCGTTGCCGCCGTCGGGCTCGCGGGCGGTGCCCCGGGTCTCGTGCCGAGTCGCGGCCATGCGGCGTTGATCCCTGACGCCTCCGGCCCTCTGGGGCCTGCGCGCGCCGCTTGCCATGTGGGTGGCGTAGTGTGGGGGGCTGGCCTTGCTGTTCCCTTCAACGTACCACGTCGTTCTCGCCGTCAAGGGCTGCGCGCCCTGCCCTTCGGTTGGCCGCTTGCGTCCGTACGGCCGTCTGCGACCCCTGACTGCTGCGCTGCGGCGTGTTTCGCCGGTTCCGGGCAATTCCGCCCGATTCGGACCGGAGCACGATCATGTCGCAACTTTCTCTTTCTCTCGATTATTCCCTTCTCGTTCGCGATGTCGCGGGCGACTACCGTCCGGCCAATGCCGACGAGGTGTTGCAGGCGGCGCGGCGTGTGCTAGCCGGGCAGATGCGCGGCTGCGAAGCGCTGACCTCGCCGCAGGTGGTGCGTGACTTCCTGCGGGTCAAGCTGGGGGCACTGGAGCACGAGGTGTTCGCGGTCATTCATCTGGATGCGCAGCACCGCGTCATCGACTACGTCGAGATGTTTCGCGGCACGGTGAGCCAGACATCGGTGTATCCGCGCGAGGTGGTCAAGGAGGCGCTGGCCAAGAACAGCGCTGCGCTACTGCTGGTGCATAACCACCCGTCGGGTGTGGCGGAACCGTCGCGCGCCGACGAGATGCTGACGCAGACGCTGAAATCGGCGCTGGCGCTGGTGGACGTGCGGGTACTGGATCACCTTATCGTCGCCGGCAGCGCCATCCTGAGCTTTGCCGAACGCGGGCTGTTGTAGCCCGAGGGGGCCATGCCCCCTTTTTGCTGCGTCCTTGGTTTGGTGGAAAAGCTGCGCGCTGCGCTTGCCTCCAGGGGTCGGCTGACGCCCACCCCGCCGCGCCGGCTTGGCGCCCCGCAAGACCGCCGAACAGGCGGTGCCTGATCGGCCTGCACACGGCGCCGTTTTCGCGCTGTGCGCTTTGTTCACGTCCAGTCGGGCGTGCCGGTGGCACGCAGCAACGCTCGCCGCGCGGCGTTGATTCTGTGCATCCCTGGCCCTTCGGCCGCTCGATCGTCTTTCCCCACGTTCATCGCCATTCCCGCGACCGTAGCCAGCGCTGTCCGGCCGTCAAGGCGCGCCGGGCCGTGTCCTCGCTGCGCTGCGGGCCGCACCCACCCGGCGCTGGTCTCCTTGACAGCCAGCCCTCGCCGGCCCGGTTTTTCGCGGGCGATGAACTCAGGAAAGACGGCGGCAAACAGGGACCGGCCCAGGTCTCTACGCCGAACCAACCAAAGCCAAAACCGGGCTCCGAATCTTGGAATCCGGTCAGCTTTGAAACCACAGGTTCAATCTCAGGAGAAAGACCATGCAACTCAGTTCCCGCTTCGCATCCCGCTCCCCGGTGCTACGCGCCGATCACCCGCTGTCGGATGACCAGATTCGCACCGTGGCCCCGTCCATCTTTGCCGAGAACAAGCACGCCAGCCGCTCCGAACGCTACGCCTACATCCCGACTGGCGCGGTGCTGTCGGAGCTGCGCAAGGAAGGCTTTCAGCCGTTCATGGTGTGCCAGACCCGCGTGCGCGATGAAGGCAAACGCGAGCACACCAAACACATGGTGCGGCTGCGCCATGCCGACCAGATCAACGGCGCGGAGGCCAACGAAATCATTTTGCTGAACTCGCATGATGGCACCAGCAGCTATCAAATGTTGGCGGGCATGTTCCGCTTCGTCTGTAAAAACGGCTTGGTGTGTGGCGATACCGTGGCCGATCTGCGCATCCCGCACAAAGGCGATGTGGTCGGTCAGGTGATCGAAGGCGCGTATGACGTGCTGGAGGGTTTCGATCTGGTGCGCGAACGCCGCGACGAGATGCTCGCCCTCACGCTCGACCGGGGCGAAGCCGAAGTGTTCGCCCATGCCGCGCTGTCCCTCAAGTACGACGACCCGACCACGCCTGCACCCATCACCGAAGCGCAACTGCTGATGCCACGGCGCCATGAGGATGCTCGCTCCGACCTGTGGAGCGTCTTCAACCGCACGCAGGAAAACCTGACGCAGGGCGGGCTGATGGGACGCAATGCCAACGGCCGCCAGCAACGCACCCGACCCATTCAGGGCATCGACCAGAACGTCAAGGTCAATCGCGCCCTGTGGCTGCTGGCCGAGGGCATGAAACGACTCAAGAACTGATGGGCAAGACCACCCGAGGGGGCTGTGCCCCCTCGATCACGCATCGATTTTCTTTTTCTCATCTTGAACGTCCCGCGAGGGACAGGAGCTATGACCATGAACACCATTGCACTTAATGAAACCCACGCATTGCACGCAGTCGCCGCCGCTACCGTTGCGACATACGAGTTGCTGTTGATTCCACTGTCGCAGTTGCGGCCTTCGTCGCGCAACGTGCGCAAGAGCGGCGGCGCGTCGATTCCCGAGCTTGCATCCAGCATTGCCCGCGTCGGCCTCCTGCAAAACCTCACCGTCACCGCATCGAGCGATGGCGAACACTACGAAGTCGTTGCCGGCAAGCGGCGGCTGGCCGCATTGAAGCTGCTGGCGAAGCGGCGCAAGCTCGACAAGGCGCATGACGTGCCGTGCTTGGTAGTACCCGATGCGTCGGCACGCACTGTGAGTCTGACCGAGAACGTGCAGCGCGAAGCCATGCACCCTGCTGAACAGTTCGAGGCCTTCGCCGCGCTGGTGGCCGAGGGGCGACCTGTCGAGGACATCGCCGCCGATTTCGGCGTGACGCCCCTGGTGGTACAGCGGCGCTTGAAGCTGGCGAATGTCTCGCCGCGCTTGCTGGCGGACTACCGCGCCGATGGCGTGACGCTCGATCAGTTGATGGCGCTCGCGATCACCGACGACCACGCAGCGCAGGAAGCGGCGTTCTATGACTCGCCGCAATGGCAGCGCAGCCCGCAGGCCTTGCGCGAGCACCTGACCGAACGTGAGATCGATGGCGCGCGCGATGCACTGGCGCGCTTCGTCGGCATCGAGGCTTACGAGGCCGCAGGCGGTGGGACGCGCCGCGATCTGTTCTCGGACGATACGCGCGGGGTGTTCCTGATCGATGCCGCACTACTGGAGACTTTGGCGCGCGACAAGCTCGCTGCGATGGCAGACACCGTTCGCGCCGAAGGCTGGGCATGGGTGGAAGCAGTACCGCGCATAACGTCGGCGGAACTGCACGGCTTCCAGCATGCACGCCGCGACCGACGCACGCCCAACAAGACCGAGGCTAAGCGCATCGCCAAACTGCAAGCACGGCAGCAGACCGTCGACGACAGGTTGAATGCCGACGATGCCGAGGACATCGCGGAAGAAGAAGCGTCGGCCCTTTACGAGGAAAACGACAAGCTCGGCGCGGAACTCGACACCATCGAGCAGTCGCTGCTGGTGTTCACCCTCGACGTGCTGGCGATGGCCGGGGCCATCGTGACCGTCGATCACGCAGGAGAAATCGCCATCCATCGCGGGCTGCTGCGTGAAGCCGAAGCCAAGGCATTGCGGATGCAAGAACGCCAAGGCGTGCCGGCTGGCAGTGATGGCGAAGGCGAGGCACAGCAACCGAGCACGCCGAATATTTCCGAGAAGCTCGCGCGGCGCTTGAGTGCGCATCGCACCGCGGCACTGCAAGCGGAAGTTGCGCGCCATCCGCAGGTGGCGCTGGTCGCCGTGGTGCATCGCCTTGCGCTACGTGTGGTAGTCGATGGCTACGGGTCGGGCGATTCACCGATCAACATCAGCGCGTCACCGCAGGACGGCTTGGAGAAGGATGCGCCGGACATCACGCAGTCGCCCGCCCTGATAAGTCTGCATGAGGGTCGGCAGGCGTGGGCGGCGCGCTTGCCCGCGGAGCCCGACGCCCTGTTTGCCGAATTACTGGCGCTGCCGCAGCAGGAGTTGTTGTCGCTGCTGGCGGTGTGTGTGGCAACCACCGTTAACGCGGTCACGCCGCGTGGCGATGCGCAGCCCGCCGCTGCACTGGCGAAGGCGGTGGGGCTCGACATGCATGCATGGTGGGTACCGACCGCCGAAGGCTATTT
>Ga0209066_10004639_pt1 | contig 14808 bp, 9 predicted proteins | sample All_14_2_FD_187198 | JGI IMG/M metagenome (GOLD analysis project Ga0209066, IMG submission 187198) | Freshwater microbial communities in response to fracking from Pennsylvania, USA - Allegheny Zone_MetaG_DW_15 (SPAdes) (version 2) ...
GGTAGCCCTCGGAATTGACGGCGCTGGCCACCAGCAGCGAGACGTTGCGCACCTCCCCCGCCCAGGTCCGCTTCATCACGATCCCGTCGAGATAGAGATAGGGATGCTCGCCCTCGATCCGCCGGCTTCGCCACTCCTCGATCTTGGCGTAGATCTTCCTGTTCAGGTTCGACACCGTGCCGGGGCTCACCCGCGTGCCCCACAGGGCCTCGGTGATGTCCTCGACGCGCCGCACCGAAACGCCCGCCAGATACATCTCGATCAGCGCTTCCTCGACCGAGCTTTCCCGCCGCCGGTAGCGTTCGATGATGGCGGTCTCGAAGGTCTGGCGCCGCAGCTTCGGCACCTTCAGCTTAACCTCGCCGGCCTTGGTGTGCAGCGCCCGCTCATAGCTGCCCGCCCGCGTGTCCCGGCGCGCCTGCGTCCGCTCGTAGCGACCAGCCCCGCATAATCGATCCGCTTCCGCGTCAAGCATCGCGTTCAGCGCTTCCTCGACCGTCCCGCGCACCATCTCACCCAGGTGATCCCTGATCCGCGCCTCATCAATCCGGATCACCTGGCCCATCGCAATATCCTTCTCGTCGTCCATATCGTCGTTCCTTCACTGTAGAAGGAGCCGCCAAATCTGAAAGTGCGAAAGAATCTTTACGTTATCGGCACCGGAAATCCTGTCCCCGCAACCAAATATCCCTGCATCCTGTCAAATCCATAACGGCCGCCCAAACCAAAGGGCGGCCGTTGGCGTTCGGGCCATGAGGGCGTCGGGCGGATCACTTCGCGAGACCGTTCATCACCAGGTCAAGATCGGCGGCCATGAAGCGTTCGATGTTGAAATGGCGCTGTTCCTCGAACATCAGGGACCAGATCGTCATCAACAGGGATGGGCCGAAGAATATCTCGGGCATGTCCTGGATGTCGCTTTGCCGGAACTCGCCAGTGAGGATGCCCTGTTTGACGATGCCCTGCAGCCGGCGGCAGGAGGGTTCGAAGAACTCCTTGTAATGCCGGTCCACCATGCCCGGGAAGCGACGGCCCTCGGCGATCATCAGGCGCAGCATTTCGCGTGATTGCCGGTCATTGGCAACGATGCGATAGAATTCCGCCAGAAAGGTCAGCAACTGCACGCGGCAACTCGCGGCCGGGTCCAGTTCGATCCGGTCCATGGCGGTGAAAAGCTGCTGGCCGACATGCCGGGCCGTCGCGTCGAACAGCGCCTCCTTGTCCTTGAAATAGACATAGACCGTGCCCTTGGTCACGCCGATGCGTTCTGCGATGTCTTCCACACGCGCCGCAGCGAAGCCCTTGTCGACGAACTCCTCGAAGGCCGCTTCCAGGATCTCTCCCGGGCGGGATTCCTTGCGCCGGGTCCGCTGTGTTTTCTGCGTGTCCATTCGGATCTCCTGCCGGTATGCGGGTCGCTCTTTTATTATTGACTGACGCGTCAGTCAATAATATGAATTCATCCAAAGCGGACATTGCCCCGCTCCATCAACGAAACTCTGGATATATCATGGCATCCCCATCCGCACGGAGCTTGCGCCTGCTCCGGTACAAATGGTCGCCCCTCCTGGCCATGGCCGTGTCTGCGCCCCTGCTGGCCGGCTGTCAGGCCGGGACGGAATCCGCGGCGAAATTGCCGGCCATCGTCCGAACGACCCAGGCGGTTCCGACCGATCGCGCGGAAACCACCATGTTCACGGGCGAGATCGAGGCCGGTACGACCAGTGACCTGTCCTTCCGTGTCGCGGGCAGGGTCCGGGAGTGGTTCGTGGACATCGCCAGCCAGGTCCAGGCCGGAGATGTCCTGGCCGAACTGGATGCGACGGAGCCGGAGGCGGATCTGGATGCCGCGCGGGCGGCCCTTGCATCGGCCCAGACGCGGGTAACCATCGCGCGCTCGGCCTTTGCGCGGCAGAAATCGTTGCTGGCAAATGGCTACACAACGCGGGGAACCTTTGATCAGGCGCAGGAGAACCTGCGCACGGCTCAGGGCGACCTGACATCGGCACAGGCCCGCCTGGATATCGCGCGCGAGTCGGTTGCCTATACCGTGCTGCGCGCGCCAATGGCCGGAACCATCACGGCACGCCAGATCGAAACAGGTCAGGTGATCCAGGCGGCACAGATCGCCTTCCGGCTGGCCACGGACAGTCAACGCAACGCCATCTTCGACCTGAATGAGGCCGGGCTGGAAGGAATCGCGCCGGGCAGCCGGCTGACCGTGGCCCTGATTTCCGATCCGGCCATTCGCGCCAGCGGCGAGGTGCGGGAGATTTCCCCGGTGATCGACGCGCAGAGCGCAACAGTCCGCATCAAGGTTGCGCTGGACCATGCCCCCCAGGCCATGAGCCTGGGCAGCCCGATTACGGGAACAATACGGCGCAGCCGATCCGCCAGTATCGAATTGCCCTGGAGTGCGCTGACCGCGATCGGTGCGGATCCCGCCGTCTGGGTGGTCGACCCTGCCACGGACACCGTCAGCAGAAGGCCAATCCGGATCGGAAGCTATGAGAGTGGCCGATTTTCCGTCCTGTCCGGCATCAGCACGGGGGACCGCATCGTCACCGAAGGAACAAAGCTGTTGAATCCGGGCCAGAAAGTGGCCCCTGCGTCGGAGGATAGCGGATCATGACCCCCAGGATACTGCTTCTTTCCACACTGGCATTCGTGCTGGCCGGCTGCGGCGAAGAAGAGCCGCCCAAACTGCCACCCCGCCCGGTGATGTCCACCATTGTCGCGCCGGATGCCGGCCAGGGCGCGCGCTTTGCTGGCACGGTGGAGGCCCGCTATGAGACCGCGCTGGGCTTCACGATCCTGGGCCGGCTGTCGGAACGCCCCGTGCAGGTAGGCGACCGGATCGAAAAAGGTCAGCTGGTTGCATCGATCGATACAACCGTCCTGGAATCGTCGGTGCGTCAGGCCGCGGCCGATCTCGCCAATGCCCAGGCCCAGCTTGAAAATGCGGAGGCGAGCCAGACGCGGCAAAGCGCCCTGCTGGCAAACCGGGTCAGCTCCCAGGCATCCGTCGATACCGCGCAACAAGCCACGGTCGTTGCCCGCGCCAATGTCACCCAGGCCCAGGCCAATCTCCGCAAGGCGCGCGAGCAGCTGGACGAAGCCCTGCTCTATGCCGATTTTCCCGGCGTGGTGACGGCGACAGGCGCCGAGGCGGGCGAGGTGGTTTCCCCGGGCCAGAGCGTCGTGACCGTGGCACGCACCGATGTGCGCGAAGTCGTGCTGGACCTGCGCGAGGAAGTAGCCGCCAAGCTGCAGATCGGTGTGGAGTTCGAGGCGGCGCTCCAGCTCGATGCCTCCGTGACCGTGTCCGGCGCGGTACGCGAAATCGCTCCCGAAGCCGATCCGGTGACCAGAAGCAGCCGCGTGCGAATCCTGCTCACCGATCCGCCGGAATCCTTCCGGCTGGGGACGACCGTAACCGCCAGCCTGCGATCCGCCCCGAAGGATCGGCTGCTGATCCCTGACAGCGCGGTCCTGCAACAGGATGGCCGCCAGCATGTCTGGCTGGTGGAAGGGGATGGGACGGATGACCAGCATCTGGTCTCCCTGCAGGAGATCCGCGCCAGAAAGTCGGGAGATGTCGCCTATGAGGTGATGTCGGGCCTGAACCCCGGACAGCGCATCGTCACCGCCGGCGTCCATAGTCTGCAGCCGGGCCAGAAAGTCCGTCTCTATTGGGGTATGCAGCCGTGAAATCCTTCAATCTTTCCGACTGGGCGCTGCAGCATCGCTCGCTGATCTGGTACTTCATGCTGGCTTTTCTGGTTGCGGGCGCGATGTCCTACTTCCAGCTCGGCCGGGAGGAGGACCCGTCCTTCACCATCAAGACCATGGTCATCCAGGCGCAATGGCCCGGTGCCACCGCCGATGAGATGAGCCGGCAGGTGACGGAGCGGATCGAAAAGAAGCTGGAGGAGCTGACCCAGCTGGACTATACGCGCAGCCTGACGGTTGCCGGCCAGACGACGGTGTTTGTGCATCTGCGCGAAACGACCAGGGCGCGGGAGGTCACCGCCGTCTGGCAGCAGGCGCGAAACCTGATCGGCGACATCCAGCAGACCTTTCCCGCCGGCGTGGTCGGCCCCTTCTACAATGACCGATTTGGCGATGTGTTCGGCAATATCTATGCCTTTACCGCCGATGGCGTCAGCCAACGTCAGTTGCGCGATCAGGTGGAAGCCGCGCGCAGTGCGGTGTTGTCCGTGCCCAATGTCGGCCGGGTCGATATCGTCGGTGCGCAGGACGAGGTGATCTTCCTGGAATTTTCCCCGCGCAGGATGGCCGCCCTGGGCGTTGATCAGGCTGCGCTTACTACCTCGTTGCAGGCCCAGAATGCCATAAACCCGTCCGGCATTCTGCAGGCGGGTCCGGAACGCATCGCGGTGCGTGTCGGCGGACAGTTCGGATCCGAGGAAGGGCTGAAAGGCGTGAATCTGCGGGTCAATGACCGCTTCTTTCCCTTGACCGACGTCGCGACCATCAAACGGGGCTATATCGACCCGCCGAGCTCCCTGGTTCGCTATAATGGCGTTCCCGCCATCGGTCTGGCGATCGGCATGCGAGCCGGCGCCAATCTGCTGGAATTCGGCGAAGCGCTAAAACAAGAGATGCAGCGCGTCGAGGCGGATCTGCCGATCGGCGTCGATGTTCACCTTGTTTCCGACCAGCCGCAGATCGTGGAAGAGGCTGTCGGAGGCTTTACCAAGGCCCTGTTCGAAGCGGTTCTGATCGTGTTGGGCATCAGCTTCATCAGTCTTGGCCTGCGCGCCGGCCTGGTGGTGGCGATCTCCATCCCGCTGGTGCTGGCGATCACCTTCGTATTCATGGAGATTGCCGATATCACGCTGCAGCGCATCTCGCTCGGCGCCCTGATCATTGCGCTGGGCCTGCTGGTGGATGATGCCATGATCGCGGTGGAGATGATGGTGGCCCGCCTGGAAATGGGCGACCCTCTGGCCAAGGCGGCGACCCATGTCTACACCGCCACTGCCTTTCCCATGCTGACGGGCACGCTGGTGACGGTGGCGGGCTTCATTCCCGTCGGGCTCAACAGCAGCAGCGCGGGGGAGTTCACCTTCACCCTGTTTGTGGTGCTGGCGGTCTCCCTGACCGTTTCCTGGCTGGTCGCGGTGCTGTTTACGCCCCTGCTCGGTGTGACCATCCTGCCGGAGAAGCTGAAAGGCCATCATGCCGAGCAAGGCCGGTTCTCGCGTCTGTTCGAGGGCGTCCTGCGTGCCGCCATGCGGTTCCGCTGGATCACGATCGCGGTGACGGTGGCGATGTTCGCCGGCGCCATTGTGGGCATGGGCTATGTCCAGAACCAGTTCTTCCCATCCTCGGATCGCAATGAACTGATTGTCGACTGGAACCTGCCGCAGAATGCGTCCATCGCCGAAACCAGCGACCAGATGGCACGATTCGAGCAGGAGATGCTGAAGGGCAATCCGAAGGTCGACCACTGGACCAGCTATGTTGGCCAGGCGGCACCGCGTTTCCTTCTGTCCTTTGATGTACAGCCGGCCGATGTCAGCTTCGGTCAGATGGTCATCGTGAGCAAAGGGTTGGATGTGCGTGACGGTCTGCTGCGGGAAATGCAGGATTATCTGCGCGTGACGTTCCCGGGCAGCGATGCCTATGTGAAGCTGCTCGACATCGGGCCGCCGGTCGGCCGGCCGGTGCAGTACCGCCTCGGCGGGCCGGACCCGGCGCAGCTGCGCGAACATGCGCTTGCACTGGCTGGAATCCTCGATGACAACCCGCATCTTGGCAATGTCATCTTCGACTGGATGGAACCATCCCGCGTGGTCAAGGTGGACGTGAACCAGGACAAGGCGCGCCAGCTAGGTATCAGCAGCACGGATATTTCCGGCATGCTGAACGCCATCCTGAACGGCACGGACATCACCCAGCTGCGCGATGATATCTATCTGATCGACGTTGTGGCCCGCGCCACGACCAGCGAGCGCACCTCGCTGGAAACCCTGCGCGATCTGCAGCTGTCCACCACCGATGGACGATCCATTCCGCTGGCGGCGGTGGCCACCCTGCGCTACGAGCTGGAACAGCCGACGATCTGGCGCAGATCGCGGGTGCCGACCATTACACTGAAGGCCGGCGTCCTGGACGCGACGCAGCCCAGCACCGTTGTGGCACAGCTCCAGGACAAGGTGGACGCATTCGCGGCCACTCTGCCCGCCGGCTACCACATCGCCATTGGCGGCAGTGTCGAGGAAAGCGCCAAGAGCGAAGCCCCGATCGCGGCGGTGGTTCCGCTGATGCTGATCGTCATGGCCACCATCCTGATGATCCAGCTGCAGAGCTTCCAGCGGCTGTTTCTGGTGTTTGCCGTGGCGCCGCTTGGCCTGATCGGTGTGGTCGCGGCCCTGCTGCCGAGCGGTTCGCCACTCGGCTTCGTGGCGATCCTCGGCGTATTGGCCCTGATCGGGATTCTGATCCGCAATTCCGTGATCCTGGTGGTCCAGATCGAAGACCTGATCGCGGAAGGGATGGAGCAGTGGGAGGCCGTGGTCGAAGCCACCAGGAATCGCATGCGTCCGATCCTGCTGACCGCCGCGGCCGCCAGCCTGGGCCTGGTTCCGATCGCGCCGGAAATCTTCTGGGGACCCATGGCCTATGCCATGATCGGCGGCATCCTGGTGGGGACATTGCTGACCCTGGTATTCCTGCCGGCGCTGTATGTGGCCTGGTTCCGCATTCCCACGCCGGAACCTGACCAACCCCACGAGCCGGCTGCGTCGCGCTATCTGAAACTGGGTTGAGGACCATCCGGGTGGCGGGTCATTCCGCCGCCCGGTCGCGGTCCTGCTTGCCGCCCAGCGCCTGCCAGGCATCGAATTGGGACAGGAAGACCTGGCCGTGCAACTCGTCCAGGAAATGGCTGGTTTTCAGCCGGTCCATCACCGGGCCCTTCACCTCCGACAGATGCAGGCCGATCCCCTGTTCGCCCAGCCTTCGGTTCAGCGCTTCCAGGCTTTCCAGGGCGGAAAAGTCGATCTCGTTGATGGCCGAGCCCATCAGCACGATATGACGGATCGCCGGATCGCGGGCGATGCGGTCCAGCACCAGATCTTCCAGAAAGCGCGCATTGACGAAATACAGGCTTTCATCGACCCGCAGCGTCAGCACGCCGGGCAGGGTTTCCACCCGGTGGCGCAGCACATTGCGGAAATGCTGGCTGCCGGGAACCAGCCCCACCTCCGCCACATGCGGGCGCGAGGTCTTGTACAGATGCAGCGCGATGGACAGGATCACGCCCGCCGACACGCCCATCTCCACCCCCAGGGTCAGCGTCACCACGATGGTGGTGGCCACGGCCCAGAAATCGGCCCTGGAATAGGCCCAGCTGCGTTTCAGGATGGAAAAATCGACCAGCCCCAGCACCGCCACGATGATGGTGGCCGCCAGCGTTGCCTTGGGCAGGAAATAGACCAGCGGGGTCAAGGCAACCGCCGCGATGGCCAGGCCGATGGCGGTGAAGGCGCCGGCAGCCGGGGTTTCCGCCCCGGCATCGAAATTGACGACGGAGCGTGCAAACCCGCCCGTCACCGGATAGCCGCCGGTGAAGGCGGCCCCCAGATTGGCCGCGCCCAGCCCGATCAGCTCCTGATCCGGATCGATGCGCTGGCGCTTCTTCGCAGCCAGGGTCTGGGCTACGGAGATCGATTCCACGAAGCCGATGATCGATATCAGCAGGGCGGGAATCAGGAGCGCGCCCATCAGATCGGGGGAGAAGGAGGGCAGCGTGAAGGGCGGCAGGCTCTGCGGCACGGTCCCCACCACGGCCACCCCGCGCTCGGTCAGGTCCATGGCCCAGGCTGCCAGGGTGGTGACCGCTACCGCGAAGACAGGCCCGGCCTTGGTGATGATATCCGCCGTGCGCGGACCCAGCCCCAGCCGACGCAGCAGGGGCTTCAACCCCTTGCGGACCCAGAACAGGAATCCGGTGGCGCCGATGCCGATCACCAGCGTGATTGGTTTGACCTGTCCCAGATGCAGGGCCAGGGCGTGCAGGGTTTCCGGCAGCGTGTCGCCGTCACCCGGGATACCCAGAACATGCTTCAACTGGCTGGCGGCGATCAGGATGCCCGAGGCGGTGATGAAGCCCGCGATCACCGGATGGCTGAGGAAATTGGCCAGGAAGCCTAGCCGGAACAGGCCCATCACCAGCAGGATCGCCCCCGACAGGAAGGCCAGCGTCAGCGCGGCCAGGCCATAGCCCATCGTGCCCTGCTGCGCTACCTGGCCTATCGCTGCGGCCGTCATCAGCGAGACAACGGCCACCGGCCCCACCGCCAGCGCGCGCGAGGTGCCGAACAGGGCATAGAGGATGATCGGCGCGATGGAGGCGTAGATGCCCGCTTCCGGCGGCAGACCCGCCAGCAGCGCATAGGCCAGCGATTGCGGAATCAGCATGATGGTGACGATCAGCGCCGCGATCAGATCATTCCCCAGGGCCGCGCGGGAATAGTCCCGCCCCCAGTCGAGCACGGGAAAATACTGTTTCAGCGGCGGCATGCGCAGAACTCCGGCACCATCAAAAAAAAGAAGACGGGCGGGGTGGGGCGTTCCCCGCCCGTCGCGGCCATCCCCGGCGAGGGGGCGTTAGGGACGGCCGGGGGGAGGCTATTTCGCTTTGGCGACCTGAATCTGTTCGGGCCGGGCCAGCCATTCATGACCGCGCAGCATGGCCTTCCAGTAGATCGGCGGCAGCAGTTTTTCCTTCAGGAACCAGGCGGCCCGGCTGGGCTTGGTGCCGTCGATCAGGAATTTCGGGAAGCTGGGCTTCAGCGCGCCGCCATAGCCGAATTCCGCCAGCACGATCCGGCCACGTTCGACCGTCAGCGGGCAGGAGCCATAGCCGTCATACTGGGCGACCGGCGAGCCCCCCGCGATATCGGCAATGATGTTTTCCGCCACCACCGGGGCCTGCTTGCGGGCGGCCGCGGCCGTCTTCGCGTTCGGCGCGTTCATCACATCGCCCAGCGCCCAGATATTCTCGAAGCTTTTGTGCCGCAGGGTCGCCTGATCGACATCGACCCAGCCCGCCGCATCGGCCAGCGGCGAGACGCGGATGAAATCGGGCGCGGTCTGGGGCGGGCAGACATGCATCATGTCGAAGCGCATCTCCACCTGTCGTGTCTCGGTATCAGGCTTTTTCACCTCGAACACGGCGCGTTTGCCCGGCCCGTCCACCGCGATCAGATTGTGGAAGAAGTTCACGGTTGCGCTGTATTTCTGAATATATTTCTCCAGCGCCGGCACATAATCCTTCACGCCGAACAGCACGCCGCCGGCATTGTTGAACTGGATGTCGATATCCTTCAGCACGCCCCGGCGGTACCAGGCATCGCCCGACAGGTACAACGCCTTCTGCGGCGCGCCGGCGCATTTGATCGGCATCGGCGGCTGGGTGAAGATCGCCCGGCCGGCCCGCATCGAACTGACCAGCTCCCAGGTATAGGGGGCAAGGTCGTAGCGGTAGTTGGACGTCACGCCATTGCGGCCCAGCGTCTGTTCCAGACCCTCCACCTTGGCCCAGTCCAGCTTCAGCCCGGGGCAGACGACCAGACGGCCATATTGCACCACCCGGCAGCCATCCAGGATCACCGCATTGTCCTTCGGTTCGAAGGCGGCCACGGCGGCCTTGATCCAGCGCACGCCGCGCGGGATCAGGCTGCCCATGGTCTTGGCCGTCGACTGCGCATCGAACACGCCGCCGCCGACCATGGTCCAGCCCGGCTGGTAGTAGTGGATATCAGCCGGATCGATGATGGCGATGTCCAGATCCGGGCTGCGGGCCTTCAGGCTGGCCGCGACCGAAATGCCGCCCGCCCCGGCCCCCACGATGACGATGTCGAACCGGGCATCGGCCGTGTTCGTGGGCGTGCGTCCGCCATTGGCGATGCGGCGTGCCACGCCGTTCATGTCATAGCCTGCCGCCTTGGTGGCGCCCAGAATCTGGGGTAGAGGGCGATGCTTTGCTTCCGCCAGCGACCAAAGGGTCGCCGAGCGCGTGCCCGAGCGGCAGAAGGCCAGCACCGGCTTGGGCAGTTCAGCCAGCGCCTTGCCGAAGGCCTGGGCCGTTTCGTCGGTCACGATGCCCGGCGTGACCGGCAGGAAGACGAAGTTCAGCCCGGAGGCGGTTGCCGCCGCCTCCAGCTCCTCATGCGTGGGCTGGTCGGGCGCCTCCCCATCGGGGCGGTTACAGATCACCGTCTTGAAGCCCTGCTCGGCCAGTACGGCGATATCGCCGGCACTGATCTGCGGCGAAACGAAGAAGCCGTCATCGATCCGTTTGATATCCATCTCATCCTCCCTGCTTTTTTATGTGAAACCGCGCGGTTCATACCAAGCTGCCCGGTCTGCGACCGATCAGGTGTGGGTTGCGCTCAGGCGCCGCGCGGGCTTGACCACGCTGTGATGAACCCTGCCCATCACAGCGCGTTGACCGGTACTTTCAGATAGCGCAGCCCGTTCGTGTCAGGCTCCGGAAGCCGGCCCGCCCGCATGTTCACCTGCAGGGACGGCAGGATCAGCCTGGGCATGTCGAGCTTGGCGTCGCGCTCGGTCCGGAATTTGACGAACTCCGCCCGGGTCTTGCCGCCGCCGACATGGATATTGTGGGCCTTCTCCTCCGCCACCGTGGTTTCCCACTGGATGGCGCGGCCATTCGGGCCGTAGTCATGGCACATGAACAGGCGCGTCGCGTCGGGCAGGCTCAGCACCGTCTGGATGGAATCATACAGCGTGCCGGCATCCCCGCCGGGGAAGTCGCAGCGGGCCGAGCCGTAATCGGGCATGAACAGCGTATCGCCGACAAAGGCGGCATCGCCCATCACATGGGTCATGCAGGCGGGCGTATGGCCGGGCGTATGGATCGCCAGACATTCCATCGACCCGACGGAATAGGTATCGCCATCGTCGAACAGCCGGTCGAACTGCGAGCCGTCGCGGCGGAATTCGGTGCCTTCGTTGAAGACCTTGCCGAAGGTGTCCTGCACCACGGTGATATTGCGCCCGATACCGAGCTTGCCGCCAAGCTTGCCCTGGATATAGGGCGCGGCCGACAGATGGTCGGCATGGACATGGGTTTCGATCAGCCATTCGGCTTTCAGCCCGTGCTTGCGCACGAAATCGATGATTTCGTCGGCATGGGCATAGCTGGTCCGGCCGGAGGCATAGTCGAAATCCAGCACGGAATCGACGATGGCGCAGGCATCCGAAGCCGGGTCCTTGACCACATAGGAAATCGTGTTGGTCGCCGGATCGAAGAAGCCGGTTACCCGCGGATGGATTTCGGGATGGGTCTGATAGGCCATATTCGGTTCCTCCTCCGCGCGCGGAACGATGGGAACCGGCCCGTCAGCGCGTTATTGTTGCGTGGGCGAAAGATATCTGCCCGCATATGGATACTTTAGAAGCATCTCACATGCAGGCGGGTCTGTCGGTGACTAGGTCACCGTTCGGTGGATTGGGCGAGCTGCCGCAGCGCGGCGCGGTCGGTCAGGCGCAGCTCGCCGCGCGCCTGTTCGATCCAGCCCCGGCGCTGGAAATCGGCCAGGGTGCGCGAAATCACCTCGCGTGCGGTGCCAAGCTCCTTGCCCAGCACCTGATGGGTTGCCTGCACCATATCGCCCGTTCCCGCAAGCTCCAGCAGGCGCGCGGCCAAGCGCACATCCATGCGCTGGAAGACGATATGTTCGATCAGGGTGAACAGGTCGATGATGCGCCTGGAATAGGCGGCGAAGATGAATTCGCGGAAGGGGGCGGACCGCCCCGCCAGCGCATCGAAGGTGCGACGGGGGATGGCAACCGCATGCACGTCGGTCTCCGCCACGCCTTCGGCGGCGTAGTTCTCGAAGGCCAGCATGCAGGCGGTGGTCAGCACGCAGCTTTCCCCCGCATGGACCCGGTACAGGAACACCTCCCGCCCGTTTTCGGAGGTCTGCTGCACGCGCACCGTACCATCCAGCAGCAGCAGCAGATTATCCGCGCTCTGCCCCGGTTCGAAGACCCTGGTTCCGGCGGGCACGCTGACCAGCCTGCTGCCTTGGACCAGCTCTGCCCGCAGGTCGGGTGACAGGCTTTTCAGCCCTTCGAACTGGTCAATCCAGTCGCCATTGCCAGACATCATGGTCCCCCAGAAAAGATGGCCTGCATTGTGCGGCTGTGCCTTCGGGCGCGCAAGTTGCCACCGCGCGGCGCATCGTTCAGCCCTGTTTACCCATGAACGGAACCTGTTCACGAACGTGAACGTTTGTCTTGGGCCGGGCGGCGGGAGGGAAGCGTAACATATTGAAAATCAAAGAGGGTCCTGTCTGGCACGCTCCTTGACATAAGGAATGCCATGAACACGATCCTGATCCTTCCGATTCTTGCCGGCCTGGTCGGCGCCCTGGCCGCCTCCCGGCTGGGTTCCGCTGCCGCGACGCGGTTGGGCGCGGCCATTGCCGCCATCGCCTTTGCCAGCTTCGCATCCCTGGCAGGCCCGGTGCTGGACCAGGGCGCGGTGACCTCGGCCTTCTGGGGCGTGCCGGCGCTGGGGATCGAAGGCGGCCTCAGGCTGGATGCGCTGGGGCTGGTCTTCGCCCTGCTGATTTCCGGCATCGGCTTCTTCATCTTCCTCTATGCCGAACGCTATCTGGCGGGCGACCCACGGCTGAAGCGCCTGTCGGTCATCCTGATTCTGTTCATGACCGCCATGCTGGGCGCGGTGACGGCTGATGACGTGATCGTGCTGTTCGTGTTCTGGGAGGTGACCAGCCTCACCTCCTTCTTCCTGGTCGGCTATGACCATGAAAAGCCCGGCGTGCGCAAGGCCGCCCTGCAGGCCCTGCTGGTGACGGCGGGCGGCGGGCTGGTGCTGCTGGCGGGGCTGATCCTGCTGGCGGGCGCGGCCGGTACGGCCAGCGTGTCGGGGATCATCGCCGCGCGCGATCAAGTATTGGCCAGCGATACCGCGATGGCGGCGATGCTGTTGCTGATCATCGGCTGTTTCACCAAATCGGCCCAGATTCCCTTCCATTTCTGGCTGCCCAACGCCATGGCCGCGCCGACGCCGGTCAGCGCCTATCTGCATTCCGCCACCATGGTGAAGCTCGGCATCTATCTGCTGGCGCGGTTCAACCCGCTGTTCCAGGACGAGGCGCCGTGGCAGGCCATCCTGACCTGGGCGGGCCTGGCGACCGGCGTGATGGCGGGCATTCTTGCCCTGCGCGAGACCGATCTGAAGCGCATCCTGGCCTATACCACGCTGACGGCGCTGGGCACGCTTACCATGCTGATCGGGCTTGCGCTCCAGCTCAGCCTGACGGCGGCCATCACCTTCCTGGTTGCCCATGCCTTCTACAAGGCGGCCCTGTTCATGGCGGCGGGCATCATCGATCACGAGACGGGCACGCGCGATATCCGCGCCCTGGGCGGCCTGCGCCGCACCATGCCGAAAACGGCGCTGGCGGTGGGGCTGGCCTGCCTGTCCATGGCCGGGCTGCCGCCCCTGATCGGCTTCCTGGGCAAGGAGCTGATCTATGAGGCGCTGCTGACCGGCGATGGCCTGTCCCCGGTGCTGATCGCGGGCGCGATCTTCGTCAATGCCGCCAATGTGGCCGTGGCCGGCCTGCTGGGTTACCGGGTCTTCTTCGGGGCGGAAAAGCCGACCCCGGCCAGGCCGCATGATCCGCCCTTCGGCATGCTGGCCGGTCCGGCCGTGCTGGCGCTGCTGGGTCTTGCCAGTGGGCTTGCCGCCGGTCCCTTCGGCCTGTGGGTTGCCGGTCCGGCCGCCGGGGCCATGCTGGGCGGGCCGCTTTCGGCCGAGCTGGCGCTGTGGCATGGCTTCAACCTGGTGCTGGGCCTCAGCGGGCTGACGCTGGCCAGCGGCATCGCGCTCTATCTGCTCTGGCCGAAGCTGCAGCCCGGTCTGGCCGGAATCGGGGCCATTGACCGCTATGGCGCGGATCGCGGTTATCACAAGGGTCTTGCCGCGACCCTGCGCGGCGCGGAATGGACCACACTCATGATCCAGCATGGTGATCTGCGCGGCTATCTGCGCAGCCTGTTCCTGGTGCTGGGTGTCGGGTTGCTGGCGGTGCTGCTGCTGCGCGACGGTTTTGCCCTACCGGTGTTCGACCGCGACAGCGTGGATCTGCGCGCGCTGGCCTTCCTGATGCTGGTCGGCGGGGCGCTGGCGACGGTTCTGGCCAAGAGCCTGTTCACCGCTGTCGTCGCTTCCGGCTTGGTCGGCTTCGCCGCCGCTTTGATCTTCCTGTTCTTCGGCGCGCCCGACGTGGCGCTGACCCAGTTCGCGGTGGAAACGCTCTTGGTGGCGATCCTGGCCTTCGCGCTGACCCGGCTGTCGATTTCCACCCGGGACGACCGGCGCGGCCGCGACCGGCTGAAGGACGGCGCCATCGCGCTGGCCTGTGGCGGGGCGGTGACGGCGCTGTTGCTGGCGGTGCTGGCAAGCCCGCTGGATACGCGGCTGTCGGACTGGTTCGGTCAGGCAAGCCTGGCGGAAGCGTATGGCCGCAACGTGGTCAATGTCATCCTGGTTGATTTCCGTGCCCTCGACACGCTGGGCGAGATCACGGTGCTGGCCATCGCGGCCCTCGCGGTGCTGGCCCTGCTCAGGCCGATGCGGAAGGAGAAAGGCGTATGATGCCCTCCCTGATCCTGCGGGTGATGGCGTCCGCCGTCGCGGCGCTGACGCTGCCTGCGTCCATCTTCATCCTGATCCAGGGCCATAACAACCCGGGCGGCGGCTTCGTCGGCGGG
>Ga0209066_10004641_pt1 | contig 14805 bp, 2 predicted proteins | sample All_14_2_FD_187198 | JGI IMG/M metagenome (GOLD analysis project Ga0209066, IMG submission 187198) | Freshwater microbial communities in response to fracking from Pennsylvania, USA - Allegheny Zone_MetaG_DW_15 (SPAdes) (version 2) ...
TTACCAACCCAGTAGTAATAGGTACATCACCTGGGTCCAGCATTAATGCTATCATACCTAGCACAACGCCAGCTGGCAATGGTTACCGCATCAGGGTAACATCAACCAACCCGGCAACCATTGGCACCGATAATGGTACCGACTTAGAAGTGATTCCTTTTGAAATTACCATAGCGCCACTCGATACCCAAAGGCTTGTACAAAACACTAGCGGCAACGCTGTAAGTATCACTGAAACCCATCCTACCACCCGCGAGTGGTTGGCTTCGGGTACGGCTGGCTTTGGCTATGGCGCTTTCAGCCCAGCCGAAACAGGCAATACTTACACGCCCAACTTTGCCAATACCGGCGTAAAGTATGTGGTGGTAAGATCGGTAAACCAATGGAACGATACGCTTACTTCGCCTGAGATGGTGGTTATAGTAACGCCTTTTGTTGGCATCAACGAAGCAGTTCAAGGTATCATTAAAGCCTATTGGAACCAATCAGATTTGATGATTGACCTTACGGGTTCAGTAATGGAAAACCCAACCATGCAGTTGTTTGATTTGGGTGGTAAAATGATAATGGAAAGTGGGTTAACGAGCAATAGTTTAAATCAAATTAACGCTCAGTTGCCAGGTGGAGTTTATATATTGCAATTGTCTGGAGCTAACCAAAGCTTTAAGGTGAAAACCTTTAAGCAATAAGATTTTAACCCGCTTTTTTCATGGGTCCCGCAGTGCTTGAGGAGGCGCTGCGGGATATTTTTTTAAGGGCTATTCTACTTTATCTTAATCTTTATGCCTGGTACTTTTATGGTTTTGCCCAAGTATTCAAATTCCATGGGCTCTACCAAAGCAGTGCCGCGCATTGCAGCATATACAATAATGGTTTCGGAGTAATGCCAACCGCTAATTTTCTCTTCTTTCCTGTTTACGCTGCTTTCACTCTTGCCGTATCCATAGCTTAAAAGGTTTTTCAAGCGCAGCCTTCTCAGTACCTCATCAAGCGGAAAATTACTTTCGATGGTTATATGCATCGTATCTCCAAGCGCAACCTTTTTTGATACCATAATATCAATTTCGGGTTCTATACCAGCTATCCACTCAAATTCCGGAATTTGGGCCAATTTTTTCCAATCAGTAGGCACACAGTTAAAGGTGTATATTTCCTCATCGTTGTCCGTATAGCTCCAATCCAAAGTATCCACTGCTACCCAATACCCGTTTATGGTGCAGTTTACAGCTCCATCTTTTTCAACTTTGCCGCTGGGCACCCAAAAATGTGTCGAGTCAGGTATGGTATAACAATATCTGTAAGTTTGAATTTTCAGCCCATCTTTCATGGTTGAGGTTAAGCCTCGCATGCCTATTTCACCTTTCACCTCGCCCACCATACTAAAATGCCCCTCAGTAGTTCCTACAGCATACTCCAGTACCATTTGACCCCGTACCTTACTCGGATAGGCCCTTACCGTGCATGCATCGTTCTCTTGGGCATTGAGGCCAATGACCATGAGCAGCACATAACTGGTAACAATAATTCTCTTCATCCCTTTTTGTTTTAAAAATAACAAAGCCCTGCCGGATTAGGGCAAGGCTTCGTATCAGACCTTTAATTTCTTTTTAGAAGTAGCTCATGCGACGAGGGCTAAGGTACTTATCTTTTTTGCCGAACTCATAGCTCAACATAATCTCGTGAGAGCCGCTCTGGTATGCGCCAATGCCGCTCAAGGTATAATCGTAGGCATAGCCCAAACGAAGGCCTTTAACGAACATGTACTCAATCATACCCAAAACAGCAGCAGGCTGCTGGAACGATGAGCGGAACGAAGCACCAAGCCAAAGCGATTCTTTGATTAACAAACTTACGTTGTAATCGGCTTGGAACGGAGTGTTTTCAACGTATTTGAATAAAATAGACGGACGTAATTTCAGGTTGTCGTTCAACTTAACAATTGCACCCAATGTAAAGAAGTAGTGGCGTGAGGTGCGGGCAACCAGATTATTGGTACCGGAAAGCTTAACATTATCAGACAAGCTAGTATTCAACATGTGTGGTATAGAGGCACCCAAGTAGAACTTTTCGGTGTAGTAGTATACGCCAGCACCAAAGTTAGGGCTGAAAACATTTTGTGAGTTTTGAGAAAAGCTCGGGTCGCCTCCTGTGGTTGAGGTTATCTCGCTCCAACGTTGGCGATAGTTGTTAAACTGGGCATTCAAACCAAAGGAAAGCTTGCCTTTCCAGAAAGCCTTTTTACCCACTGGCAAACGATATGCATAGCTCAAGGTTACGTTAGTCATATTGGTTACGCCAATATTATCGCTGCCCAACGAAATGCCCAACCCAATGCGGTCGTTCATTAATGGCGCGTGGGCTGCTACAAGGGCGGTGCGAGGGACACCATCGCCAAAACCAGCCCATTGGTGCCTATATAGCGCCAACACTACTGGCCTTTCGCGGCTACCCGCATATGCAGGGTTTACTGCAAGGCCGTTAAACATGTACATGCTGTACTGTGCATCCTGCTGGGCATTGGCTTCGTTTACACCAACTCCAACAAAGAGCATGACAAATGCGGTGAGTAAAAACAAAAACTTTTTCATATCTGTGTTTGGTCTGTTTTTCAAAAATCTTTACCCAGAAGTGAAACTTATTCTCGAAAGTACCGTAACACTGAATACCCTTAGTGTGTCTGGTCCGTTTCTGAGATCGGTCAAAAAAATTTCAATTCCGTCAATCAAATTTTATTCAAATAGTAGTTGCGCTTATTAAACGCTGCTACGGCAATACTATGCTTATTAAAATTGGCAATGCCGGGGCTTTTTACAGCCCCGGCCTTACCGTAATTTTTTACTTATTGCTACCTCGGTGAATTACTACGAAGCCCGTGTAAGGCGGTGTAGTTCCATCGTTTATTTCCAGTACATAGAAGTATGTTCCATCAGGTAGTGGCTCCCCGTCCATATTGCTACCGTTCCAATCGTTGTTATAAGGTTGTGCCTTATAAACCGTGTTACCCCAACGGTTGAATATCTCCAACTTGTTTTTAGGGAACTTGGTAATGTCAACAATCTCGAAGTTGTCGTTTATACCGTCACCATCAGGCGAGAAACCATTCGGTATCGATACATTCGGACGGTCAGGCAATACTGTTACAAACACCCAAGCCGAATCGCATAGTGAAGGTATACCATCATCGCAGATAACATACATGAAGCTATCTACACCAACAAAATTAGTATCAGGCGTGTAGGTAATTGTACCATCTCCGTTGATGGTAGTAGTACCATGGGTTGGAGGGGTAGGAATACCAGTTACATTGATGTTGTCGCCATCAGGGTCGCTGTCATTACCCAGTACCGGGATATCGATAGGTGTTCCACTTACAGTAGTTACAGTATCGTTTACAGCAATTGGTGGGTTGTTACAATTACCTGCAGTGATACTGAATGTTTCTGTATAGATACAACCTTTGCCATCGGTTACGGTTACTGTGTAATCACCAGGCTCTAGGTTATCAACCAAATCAGTTTGAGGACCATGTGCCCAGTTTACCGTTACTGCACCAGTGCCGCCGCTAATAGTTAGGCTAATGCTGCCATCAGCTGCATCTTGGCAAGTTACATTGGTAATATTAGATGCAACAACCAATTGCGCCGGATTAACTAAAGTAGCCGATGCAGCGGTAGTGCAACCATTGCCATCAGTAACCGTTACGGTGTAAGTGCCAGCTGGTACCCCGGTCAAATCAGATACGTTGCCCGCGCCAGTGCTCCAACTGTAGCTATATGGAGCAGTTCCACCAACAACACCTTTCACACGAACTTCACCAGTGCTATCGTTGTAGCAATTCAGTTCGCTAGAAGCAATCAACACTTGCATTGAATCGGGTTGTGCAATGGTTACAGTTATAGTGTTGCTTGTGCAACCGTTTGCATCAGATACGCTAACCGTGTATGTGCCGGCAGTTAAACCAGTTGCTGTTGCAGTTGTATCACCATTGCTCCAGTCGTATACATAAGGGGCGGTTCCGCCAATGGCATCCACCGTTGCGGTGCCGTTGCTATTGCCATAGCAAGCCAGAGTATCGGCCGATACCAAGCTCAACACCAAAGTGTCAGGCTGGGTAATGGTAACTTGTAGCGGCTGGCTTGAGCAACCGTTGGCATCGGTTACTATTAGGGTATACGAACCAGCACCAAGACCAGCAAGGTCCTCAGTGTTGCCTGAAGTACCCCAATCGAAGCTGTATGGTTGTGTACCACCAGTGGTAGTTACTTCAATAGAACCATTGGTTAAGCCGTTGCAGGTTACGTTTGAAGCACTATCTAAAGTAGCAACCAATTCGTTCGGTTGAGTTAGGGTAATGCTAGCTGTAGCTGAACAACCATTGGCCGCAGTTACGGTTACCGCATAAGTACCGGCACCTAAGCCAGTAAGGCTTGCACCTTGACCTGCAGGGCTCCATTGGTAAGTAAACGGACCGTTTCCGGTAACAATGCTAACCGTAATTGAGCCATCTTGAGCGTTGAAACAGTTTATATCGTCACGGTCGGCAACAAATACAACTGCGTCAGCCGCTTCCACTTCAGCATAGGTAGTACCGCTGCAACCGTTGGCATCGGTTACCGTTACCGCATAGGTACCAGCATTTAAGCCACTTAGGTTGGCAGTAGTTGCGCCATTGCTCCATAGGTAGGTATAAGGAGTTGCTCCGCCAGTTACGTTAATATTGATGGCGCCATTTGCTTGGCCACACGATACATTGCTTATAGAGGCTACTGTAACATCAATTGCAGTAGTATTTGGCACAACCACATATTCAGTTGCAGAACAACCGTTGGCATCGGTAATGGTTACTTCGTACAAGCCACCCACCAGGGCACTTGCAGTGGCCGATGTGGCACCATTGCTCCAAGCATAAGTATATGGAGCTACACCACCCGATACGGTTACGGTTGCATCGCCATTACTACCACCACAATCAGCAGCTGTTGCGCTTGAAGTAATTGTAAATGGACTAGTTTCTTCAACCTCGATGCTCACTACTGTTTGGCAATCGCTGGTATCAGTTACCGTTACGGTATAAGTACCTGCAGCCAAACCAGTGATGCTTGCTGAAGTAGCACCATTGCTCCAAGCGAAGCTCAAAGTACCTGAACCACCAGTTGTTGCCAAGCTAATGGCACCAGTGTTGCCGCCACCGCAAATTACAGGGGTAACGGTAGGTATAACCGCGATAGTAGAAGTTGAACTAACAGCAGCAGTAGCAGTAGCAGAACAGCCATTGGCATCGGTTACGGTCAATCCGTAAGAACCAGCAGCCAAACCGCTCAAGCTGTTGCCCGAACCACCATTTGACCAAGTGTAAGTATAAGGAGCTGAACCACCTGATACCGAAGCATCAATGGCACCATTGCTATCGCCGCAAGTAGCGTTGGTTATACCTAGGTTAATTACCAAGGCATTAGTAACATTAACCGTAGCGCTTACGGTTGCAGTACAGCCGTTTGCATCGGTAACGGTTACGCTATATAAGCCAGCACTTAGTGCAGTCAAATCGGCAGTAGTAGCACCATTGCTCCACTGGTATGTGTATGGCGCTGTGCCACCAACAACCGAACTAGTAACCGTGCCATCAGCATTGCCATTGCATGTTACTCCAGTTGGAGCTGCAGTTACGGTCAATACATCTGGTTGGGTAATAACTACCGGAGTAGATACCGAACAACCATTGCCATCGGTTACAGTTAAAGTATAGGTACCAGCGGCCAAAGCACTTAAATCGGCAGTAGTTGCACCGTTGCTCCAAGCGTAAGTATACGAACCAACACCACCAGATACAACCGTGTGGGTAGAACCATTGTTGGCATTGTTACAACTTACATCGGTGCCTTCGGTAACAACAACTATTGCCGTTGGAGTAGACAACCTTACCAAAGTAGAGGCTTGACAGCCAGCAGCATCGGTTACGGTTAGGCTAAACGGACCAGAAGGCAAGTTTGTTAAGTCTTGGGTAGTAGCTCCGTTACTCCATAGGTAAGTATAAGGGCCTACACCACCAGTTACGCTAACATCAACCGCACCAGTGCTTGAGTTGGCACAAGTAAGGTTGGTTACGTTATCGATAGTGATAGCCGGGCCACTAATATTGCCAACAGGAACAGAAGTTTGTGTTGAGCAGCCATTAGCATCAGTAATAGTTAGGAAATATATACCAGCAGCTAAGTTGTTGGCATTGGGTGCAGTTGCACCATTGCTCCAAGTATAAGTGTAAGGAGCTGTGCCACCGCTAACAGCTACCGTAGCCGAACCGTTTGCTTGTCCGCAGTTTGCATCGGTAGTATTAACCAAAGCTCGAAGCGAAATAACCTCTTCAACATCCAATATCAACACTTCTAAACAACCCGCAGCATCGGTTACGGTAGCAAAGTAAGTACCAGCAGTTAAGCCTGTAGCGCTTGCACCTGAGCCTAGCGGAGTGCTCCAAGCATAAGTGTAAGGAGCTGTGCCACCGGTTACACCCAAATTAATGGATCCAGTTGCACCACTTCCGCACAACACGCCAACGGTAGCGGTAGCTACATCGATATCAGATGAACCACTTACTGCAACATTGGCAGTAGCAGTACAACCATTTACAGCGTCAGTTACAGTTACAGTGTAAATACCAGGAGCCAAGTTGCTTATACTAGCAGAACTTGCAGTGCCCCAGTTGTAAGTAAATGAACCTGAACCACCGCTTACGCTAACCGTAGCCACGCCATTGCTCTGTCCGCAAGTAGCGTTGGTAGCAGCAGTATTCAATACGAGATTGTTCAATGTATTTACGCTAATGTTAGCAGTTGCAGTGCAACCGTTAGCATCAGTTACGGTTACACTATACAAACCTTCAGTAAGGCCTGTTAGGTCCTCAGTGTTGGCGTTATTGCTCCAAGCGTAGGTATAAGGTGCTGTACCACCAGTAATGGTTAGGTCAATAGCACCGTCAGTTCCATCAGTACAATTAACATCAGTAGTTACGTTTGCAATCTCCAACTGATCAGGCTCGCTGATGGTAGCCGGGGTTGAAGCATTACAACTGTTTGCATCGGTAACGGTTACGGTATAAGAACCTGGGGCTAAGCTCACCAAGTTTTGCGAAGTTGCACCATTGCTCCAGTTGAAGCTGTATGGACCAACACCACCACTCACACGAACCGCTACAGAACCATTGTTGGCGCTGTTACAAGTTACTTGGGTAGCATCCACAATTACATCTATTGCATCAGGAGTGCCGACGGTAGCAGCCAATGAAGACTGACAACCATTTGCATCCGTTACAGTTACAGTATAAGTACCTGCAGGCAAGTTGCTTACCGCACGGGTACTAAAACCGTTGCTCCAGAAGTACGTGTAAGGAGCAGTGCCGCCAGAAACAACTACGGCTATAGAGCCAGTGCTTCCATTGGCGCAAGAAACGTTAACTATATTATCAACAGTTACAGTAGGACCGTTGGCGTTGCTAACGTTTACTGTTGCCACTTCAGAACATCCGTTGGCATCGGTAACGGTTACAAAGTATGTACCGGCAGCTAGGTTAGTAGCAGTAGCTGCTGTTGAACCGTTGCTCCAAGTATAAGTGTAAGGTGCAGTACCTCCCACTGGAGATACTGTTGCGTCTCCGTTGGCTTGACCACAAGTAGCGCCATTGGCACTTGGCAACAATCCTAAACTGTTGTTATTGTTTTCAACTTCAACCACTAATACCTGAGGGCATCCGTTGGCATCGTTTACAGTTACAGTGTATGTACCTGCAGCAAGGCCAGTAGCAGTGCTTGTTGATGCACCATTGCTCCAAGCATAGGTATAAGCCGGTGTTCCGCCAGATACTGCAAGGCTAACGCTACCATTTGCACCACCGCACGATGCGTTGGTTACAGTTGGCGTTACAGCCAAAGTAGAAGTGCCACTTACCGCTAGCGTGCGGGTTGCAGTACATCCGTTTACAGCATCGGTTACGGTTACACTATATGTGCCGGCAGCCAATCCGCTAATTGAAGCGGTGTTGCCAGTTGTGCTCCAAGCATAGGTAAATGAACCGCTGCCGCCGCTTACGCTTACATTAGCAACACCGTTGCTCTGCCCGCAAGTAGCGTTGGTTACTGCGGTATTCAATACCAAGATATTATCAGTGCCAACAGTAACCGTTGCACCAATAGTACAACCGTTGGCATCAGTTACAGTTATACTATATACACCAGCAGTTAAGCCAGTCAAATCTTCAAGGGTTGAACCGTTGCTCCAAGCAAAGCTATACGGCAATGTTCCGCCACCTACTAGTAGGTCAGCCGCACCATTGGCACTACCATCACAAGAAACATTGTCGGCAGTTGCTTCTATGGTCAACTCATTTGGCTGGCCAATTGTAAAGCTTGCTGTGCCAGTACAACTAGCAGCATCGGTTACTGTTACATCGTAGGTTCCAGCTGCTAGGCCAGTTACATCTTCGGTAGTTGCACCGTTGCTCCATACAAAAGTGTATGGGCTTACACCACCAATAACGGCAATATCCAAAGCACCATCGGCATTACCGAAACAACTAACGTTGGTGGTAGTGGTCGCGGTTATTTGCAATGAGTCGTTCTCTGTAATTGTAGCTGTGGCAGTTGCGGTACAGCCGTTAGAATCAGTAACAGTTACAGTATAGGTTCCTATTGCTAGGCCACTAATATCTTCGCTAAACTGTTGGTTGCTCCATGCATAGGTATAAGGAGCAGTGCCACCAGTTACGCCAAGGTCAATGGCTCCAGTGCTTCCACCATTACAAGCTACATTGGTTTGTGCATCTATAGTAGCTATCAGCAAAGTAGGCTCGCCAATAGTGAAGTTGCCCGTAGCTGTGCAATTATTGGCATCGGTTACAGTTACATTATAAGTGCCAGCAGTCAAGCCAGTCAAATCTTCAGTTGTTGCGCCATTGCTCCATACAAAAGTGTAAGGGGCAACACCGCCCGCTACAGCTATATCAATGTCGCCATCATTACCACCGTTACAAGACACGTCATTAGAGCCGTTCAACGATACCACCAATTGTGGTTGCTCTGTTACGGTTGCGCTGGCAGTTGCAGTGCAGCTGTTGGCATCGGTTACGGTTACGTTGTAGATACCGGCGGTTAAACCGCTAATGTTTTGTGTAGTGTCTCCGTTACTCCATACGTAAGTGTAAGCAGTAGTACCACCGTTTACGGTCAAAGTAATGGCACCGTCATTGCCACCAAAGCAGCTAACCACATTATCGGCAACAGCCGAAGCAGTAAGTGTTAATGGCTCTTCAACGGTAAAGGTACCTGTACCAGTGCAGTTGGCTGCATCAGTAACGGTCACGCTATATACACCTGCAGCAAGGCCACTAATATTTTGTGTAGTAGCAACATAAGTGCCAGGGCCAGACCAGCTAAAAGTATAAGCCGGTACACCACCAGAGATATTCAAGAATATTGAACCATTGGTTTGCCCATTACAAGCAACATCAACAATTTGATCCAAGTCAACAACCAATGCAGGGCTTTGGGTAATAGTTGCGCTTGCAGTTGCAGTACAACCATTTGCATCGGTCACTGTCACGGTGTAGGTACCAATAGCCAATCCTGAAAGGTCTTCGGTAGTTGCGCCATTGCTCCAAACAAAAGTGTAGGCAGTAGTGCCACCAGCTACACCAAGGTCAATTGCGCCAGTGCTACCACCGTTACAAGCCACATCTGTCTGGCCGTTGATAGAGGCTACCAACAAGGTCGGCTCAGTTACGGTTGCACTATCAACATAAGTACATCCTACAGCATCAGTTGCTGTAAGTATATATGTACCGGCAGTTAAACCAGTTAGGTCCTGGGTAGTTGCACCATTGCTCCATGCATAGGTATATGGCGATACGCCACCAGCTACATCAACATTAATAGCACCATTGTTACCACCGTTACATGACACGCTGGTAATACCAGCAAGTGTAACATCTAATTGTGGATTTTCAGTTACAGTTGCACTAGCAGTTGCTGTACAGTTGTTTGCATCGGTAACAGTTACAGTATAAGTGCCAACAGTCAAACCACCAATATTCTGAGTAGTTGCACCATTGCTCCAAACAAATGAATAGGCAGTAGTACCGCCGTTCACAGTTAAGGTTATTGAACCATCATTACCTCCGAAACAAGTAACCACATTATCAGCAGTTGCCGATGCGGTAAGCACTGCAGGTTCGCTGATGTTGAAGGTGCCAGTGCCAGTACAACCAGCGGCATCGGTTACGGTTACTGAGTACGTACCAGCTGCAAGGCCAGTTACGTCTTCAGTAGTTGCACCATTGCTCCAAACATAAGTGTAAGCAGGAACACCACCCGATACCGAAATATCAAGAGCACCATCGCTCAAACCATTACAGCTAACGTTGGTTGTACCTGTTGCAGTTACAGTAAGGGCATCGTTTTGAGTAATTGTTGCCGATGCAGTTGCAGTGCAACCGTTTGCATCAGTTACAGTTACGGTATAAGTACCAATAGCCAAACCTGAAATATCTTCAGTAGTTGCACCATTGCTCCAAGTATAAGAGTAGGCAATTGTGCCACCAGTTACGCCAAGGTCAATGGCACCGGTGTTTCCACCGTTACATGCTACATTGGTTTGTCCATCAATTGCGGCGACCAATACATTTGGCTGGGTTACAAGGTAGCTATTGGTATAAGTACAGTTATTGTCGTCGGTAATTGTTACACTGTAAGTGCCCGCTAACAAACCAGCAATATCCTCAGTAGTTGCGCCATTGCTCCATAGGTAGGTATAGCCTGGTGAACCACCACTAACTGTCAAATTAATTGAGGCATCGCTCACACCGTTACAAGTAGGAATTACAATAACCTCGGTTGCGCTTATCGCACCACCAGGTTGGAAAACCGTATCAGTTCCAACAACTGTTACACCATAGGCATCAGTAACTGTAACGCTGTAAACACCTGCAGGCACACCTGTTAAGTTTTGGGTAGTAGCACCTGTGCTCCATAGGTAAGTAAACGGTGCATTTCCGTTAATTACGGTTAGGGCTATCGAACCCGTAGATGCACCGAAACAGTCAACGCTATCAGGAGTAAGCACTATTTGCATTACATTGTAAATGGTAATGTAGGCCGTAGCTGTATCGCACAAGCTTGGTACGCCGTTATCGCAAAGAATATAAGTAAACTGGTCAGGACCGGTATAACCGGCATTTGGCACATACACAAAATCACCGTTTGGCAATATGGTCAAGCTACCATGGCTTGGGCCAGTAAACTGCGGAACAGTTACGACAATGTTGTTACCATCTTGGTCATAATCGTTAGGAATAACGGTATTGGTAATGGTTACACCCTCTTGGGTAATGTAGGCATCATCAACTGCTACAGGAGGCAAATTACCACCGCCGTTTGGAGGCAATACGTGCACGGTTACCAGTGCGGTGTCGCACAAGCTAGGGTTGCCGTTATCGCAAAGGATATATTCAAATGTGTCATCCCCAATAAATCCAGTTGCAGGCACATAAGTAAATACGCCGTTAGGGCTTATCGAAGTTACCGTTCCATTAGTTGGTGGGGTAATCAAAGTAATACCTACGGTAATAACATCGGCGGTATCAGGATCAAAATCATTCGGGATAACGGTACCTGTTACTGGGGTATTAATATAAGTAACATAGTCATCCGGATTAGCAACTGGCGGATTGTTGTCGAAGTTAAACGGAGGAATTACATGTATGGTAACTAAGGCCGTATCGCACAAGCTAGGAATGCCATCGTCGCAAATAGAATAGGTAAATACATCAGTACCAATAAAACCAGCGTTTGGCGTATAGGTATAAGTGCCATTAGCCGGATTGAAACCTGTAATGGTACCATTAGTTGTAGATGTAAGCTGTGTAAAGGTTACATTGTCGCCATCTGGCTCTTCGTCGTTAGTAGCCACGCTGCCGCTCACTGGGGTATTCAACAACGTATTGTTGATGTCGTTGCGGGCAATTGGCGGTTGGTTGGCCGGATTCTGAATCAAAATATAAGCCGTTGCAGTATCGCACAAGCTAGGCACACCGTTATCGCAAAGAATGTAAACAAATTGGTCGGGGCCTACATAACCTGTGTTAGGGGTGTATACAAAGTCGCCGTTTGGCAAAATGGTCAAAGTACCATTGCTTGGGCCACTAAACTGAGGCACAGTAACCGAAATTTGGTTACCATCGGTATCATAATCATTAGGTATAACAGTACCGTTTACTGGGTTGTTAAGCTCAGTATAAAAAGCATCGTCTACAGCTACCGGAGGCAAATTACCTGGGTTACCAGGTCCATCCAATACCGTGATTACCACAAATGCGGTATCGCACTTAGGACCCGGTGTACCGTTATCGCAAAGGCTGTATTGCAAGGTATCGTTACCTACAAAACCATTATCCGGGGTGTAAGTAAAGCTACCGTTTGGCAACACCAAGAATACACCGTTTGATGGTAGTTGTATCAAGGTTGTGTTCACCAAAATAACATCGGCAGTATCAGGGTCATAATCGTTATTGATTACAGTGCTGCCAATTTGGGTATTCACATAAGTAATAAAGTGGTCGGCATTGGCAACTGGTGGATTGTTGAACGGATCTTTAGGATCGTCAAGCACTTCAATATAAACAGTTGCAGTATCGCAAAGGCTAGGAACGCCATTGTCGCAAGTAAAGTAGGTGTAGCTATCTTCGCCAACAAACCCGTTGTTTGGGGTATAGGTATAGGTGCCTGTTGCTGGGTCGAAAGCAGTTAATGTACCATTGCTTGGGCCAGAAATAACGGTGAAAGTTAAATCATCGCCATCTGGGTCGCGGTCATTGGTCGAAATGTCGCCGCTTACAGGTACATTCTTAAGCGTGTTGTTTATGTCGTTTCGTGCCAATGGTGGGCAGTTGGCCACACCTACGGTTACCGAAGCAGACTTGAAACAGCCTTTGGCATCAGTTACAGTTACAGTATACGCGCCCGAAACCAAACCAGTAAGGTTGGCAGCAGTGGCACCATTGCTCCACAAATATGTATAAGGGGTAGTACCACCGCTAACTGTTAGGCTTGCAGTACCATCGCTGGTAGCGTTACAACTAACGGTTGTTGAGGTGGCGGTAAGTAGTAGCGAATCAGGCTGTGTTACGGTAATGTTGGCCAATGCACCAAAACAACCCAAGCTATCGGTTACGGTAACGGCATAGCTTCCAGCCGCAAGTCCTGCTAAGTTTTGGGTAGTGGCACCATTGCTCCAGTTAAAAATAAGACCACCATTTCCACCAGTTACAGTGATATTGATTGTACCATCATTTCCTCCATAGCAGCTAACTGATTCAGAAAGAATTGGATCGATTACAATTTTAATCGTATCGGGTTGAGCAATCACAAATGATTTGCTTGCAGTACAACCATTCAAGTCAGTAGCGGTAACGCTATAAGTGCCAGCAACAAGGTTTTCCAAGTCTTCCGTTTGAGCACCATTGCTCCACAAAAACGAAATAACACCTGTACCGCCATTGGCACTTATATTTATACCACCATCATTTCCACCAGCACACGATACCGCCCGAATATCGGATGGTAATCCAATTACATTAATAGGATCTGGCTCAACTAACAAGAAGAATACCGCACCATCACAACCATTGGCATCTTCCACTTCAACGCCATATAGCCCCGAAGTAAGACCTGTTAGGTCCTGTGTAGTGCCGAGCGTATCAATAGGTAGGTAGGTATTTAAATCGTAACGAACCCATAGGTAAGTATAAGGTGCGGTACCTCCGGTAAGGGTAAAATCAAGAGCACCATCGTTGCCGCCTGCGCAGCTAATGTTATCAATAAACACGTTGTACTGGAAAGCTGCTGGCTCAGCAATAGGAATATTCTTAACAATACCCTGGCAGCCATTTGCATCGGTAACAGTAACGCTATAATTGCCCGCAACCAATAAACTTAAATCTTCAGTTGTTGCTCCGTTACTCCAAACGTAAGTAAAGGGAGCTGTTCCGCCAAGTACGTTATTAATGTTTATTGCACCATCGTCCGTTTGGTTACAAGATGCATCGGTTACGGTATATTGCACGGTTAGGCTGCTGGTGCCAACCACCAAACCATTGGCAGTAGCGGTTTGGCTAGCTGCATCGGTTACGGTTACACTGTAAGTTCCGGCAGCAAGCCCCAAAATATCTTCGGTCGTTGCACCATTGCTCCACAAATACGAATAGGGAGCAGTGCCCCCCGTTACAGTTAGATTTACAGTTCCATTATTAGCGCCGGTACAAGTTATATTGGTTGGCAATGCCGATAGGTTTAGTGCACCGCTGGTAGTATTGCATGAGTCTATGATGCAAGTTGAGTTATTACCGTAGCTAGTGAAAACCATATTGGGTTGGCAAGCAAAGCTTACCCATTGCTGCACCGTAGTAATAGCTGGCAATGCGGTGTTCCAGCTTAGCGCAATACAGTTCGAGTTGCCTTGTGCATCGAAGTTGTTTACCGCAAAGCCAAGAGTGGTTACCTTGGTCCAAGCACCGCCTGTTGGCACCGCATTGGCTGCTGAAAACTCCACCAAACCATACGACCAAATACCGCTTTGCAAAGCTAGGCTCGGCGAACCGGCCATCGTTTGCTGGCTGATACGGGGCGTACCTAGCATGTTCACGTTATAGGTAAAACGAAGGCTCATGCTCGATACACTATACGTGCTACCGGTTGGATTGCTCAACTCGATATCTACAAATAATGAATCGTTTGCACAATCCAGTCTTACGTTGTTGAACCT
>Ga0209066_10004642_pt1 | contig 14804 bp, 13 predicted proteins | sample All_14_2_FD_187198 | JGI IMG/M metagenome (GOLD analysis project Ga0209066, IMG submission 187198) | Freshwater microbial communities in response to fracking from Pennsylvania, USA - Allegheny Zone_MetaG_DW_15 (SPAdes) (version 2) ...
GCAAACGCATGTTCATGGCCATGAAGCGCGAGGTGCTGCGCGTGGGCGGCTACCAGCGGGAGTTTTTTGTGTCGCAAACGCCGGAGTTGACCGCCATGGCCGACGCCGTGATCGACCTGGATGCGATGCGCGATCACGGGGTGACCGAGGATGGCGCAAAAAAATGGGCGTCGGCTTGATGGCGCGACGCCCGGTGGGGGTCAAAGGGGATCGGTCTCTTCGAAGATGGGCAGGCCGTCCACGATGGCGGCATCGCTGTCGAACTTGAGCCAGACAATGCCTGCCAATCTGGCCACCTCGAAGATCATGGCCATGTCGCTCTCAGCGGGCACCGTGTAGGGCGGTGAGCCCACATAGACGAAACCACCATAGTCGTTCGGGTACACGTTGACCGACAAGTCGTCATTGGCCAGTTTCTGGCGCGTGGTGGCCGTCAGGTGGCAGATCGACAAGGCGGCCAGAGGCTCAACCAGTTCAAGTAACCTGGTCACGATGATGTTATCCAAGTCGGACTCCTCTTGGCAAGAATGATGGCTGTGCCATGCAGGCTAGGGTGGCCGGACTGATCACAGCAAGCCCCTTTCTGCAAACGACGTGACCCGGTCACCGCCCACGATGAAGTGGTCGAGCACTCGCACGTCAACCAGCATCAAAGATGATTTCAGCGTCTGGGTCAAGAGCTCGTCTGCCCGGCTAGGGTCTACCTGGCCACTCGGGTGGTTGTGTGCCAATAGCACGGCCGCTGCGTTGCGTGCCAGCGCGCCTTTGACCACTTCGCGTGGGTAGACCGAGGTCTGGGTCAGCGTGCCCCGAAAGAGCTCTTCGACCTCGATCAGGACCTGCTGCGAGTCCAGGTACATCACGAGGAAGACCTCGTGTTGCAGTCCGGCGCAGTAAAGGCACAGCCAGTCTTTCACGGCCCTGGGCGAAGCCATGATGGGCCCCTCCAGCATCTTGGCGCGCAGGTTACGCAACAGCAGTTCACGCGCGACGCTGAGCTTGTGGGCCAGTTCGGGCAGATCCTGATCAACGGCCCGGTAAGCGGCTGCTGGGTCGCAGGCACAGGGCGCGTGGGGGGATTCATGGCGAAGGGGTGCAGCGAGCAGTTCGCTGACCAGTTCGGTACTGGACATGTGGGTGACATTCACGGATTTCTCCTTCACAAAAAGGAAAAGCGGGAACGTCCAACCCCGAGGGGAAGGAGGTTTCCGCTCGGGATGTGCTGACGCGAGGCCAGCACGGTTGATGAGGCAGGTGACGACTGCGACGCCGACGCAAGGTCGGGAGGGCATTCCGCGATGGAATGCGGGAGGCATGGCGCAGTGTGGTCGGCCTGCCCGGTGTGTTCAAGCACGCGCCTGGCGATGCCACCGCCAACAGCCCGGCGACCCGGGGGATTGCGTGCGGCACAGTGCTGTGACAACGGACTGTCACTGAATTTGCACTGGAAAAATCTTCATCCAGCTCTGGCCAAAACCAGTGACAAGGCGCGGAGATTTGAACAAGATGTGCTCATTGAATCGATGCAGCGAGCACGACCATGATTCGTTTTGGCCAACACATTCGACTGACACGGCGAGAGATTGAACGCTTCAAGAAGATCACCGACCTGGAGCCCGTCGGCGTTCGATCACTCAGCGACCTGGCGGCCTACATCGCACAGTGCAAGGCCCATTACTGGGGCGTCTCCAGGGAGACGCAGTTCTTGCACTGGCTGATCGACCGTGAGTACCAGCGCTGCCGTGAGGCGGCGTAAGGCAGCAACGACCAACAGGCGCCCAGGTCTTCAGGCAAAGACGCGCGGCTCGATGGTGGCGCCACGCATGAAGGCCAGGTAGGCCGCAGCCTTGCCGATGTCCTTGAAGCAGGCGATGGCCTCATCCCCACGCTTCACCGTCCATGGCAGGGTGGGTTCTTCGTTGGGCGAGAGGCTCAGGTTGGCTTCGCGGTAAGCTGGATGTCGATACGGTGTTTTGCCTGTGTGCCAGTCAATCAGGCACAGGATGCAATCGGTCAGGATGGCACCACCACCCGACTCACCAGGCTCGACCAGCAATGGGACTTTGAGCCATCCGCCAGAACGACCGATGCGGCCGACCACACCGTGCTCATCAAGCCAGGATTCGCCGGTGGTGAGGTCACCCAGTATCAAGCGGATCATCTGGCCACTTCGGCGATAGGCCTCCAGCACCTTGCCCGCTTTGGGGTCCGTCCTGGGCGCAAAGTAGGTGCCTTGGCTCAGCGGCGAGCATCCCCATTCGGCTGTTGCATCCAGGTATTTCTGATAGCCCGCCAGCGCGGCGTAGTCGTCCGCCGCGAAGGCCAGATCGCTTCTGCCCAGTTGTTGCGCGATCTGATTGGCGTGATCGCGGGCGTTGTCAAAACCAAAGCAGCTGTAGCCTGATTCAGCCGCGATGACGTAGAGCTTTTGCTCAAGGTTGAGTGTGACCTTGTCCATGAGGGTTCCTTCTGTGGAAACCTGGGGACGCACCGCCGCCAGGGCCGTGGGCCCCGCAGGCGTGATGAATGGGCGTCAGCCTTGGGCTGACAACAAGAAAAATGGTTGATCGCTGATGTTGTCCACCATCTGGCTTTGGCGCAGGTGATCGAGCTTGAGCAGCAGCGCATGGGCATGCGCGCGGTCGTCGCCCAGCAGTGAGGGCTGGAGCGCCTGCACTTCCTTGATCAGCAAGCGCAGTTCCTGGACGATGGCGCGATCGGCACGCACCTCAATGGCATGCAGGGTTTCGGGAACGGTGGCCATGGGGAGTCCTTTCATGGGGGGCGCCGATCTGCCAATGGCAAATCGAGGCGGGCGAAGTTGGGAGGGGGCGAACGCGGCATGCACCACCGCTGGGGTGGGCATGCGCGTTCGACGATCTGGGCTCACCAGCGGGTGCCGGTGAGCCACCGTCAGGACAGCAAGTCCATGACGTGCTGCGAGCTCAAGCTGCGGTGGGTGCGGCCTTGGGCTGGGGCGAAGCCTTGTCCACATTGGGTGTGGATGCGGGCTCGCTGGATGGTGCCCCGGCTTGCGCATCAAACGATGCCTGGGCCTGGGCGAACTCGGCCTCTTGCCTCAGACGACGAACCTGAGGCACGCCAGGCTCTTTGCCTGCTTTGGCGTCGATCGTGGGCAGGCATTCGACAGCAATGTCTCTGCCCTGGTGGAGCGCCCTGAGCATGCTTTGCGCAGGCACGACCACCAAACCATGGGCCAGCCAGCGCACGAACTGGCCGATCCGCCTGTTGCGAGCTTGCGCGGCCTTGTACGTGCGCAAGGATTCCTTGCAACACAAGTACAGGGCCAGGTGGGCGCGCTTCATCTCGGGCACGGCCTCGAGTTGGGCCATCACTTCGGTGGCAACAGCGGGGTCGCTGCTGACACGTCGGTAAAAGCCAACCCAGGCGCGCGCTTCTTCGATCTCGATGCAGGTCCGCTTGGGGCGAACACGCGATTTCTCGTAGGGCATGGTGTGAGCTCCAGAAAGTGGAGGGCACACCTGTCCCGGTGGGGAGACGGTGGACTCCCCAGGGGTTGAAAAACTGATGCAACAGGGAGGCGTGAGCCATGAAGGTCACGCTGCCGCTGCGATGTACTCAAATGCCCGTTCAGCCGGTGGTGAAACCGGAGGTCGAGGCATCAACAGTGCGGGTAGCACTGCTTGGTGGATCACAGGCTCGCGGGCACGCCCGGAGCCTCCCAACAGCACGCAGATGGCGCGCGCATCCATCGTCGCTTGAGATGCGAACATGGCGTTCTCCTTCTGGAAGTGAAGGGGAACGCACCTTCCCAGTGGGGAACATGGTTCCCCAGCTTGGGATGCTTCAGCCTTGATGGATGAAGCGGCTCGGTGGCAACACCGCGAGGTGTGCCGACAGCACAATGTTCAGACTGAGGTCAGAACAAAACACATGACCACCAAAATGGCCCGACTGAACCGGAGTTCAGCGTCTACAAGGCAGGTCACGACTGCGACGCCAGCGATGCTGGACTTCAGGGAGACCGAAATCTCCACTGAAGGCTTCGTGGACGCGATGTCCACAGGTAGCCATCGCAGTATGGCCAGGGTGGGCGTCGTTGCTCAAGGGGGTTTTGTCGCCCTTCGGCTGATGCCATGTTCAATTGGCGAGAAAACGGGACGTTTGGACGTGTTGAATGAGTGATTCGGCATTCTCATCACACGCGGCTTGATGGTGTTCCCGTCAGAAACATTACTTGCAGCGCTTTAAGTCTATTGGGCGTCGGCACTCACCCTTTCGCGCTCGGTAAACGCTACGCGAACTGCTTGGCTGCCCAAGGATGCTTGATACTCGGTGCAAACACGTCAAGGAGGCGGCAGATGACCCGATTTAGCGAGTGGTGCACGGAGAGTGAGACGACTGTAGCGGCCCATAAGTTGCGCTTGCTGACCGCTGATCCTGCAAAGCAAGTGCATGCCGTTCAGGTCGTTGCGAAGGCTGTTCCAGATTACTACGCTGCTACTAGCCGCATCGCGGCTCTTCTTGCCCGGCTGGGCCGCGTTGAGGCTGCTAAATATGTTGAGGGAAAACTCCCAACATTGCCGACCATCAAGTCTGGTGATCTTGGTGAAATTCTCTGTAACGCTTACGTTGCTGAGGCTACGCCGTTCAAGCTTGGCATCAAGCGTCTGCGCTGGAAGGACCACCGAGAAATGTCGATGCGAGGGGAGGATGTGCTTGCCTTCAGCCTCGGTCCCAAGGGAACAGGGTTGCAGATTTTGAAGGCGGAGGTCAAGAGCCGTTCGGCAATGCCAACGGCCGTTATCGAGGCAGCCCGAATTGCGCTCTCCGCAAACGGGGAACTTCCATCTGCTCATGCCGTTTCGTTCGTCGCTGACCGACTGGATGAGGCAGGCGAAAAGGCACTGAAGGACGCGTTGGATGACGCACAGCTCAAGGATGGAATCAGGGTGTCTCAGGTGACCCACATGCTGTTTACCTTCTCTGGGAGCAATCCGTCGAATCTGCTGAAAACGAACCTGACGGCCTACACAGGCTTGGTTCCGCAGCACTACATCGCGCTCCAGGTGAAGGCCCATCAGGCGTTCATCAAGGCTGTGTTTAGCTCAGTGGAGGTCTAATGGCCACCACGCAGGATGAGCTCAAGGAAAGCATTGAGGCAGCGATCACGCCGGGGTTTCGCCAAAGATTGCTGGCGCGCGGTCAGTCTCGCGGGATGATTTGGCGCGATGGCCTGCTGCCTGAAAACGCGCCGAACTTCAGTCCAGACCTCTCGGATAACCTCCTGTCCTATGGATACTCCTTGCTTCTCCATGGCCTTCGCTATGCAGATCTTGGTGGGGACCAAGGGTTGGCGCGTGTCGCTTTCGAGGTGGCAGCAGAGGCACTTGAAGCGGTTGTAGCCAAAGGTCCGGCTGGCCCAGAACGAGAATTCCATCGTCTGGTAGCTGCGGCTTCGTACCATCTTGGTCGGTACTCGGCTAGGGCTTACTCGCTCCTACATGGAGGCTTGGTCGGGTCGAATCTGTCGATGGTCGAGCGCGGCCTGGCAAAGCTGATGCTTCGGGATCTGGATGGCCTTACTGAAGACATCTCGCTCTGGTTCGGCTCTGGTGTCGGCTCGGACGACGAACTTATTGCTGCGCTTATGCCGAGTGCGAAAACGACGGGGGGTGACGACGAGGAAGCCTCTGATGAGGCCAATGACCGCAGCCTTGGCGCCATGATCCTGGCTCTTGAGGGCAACTTCATGGCCGCTATGTCGCAGGCCCTGATGGCGCTGGAGAGAGGCGACGAGGCGTTGTCACTTCAAGCCCGCGAGCGCTTGAAGGCAGGTTTAGACGTTGCCGGTGATCTCAACTTGGTAACTCAATGGTGGGTCCACAGGCTGGCCATCCAAATGGTTGCAGGACTCTGGAGCACAAGTTTTCATGCAGTTTTGCCGCTCGTTGGACCAACTGGCTCTGATGTTGGTGACTGGGCACTTCTGCGCAAGCTCTTTGTCGCGTCGCTATACCGAAGACGTCGAGCCGAAATTGAACTCTGGCCGTCTCAATTGCAGGCTGCCAAACGGGTGCTCGATTTCGATGCAAGTTTAGTGTTGTCCCTACCAACAAGTGCTGGGAAGACACGTATCGCGGAACTTTGCATCCTCGCATGCCTGGCACGCAAGAAGCGTGTTGTGTTTGTGACGCCACTTCGCGCCTTGTCCGCGCAGACTGAAGTTGGCCTTCGTAAGACGTTTACGCCACTTGGCAAGACGGTATCAAGCCTCTATGGAAGCATCGGGGCAAGCAGCACGGATGTCGATGCTCTTCGGTCAAGGGACATCGTTGTTGCGACACCCGAGAAGCTGGATTTTGCCCTGCGCAGCGATCCGAATTTATTGGATGACATAGGCCTTGTTGTCCTCGATGAAGGCCACATGATTGGGTTGGGCGAACGAGAGGTTCGCTATGAGGCACAGATTCAGCGACTGCTTCGAAGGCATGATGCTGCTTCGCGACGCATCATTTGTCTTTCAGCCATCCTGCCCGATGGCGAGCAACTGCAAGATTTTTCTGCTTGGCTGACCTGCGACAAGACGGATGGTCTCATCAAGGACAACTGGCGGCCCACCAGGCTACGATTCGGCGAGGTTGACTGGAAGGGGCAACATGCCCAGCTTGACGTGACGGTTGGGGATGAGACGCCGTTCGTGCCCAGATTCGTTGTCGGCAAGAAGCCGACCAAAGGCAAGGGCACCAAGACCTTCCCCTCTGACCAGACGGAACTTTGCATTGCGGCCGCGTGGCGGTTGATGGAGGACGGCCAGACTGTTTTGGTGTTCTGCCCCATTCGCAAGTCAGTGCTGCCGTTTGCAAAGCGCATTATCGAGATGCACAAGCGCGGTCACATCGAGTCGGTCTTTGAGCAACCAGAGTCCATCTTGAAGGCCGCGCTTGCTGTGGGGACCGAGTGGTTTGGTGCTGACCATGAAATCTTGGCTTGCCTTCGGCTGGGTGTGGCAGTGCATCACGGTGAGCTTCCCACGCCTTATCGCAAAGAAATCGAGCGTCTCCTCAGAGATGGTGCGCTCAGGCTTACTGTTTCGTCCCCTACGCTGGCACAGGGCCTCAATCTGGCGGCAACAAGTTTGGTCTTTCATGGCATGAAGCGGCATGGGATGACCCTTGATGTCGCCGAGTTTCGCAACGTGGTGGGGCGTGCCGGCCGAGCCTACATTGACATTGAGGGACTGGTGCTTTACCCCATGTTCGACCAACACGCCAAGCGTCGCGCCGACTGGAACAGCCTTGTCTCCAGCAAAAATGGTAGAGAGATGGAAAGCGGCCTTGTCCGATTGGTTTTTACATTGCTGGTCCGGATGACCAAGAAACTTGGGTCTGCAGACATGGTCGGTCTGATGGAGTACGTCGCTGGGCAAGGAGCATGGGATTTTCCTGAAGTTGGTGGAGAGCTTGAGGAGGCCGAAGCTGAGGCGCGTGGTCAGTGGCAGGGCTACCTCATGAGTCTCGATACGGCGATCTTCAGCCTGCTAGGCGACACGCCCGTTGCCGACGACGAAATTGAAGTCAAGCTTGACGAGGTCCTCGCTTCATCGCTGTTCAAGCGAAGGTTGGCTCGACTCAAAGAGGACACGCAAAAAGCGCTTGCTACCGGGTTCGCGGCTAGAGCTAAGTACATTTGGACGAACTCGACCGCTTTGCAGCGCAGAGGCTATTTCTTGGCTGGTGTTGGGCTTGCCACAGGTAGGGAGCTGGACAAGAGAGCGTCTGAACTCGAGCAACTTCTTCTCACGGCGAACGTCGCAATAGGAGCAGGAGAACTCGACACGGCGGTTGAGGCCATAGCGGCCTTCGGTGACATAGCATTTCTTGTCCCGCCGTTTACCCCGAAGAAATTGATGCCCAATTGGAAGGATGTCCTTCGACTGTGGCTTCTAGGTAAGCCGGTGACAGATATGGGGGGCGACGACAGCGACGAAGCTGTCTCGCTCATCGAACATGCATTTGTATACAACTTGCCCTGGGCGATGGAGGCTGTCCGTGTTCGTGCCGAAGCTCACGAAAACCCATTTTCGGACGAGCTCAAGCTGTCTGACTATCCTCAGGCGCACGCGGTTACCGCTTTAGAAACTGGCACGTTTTCTATTGCTGCAGCCATGCTTATCCAGGCCGGATTTTCGTCGCGACTTGGTGCCATCCAGGCTGCCATGAGTGCCAATGCGAGCTTTGATTCGAGGCCAGGTTTGATCGCTTGGCTTGCCTCGGCCGAAGTTCAGGCTTTGTCATCGAATCCTGTTTGGCCGACACCGGAGTCCCATGGACTCTGGCTTGCGTTTATTGAGCCCAGCATTGCGCAAGTTCAAAAACAGTGGTCTGCTGCTGCATACGAAGGGCCGGTCAAATGGCATGGCGTTCCTATGCCACCTGGGACGGCGCTGCGTCTTGGAGCCGGCCCAGGTAAAGAACGCAGTGTGCTTACGGCCGACTATCAAGAAGTTGGGACCCTGAATTGGGTACCAAATCCCAAGGCTACGGGGTTGACCATTGCGACGGCAACGGGGGCAATGGACAAGCTTTGGTTCGAATACATTGGTCCGGCTGACCTGTTATCTCAATAGGCGCGAAGGTTGATGTCGTTTGCAAATTGCATCCTCGCGGCAAGTCCAATGAGCAGCGGCGTGCTTGATTAGCACGCGAGACATTACAGACTCTGCTGGCATGCTGGCATGCTGGCCATTGAGCGCTGGTGCTGGATCTTGGCTGGGCTCGTTGAGCCGTGTGGCTACCCGGGTTCAGTCTGCGTTGTAGGTGCAGTGGCATGCCTAAAAATGAGGCGAACCGGGGTTTCAGCGTTGCGCAACCACAGGGACGCTGGGCAAGGCCAAGTTATCCCCAGTTTCTGTGGATAAGTTTTCTGCCATCGCCCAGGTTGTCAGGGGGTGGATGCGTCTATTTGGATCAAGGCGACACGGCAGCCTGAGCCAAGCCTGTCTCATTCTGAAGTGGCTGGCGAATGGGCAGGGCCTGGTGCAGGTCAGCGAAGTGGTTCAGGCCACCCCATTGCGCCGCATCACCAATCACATACAAGCGGCACTTGGCCCGCGTGATGGCGACGTTCAGCAGGTTGGGCTTGCCCGAGGCCCAGGCGCGGGCGCCTGATCCGGCCTCCCCTGGCGCCGTGCCCAGCACCAGGAAGACAATCTCAGCCTCCTTGCCCTGGAAGGTGTGCACGGTGCCGCAGTCAACCCCTTTGATGCCTGAGTCCTTGATCCGCGAGTCGCAGGCAGCTTTGACCTTGCGGAACGGGGAGATTGTCCGCGCCGATCCAAATCTGAGCCACTGTGCCGATCCAGTATTGAGCCAGGGCTGGTAGCCGACCAAAGGGTGGTCAGCTGTGGATAAGTGTAGAGCCTGGCCTGGTTTTGAGTCCTCAGGCAGGCCTGGTTGAACAGATAGAGGGGAGCCGCGCAGCGGCTCCCCTCTTTGCTTTGCGTGTCAGCTCTTGCCCTCTGCTGCCGCCTGCATCCGAGACTGCTCTCGTGCCTTGATGCGCTTCTTGGCCGTGCTGGAGCTGTGCAGGAACCGGTGCGACTCGTTGCCCGTCTCTAGAATGTGGCAGTGGTGCGTGAGCCGGTCCAGCAGCGCCGTGGTCATCTTGGCATCACCAAAGACGCGCGACCATTCTGCGAAGTCCAGGTTCGTCGTGATCAGCACGCTGGTGTGCTCGTACAGCCGACTGAGCAGATGGAACAGCAGCGCACCGCCTGCCTGGCTGAACGGCAGATAGCCCAACTCATCCAAAATCACCAGGTCCAGGCGCAGCAAGCTTGTGGCGATGCGCCCAGCCTTGCCTTGCGCCTTCTCTTGTTCCAGCGCGTTGACCAGATCCACCGTAGAGTAAAAGCGCACTCGCCTGCCATGCTTGGTGATGCCAGCCACGCCAATGGCCGTGGCCAGATGGGTCTTGCCTGTGCCGGGCCCTCCTACCAACACCACGTTGTGCGCCACTTGGGTGAAGCCGCTCTCGGCCAGTGTGTGCACCAGCTTGCTGTCCACAGGTGACACCGCAAAGTCGAACCCGGCCAAGTCTCGGTGCACGGGGAACTTGGCAGCGTTCATCTGATGGCTCACCGAGCGCATGACTCGGTCTGTGGCCTCAGCTTGCAGCAGGTGTTCGATCAGCCATCGGGCCTCATCTGAGCCTGAACTGGCGCCTTGTTCGATCAGGTCTAACCAAGCGCCTGCCATGCCGTGCAGACGCAATTGTTTGAGCTCTGCGGCGATGTCACGCATGGTTGATCTCCTCCGTGCTGCCGTGCCCGCGCAGGCTGTCGTAGCGAGCGGTGTTGGCCAGTGGCGCCACGGCCGTCTGCAGACAGGTCTGTGCATCCTCAGGCGTGGGCGCAGGGTTGAGCCTGCTCAGAACATTGATCACATGCTCCACGCTGACCTTGCCAGACGGTGGCGCACTCTCCAGCGCTAACTCCACGGCCACCAGCACCGCATCCAGGCCTGCCGTACTCACGATGGCGAGCACCTGAGCCATGACACGGTCACCACCGGCCTGGCGCAGCAGTCCTTTGCGCAACTGCTGCAAGGCCGGGGGCAGATCGGCAAACGGCGCACCATTGCGCAGCGCACCGGGCTTTCTTTGCACCAGCGGTATGTAGTGCTGCCAGTCATAGCGGGTCTGGCCTCGGTCAGTCAATCGCTCGTGCTGCGCTACCACTTCGTCATTGGCCACCACGGCCACCCGTGTCGGGTACAGCCGGGTGCTGACCATCTGCCCAGCCAGCTCGCAGGGCACCGAGTAGCGGTTGCGCGCCACTGAGACCAAGCAAGTGCTGGTCACGCGCGCCGGACGCTCAACATAGCCATCAAAGGGCTGTGGCATCGACATCAAGTGGGCACGTTCATGCTCCAGCATCTCGGCCACGCTGAACTGCGAATGCTCAGGGTGTCGAACCTCAGCCCACAGGCTGCGGCAGCGCTCGCCCAGCCAGGCATTGAGTTCGGCAAAGGAGCCAAAGCGCTGCTTGGCCGCATCGATCCAGATGCGTCGCCTGCTGTCTTGGACGTTCTTCTCGACGACGCCTTTCTCCCAACCGCTGGCGACGTTGCAGAAGTCGGCATCGAACAGGTAGTACGCGCACATCACCGCAAAGCGCGCGTTGACCACGCGACCCTTGCCCTTCTTGACCTGGTCCACGGCCGTCTTCATGTTGTCGTAGATGCCGCGCCTGGCCACCCCGCCCAGTGCCGCAAAGCTGCGCGTGTGCGCATCGAACAGCATCTCGTGGCCCTGGCTGGGATACGCCACCAGCCAGAACGCACGGCTGGCGCACAGCTTCATGTGCGAGACCTGCAGACGGTAGTAAATGCCACCCACCACCAGACCTTCTTCGCTCCAATCAAACTGGAACGCTTCGCCCAACTCGAACGACAAGGGCACGAAGGCTCGCGTCGCTGCCGCTTGGCCCTCGCCTTGGCGCCACTGGCGGATGAAGTCGGTCACGCGGCTGTAGCCGCCTTCATAACCTGCCGATTTGATCTCGTTGTACAGCGCCCGCGCCGTGCGGCGCTCGTGCTTAGGCCGATGAGCATCGGCCTTCAATGCCTGCTTGAGCGCGTCGTGGAAGGCCGTCAACTTGCCCGATTGGGCCTCCCGCCGATACTTGGGCTCGCCCTCCAATGGCGCCTTGAGCCACTTGGCGATCGTGTTGCGCGACAGCCCCGTCATTCGCGAGATCTCTCGCTCTGACTTCTTGCCCCGGCTGTGCAGCCGCCGGATTCTGCCGATCATGTCCATGGTGATCACTCCTCGAACCCCGCTGCATCAAAAAGCAGCAGAGTAGGTTGAACACCTGGCTCAGTTTTAGATCGGCACACCCATCAAAAGTGGCTCAGTTTTCGGTCGGCGCCAACAGGAGATCACAAAGATCTTCGCCGCCTTGACCGTGCCGCCTGGTTTGTCCACCGGGGTGAAGGCCGGTTGCCCTTGAAGCGCACGCAGGCAGTCTTCCAGCACATCGAGTTCATCGTGAACCACCGGGTGCTGGCTGCGGGTGGCCTGCACATCCAGCCAGGCGCTCTCGCCCAGCACGCATGAAAACGCCCCCTTCTTTGGGTGCCCCTGCTCATCCACCCGTCCATGCACCATCTGCCCGGCATAGGCGATGCGGTTGGCCACGCTGAACATCGGGTCGTCGCAGCGCCTATGGGTGCGAAGCGGCATGCCCGTCCACAGGCGTTGCGCGCTGCTTTCGTCTCCTGCCTTTGTGCCGACCAAGGCCGCCACCCACGAACCATGGCGCGTGACACGGTCTGCCAGTGTCTGCACGGACTCGTCCTTGGGTGACCACAGGGCGGGCACGCCATGGCGCTGGCGCAACTCCTCGACCAGGCCCAGCGGCACGGTGAACACCGGCTCGATCTGCAGCGGATCGCCCACCAGAACCGCACGCTGGCTTCGCCAGATGGCCCCCGCCGCCGATTGCGGCGTGGCCTGGCCCGCCTCGTCGATCAGCAACCAGCCCAGGCTGTCCTGCCCCATGCCCATGAACAGGCGGTCAAAGGAGGCCAGGGTGGTCGAGACGACCGGCACGATGAAGAAAAATGCATCCCACAGCAAGGGGCGCTGTTCCAGCGGCAACTGATCTTTCAGGGTGCCGGTCAGCATGCCATCGACGGCTTTGAGGTTGCCGATGAACTTGCCTGCATTGGCCATCACGGTCAGGCGATGCAATTCCATCGCCTGCAGGAAGATGCGCGCGCTCAGGGTGTCCAGCGCCGGGCTGACCGCGACCGAGGCGCGATGGCGCTCGCCAGGGGACAAGGCCCAGAGCCGGGCATCCGGGAAGTGCTGGGCCCCGGTGTCATGTCCCGCTTGCAAGGCGCGTTGGTGGCTGGCCAACTCACGTGCCACGGCTTGCTGTTCCAGCACCAGGGTGTGATGCTGTGCCTGCTGTTTGTCGAGCAGCGCCTCGGCCACCGCAGCGTCGCGCGCCAGCTCGGCCAAGGCTTCGGCGGCTTGGGCCAAGGTCGACGTGGGTTCAGCCAAGGCCTGGCGCTGGGTGGCCATGCGGGCGCTCTCGCGCCCAAACAAGGCGCAGAGCTTGTCCCACAGATTGGGCAAGCCGTGCGAGCGAAGCTGCACGACCGTGGCTTGCCGGGATTCGACCAGCGCGCGTTGGATGGACAGCTTGTCGCGGCGATTGACCAGGTCCTTGCTGGCCAGGTCGATGCGGTCTGAGAGTGCGTGCACGGCAGCGCGCTGCGCATCGAGTCGGTCGCGGCAATCGTCGATGCGCAGGGCCGCTTTTTCTGCGAGGAGCAGGACGGCACGGCGGGCCTCGAAATCATCCAGCAGGCCCAGGAACACCTTCTTGGCGGCGTGCCATTCAGTCTGGTAGCGGGCGTAGTCCTTGTCTGCTTCTTCCAGCAATTGCTTCATGGACGGTGGCAACTCCTTCACTGGCAGCTTGGCGGCACTGTTGCCTGCTGCGTCGGGATCAGCGCCATCGGCCTGGACCGAGCCGGACACGCCTTGCTCAGCCCGCCGGGACCCGGTGTAGTCCGCCCTGAAGAAGCCCTTGGCGAACGCGCGGCGGTTGCCCGCGTTGCCCAGTGCAGCGGCCACCAGCCCCCAGCAGTCGATGGGCTGCTTGTCGTCGTTCACCACCTTTTGCGCGGCAAAGACCTCGCGGATCACCTCATCGAAATACGCCACCGGCCCGAATTCCTCGGCCACCTTCTGTCGTGCAGGCAATTCCTGCGTGATGTTTTTGACCGCGTTGTTGTTCGTGCTGGTCACCACGATGGAGCTGCCCCCGACCACCTTGGCCTTGAGCGGGAAGAAGTTCTTGCCTGCCACCTTCACGCTGTCGTCAAACAGCTCGACCGGGCGGCTGAGCGCTGCGATCTTGCGTGCCCGCTCCGTGACCACCTCGGCGATCACGTCGCACAGCAAGGTGGTTTTGCCAGTACCCGGTGGGCCATTGACACCCAGGGTGCCGCCATCGCGGCCCAAGGCGTGCAGCACCTGTGCCACAGCCGCTTGCTGCGCGAGGGCCAGCGGAGCTTTGGCCGAAGCGGGCCAACGTGCGCTGGGCAGGCGCGCCACGCTGACCAGCTCACCCATGGCCGTGTGCTGCTCCAGGATGTCGATGCGCTGGCTGTCTTCAAGGGGCGCACCCAGGTAGCTGCTCAGGGCCTTGCCAAAGGGCTTGTTCTTGCGCGCTTGCGTGATCAGGCGATCCAGGTCGTCCAGGTAGAACGAGTTCAGGTAGTCGGTGGCCGCATCCAGGTTGGCATCCAGGAAGCGCCGCTTGACGCGGGTGACCCGCACGACCACACGCCAGGCCATGTCCGGCGCATCGGCACCCGAGCCGAGCAGCTTGAGCACGGTGGCCACCTCTTCATCCAGGTCGGCCCAGGTCAAGGGGCCTGGCAGGGGCTGGTCGGTGTTGGCTTTCCCATCGGCGATGGCCTTGGTATAGAGATTGGGGTCGGGACGGTGGTCGGGGGCGGCTGACACTTGGGACATCCGGTGGCGCCGCTGTCCGAACTCTTCGCGGGCGCGCACCAGCCGGGCATTGATATTGTCCAGGGCTTGCGAATGCCACAGCGCATCGACGCCATGGGCAAAGCTGGCGGGCAGGTAGCTGTCCAGCTTGGGGACGCCATGCTCATTGGCGACAAAGGCGGCAAGCCAGCCGTTGCCGGGGGCACGCTGCTGCCGCTCACGCTCGCTCAGGTCCTGGTCAGGGAACACGGCTTGCAGCATCAGGCGCGAGAGGTCTTCGGTGTCGG